>Ga0184640_10000397_pt1 | contig 11325 bp, 8 predicted proteins | sample PLM31_200_b2_FD_133161 | JGI IMG/M metagenome (GOLD analysis project Ga0184640, IMG submission 133161) | Groundwater sediment microbial communities from an aquifer in East River, Colorado, USA - PLM3-1_200_b2 | ecosystem: Environmental > Terrestrial > Soil > Riparian zone | place: USA: East...
CTTTACTTAAGCAATGTCACCCTGAACGAAGTGAAGGGTCTCATGTATTTGGAAAGACGAGATTCTTCGCTTCGCTCAGAATGACAATCAAAGTAAAGGGACTTATGACTCACAACACTAGAAGGACCGTTGCCGGCAACAGATTAAGCGGAGGATTTAAATTTGGAGACCTATCGGCGATCGCTGCAATATCTTAAACCCTACCTCTGGCCGTACTTCACTCTCGCCATGGTCTGCATGATCGGGTTCAGCGCCACCCAGGGGGCCTTGCCTTTTATCGTCAGGCACGTCTTCGACGATATCTTTGCCCGAAAGGACCAACAGGCGTTGATGTTTTTTCCCTTCGTCATCGTGGGGGTCTTCGCTTTTCGGGGGGTTGTGAACTTTGGCCAGGGCTATCTCATGGATTATGTCGGTTTACGCATCATCAACGATGTCCGCAATGCCGTCAATCGCCACATGCAGTCCCTTTCCCTGTCTTTCTTTCAGCGCCATCCGACGGGAACGCTCATCTCTCGGGTAAGCAATGATGTGAATCTGATACGAGGGGCCCTTACCGATTCCGTTGCTTCTCTCATACGAGATACGACGTCTCTGATTGCATTAGTGGTGGTGGCCTTCTTCCAGGATTGGGTGCTGGCAATGATCGCCTTTGTTGTTTTCCCCGCATCCATTTTCCCGGTCATGCGGCTGACCAAAAAGATCAAGCGGTTCACCAAGCGGGGTCAGGTGACTACGGGAGTCCTGACCAATTTATTGCAAGAGAGCATTCAAGGGAATCGGATCGTTAAGGCCTTTGGGATGGAGAGATACGAGAGTGAGAGATTTGCCCGAGAAAATCAGCGGCTCTTCAAACAGTCCGTCAGGGCCTGCCGCATCAGGGCTGTGATGGCCCCGGCCATGGAGCTGCTCGCGTCATTCGGTATTGGAGGGGTCGTTTGGTACGGCGGTTTTAGCGCCATCCAGGGAGGCCGGACGCAGGGGGAGTTTATGGCCTTTATCGCGGCGATGTTTCTCATGTACGACCCATTCAAGCACCTGACCCGGACCTATGCGACAATCCAGCAGGGTCTTGTCGGTGCAGAAAGAGTTTTTGAAATCCTCGACGAACAGCCAGAGATCAGCGACCGGCCCAACTCGAAGCCGGCGGGCCGTTTCTCCCGGGAGATCGAATTTCACAACGTCAGTTTTGGTTATGGCGGCAAGATGGTCCTCGAGAACATCCATTTCAAAATCAGCCTGGGAGAGGTGGTGGCCCTGGTGGGCGTGAGCGGCGTGGGTAAGAGTACCCTGGCGGATCTGCTCCCGCGGTTTTACGACGTGACCTCAGGGAAGATCGCCATCGACGGAATAGATATCCGCGACGTCACTCTGGAATCGCTGCGCTCTCAGATCGGCATCGTGAGCCAGCATACGTTTCTCTTTAATGACACGGTCAGGAACAATATCGCTTACGGAGAACAGTCCAAGGATATGGAGCATATTATAGCTGCGTCGCAGGCGGCTCATGCCCATGATTTCATCATGGCCCTGCCCCAGGGCTACGATACGGCGATCGGGGAGATGGGCTTCAGGCTCTCCGGCGGGCAGAGGCAGAGGTTGGCCATTGCCCGGGCCCTGCTCAAAGATGCGCCGATCCTCATCCTGGATGAGGCGACCTCCTCGTTGGATGCGGAGTCTGAGAGGTTGGTTCAGGTCGCTCTGGAAAACCTGATGGTGCAGCGGACCGTCTTGGTCATTGCCCACCGGCTTTCGACCATCCGAAGGGCGAACCGAATCGCCGTTTTGGTGGATGGGTGCATGGTGGAGGAGGGCACTCACGAAGAGCTGCTGGCGCGACAGGCGGAATACAGCCGGCTCTATACCCTACAGCTTTTGGAGGATCAGGGGACTGCGCGCGGGAAGCTCTTGCACTGATCTATGGTCTATGGGATCTACAATCTTCTCCTGGCCCTGATCTTGGTCCTCGGCCTGCCTCTCCTGCCCCTTCTCTTCCTGTTGGGGCGAAGGTTCCGGGAAGGATTCTTACAGCGGATGGGTTTCTATCCGGCAGCCGTCCGCCGGTCCCTGAGCGGGCACCGGCCGATCTGGATTCATGCGGTCTCGGTGGGTGAGGTCTTGTCCGCCGGGCGCCTGGCGCAGCGACTTAAAGAGAGCTTCCCAAAGCGCAAGATTCTCTTATCCACTACTACCGCCACCGGGAAAAAGATCTCCCGGCAGGCGGTGACGCAGGCCGATGGGATCATCTTTTTTCCCCTGGACCACCCCTGGATTGTCCGGCGGGCCTTATCCGCCTTTGATCCGTCGGTGATCATTTTTCTGGAGACGGAGATATGGCCCAACTTTTTGCGCGCTTCCCGGCGCCGGGGGATTCCTGCGCTGCTCATCAGTGGTCGGCTTTCCCCCCGCGCCTTTCGCCAGTACCGCCTCTTCCGGCGGTTTTTCTCCCAGGTGGTGCGACAATTCACCGCGGTTGGGATGCAGAGTCAGGAGAACGCGGAGCGGATGATCCGTCTGGGGGTCCCTCCGCAGAAGGTCTGGGTCACGGGCAGCCTCAAGCACGCCACCGGGGAGGGAAAGGGGGTCCAGGACAGGGAAACGGCAGAGACGGTCATCGATCTCAGAGGGGGCGGGAATAGGCAGGTCCTGGTTGCCGGGAGCACCCACCAAGGCGAGGAGGAGATCCTCCTGGACGTCTTCCAGTTCCTGAAATCACGCTTTCCCAACCTCTTGATGGTTTTGGCCCCCAGGCACCCTCAGCGCTTTTACGAGGTGGAGCGGTTGTTGCAAAAGAGGAGTGTGAGATACGAGAGAAAGAGTCTGATGAACGGCCAAGACTTACCCGACGTGATCTTTCTCGACACCTTAGGAGAGCTGCCTACTCTTTATGCCGTTGCGGATGTCGCCTTCGTGGGCGGGAGTCTGGTCGATGCCGGCGGGCACAACCTCATCGAGCCGGCCCGCTTGCGCAAGCCGATTCTGTTTGGCCCCTACATGACGAACTTTGCCGATCTCGCCGAGGAGATGAAGCGAGCGGGAGGTGGGGTTGAGGTCAAGGGAAAAGAGGACCTCACGCGCGCGATATCGGCGCTCCTCGCCGACCGGGCAAAGGCCGAGCGGATGGGAGAGCTGGCCTATGGCGTGGTCGAGGGGGATCGGGGCGTGATCGAACGGAGCCTGAATCTGATCTCCCGGTATCTTGAGCCTTGATGGCTCAGCTTGTCAGTCGTGGCCACTGTTCTCCTACGGAAAGCTCAGAGCGATTGAAATCGGATGAATGCCTCTAAGATTCGAAGGGTCTGGGAAGGGGAAGGGTTTTTCGCGCACCTCCTCTGGCCTGTGCTGCTTCCTTTCTCTTTTCTTTATTCCCTTGGTGTGCGCCTTCGCAACCTCCTCTATACCCTTCATCTGCTGCCAGGCCGGAGGCTCCCTTGCGCCATCATCGGTATCGGGAATCTCACTGTGGGAGGCACCGGCAAGACGCCCACAACCGTGTGGCTGGCCCAGGAGCTGGGTCGGAGGGGATACCGGGTGGCGATCCTGAGCCGAGGTTATAAGAGGCATGGGAAAAAGCCGATGATCCTGGAGCCCGGCCTCAATCCATCGACGCCACTCGCTCAAGCGGAAGATCCCTGGGAAGCGGGAGATGAGCCCATTATGATGGCTAGAGTCTTTGGTCACAGGGTGGGTGTGGGAAAGAAGAGATATGAGGTGGGTTGTCAGCTGTTAAGCCAGGCCGCGGCGGATGTCCTTCTCCTGGATGACGGGTTCCAGCACCGTCGACTGAAACGGGATCTCGATATCCTGCTTTTGGGCTCGGATTGGAACGGGTGGCTGCTGCCCGCCGGCCCGTTTCGTGAGCCGCGCAGCGCCTTGTCCCGGGCCGACCTCTTTCTGGTCACCGGGGCCAGGGAAAAATGGGAACGGTGGTTAACCCGTTACAAAAAACAGTCGGCCTTCTTCTCGGGTTCGCTCAAGCCCAAGGACCTGCTGACTCTGGAAGGAGATCAGTGGAGGGAGCTGCCCCTGACCCTGCTATCGCGCAGCAAGGTCCTTGCCGTTTGTGGGACTGCCAACCCCGCCTCTTTTTACCGCATGATCCACGATTGGGGTGGGGAGATCACCGATGTCGTTGAGTCTCCTGACCACCACGCTTACTCGACCAAAGATTGGCAGACGATCAACCGTGCCGCCCGCAACGTGGATTTCATTGTCACCACTGTAAAGGACATTGTGAAGTTGACCCGTTTCCCTTTTGCCCGGGAAAAGCTTCTGGCCCTGCGCGTGGAGATGGTGGTGGAGAACGGCGATTCCTTGGTGCGGGCCGTTGAGGGAGTCATCCGCGGGCGAATGGGACAGAGTCAAGGGATAAAGGGTTGAAGGGTTAGAGGGAAAAATGACGTCGATGGGCAGGGTCCGGGGTGTTCTTATCGATCGGGATGGGACCGTGATCCGCGACGTCGGCTATCTCCGCCGCTCCGAGCAGATCGAGATCCTGCCGCGCGTCCCTGAGGCACTCCAGCTCCTGCGCCAGCACGGGCTGAAGATCGTGATCGTCACGAACCAGTCCGCAGTCGCCCGAGGGTTTTTATGCGAGGAGGAGCTGAGGCAGATTCACCAGGAGCTGGAAAGACAGTTGGCCCGGTACGTGGCCTTTCTCGATGGCATCTACTACTGCCCGCATCATCCAACAGAGGGGATGGAGCCTTACCACGTCTCCTGTGACTGCCGCAAACCGAACACCGGTCTCGCCCGGCAGGCTGCTGCGGAGCTGAACCTGGATCTGGGTCGATCTTATGTCATTGGCGATCAGGTGAGCGATGTAGAGCTGGCAGCTCGGATCGGGGCCAAGGGGATACTCCTAGAGGACCGAAGACTGGGGACTGAAGATTATAGACCCGGAAGTCCAGTCGTCAGTCCACAGTCTACTGTCTCAGTGGTGGAGGATCTCTGGGAGGCGGCCCAATGGATCATTCGGGATCTGTCCCATGAGGCTCTCTGAGAAGGACCAGCTTCAATGAAGTTCCTGATCACAGGCGTTGCCGGCTTTATTGGATCTCATCTGGCCGAAAGATTGATCCGTGAGGGCCATCAGGTCTGTGGGGTCGATAAATTCCTGGACAATTATCCCCGCCGGCTGAAGGAAGCCAATCTCTCGGGTCTCATCCATCATTCTCAGTTTCAGCTTGTCGAAGGGGACCTGGTCCGGTTGGACCTGGAAGAGTTGCTCCGGGAGGTATCCTGTGTCTTTCACCTGGCAGCGCAGCCCGGGGTACGGCCGAGCTGGGGGAAAGAGTTTGTCCACTATGCCCACAACAACATCCTCGCCACACAATTCCTCCTGGAGGCCTGCAAGGGGAAGGCGCTGAAGAAATTCGTCTACGCCTCGTCTTCCTCGGTCTACGGCGATACCCAGGATCTGCCCATGCGCGAGGAAGGCATGACGCGGCCGGTCTCTCCCTACGGGGTGAGCAAGCTGGCCGCAGAAGATCTCTGTTATCTTTACTGGGCGAACTTTGGTATCCCCACCGTGATGCTCCGGTACTTCACGGTTTACGGTCCGCGGCAGAGACCCGACATGTTTTTTCACATCTTTATGCGCGCGCACCTGCGCCACGAAGAGATCCCTCTCTATGACGATGGCGGGCAGAGCCGGGACTTTACTTTTTGCTCCGATATCGTGGAGGGGACGCTGGCTGCGGCCCTCTATCCCGGGGCCGGAGAGCTTTTCAATCTCGGCGGCGCTTCGCGCACTACGCTGAATGACGCGATCCAGATGATCGAGGCCATCTCGGGCCAAAAGGCCAGGCTTAAACGCCTCGAGCGTCAGAAGGGCGATGTCCGCCATACCGCGGCGGAGATCACCCGTGCCCAGGAGAAGCTCGGATTCAAACCGCGCGTCACTCTGGTTGAGGGATTGGAGCAAGAGTGGGCTTGGATAAAGAAGATATACGGGGTCGAGCACGGATAGATCCTTGTATGTTTTTTTGCACGAGCCGTATCCTAAAGGACACTTTCTCTTCCTGGTTAAATCCCTTTCAAGAAATCTCCCGTTCATTCAGTACCTTACTTAAGCAGCCTTGATCCTCCGGGATTGGTACGGCCTTTGCTCGCAAACAGAAGAAGGAGAAGACGTTCTACCCAGGAGGCTGTCTTTAGGAATGCCTCGACCCCGATCCGAAAAAAACCGCGGCAAGCCCCGTACCAATCCGGTACGGGGCTGGAGTCTAGACTCTGCTGAAAATTTCGGATCGGGGTTGACACTGCCGCGCCTCAAGTGCTAAGTCAATCCGCCAAATAAACTACTAAGGAGGTTGAACATGCCAAAGAAATCTAGCCCGACCATGAGGACAATCTCACTGATTGCCCTGGTCTTTTTTCTCTCGGGTTGCACCGTGACAGTGCCGGAGCGATTTGCGACCTTGCAGGAGGCCTATCCGCCAGGGGAATCGCTCAGCCCGCCCCCTGATGCGCCGCCAGACAGCTTCAAAAAGGCCTCATTCGAGGCTCCCTATGAAGATGTATTTAGGGCGGTGTCTGTGGCCGCGTCGCAGGCCCAATTCAACGTCGAGTCCACGGACAAAAGAAAAGGGTCGATTCTGGCAACGAGAGTCATCATGGTGCAGGGTCCCGTTAACCGTACTATTACGGAGCCCAGGCAGTACTCATACGCGATTGTGGCGAAAGAAATAGGCCCCAAGGCTACCGAAGTCATGACTCTTGCCAGGGTCCAGCAAACCTGCACCCGCGATTCGGGACTGACTTGGACCCTCGTATCAATCTTTACTTTCGGGATCGCTCTTCCAACGGCCCTTATTATGTATCCAGTTGAAAAAATTAGGTGTGATAATGCAGCGACCGTTCAATGGGCGACAGGCCCATACACGACACTGCAAGAGATGAACCAGCTAATGACCTTTGCCCGGAACAACCTGATCGCGGCGGGAGCGCTATGACCATGCGCAAAATTCAAAAAGGGGGTTAACCATGCTACCGAAGTCCAACCTGACGATGCGGATGATCTCTCTGATTGTCCTGGTCTTTTTTCTCTCGGGTTGCACCGTGACGGTGCCGGAGCGATTTGCGACCTTGCAGGAGGCCTATCCACCGAATGAATCACTGACACCTCCACCTGATGCGCCACCAGATAGCTACAAAAAGGGCACGTTCGCGGCCCCGTTCGAAGATGTGTTTCGGGCCGTGAATGTAGCTGCGTCGCAAGCGCAATTAAACGTGGAGTCCACTGACAAAAGAAAAGGGCAGATTCTGGCGACGAGATTTGCACAAGTACAGCCTCGCGGCTTCAGCGGCGACTACAGCCTCAAAACCTTTGCAAGTACATACTCCTATATGATTGCGGTCAGCGAGAAGGGGCCGAAAACCACCGAAGTTCTTGCCTCGTCCAAGGTTCAGATAACTTGCGAGAGAGTTACCGCTCTGGGTTGGATTGGACGGACCTTGGCGGTTCCATTGACCTTTGGTCTTATGCTTGTGGTTCTTCCGTTTCAGATTAGGGACGATAATCGGTGTGCCGATCTGTCCACTGCGCAGTGGGCGACCGGCGAGTTGAGCAGTCAGCAGGAGCTGGACCGGCTATTGATCTTTACCCGTAACAACCTCATCGCGGCAGGAGCGCTATGACCATGGACGAACGATCATATACGCTCGTAGGCTTTCTCATTGTGCTGCTCTCTCTCGGCATTTGGATCTCCTCGTCGCGCGCAGAGGTCGTGAAGGAGCTGCGGATCGAGTCCGCGCCCGCCGGGGCCGAGGTCTTCCTCAAGCAGGGCGAGCGGGAGACACCAATCGGGAAGACGCCGCTCACGTACAAGGCCGAGTTTCACAGCGAAATATCCATTCTCAGAATGGTCTTCCGGAAAGGCGGCTACCAGGAGCTGCTTCTCGAAGTGAGCGCCAAGCAGGATAAGGTCGTGGCCAACCTCGCGCCCCGGGGGATCGCCGCGAATCCGACTGAGCATAAAGATCCGGAGCTGCGGGCAATCCAGCAGCGGCTGAACCCTCTCCTCAATCAGACCGTGCCAGGCATGTTGGAGGCCAAGGGGCCGTTTGATTTCGATCTGGCCGGTCCGATCCGGGTGGCCCGGATGGATAAAAAAGTCTTTGTGGTGGTCCCCGTTGCCCTCGGAAGCTCGAAGGTCAGCCTGAAAGAGAGCGGGAAGGCCCGGCAGGAGGAGCTGCTCAAGGCCGTGTGGAATCAATGCGGGGGTAGCTTGGCCATCCCGCTGGCGCGGAAGCTTCAGGGCCAGGCGGGAATTGACGGCATTGTGCTGGACGTGGCCTTCAACGAGCAGCGCTACCTGTTTGGCGTTGAATCGAGAGTTGAGACGAGGGTGGAGATGCAGTGCGTGCCGGGCAATCGAATGCAGCAGGTCTTCGATGCATGCGCCCGGAGACGAATGGAAACTTACAGAGATCCGTCTGGTATATATTCGACGAGAGACGCGGGTTGTGAGGGCGGTTACGTTACTCGCCCGGTCTATGACCCCTGTGCCAGCAAGATTCCGGTGACCAAGAGCGAGGTGAAGGTGGATCCCAGGGCGGGAGTGACGAGAGACCAGGCACGCGCCCGGTATATCCTGCCGCTCGCCCTTATCGGCCAGGGGGCTACGGCGGAAAAGCTTTATGAAAAAGTAGGGGTTCAACTGACTGATGCCAAGGGAACGCAGATCATGGGCAAAGGCAATCTGCCCGCGGCGCCTCCGGGCCCCCAAACCGCCGCTGCGGGGAATGTCAATTCAGCCCTATTCAGAGCGGCTATTGATGGTCATGCAGCCACCGTAAAGCTCCTGCTCGACAAAGGGGCAAACATCAATGCAAGAGATAAGCACGACTATACCGTCCTGATCTTTGCCGCCAGTGCAGGCCATGCCGAAGTCGTCAAGGTACTGCTGGACGGCGGCGCAGACCTCAACGCAAAAAATGACCTTGGCTTGACAGCACTTGGCGCGGCGAAATTGTTCAGCCACACTGAAGTCGTGCAATTGCTCGAGAAGGCCGGAGCGAAGGAGTAATCAAGCAGAGGTGTCGAAGAGTTACCATGAAAACAAAGGAGGACTGATGAAGAACTACAGACTGTTCCGCGCCAAGATGTCCGTGCGACTGATCCTGGCGCTGGCGGTGAGTATCGCGCTCACGGGAGCGGCGGAGGCTGCCGCGCCGGGGGCTGGTGCCATCACCGAGTTTCCGCTCCCCGACAACAGCAGCCTCCCGACCGGAATCACCGCCGGCCCCGATGGCAACCTCTGGTTTACGGAGATAACCGCCAACAAGATCGGGCGCATCACCCCCGACGGCACCATCACCGAGTTCCCGCTTCCCACGCCCGACAGTTCGCCGTTCGAAATCACGGCCGGTCCCGACGGCAATCTCTGGTTCACGGAGTTCGGCGTCGCCCGGATCGGGCGCATTACGCCCACGGGCATCATCACCGAGTTTCCGCTTCTCACGTCCTCCCGCACGCCGCTCGGGATCGCGGCCGGCCCCGACGGCAATCTCTGGTTCACGGAGCCCTTTGCCGACCAGATCGGGCGCATCACCCCTGACGGCACCATCACTGAGTTTCCGCTCCCCACGCCCACCTTCGGATCTCCTCCCAAGGGACCGCAGATGATCACGGCCGGTCCCGACGGCAACCTCTGGTTTACGGTTGCAGGTTTCCCCGCCCGGATCGGGCGCATCACCCCCGACGGCGCCATCACCGAGTTTCCGCTCCCCACGGCCAACAGCGAGCCGAGCGGGATCACCGCCGGCCCCGACGGCAACCTCTGGTTTACGGAGGCTGCCCTCTTGCCCTTTGGCAACCGGATCGGGCGCATCACCCCCACCGGCATTATCACCGAGTTTCCGATCCCTACGCCCAACGCTTCGCCGGCGAGGATCACGGCCGGCCCCGATGGCAACCTCTGGTTTACGGAGGCCGGAACCAACCGGATCGGGCGCATCACCCCCACCGGCGGCGTCACCGAGTTTCTAATGCCCACGATCTTTGGCTCTCCGTTCGGGATCACAACCGGTCCTGACGGCAATCTCTGGTTTACGGACAATGGCCCTCCCGCCCAGATCGGGCGCCTCACCCCCGCCGATCTCACGGGCGTCATCACCGAGTTTCCGATCCCTACGCCCAACGCTTCGCCGGTGAGGATCACGGCCGGCCCTGATGGCAATGTCTGGTTTACGGAGTTTCTCGGCAACCAGATCGGGCGCATCACCCCCACGGGCGTCATCACCGAGTTTCCGCTCCCCACGCCCAACAGCCAACCGAGAGAGATCACGGCCGGCCCTGATGGCAATGTCTGGTTTACGGAGCAAATCGGCAACCAGATCGGGCGCATCACCCCTACGGGCGCCATCACCGAGTTTCCGCTCCCCACGCCCCTCAGCGCGCCGACCAGGATCACGGCTGGCCCCGACGGCAATATCTGGTTTACAGAGGGCCTAGCCAACCAGATCGGGCGCATCACCCCTGGCGGCCTCATCACCGAGTTTCCGCTCCCCACGCCCAACAATAGGCCGGTCGGGATCACGGCCGGCCCCGACGGCAATATCTGGTTTACGGAGTTCGTGCCCAACCAGATCAAGCAGATCGGGCGTATCACCCCCGACGGCACCATCACCGAGTTTCCGCTCCCCACGGCCAACAGCGCGCAGGAGATCACGGCCGGCCCCGACGGCAACCTGTGGTTCACGGACCCCCTGGCCAACCAGATCGGGCGCATTACCCCTGACGGTACCATCACCGAGTTTCCGCTCCCCACGCCCAACAGCGCGCCGGGGGGGATCACGGCCGGCCCCGATGGTAATCTCTGGTTTACGGAGCAAATCGGCAACAAGATCGGGAGGCTCGCTCTCGCAACCAACACCCCGGTCGGGTCCAACGTCGTTGTTCAACCTGTGGACAGTGCCACCGGAACCACGCCGGTCACTGTCACCTTCTCCAGTGTCACCCAGGAGGGGATCACAAGCCTGACCACCAGTAGTACCGGCCCGGCGCCGCCCGCGGGCTTCAGCCTCGGGAGTCCACCGACCTATTATCAGCTCACGACCACGGCGGTGTTCACCCCGCCGGTAACCGTGTGCATCAACTACAGTGGCATCACGTTCACCGGCCCGCCGCAGTTGTTCCATTTCGAGAGCGGGGCGTGGGTCGACGTCACGACCTCGGTGGACACGGTCAATCAGATCATCTGCGGGCAGGTCAGCTCGCTGTCGCCGTTTGCGCTGTTCGAGGCGGTCGACATGACCCCGCCCACCACCACCGCCGTTCCCTCACCTCTTCCCAATGCGAACGGCTGGAACAACACGGGC
>Ga0184640_10000398_pt1 | contig 11303 bp, 11 predicted proteins | sample PLM31_200_b2_FD_133161 | JGI IMG/M metagenome (GOLD analysis project Ga0184640, IMG submission 133161) | Groundwater sediment microbial communities from an aquifer in East River, Colorado, USA - PLM3-1_200_b2 | ecosystem: Environmental > Terrestrial > Soil > Riparian zone | place: USA: East...
ACCCGTTTCGCTGGTAAGCCTTGGGCCCTCATCAGGGCCAGGTACAGGTTCGAGTACTCGTAACACATCCCGCGTCCCGTCTTCAGGGCCCACAACGCGCCGCGCTCTTGCGGCTGCGTCTCGAACGTGAGATGGCGCGTCGTCCAAGTGTAGGCCGCATACGCGTACGCCGCGGAATCCGTCGCGTTCGCTCGGATCGAACGAGACATGTTCAGGATCCGAGAATCGGCCGACTCGACAAAGGGCTCCGGGGAAACGTACGGGAGGTCCACCGCGGAGGGGGTGAAGCTGTTTCCGTCCACGCGGAAATCGATCCCGAAGACCTGGACGCGCGTGGTGAAGTTCAACACGAGGGAGGCGCCCGGCGCGAGGTTCGCGAGGCCGTACACGGCGTACGCATTCCCGAGTTCGTCGACCTCCGTCGCGGCGCCGGGCGTGAGGACTTCCATCCGGACGACCCGCTGGAACGGCGGAAAGTCCCGCAGGAGCGCGATTCGCGCGGTCAGGTTCTTCGCGCCGACGGTCCCGAAGTTCCCAATCTCCGCGGCGTATGCGAAGTCGTACGTCGTTACCGCCCAAGGCTCGCCGTCTCGGACGGGGATAAGGCCCACCAGGCCCGGCAGGCCCGCGACGAGCAGGAACAGAATGAAGATTCCGACGACGGCCGGGGCTCTCACGCGGACACCTTCCATCGCGCGATGTCGAGGTCCATCGCCGCGCGAACCGGGTCCGCGACCGCGTCTCGGGAGTGCATACGCTCGATCGCGCGAAGCCGGCCGAGAAGGCCCGCGCCGTTCGCGTTCTGAATCTCGAGGCCCGGTCGCCGGTTCACCTCGAGGACCATCGGTCCGCGGGCCGCGTCGAAGACGAGGTCGACACCCGCGTACCCGAGACCGGAGCAGACCTGGGCCTGCGTCGCCATTTCAAGGACCTCGGACCAGCGCGGGATCAACACGTCGAGGAGCGGCCAGCCCGTGTCCGGATGGGTCTTCACCGGTCGGCCGTGCCAAGTCGCGCGGACGATGCGCCCCGTCCCAATCTCGATGCCGCACGCGACGGCGCCGGCGTGGATGTTCGCTCGACCCTTCGACTCCCTCGTCGGAAGGCGGGTCATCGCCATGACCGGGAAGCCGAGGAACGCGATCACCCGCACATCCGGGAGGCCTTCGGAGACGAACTTCCCCAGGGCAGGATCGGGCGTGATGAGGGCCTCGACCAGGAGTCGGTCCGACGATCCGCCGCCGAAGGCGCCGGTCAGGACGTACCGGGCATGGGCGACGATTTCCGCGGGACCCATGGGGCCTTGGCTCGTGTCGAACCCACCGTCCCTTCGACCGCGCACGACGAGGATGCCCTCGCCGCCGTGGCCCGACGCCGGCTTGAGGACGAAGCGGTCCATCGTGGGCAGGAAGCCCTCCAGCCGCGCGAGGTCCTCGAGGCCGGCGAGGACGAGGTGGGTCGTCGGCGTCGGCACGCCGTGGGAGGCCAGGAGTTCCTTCACCCGGTCCTTCGCCAGCGTTGCGAGGAGCCCCGGGTCGTTGTATTTCGAGATGAAGTCCCGGTTTCGGACGTTCATCGTGAGGACGTCCTCCGGGGGCGTGCCCGAGTCCCGGATCGTCCCGCGGAACCGCCGGCGCTCCGAGAGGCGGAAGCGGACCCGAGTGCCGAGGAACCAATTCAGGAGGACGAGGAAGGGCCAGCTGAGGGGATTTAGGATGATCGGGTCGATGAGCCACACCTGGCTCATGACGACGTATGCCGTCAGGATGGCGACGAAGGTCCAGAGGAGCTGGCGGGACGGACCTCCCCAGCCGACCCGGTCTACGCTCTCCACATAACGCTCCGCGGTCCACGCGAGGATCAAGACGGGGAACAGGAAGCTGTAGTCGAGGCTCGGGTAGTGAAAGTACTCGGCGAGGATCTCGAGGAGGACGACCGACAATCCGACGAGGATGACGAGGATGGCAATCCGATGGTCTTTCTGTATGAGTTCTCGACGCACGAGTTCCCGCGTCGCGATTACGATGGCGAGGACGTTCGCGAGGAGGATCGTGCCGTAGAGGAGGCCAGCCTGGAGGAAAGCGAGCGCGACGATCGCAGGGCCGAACGTGCCGAAGCCCCGGATGCCCACGACATTCCGCAGGACCGCGATGACCGTGATGCCCACGAAGATCTGGAAGAAGAGGCGGCTGTTCAGGAGGATGTACGTGAAGGCGTCGAGGTACAGATCGACATAGAAGGCGAGAACGAAAAGGAACCCGATGAGGAGGAGAAACGGCCCGTGACGAGTGAGCCAACCGTTCCGCTTCATCCGAGCAGCCCTCCGAAGTAGGGGCCCCGTGGAGGCTCATCAGGCTTCTTGTACGCTTATCGCATGTTGGACGCAATGCCGAATCGTCAGCCGCCGCGGCGCATGGGGCGGGTCTCTCGAGGAAGAGGGTTTCTGAGAGGCCGGGGACAGGGAATCCGTAGCCGTGGGGACGAATAGTCCACACTCGTTGTGCCAGTGGTTCGAAGATTCGAACGAGTCCGGAGGGCGTCCCGCAAGTCTCAGTCATTATCCGAATCGGTTTTCAGGGCGAACCCATTAAAGTGTTCCCCGAGAGGCCGCCCTCGCCACATGGAATCCCGAACCGAGGACGGTCGACACTTGGGTGGCTTCGCGATGGCGAAGACATCGCGCGGCGACCGATGGTTCTCTGCGTCCTTCGCGGGCGGTGAAAATCGATTTTCGAAAATCGTTCAATTCACTATTAGAGCAGCCTCGCGAACGTCGGAGCCCATGCGGTCCGACGGCGCGGAATGCGTCCGCAATCCGGCCTCGGCCTGGGTGTGGTCCGCTCGCCTCCCGACGTATCAGAAAGCCAGTACGACCATTCGAAACGGTGATTGACCTTGTACGACGAATCGAACTCCCATGTGAACGTGCGCGTTGAACGATTCTGGAAGGGCACGGTTGCGCTGATCCTCGCAGCCGCAATCTTGATCGGCGGCCTTCTTGCGCTTGCGGTGCCCGCGGCCGCGGTCGTGACTCCCGGTGCGACGACGCCCCTCGTTAACCTGGGCCAGCGCCTTCGCGACGGTTCCACGGCGGTACCCATCTTCGGGATCACGGCGGCCTCGACCGCCCCCACGGACCAGCTCCTCGCGATCTCGGTGACGTTCGGCGGGACCGGCTTCTCCCCGGGGAACGGCGGAGACCTTCGCGCCCTGAGTACGAACCCCGCCCTGAGCGGCGTCGCCCTCTATCGGGACGTCGGTGCGGTCCCTGGGAGCCTCGATGGTTCCGACGTCGGCGTCACGGCCACGGCCGCCATCTGGACCGGAAGCCAGGTCGGCCTGACCTATGCGGAATCTTTCCCGACCGTCCCCGCAGGTGCCTTCAACTGGATCCTGACGATCCGCACGTCCAGCAATGCGGCATCCCTTGGGAACAACGATCAGATCGTGGCCACGATTCCGGCGTCCGGGATCGTCTTCAGCGGGGGCGTGACCCAGCCCCTCGTCTTCGTGAGCGCGAACGTCCTGACGGTCTCCCTGACATCCACGACGGACTTGATTGCGCCGCAGGCATGGATCGGTCCCCTCGTCGAAGCGGTCAACGTCAGGGCCGTCCTCGGCATTCGCATCGTGGATGGCGGGATTCCCACGAATGTCGGAATCGACGACAGGCTCACGCTAGTCATCGTTCACGTCTTCGACATCAGCGGCACCTACGCAGGGAACAGTCTCCGGGCGCCGAATGTGGACCCCGCCCTGAGCGGGATCGGCCTCTATCGCGACACGAACGGCGACGGCGTTTGGGACCCCGCGGACACACGCGTCATGCTCTCGTCGATCTCGATCGACTGCGTGCCGCCGGCGGACGTTGAGGACTGGTGCCTCTTCCCGAACGCCGAGCCTGTACCCAACACGGCCGCCGCGGGCTACTCCTACTTCGTCGTGGTCCGCAGCGACGCCATGGCCAGCGGCGACGAGTTCCAGTTCCAGGTCCTCCCGGACGAGATCCTCGCCTCGGGCGTGCACGCGAACGACGCGAACCGCCAGACCCTCCTGGACTCCGTCCCGTCGTCCTCTCTCCTTGGCGACGACACCGCGCCATGCGTCACGACCGGTTGCGGCCAGCCCTTCGGAATCCTCTGGTCGGACCCAACCACGAGCCCGTATCTGTTCCCAGTCGGCCGCACCCTGTATTTCGGCCACGGGATGGGCACGACGCCCGTCCCCGGCGATGCTGTCCTGAGCGCGAGCGACGGGGAGAGCGGCCTCGGCCAGGCCCTCTTCACGAACGAGCCCACCCTCGCAGGAAGCCCTGCCCCCGTGGCCTTGTCCGGCTCCGGCGTCGACGTGACGATCCGGGCGAGCTACCTCTTCAACGCGGCGAGCACCGCGGAGTCGAGCCCCGCCTTCGTCACCGTGTACGATGCGGTCGGGAACCATGTGACGGCCCCGTCCCTCTCGTACGTCCTGGACATGGTGAACCCCCTCGTAGTCCCCGCGCCGGGCTGGAGGAACCTGCCCGGGCCGGAGTTCTTTGTGAACGGAACCGGGACGCTCTGGTTCTCACCCTGGATCGCGGGCACCCAGACCGTCGACATCCGCGTCGACCTCTCCGACTCCACGTCGGGTCTGAGGGACGCCAACGCGACCGCGGAACCGTCCCTCGCGGGAGGACCGTTCTACCAGGACCCGACGAACCTCAACGGAGTCGGCACGTTCACCGGCTGGACGGTCTCCTATGACTTCAACGCGGCGAGCACGGACGCCTCGAGCCCTGCGACGATCACCGCGTGCGATGACGTCGCGAACTGCGCGAGCGCGTCCTTCGACTACCGCCTCGATTCTACCCTGCCGAGCGTGTCGATCCTCGGGCCGGCGATGGGCGCCGTCCTCTACGGTCGAATCATCGTCGCCGCGACGGGGAGCGATGCCGGCTCCGGCGTCGACGGAGCCCTCCAAGTGATGGTCCTCGGTCAGACGGGCTTCATGGACATGGTATGGAACGGCACCGCCTGGGTCTGGCCGATCTACACGGCCCTCTATCCGGACGGCCCCCACCGGATCGTGTTCCGCGCCCTGGACAACGTCGGGAACGAAGGCGTGGCCGTCGTGGACGTCATCTTCCTGAACCGGGCGGACAACGTCGCACCGACGATCGCCCTGGGCAGTCCGAGCTCGGATCGCGGGGCCATCGTCCTGAGGGCGACTGTGAGCGACAGCGCTGCGGGCGTGGCGAGCGTCGTCTTCGTCGTGGACGGGACGACGTACATCCCGGTCGCGGACGGCCAGGGCGGGTACTCCCTGACGATCTGGACGACCGCCGCGGACGATGGCATGCACAGCTACCAGGTCGTCGCGACAGACAAGGCCGGGAACACCGCGACCTCCTCGGGCGAGTTCTTGGTGAACACTCCGACGGATTACTACGCCGCGATCTTGGCCTTCGCTCCGCTGGGCATCCTTCTCTTCCTCGTCGTCGCCCTCCTCATCGGCCTCGTGATGCGACGGCGGGGCGGGGGAGCCGGGCACGTTGGGACCAAGCCGGAGGCCGCTTGGGAACCGGAGCCGCCGAAGGACAATCTCTGAATCCCACACGGGCATCCTCGCCGGGCGCGTGACGTCCGGCGAGAATCTTTCTCCGATCTCCGACGAACGATCTCTTGAGTTGTCATGCGTGACGCGATTCGTAGGCGGCCTCCGAGGTATCGCGCACAGCACGGGCCTCGTTGGCGAACCTGCCCGCGACGGTTTGCCCGTGTGCTTCGAAAGGCTTGGTCGACGGCGATCGGTACCTACCAGACACATGGGACGTTCCGCCCCTCGATAACCGTGCCTGAACATTCATGATGGGCCCCTTGTCTAGCGTCAGGCATGCAACCTTCTCCCCCGTCGTCGCCTCCGTACACCCCCCCGCCCCCCCGCAACCGGCTCGTATCTCTCCTCATAGTCGGAGCGATCGTCCTCCTGGCCGTTGGCGGCGTCGGCGGGTATCTCATCGGGAGCTCCGCGGTCGGACATGCGACCCTCCGGGTCAACGTCGACAACCGGCTCGCCACGACCCAGACGGCCCAAGTGACTGTGAACAGTCGCGTCATGGGGACGCTCGTGGTTCCCGCGGGCCAGACGATGTCCCTCGACGTCGCGGTGGCCTTCGCGACCGCGAATGGGGCGATCTTCGACATCGAGGCGATATCCACGGGCGGGCAAGACGCCAGCTCCGTATTCGTGAACACGCCCGGGATCTTCGTCGTGGGCCTCCGGTTCGGCTGAGGCGTACAGCAGGGCGTCTGTCCGCGATCGCCGACGCCGCCGCGCGAAAGGCGCTTGGCGGCTCCGTCGAACGACGCGCTTTGAGCCAACGCGGGCACTCTCGCCAGGTGCCTTCGGTCCGGCGGGAGCGGAAGCCGCAACCGCCCTCGCTCCTCAATTGTGAGCAGGGACCGGATTCAGTGTAAGCGGCATATTGTTGGGCGCCTTGCTGATCTTCGCGCGGACCAACCCTCTGATTCTCGTCAACAGCGCCTTTTCGACGGAATTCCGCGTGGCCAAACGAGTCCGATCTCTTCTCGCAATCGTCGTCGCTGCTTCCAGAGCGATTCTCCTTCTTGCTCTCGCCTTCCTGCCGGTGTGGGGATCGGAGGAGTCACGGGAGCGTTCGGGGTTGGCCAAGCCCTGCCGCGCCCCTGCCAGGCGGAGCGATCCGCCCTCGGGCGGACTCCACGGGTGCCTCGGGTGGGTTGGGCGGTTGAGGATTGATGACGGATGAGGTACCCCATCATCGCCGACGCGCAGGCGATCGATGGGCGGATCGCGCTCCTCCGGTCACCTACATTCACGCCACGCGCAGCGAAGGTTTATGAGGTAAGGCATGTCTTACAAATCGTGCACGTCGTCAAGATGTCGAGCAAGGGCCAGATTGTGATTCCCAAGGAGGTCCGCAAAAGGCACAGGCTTGGACGGGACACGGACCTCGTTCTCCTTGAATCGGGGGAAGCCCTCGTCCTGCGAAAAAAGGCGGATGTCGAGGGAATCCTGAAAGACGAGTTCGGCCCGCTTCTCCGGGCTTCGGAAAAAACCCTGAAAGACCTATGGGGAAACTCCGAGGACGACGTCTGGAACGACGTGTGAGGGGGGATCCCGATCGCTCTGCGCCCAGGTTCCTTGGTTACCGTCGCTTTCCCCTTCACGGACCTGTCGGCGATCAAACGCCGCCCCGCCCTCGTGCTCATCGTCCACGGCGAGGATCTCGTGGTCTGCGCGGTGACCTCCAAGATCTCCAAACGCCGTGATGCAGTGCCATTGGACCAGGGAGGGATGGCTGCAGGTCGGCTGCCAACGCGAAGCGAGGTTCGGCCGCTGAAGCTCTTCACGATCCATCGTGCCCTTGTCCATACCATCGTGGGCCGCGTCTCCGACGAGACCTTCGGACAAGTGGTAGCTCCCCTGGTCTCCGCGCTGCGCCGGGGGCTGCGGCGGTCGTCGAGCTAGGGTCGCTCCGACCGAGCTTGCGGCGCGGTACCCGTGTCGTCGTCATCGTCCCATCCTCGGGACGTCCGAGGGCGTGGACTGCCGGAAATCCGTTTCGCGGTTTCGAGGCACATCGTCGTCCGTGGATAGACAATTGTGAGCAGCGAGAACGGATTCCGTGGAAGCTGCATCGGGTCCTCTGCCGGTTGCGCGTCACAGGTTGGGCACGGGGCGATCCGCAATACCCGATCCAGGTTACACCCGGAGGGCGAGGCGGGTTCGACCGGCGAATTGGCCGCATTCCGGGGGGCCTCTACCGCGGAGACCGCTCCGATTCAATCGTACCCGAACAGCCTTGCGCACCGCTTGTGGTCACCAATCCAGACGAATCTGAGTTGGGATTCCAGGGGCGCACGGCTGGCAACCGTGTACAGAGCTCTCCAGCCGTCGGGGAGTTCCAGGCGGAAAAGATTGGGCATGTCGCGGAAGGGCCGCGGGATCAGACTTCGGCGAATTCGATCGCCCAGAAACGGTTCCCGACGAAGTCTCGAAGCAAGCTCCCGGAGCTTCTTCCTCTGCTTCTCGCCGGTCGCCCGAAACTCGTCCTCGTCCACTAGGACCTCGATCTCGGGCAGTCGCCAACCTCCATGGGAGACGCCTGTCACGGTTTCATGAGGCCCTTACGGGACCAGAACTTGGGGTCCTCATGCAACGTCCACATGACGCCGCGTCGGGGGTCCTCGGTCACGAGATGCAATCGCTTCAGCTCGTCTACGCACGCGCGGATGGTTGCATGCCGCACGCTCTTGGCACGCATCCGTCGCTCGATCTCCGCGAGGCTGATAGGACCTTCATCCTCCGCACCGGCCTTTCGAAGCAAGATTTCGACCTCGTGAAGCGTGCGGAGGAGGGGAGACGGTCCTTGGATCTCCTTGGGAAGCGGGATGGTGTTCATCGTCGTCTGACATTCATGTGAACTTACATATTTGTACCTTACGGTGAGGATCGCGAATCGATTCCCCCGCGAGTCGCTGTAGTAGACGCGCAGGAAATGCTGCGAACAACAATTGGCTCGAATGGCGACGTCTCACGGGCCGCGACTTCGCTAGGAGGTGTCAGAAAATACGTAGTCGATGGACCTCGAATATTAGGCTCAAGAAACGCCCACCGGCATGCGCTTGTTGGTCCTCGGAGGAGGGCATCGGCCGATGGTCCCCGCGCGAGGCGCCGCGCCTCAGGGAGCCCGGTCGGTGCCACACCGGGGCCGTCGGCCCTCGAGGATGTGTCGAAAAGTCGTCGTCGACGGCCGCCGGGTCATGCGCGGCGAGGCAGTGGAGGGCGTCGAGCTGACCGTGCCGGGCGGCTGACGCTGTGCTCGGGCGGAACGAGCTCCTCGCGGAGGCCCTCCTGCCCGCCTATGTGGGGCCATAGGATCTTCGGGATCGTGACGGAGCCGTCCGCCCCCGGTGGTCCTCCAAGATCGCCACGACGGCCTCTCGACGTGGCCATGGCCGTCGGGCTCAGGGTGCGTGGGGAAGAACTTCTCCCCGCCGACCCTCCCCGAGCGGACGTTGCCGGTGGCCTAGTCGCGCTTCGCACCCAGAACACTCAGAAGGGTCCTCGTGCGGTATCGTGGCATCCCGGCCGCAAGCTCGAGCTCCAAGAGGTCCAGGTCCCCCGTGACGATTCCATCCGCCTTCGCGGCGATCGCGCAGGCGAGGACGGGTGCGTCGCTTGGATCACGCATCGATCCGCTCCATCGAGCGACTTCGTGAACATACCTCTTCCGCGGGATGAGCTCACCTCTGGAAAGGATGTCACGCAGCATGGCCATCGCAGGCCGCAAGAGTGCGTGGTTTGAAAATCTTCGTTCGATGACCCGATAGATTTCATCGACCACGTCTTCCGCAAAAATCAGCCCAACGTTCCCACGGAGGAATTCGAGGAGCAGCTTTCGCTCATTGCCGCCGAAGAAAAGTCCTGAAAGGACCGTGTTCGCGTCAACGACGACCCGCAAAGTGCTCCTTCCAAAGGCGATCCTTCGCCTCTTTCACGAGGGCACGCAATTCTCGCCGGGTCAGACCTGAGTCCTCACGCATTCGATCGAACACCGCGAACCGGCGCTCGAGGTCTTCCTCCTTGAAGATCCGGACCTCCTCTCCCGCCTCCAAGAAGACGAGCTTGCTTCCTTTCCGGAGACCGAGTCGTTTCCGTACGGACATGGGGAGCGTGATTTGGCCCTTGGAGGTGACCGTCGCCACATTCACCATGGGAGAAATGTAAGGCAATCCTTACACTTAAACGTTCTCCCCAGTGGCGGGAGCTTACCGAACAATGCTTTTATCGAGGGAGGGCATCGCCGACTTGGATGGCGGAGGGGCTTGGCCTACGCTGGGTGTCGATCGCCCGACTCCGCTCCTCGCTCCGGACGACGTTGTTCCGGACCTCCTTCTTCCTCCTCGTCACCGCCGCGTTGGGCAACGTCCTCGGCTTCGTCTTCTGGCTCGCCGTCGCGCAAACATATCCCCCGGCGGACGTGGGCCTTGCGGCGACGCTCTTCGGCGTCGTCCTCTTCCTCGCGAGCGCGGGGAGTCTCGGCCTCCCGTTTGGGATCATCCGATTCCTTCCGTCGGAGTCCGATCGGCCTCGATTGCTGAACGCCGCGCTCCTGATGTCGGGAATCGCGTCCGCGGCGCTCGGGCTGCTGTTCCTCGCGGGGCTGGACCTCTGGGCACCGACCCTCACCTTCGTGAGGGCGGACCCCGGCCTCGCCGCCATGTGCGTCCTGTCGATCGCGGGCTTCGGCATCGGCTCGGTCCTCGACGCGGCGTTCGTCGCCTCGCGGCGGGCCGATTACATGACGGTTCGAGGTGTGACCTTCGGCGTCCTCCGGCTTCCGATCTTGTTGGCGGGGGTCTTCGGGATCCTCGGAATCGTTCTGGCCTGGACGACGGCGCTCGCGGTCTCGCTGGGCATCGGGCTCTTGCTGCTCCTACCGCGTGTGGCACCGGGTTTTCGACCCGTGGCCTCCATCGACGCGATTCGAGGCACGGGGATCTTCGGATACAGCCTGTGGAACCACGGGGCCGCGATCACGGCGGCCGTCCCGTTGTCCCTGCTGCCGGTTCTGATCCTGAACACGCCGGCGCCGCAAGGCGGGGCGGAGGCGAGCGCGTTCTTCTTCGCCGCCGCGGCCATCGCGGGGGCTCTCTTCTTCGTCCCCTACGCCTTCACGACGTCGTTGTTCGTGGAGGGGTCCCATCCGGAGGCGAGCTACCGCCGCGATGTACGCCATGCCATCGGCTTCTCGCTTGCGCTGATCGCCCTGGGCATCCTCGCGGCCGTCGGCCTCGGGCGATGGGTCCTGGGACTCTTTGGGTCGGAATATGCCGATGCAGGCTACGAGGCCCTCGTGATCCTCGCCCTGACCAGCCCTCTCCTCCTCGCGAATTATGTCTTTGCCACGGAACTCCGCGTTGCGAAACGGATCCGGCCGCTTCTTGCCATCACCGTCGTCGCCTCGGGGACCGTCCTGCTTCTGGCCTACTGGTTCCTGCCCGCGTGGGGCATCGCTGGTGCGGCAGGAGCGTTTGGCCTAGGCCAGGGAGTCGCTGTCCCTCTCTTCGCGATCGAGCGTCGGAAGAACGGGACGAACGCCGAGGCCACTCGGGCGCGGGAGTGAAGAACCGGTTTGCCTCGACCCATGCGGTCCAGGTGACCGTGAACGGCCGGCTCGCCGGGACCTTGACCATTCCCACCGGCCAGACGATGTCCGTCAGCGTCCCCGTCTCCTACGCGACTGCGAACGGGGCCTTCTTCGAGATCGTCGTGACGTC
>Ga0184640_10000399_pt1 | contig 11286 bp, 14 predicted proteins | sample PLM31_200_b2_FD_133161 | JGI IMG/M metagenome (GOLD analysis project Ga0184640, IMG submission 133161) | Groundwater sediment microbial communities from an aquifer in East River, Colorado, USA - PLM3-1_200_b2 | ecosystem: Environmental > Terrestrial > Soil > Riparian zone | place: USA: East...
CCAGCGGGAGCACGATCAGCGCGCGCAGGAACGTCTTCCCGCGGAACGACCCGCGCGCGAGCGCCCACGCGAGCGGGAGCCCGAGGACGAACGAGATCGCCGCGGCGGTCGTGGCGACGCTGAGCTTCGCGCCGCGCGAGGCTGGCGCACAGGCGCCCAGGGCGATCGAGCGCGTCAAGGCGGCGATCGTCGCCGTGGGCACCTTCCAGCGCGCTCGCTCGCCGGCGTTCGAGTTCCGGGGCACCGGCTTCGCGGTCGCCGACGGGCGGACGATCGTCACCAACGGGCACGTGCTCCCGGCGACGCTCGAGGCCGACAAGTTCGAAACGCTGGCCGTCCTGATCCCCGGGATCGGTCGCGACGTGCAGGTGCGGCCGGCAGCGCGCGGGCCGACGGATGCGGCGCACGACCTCGCGCTGCTGCGCATCGACGGCTCGCCGCTGCCGGCGCTCGCGCTGCGCGACTCCGAGACCGTGCGCGATGGCGACAGCGTGCTCTTCACGGGCTTCCCGATCGGCAGCATCCTCGGGCCCTATCCGGCCACGCATCGCGGCATGATCGCGGCGATCACGCCCATCGCGATCCCGCCGGCGAACGCGAGCCAGCTCGATCCGGCGACGATCCGCCGCCTGGCGGGGGGCGCGTTCCCCGTCTTCCAGCTCGATGCGACGGCCTATCCCGGCAGCAGCGGCAGCCCCCTGTACGCGCCCGACACGGGCGAGGTCGTCGGCGTCGTGAACATGGTGTTCGTCAAGGGGACGAAGGAAGCCGCGCTCACGCAGCCGAGCGGGATCACCTACGCGATCCCGAGCAGGTACCTGATCGAACTGCTGAAGCGGGGGTCGCGCTAGAACCTCGAGGGCCCCTGCGCACCGCTGCGACGAGGCCGTCCGAATTACGCGAAGCCTTCCGCGGCAGGCCGGTGGCGCCGACCCAGCGCGAGGAGACTCAAGCCGGCCGCGAGCAGCAACAGCAGGCTGGACGGCTCGGGCACCGCAGTCGCGGCGCTTCCGAACGACACGTCGATGAAGTTCAGCGTGAACGGCGGGTCGGTGGAGACGTCGTGGACGTCGCCCGTGAACGCGAGACTGAGCCCACTCACGCTGACGCCGGCCTCGATCTCGATGGGGCTCGTGAGCGTACCGCCGGCGATGGCATCGAGCAGAGCGTCCAGGTCGCCGTCCGTGACGTCCAGCGAGAGCAACGTCGGGTCCAGATCCATGGTGCGCAGGGTCAGCACGTCGAGCGCGCCGTTCTGATTGACGTCGACACCGAGCGCGTACTTGGCATCGACGACGCTATGGCTGACCGTTGCCGCCCCGATGATTGCGCCGAGGATCTCCGCGTCGGTAGCCGCCGGCGGCAGCGCGGCGAGCGCGGCCAACAGCGAGAGCAGATCGACGTCTCCGTCGACCTTGATCTCGAGCGGCTTCATCGGCGTGAGCACGCTCGGCGAGCCGGTGGCGAAGTCGCGCCCCAGGCGGGTGTCCGCGTCGACGAGGGTCACGTTCAGGTTGAGACTGAACACGCTGCTCACATGCACGCTGAAGGTCGTCAGGTCGAAGTCGATCGTGGTCTTTCCGGCTGAGCTCAGCGTTGGGGACGCGCTGATGGTGGCGGTTGCGTCCACGTAGCCATAGCCGTCGATGCTGTCCCCCAGCGAGTTGCCGGGATCGGAGGCGAGCGGGACGCTGCCGGTACCCGTGCCGTCGAAGACCGTGATCGGCGTGGTCACGATGGTGGTGATGACGTCAGCTTGACTGGTGGGCACCCAGGCGAGCGCTAGCAGCGCGCTCCCGAGAAGGCAGATCCGTGAAGTCCGCATCGGCACTCTCCCCATGGACATGTTGATCCGAGCCCCAGACGACTCGCAGCCGGCGGCTAGAAGAGACCGCGAAGCAAGCAGCCTGCCGCATATGACATTTCCATTGAGGATCAGCTGGTTGCGGCCCAGCGATGGTCGACAACTCGGAGCATTCGCTGCAGTGGTGTAAGGAATCGCGACACATCCCCTCGACCCAGGCGCCCTCCGGTCATCGGCGCTCCGTGAAGGGGTCTGTCCGAACAAGCATTTGGCGGGCTCCGACATGGGCACGCCGCCCGGACAGAGGCATCTTCCGGCCCCTCAGGAACGAGGGTCGCCGAGAAGATGCAGGTCACGTACACCCGCTGCTTCCAGCGCACGCTGCGCGAAGCCGTGACTTACTGTGGGCCTGCTGCGGGTGGCCAGCGGCGCGCGACGGTCGTGATCCGTCCGGCCGCGCCGGACACCGGGATCCGCTTCGTTTGCTGCGACGCGCTCGGCGGACCGCGGACGCTTCCCGTGCGCATCGAGTACCTCGGGACCGACGGCGCGTCCGCGACGCTCGAATGCCCGAGCGGCGTCGGGGTCTGCGCGGTCGGGCCGCTCCTCGCCGGGCTCGCGGCTTGCGGCATCGACAACGCCGAGATCAGCGTCGACGGTCCGGAGGCCGTGCTGCCCGACGACGGCGCTGCGGCGCTCGTCGACGCCCTGTGCAACGCCGGTGCCGAGGCCCAGGCGCGCCCGCTGCGCGTGATCAAGATCGAGCGGGTGATCGACGTCAACGACGGGCACCGTCGCGCGATGCTGCGCCCGAGCACCGTGCCGCACGCCGCGATCTCGCTCGACGCCTGCGATGAAAGCGCGGGGCACTACTGGCTCGCCGTCGGGCTCGGCGAAGAGCCGCTGCGCCGCGAGCTCTTGGGATCCAAACACGACCGCGACGACCGCTTGACCGGCAGCGAGCCGCTTCGTCGCAGCCTCCTCGAATGCGTCGGCTACCTCGCCGCGGCGGGAGCGCCGATCGTCGGTCATTTCCTCGCGCAGAACCCGGACCACGAGCTCATGCGCACGCTGGTTCGCGCGCTTCCCGGGCAGCAGGGCTCGTGGTCGCTGGTCGAGGTGGCGGCGTTGGCCATTTGAGGCCCGGGGCTCCTCCCGCGCCGGGCGAGCCGTAACTCCCCGGCGTTCACCAGGGGGGTCAGTGCCGCGTCGCCCCGCGACGCTCGAACCGGGTCTAGACCTCTGGCGGGCGAGTCACCGCGACTGCTCGATCGGCGCTCGCCGGCCTGACGAGCGGAGGCGCTTTCCTGCCGGACGGCGTTTAACGGGACTGTGGGTCTCCTCCGCGATCTGCTCGATGACCAGAGGCGCCCGGTTGGGGAAGTGCGCTATGAGCTCGAGTTTCCCCCCCCCCCATCGCCGCGACATACCGGCGCAACGTGGACAGAAGCATGTCGCTTCGTCGCTCGATGCGCGACACCGTGTCTTGGCCGACGCCAAGGGTCGCCGCGAGGTCTTCCTGCGTCCGCTCCGCCGCGCGGCGCAGCTCCTTCAGCGTGGCGAGCTCACCGGCGCGCCTTTCGATCTTCGCACGACGCTTCGCCGGCAGGCTCGCGAGAACTTGATCAAGGCTTCTTGCCACGTCGGCTCCGTCTTCCCGTTTTCGACCTCGGCGGCCGTGAGAGCGGCGAGGTATTGATCGAATCGGCGATCGGCAGTACCGATCTACTGCTCGTAGAAGCGCTTTTGATCAGCTCCGCCTTTATCCCCGCCAACGAGCAGGGCTCCCGATCCCGGGCGAAGCCCCTCGCCCGGACAGGAGCCGTGCGAGCCATCCTCGCAAGCGAGGCGCTCGCCGCTTCCCGCTCACACGGTCCGTGCAGCTTCCGTTTCAGGAGTCGAATGTGACGCGCGGTATGCGTTTAGGCGGCAAGGGTCGCCACCATGTCAATACGCCGCGCCGATGCCCGTACCAGGGTCCTCACCCCGTGACCTGGGTTCAGCGCCCGTTGCGTGCGTACAAGCCCTGCGGCCTCGAGGAGCTTGATGTCCTTCGCGACGGCCGTTCGATCCCGTCTTAGGGCACGCGTCAGTTCGGCAACGGTCATCGGCTTCGCCATTACCGCCCTTACGAGCTGCCGCCGTGACGCCGAAAGCACGGAGAACATCTGCTGCGGATCTTCAAACGAGAGGGTAATCGTCCGGGGGAACTCCCCCCCGCGATCGGCCTTGCGTGCCGCCGCCCTCGCCCGCTCGAAGAACCCTTTCACTGTCCCGCTCCGCACCACCACCTTAGTCATCCTTGCGTCCTTTACGAACCCGTGAGCGCTCAGCCTTCAGCCGCCTCGCGATCGCCTGCCACTCTGCCTGGAACCGCCTCAGCGCTGCCTCGTCCCCGGCAGATCGACCGCCTCGACCTGGCCCCTGTAGTGGCGATGGTGCTCGCCATGGGCATTGTCGTAACCGAGCACGCGGCCGTTCTCATAACTGAGGATGCCGCCGCCAGACTTGGCGGAAAGCTCGAAGCGCTCGCGCTCAAGCAGGAGCTCGGTTTAGTTTGCGGCGCGCCACAGATGTGCGAAACCGTACCACATCTGCCCGGCGCTCCTCCTGTGCCATGTGCGGCGAGATCGTGGCGGCGCTCTCCCGAGCTTCCTGTCACGTCGCCGGCCCGGATGATGTGAAATCCATGGTCTTGCAGGATGCGGCACATGGTGCGACGCCGTGCGTTGACAGGATAGGGGTGCACGGGGCTCAGTGGATGAGCCTCCGGGGCCGTGAACGCGCCGGCAACCCTGGCGCGCTGACGCCTGCCCCCTAAACGCTCGCGCTGAGCGGCGCGCCAACGGACGCTGAAAAAGCGCGGCGTGAAACGCACACCAACCACGCTTCCACGCGTCCGCTCGAGCGGGCGGTCAGACCGCGACGTCGATGTACTCGACTTTGCTTGAGGGGGGTGGGACCGGAAGGCCATCGTCGCGCAGACCCGCGACGTGAAACTCGATCGCCTCACGAATGAGCGACTCGACCTCAGCCTCGGAATCACCCGTAGCGACGCAGCCCGGAAGATCGGGCACGTAGGCCGAGTAGTTGCCGTTGGCCTTCTCAATGACGATGGCATAGCGCATGTTAAGTCCTCACTTCTTGAGGCCAGCTTGCTTCAGGATACTGTTCAGGGTCCCGGGCGCAAGGTCGTCGCTTGGTTTTCCGGCGACTGTGACACGACCTGGTTTCGAAGGATGTTTGAACTGGCGATGACTACCCCGGGTCGCCACCAGCAACCACCCGTCGTCTTGCAGCATCCGGAGCACCTCGCTGACCTTCACGCGCTCAGGATATCAGCGAGCATGCGGACTTGCGCAAGCTGCGCGGTCTAACAGGAGGGCGCAGTGATCAGTGCAGCGTCGCCCCGCGGCGCTCGAACCCCGTCCAGGTCGGACTAGTTAGGAGCGGGTCGCGCGCGGGTCGTCGGTTCGAATGGCGACCAGCGCCTTGACCATCCCCCTCACCTCGGAGAGCTCCCGCTGTTGCTCGAGGAGGATCTTCTGCATTCTTTCGAGCACTCGATCCTGCTGCTGAAGCTTCTCTTTGAGCTGTGCGACGCCTGAAAGCCGATCGAGGATGTCGGTGACCAGGCTCATGGCGCGTCGGCGCGGCGAAGTTGGTCGATCTCTTTGAAAAACCGCTGTGCCCGAGCGTTCGCTCGGTCGAGAATCGCGTTCATCTCGTTGATTTCTGTCTCCGCCCTCCGCGTTGCTTCATCGAGAAGCTGCAAGTTCTCCGCAGAGACACCCGCGAGATAGGCATCGATCGCGCTACGAACCTCCGCAGACAGGTTAGTTCCTCTTGCTTTTGCCTTGCGCGCCAGGGCTTCCTTCTGCTTGCGCTCGAGGTAGACGTTGGTGAGGGTCAGAGTCGCCATGTCGAGAACCGCCTCGGTCGAGAGATGGCATTATATAACATGTAATGCGAGCGCTGAGACCCGCAGATCCGCTGGTAGGCCGTGATGCTCCCCGGCGCTACGGGCGTTGCTTGAAAACCCCCCGGCGCGCTGACGCTCGCCACCCCCCTTAACAGGGGGGCAAGGCGGTTAGTGCAGCGTCGCCCCCCGACGCTCGAACCCCGTCCAGATCTGGTCGCAGATCAGCTCCCAGAGCGGCCGGACGGGGCGCGGCAGGTTCGCTTCGACCGAGCTGACCGTCATGGTCGAGGGCACGCGCTCGCCGCGGTGCTCGACCGGCCCGCCGATCTGCTGGATGCGAACGCCGAGCTTCGCGAGGTGCGACGAGAGCCGCGGCTCGGTGAGGATGAAGATCGTCTCGACGCCGAGGCGCTTCGCGAGCGCGATCGCGCCGAGGTAGAGCGACACCTGGATGTACGGGAAGCGTGGCATGTCGACGATCCCGAAATCCGCCTCCGAGACCGCGATCGCCGTGTGCTGCTCACCCGTCCGCCGGCGGAATTCAGGCACGATCGCGAGCCGCGAGATCTCGGCGATGCGGTCGCGCGGAAGTCGAGCGGGATCGAGAATGCTGCGGTCGATCGTGTGCGCGCACGCCTTCTCGACGGGCAGCAGGCTCGTGGGGTCGGTGGGGTCGACGCGTACGAGCCGGGCGCAAGCAACGAAGCGGTCAGCTTTCATCGAGCGCACGAGCACGTGCATCGCCCGGGTATCGTAGGGGTCGCGCTCGCGGCGGTCCTCGCGCACCGGCTCGAACCCGAGCTCCTCGCAATAGACGCGGTGCCGGATGCCGTACGCCTGGTCCTGCAGCTCGTCGCTGACCGCGGGCGCGATGTCGAAGTAACGCTTGAACCCGTGCGACAGGTTCAGGAGCTCGAACGGAAACATGGCCTCCCCTTCCCGAGTCTGGCCCGTCGAGCGCTGGTCGAAGGCCCGCGGCAAGCGGTGTTGTAGGTTGGAATCGGTGCGCTCGACGACGATTTCAGTATATTCGGCGTCGCAGCCGCCCGCCAGCACCCCGCCGGTGGAGCGGTCGTTCTCTCACGCGACCCCGACAGGACTTCGACATGGACCTCCTCCTCTGGCGAAAAGTGCTAGCCGCGATCTTGCTTCCGCCGATTGGGCCGCTCCTGGTCCTCGTCGTGGGGGCCTTGGTCCTGGGCCGCTGGCCGCGGCTCGGGCGCGGCCTGGTCTGGGCGGGGATAGCGGTGCTTGCGCTGCTGTCGACCGGCATCGTCGCGCGCGGGCTGCTCTGGGCGGTCGATGTGAGCCCGACGCTGCGCCTCGAGGATGCGCGCTCGGCCCAGGCGATCGTGATCCTCGGCGGCGGGGTGCGGGACGCCCCGGAGTACGGCGGCTACACGGTCGCGAGGCTGTCGCTCGATCGGGTGCGCTACGGCGCGCGGGTCGCGCGGCAGACCGGCTTGCCGGTGCTCGTCACCGGCGGGACCTTCTGGGGCGACACGCCGGCGGAGGGCGTCGTGATGCGGGAGGTGCTCGAGCAGGAGTTCGGCGTCCCGGTGAAATGGGTCGAGAGCCGCTCGCGCAACACCCACCAGAATGCCGTTCGATCCGCGGCGATCCTGAAGCCCGAGGAGGTCAAGCGCGTCGTGCTCGTTGCGCACAGCTTCGACATGCGCCGCGCGATCGCCGAGTTCGAGGCGGCCGGGCTCGAGGTCGTTCCGGCGCCGACCTTCGTTCCCGTCCCCACGCGGCTCGAGTTCGGCGACTTCGTTCCCCACGTGGCGTCGCTGCAGTGGAGCTACTACGCGCTCTACGAGATCCTCGCCAACCTCGCGCGGGGGTGGTAGGCGGCGAGCGCGTTCGCCCTCTCAGACCTCGATCGGGTTGAGGAGCTTGAGGCCCTCGAACCGCCTGAAGTCGCGGTCGGTCGTGCAGAACGTTGCGCCGTGCTCGATGGCCAGGGCGGCGAGGGTTGCGTCGCTGACCAGCGGGCCGGTGACCTGGGACTTCACGAGCAACGTCCGCAGGATCGTCCAATAGCGTTCCCCCGGATCGATGGGCCCCACCGTCGGCAGCTCGAGCCAGGCGGACACGGCGGTCTCGGCCTCCTCGATCGTGAGCGGCGCCTGGAACACTTTGGGATTGGTCGTGAGCCGAAGGAACGCGGAGATCGACTGCCAGGGAAGCCGAACGGACTCCGGCCCCCCGAACGCCGCCTCGACCCAAGCCTTCGCGCGCGCGTGGAGCTGTGACTGCGGATGGTAGGCGTAGACGAGTATGTTCGCGTCGAGGACGATCACCGGTGCTGCTCGCCTTCGACGCGATCGAGCAGGCCGGCGACGTCATCCAAGCTCAGGCCGGGCCGGAGCGCGCCCAAATCGCGCGCTTGAACGCGGAACGGCCGGCGCGGCCCCGGCTGCTTGCGCGGCAGCAAGCCACGGCGCAGGATTTCGTTGATCGTTTCCTTGAACGACCTTCCAGAGCGGCGCATCTCCGCCTTGAGCTTCGCCGCTACGTCGTCATCAAGGCTGACAGTCGTTCTCATGTGCGAGATGCTATTTGTAAAGCATCATGATGTCAACATAAAATCATCAAGCGCACCAAGCGGCGCGGGCCGGCGGCGGCCAACCGCAGGCCCGCTGCGGGTCGGCGTGGATATACCTCCTCGTCAGCGCCGACGGTGGCTGCAGTGGGGCGAGGCTGCGCGCAAAGTTGGAGACCATTTCACGTCCGCCCAACCGGACGGGGAACTCTGGCGCGCCCGCCGGCTCTGAGGTAGAGTCCCTCGCAGCCATGCTCCGTCGACTGCTCCTGTCGCTCGCCATCGCGCTCCTCGGTCTCGGCACCGTGCTGCACGGCGTCCAGGCGTCGGTGATGGGGGTAGGCATGGTCATGGCTGCCGATAGCAGCGACGCACCGCCATGCGGCGGCTGCGACGGCGGCACGGGCGATCCGGCTGCATGCGGCGCGGTTTGCGCGCCCGGCGTCGCGCTGCCCTCCTCGCCCTCCGTCCAGATCGACGTCGTGGCCGAGGCCCGTCCCAGCGGGCAGAGCCACTGGGCCGAAAGCTTCAGCGGCCCGCCCGACCCCTACCCTCCTCGTTCCTGATCCCCGGATCGCCGCGTCGCCCGTCAGCCGGGTGACGTGAGGTCAGGGTCCGGCCCAGCCGCGGGCCGGTCCATCGTCGCCGGCGCTAAGCCCGCGCCGGCCCGCGAGGAACGAGGTATTCGATGACCGTTTTCGATCCGCGTCGGCGCCGGGCACTCGGCGCGCTCGGCGCCGTCGCCGGCGCAGTGGCGCTGTCCGGAATCGGCGCGCCGCCCGCACGATCGGCGCCGGCCGTGAAGATTCGCGCCGCGCCGGCGCGCGTGTCGCTCGTCGGCGAGCCGCATCCGGACACCGAGGTCTGTAGCTACAACGGCACTGTGCCCGGGCCCGAGCTCCGCGTGAAGCAGGGTGCTCGCCTGCGCGTCGAGGTGGAGAACGCGCTCGGCGAGGGGACGACGATCCACTGGCACGGCGTGCGCGTGCCGAACGCGATGGACGGCGTGCCGCATCTCACGCAGGCCCCGATCGCCGCGAATGGCGGCACGTTCGTGTACGAGTTCGACGCGCCCGATGCGGGGACCTACTGGTATCACCCGCACTCGCGGAGCTACGAGCAGGTCGACCGCGGGCTGTATGGCGTGCTGATCGTCGAGGAGCACACGCCGCCGCCTGTCGACCGCGACGTCGTCTGGGTGCTCGACGACTGGCGCCTGAACCAGGACGCGCAGATCCGCGACGACTTCGCCGAGTGGTTCGACGTCACGCACGCCGGGCGCATCGGCAACACGGTGACGGTGAACGGCGTCGTCGCGGACAGCCTCGACGTGCGCGCCGGGGAGCGGATCCGCCTGCGGCTCGTCAACGCCGCGAACGCCCGCATCTTCGGCCTCGAGTTCCGCGGTCACCGACCCTGGATCGTCGCGCTCGATGCCCAGCCGGTCGAACCCCACGAACCGCCCGGCGGCCTGGTCGTGCTGGGGCCGTCGATGCGGGTCGATCTCGTGATCGAGATGGATGGTCAGCCTCGCGAGCGCCACGCCGTGTTCGACGGCTTCTACCGCGGACGCGGCTACCGACTGCTCGACCTCGCCTACACCGGCGAGCCGCCGCTGCGGTCGGGGGCGCGCGGCGCGCCGCTCGCGCTCCCGCCGAATCCGCTCTCCGAGCCCGACCTCGCCCGCGCGGAGCGCCACGAAATGCGGATGAGCGGCGGGATGATGAGCATGGACTGGCCGAGCGATCCTTGGCCGGCGCGCGCGGCGCGCCGCGCGCGGCGGCTCCTCGGGAGCCGCGAGGTCGACCCGGTGTGGGCCATGGACGGCGTCGCGCACACGGGCGAGAACCACGCGGCCGCTCCGGCTCACACCTTCAAGCGCGGCACGAGCGTCATCCTGCGGCTGCGTAACGACACCGCGTGGCATCACCCGATGCATCTCCACGGCCACGTGTTCCGCGTGCTCGCGCGCAACGGCGCGCCGACGCGCTTCCGCGAGTGGCAGGACACGGTGCTGCTCGGGCCGCGCGAGAGCGCCGACATCGCCGTCGTCGCCGACAACCCGGGCGACTGGATGCTTCATTGCCACGTCCTCGAGCATCAGGCCGGAGGAATGATGAGCGTGATCCGCGTCGCTTGAATCGGGACCGCGGAGTTCGATTCGATCCACTGCGAAAGGAGCTCGACATGAAAGCACGCACGGTCCTCGGTCTTGTTCTCGCCGCCGCGCTGGGCACTGCGGGCTATGCCGTCGCGCACGACCGCGCCGACCGCACGATGGGCAACGGGATGATGGGCGGCGGAATGATGGGGGGCGGAATGATGGGCGGCGGCATGGCCGGGATGATGGACGGCTGCCGCGACATGATGCAAGGCGGCAGCACCGGATCGGGACAGCCCAACGCGCAGTGGGGAGACCGCACGCAGAAGGTGCCGCCGGCGAAAACGGAGCAGCCGCGATGACCCCGACGGTTCGCCGCACTGAGCTCGTGATCCCGGCGATGGATCGCGCGCGGCGCGCCCGGCGCGTACAGCGCTCGCTCGCCGCCGTCCACGGTGTGGTGCAGGTCGAGCCGGACGCCGAGTCCCGGCGCATCGTGGTCATTCACGAGCTCGCCGGCGAGCTGCCGCTCGTCGCGGTGCTCGCGAACCTCGGCTACGCGGCGCGTGGCGTCACCGTCGAGGACGACGCCCCGAGCGAGGCCGAGCGTTGACTGCGGAGCGCGCGAATGGCGGCGACGCCGGCCGGCCGACGTTTACCTACGCGTTCTGGACAGCGGTGGTGCTCGCGGTGCTGCTCGTCGCCGGCACGTTGGTCTCCGCGCTATGGAGTTCCTCCGCGTCGCGGGCCGATCCTGCGAACGCGACGCAGGTCGCGCTCGGCCGCACCGTGTACGAGCGGCAGTGCGCCTCCTGCCACGGCGCGAAGCTCGAAGGTCAGCCGAACTGGCGCGACCGGCTGCCGAACGCCCGCATGCCGGCGCCGCCGCACGACGAGACCGGCCACACGTGGCA
>Ga0184640_10000400_pt1 | contig 11284 bp, 17 predicted proteins | sample PLM31_200_b2_FD_133161 | JGI IMG/M metagenome (GOLD analysis project Ga0184640, IMG submission 133161) | Groundwater sediment microbial communities from an aquifer in East River, Colorado, USA - PLM3-1_200_b2 | ecosystem: Environmental > Terrestrial > Soil > Riparian zone | place: USA: East...
AACCGTCTCTTTTCGTGGCTGGAGAGGATGATGTGGGAATTACCATGGCTCGACAGGCCTTCGATAACCTAGAAGACGCGATGCCCAGCCTGAGGAAAAAGGTGCTGCTGCCAGGGGCGGGACACTGGATTCAGCAGGAGCGTCCGACTGAGGTCAACGAGTTGCTCATTGAGTTTTTGGCTGGCCTGGCCACCTAACAAACGCATTGCACTGGACCACGGCCCGCTTGCGGTTCGGAATGAACACGAAGGGCTGTGATTGGGCCGTGGCCAGTGACCGCGAGCGTTAGACACTGCTCAACAAAGTCTAGGCTAACATCATGGAGGGAGTCCCATGAGTACATTCTTTCAGGGCAAGGTTGCTGTCGTCACTGGAGGGAGCTCAGGCATTGGTCGGGCGGCGGCGTTGGCCTTTGCCAGCAAAGGAGCAAAGGTTGTCGTCGCCAACCGCGCGGTTGCAGAAGGGGAGGCCACCGCGCGCATGATTACCGAAGGAGGGGGAGACGCGATCTTCGTCAGAGCCGACGTGACCAAATCTGCCGAAGTGGAAGCACTCATGAAGCGGGCGGTTGACACCTACGGACGGTTGGATTTTGCCTTCAACAATGCGGGTACTCAACCTGCTCCCGCTGCCACAACCGAGCAAACGGAAGAGGAATGGGATCGTATGCTCAACGTCAACCTCAAAGGCACGTGGTTGTGCATGAAGTACGAGATCCCCTACCTGATCAAACAGGGGGGCAGCGCGATTGTGAACAACGCCTCCGTGTCTGGAATGGTAGGCATTCCCACATGGCCGGCGCAATGCGCCAGTAAACACGGTGTCATCGGGTTGACGCGCGCGGTAGCGCTGGAGTATGCCAAAACTGGTCTTCGCGTGAACGTCGTGTGCCCAGGTGCGATCCAGACCCCGATGCTGGAGGGACTAACGGGAGGCAACGCGGAATTTGCCGCAGGGGTAGTGGGGCCGATGGGGCGAGTGGGACGACCCGAAGAGGTTGCTGACGCGGTGATCTGGTTGTGTTCGGATGCCGCATCCTTCGTGACGGGTCATGCCCTCGCGGTCGATGGCGGTTGGCTGGCGCAATAGGGGCGCTCCTGAAGGAGCAAAATTTAGCTTGCCCTGTTCTGTGTCTAACCACGCCGTGCTCGTGACCGCCGCCCGTTTGCGGTTCCTGCTGAACGCGAAAAGTCTCGTTTGGGCGGCGGCCCGAGACGGCGGGCGTTAGCCTGTTTCCCGCAGAGCAGTCTTTGCCAGACGCTAGTAGACTGGATTCGGTTAGATGCCTGATGGAGTGAAGGAGCGGAATCGTTGCCACGAAGGAACAGATCGAAGCGAACTGAAGAGGCTGATCGTTGCACTCAGCGCACGTATTATGTTTCGGCCGAGTATATGGATCATTCTGATCGACTACTTGTTGAGGATGGCGATAATATCGAGCTCTACTCGATGAATCTCACATTGGCACAACACTGGTATGCACAAGCATGGCGTGGAAAAGTACTTGACCTGACTCTATTTGCTTCGCAGCGATTGGACTGGGGTATGGAACCCGAGCAAGCGGAGGAGATCAAGGAGAGTGGCTTGGTACTCGCTCAATGTCTTCGGCACGGCGAGGGCATGCCTGTCGTTGAGACATTCAACGGGAATCCTGTATATGGGTCGGCAGTTGAGATTCTGATCGGCGAGGTCTTCGAGGCCGCTCTTGGGGTACTCATTGAAGAGCAAACTGGCATTGCAGGCCTCACAATTAGTCCTATGCATACTGGCTATGCCCTATTTGAGGGCCGTAACGTGGGGAACGCCTCAATAGGACAGGTTGCGAAGCGCGTAGCGGAGGAACGTCCGAATCTGACATCCCATTCGGCGCCAGACGGAACGGTGACGATTTTCTTCTCCGATATCGAAAGTTCTACATCACTCAATGAACAACTCGGCGATGCGAAATGGATGCAACTCCTACACGAGCACAATGACATCGTTCGCCGCGAGAAAGCTCTGCATAGTGGATTTGAGGTAAAAACGATTGGAGATGCATTCATGTTGGCGTTCCAGAGCGCTCGCGATGCGCTACGGTGTGCTATTGGAATTCAGCGGACACTCGCCATACGCAACCAAACTGCGGTTCCGCCTATTCGCGTAAGGATTGGCTTACACACGGGGGAGTTTATGAAAGAGGCCGATGACTTTTATGGTCAGCATGTCAACTTTGCGGCCAGAGTTGGCTCAAAGGCCGCTGCTGGAGAAATCCTAGTTTCGTCGTTGCTACGTGAGTTAGTCCAGCCATCTGGAGAATTCGTTTTCGAGGCTTGCAAACCAGCTGTGCTAAAGGGTCTGTCAGGAAAGCATATTCTCTACCGGGTTGTCTGGCCCACGACAGGCTAACTAGTCGCGCCACCGCATCGCTGCCCTGTTGCGGATTGGAATGAACGTGAGAGGCCGCGTTTGGGCAGCTCGCGGTGCGCGGGAGCGTTAGGGGTCTCATTTTGAGAAATTCTTGGGGAGGGGGGATACACATCATGCAGGTTTTAGTCGTCGCTGGGCTTATGGAAGGCATTCCAGAAGAGCGGCTGGTGCCTATGGGAAGAGAAGAAGCTTTGAGGGCCTGGGAACTCTATGCCGCTGGTCGGCTGCGTTGGGTGATGTCCCGAACAGACACACGTGGCGTCGTGGCCCTTTTTGAGGCAGCGGACCTAGAGGAAGCGAGGAAAGCGGTTGAATCCCTGCCGATGGTGAAAGCAGGGTTCATCAAAGCTGAGATTATCCCGCTGGCGCCGTATGTCGGATTTGAACGGCTCTTTGCCAAGTAACCGCACGGCTGATAGTCAGCAGACAAAGAAGGAGGAAACGATATGGTGCTCACACCCGCCAAAGACTCCATAGATGTGGCTATCCTCGTTGAGGACATCAAGAAGAGTCTCGCTTTTTACCAAGGGACTCTGGGGTTGGCGAAAATTGAAGAGGTGCAGATGCCCTTTGGGACATTCCATCGCCTGCGCCACGGGACCAGCGATGTCAAACTGCTCGACTCCACGACGATCCCCCGGCGGACCCGCTGGGACTGCGGCCACAACCCGGTGGCCGATCTTGGACGCTCATCACGTTCGAGATCCGGAATATCAGCAGCCTGTGCAGTGCACTCAAAGAAAAAGGTGTGGAGTTTTTCGTCCCGGAGACGCAAATCCGTCCGGGCGCGCGTATCGCTTTACTCAAAGACCCCGATGGCAACCTCATTGAGCTGATCGAACGAGGGTGACAATGCGCTTCCCGAGAGGCTGAGGAGTGTCACTCAGCCGACGAGCTAAGCGTTAGAGAGTGCACGAAGAGAAGGAGGAGGTTCTATGGGTTTGGGTTACAAAGCGGTGGTTCTCAGCGGTGTTCTTACCGCATTGCTCTTTGCTCCCCTGCCTGCACGCAGCGACGATGTGGCGGACCTGAAAACGGCCTTCGAACAACTGGTGAAAGCACTCAACTCTCGTGATTTGAATGCCCTGTCTGCTCTCTGGCACGAGCAAATCACGACCTTCCAACCCAATTCCCCCTTTCCGCTCGATGGGCCCGCCATGCAACGGCGGGTCTTTCAGTCGCTCTTTGAGAATGCTGAAAGTATAACCGCCATCCCGATCAATCCGCAGTTCCGTGTCGTCAACAACACCGGGATGGTGTGGGGTTACTTTACCCTGATAATCAAGCCCAAAGATGGGCCGGTGCAGACCTCCTTTCTCCGCTCCACCTTTATTTGGACGAAGGCAGACGGGAAATGGGTCGAGTTGGCAGTCCATCATTCAAGGATTCCGGCAGGAGATTAACCGTTGCGCTTGCGCTGAATATCCCGTCTCCTTGACGAGCCCTCAGCTTTGCCTGCACTATGCAGAGCAATGAAGTTTGAGGTTATTGGCTCCATTACCGATGTTGAGGTTATTGCTGCAGGGCCAGGCATTCGCGTTCTCTCTTACCTGCACAAGGCGTATGGTCGCGGACGATGGCGCAAGTTGAAAGGGACCGCCACGGTTCGCTTGCCGAACGGTACATTGCGCAGAGTAGAGTTGCATTGGTACGAAGCGCATGGCATTGGGAAGAGAGATCTGAGAATCAAATACTACGTGGATGAGCCATGAAACTACCGACAAAATCGTTTGCTCTGTGCATTGATAACGCCGACTACGAGGCCTCCCTAATCCGGGGGAAGGTCTATCGGATTCTTCCCGATCCGCGAGCCGCCAAGGATGATTTAGTGCGCATCATTGATGAGAGTGGCGAGGACTATTTATTTCACAAGAGTCACTTTGTCTTTGTGGACTTTTCACAGGCGGTGAGAAAGAAGCTCCTCGCCCTGGAGAGCGTCCCCTAATCGGGTAGCCAGGGAGGTTGCCCTCCCCAGCCCCCACACTACCTAGCATGCGGGTCCGCACTAGGCGGTTCAGGTCGGATAGTGAAGTGCGATCCAGAGGGCACGAATGGAGACGAGACCGAGGGACTCCGAGAGCCACTGATTCGTCATACCGGTCTGCGTCGCCAGAGTCCGGGACAGATGCCACGGGCCTTTGCGACTCAGTGCGGTGAGGATCGCCGTTTTCTTGGCGGTCCCCAGTTTCAGTAGCTCACGGACCTTGGTGCGGACGTAGCGCCATTGCTTCCAGAAGCACATGCGCAGGCGCCGCCGCAGCCAGGCATCGAGTTCGGGCAGCGGACGGTAGTACGGGGAAAGCCCGAAGTACTGTATCCAACCCCGGAGGTACTCGTTGAGTTTGCGAATCCGGTAGGCCATTGAGACACCCCAACTTCGCCCGGTGAGCTTGCGCAGCCGGTAACGAAAGTCCTGGAATGCCTCGTGGGACCAATAGATGCGCGTGCCCTGGAAGGTAAAGCCCAGAAACACACACTCCTTGGTCGGGCCGACCGTGCTCTTGCTCTCAGTGATCTCCAGCTTGAGGTGGTGCTGGAGAAACCGAGTTAGACTGGCTTTTACACGTTCGCCTGCCCGCTGGCTTTTGACGACGATGAGGAAGTCGTCGCAATAGCGAGCGAACCGATGTCCGCGCCGTTCCAGTTCCTTATCCAAGTCGTCTACCATGATGTTCGACCACAACGGCGACAGCGGCGACCCTTGCGGGACCCCGGTCTCCGTGGGTTGGAGGTCCTCGCCGACCAACACGCCCGCGCGCAGATACTGGCCAATCAACCGTAACACGGCCTTATCTCGGACTTTCCGTGCCACGCGAGCCATCAAGGCGTCGTGGTTTACCCGGTCGAAGAATTTCGCCAGGTCCAGGTCCACGGCGACCCGGTACCCCGTTTGGATGTAGCTCTGTATCTGCTTGACGGCGTGATGAGCCGAGCGCCTAGGCCGAAAGCCAAAACTCGATGCCGAGAAGTCCGGATCGAAGAGCGGGCCCAGCCCTTGCGCAATGGCTTGCTGAATCACCCGATCAACGACGGTCGGAATGCCCAACATCCGTTTCCCCTGTCCGTGTCGCTTCGGTATCTCCGTGCGTCGGACCGGGGCCGGTTGATAGGTCTCATCTCGCACCGCTTGGCGAATGCTCGGCCAGTGTTCGCGCGCAAAGGCCGGGAAGTCCTCCATGGTCATCCCGTCGACGCCCGGCGCCCCATGCTTGGCCTTCACCTGGTGCCAGGCGTTACGCAGGTTCTCTGGAACCAGCACTCGCTCCATCAGATCCTCACTCAAGGCTGGGTCGATGGCCCTCCGCCGCGCAGTCGTCACCTGCTTCAGGTCTGTCTTCGTCGAGTCTGCCCTACCTCCTCCTTGTCCTCCCTGTTCAGTCCTTCGCTCTCCGCCTCGGGACGAGGCCGAAAGCTACTCTGACGTCTGCTGACTGCTCCGCCGGGGTCAGCGTGGATTTCTCCCACGCTCAGTCCATTGCCGTGGCCCGCCACTTCCCAGGACGCGACGGAGCTCTCCCCGGATAAGACCGTGAGTGGTCGTTGCACAAGCGGAGCCTTTACCCTACCCCGTGGTTCACCGGCCTTTGCGGTGTGGTGCCAGCTCGTCCGAGGGACGCGAGCCTTCTATGCCCTTCGTGTTCCTCGCCTCGCAACGCCGTCGCCGGCTTCCTTCAGACCTCACCTCGCGGTGACGCCCTTGCCTTGGACTCGTAGTTATCCTCATGTATGCTTGCGCTCATGAAGGTGAATCTCCTACAGGGGACTTACACCCCATACACTCACGCCCATGCCGGGCGTACACCACACGCGCCACCGCATCGCCGCCACATTGCGGTTCTGCTAAACCTGAAAGGGCGCGTTGTGGCGGCTCGCGGTGCGCGGGAGCGTTAGCCCGCTCTCAACCTTCCCACTCGGAGCGCTTGGCAGCTCTTGCAGAGGTGGTAGTATCTTCAATCAGCAATGAGTTTACGTTTTGAATGGGATCCAGAGAAGGCGGCAGCAAACCTGGCCAAGCATGGCGTTTCGTTCGAAGAAGGACTAACAGTCTTCTCGGACCCTTTGGCGCGCATTTTTGATGATGAAGACCACTCAATTGAGGAAGAACGTGAGATCATTATAGGACATTCGGTGAAGCACCACTTGTTGTTAGTGTGTTTTACGGCTCGGGAAACTGCCATCCGACTTTTTAGTGCACGACCAGCCACCAAAAGAGAACGGCAAGACTATGAAGAAAACGCCAACGCGTAAGAAGGCTCCGATTGTTGCTGAAGAGATGGGTCGGGAATACCGCTTTGACTATAAGAAAGCGAAACCCAACCGCTTTGCCAACCAGATGGAAACTGGAACAATTGCCGTTGTGCTTGATCCAGACGTTGCCACAGTCTTCAAATCGTCAGAGTCTGTTAATGCACTGTTGCGCTCCGTCATCGCGGCACTCCCGGCCAACGCCGAACCATAGAGCCGGGCTAACCCGGCGCTGCACCTCATCGCCGCCCAGTGACGGTTCCCACTGACGCCGAAACTTACGGTTGGGCGGCTCGCGGTGAGCGCGGGCGTTAGGGCATTGTGAGGGAACCCCGTGGACAGGGTGTACAAGTCTTACTGCAAGCAGGCGATGATAACGTTTGCCTTGGCTTTTAGTTTTGCTCTCATCGTCAATTGGGGCGTTCTGAAGCTCTTCGGTCAAAAAAGCGCTGATAGAGCTGAGCACAGCCTGGTGGGGATTATTTTGCTCATGGCGTACATGGTCCTGCGCGCAGAGAAAAAAGAGGACCAGAGGCGGGCTGTCGGCGTCTTTTTCTTGGCGCTCATCCCGTGTTACTTTGGCACAGTCTTCCCAGATCTGGATATTACGCTCTTTGACATTGGCGGCCATCGCAATCCTCTCTTTCACAGTAGCCTTTCCTTCTTTCTGCTGGTGTTCTTGATCGGACGGGAACAGAGGTTTTTGCAAACCTTGGTAGCTGGCTATGGGGTGGGCTTGGCGAGTCATCTGTGGTGGGATGTACTCGATTACGGAGACGTACGTTGGCTTCCAGGCGGGGTCATAGATCGGCTTTGGCTGGGAGTCCATGGGTCTCTCTGCCTTCTTGCCCCAGGGAGCAGGTTGCTGCGCGCAAGCGGGTCTGGGCCTTGAAATGCCAGCAGCCAGCGTCATCCTAAAAGCGGCCGTCTACCCGCCCCTAACCAGTCATTACAACCGACCACTTACGGCTTTCGCGACGGCTAAACTTCGCGAGGAAAAATGGGTAGAGTAGAGGACAGGCTCAGTTTGCTTTAGGCCGACCCTTGGCTGTATCCGCCGTTTCCAGCTTCGTGCCCGTTTAGTATCTTCCGTAGCAAACGGTCCTGCCCTCCCTCATCAAACCGAGGAAAAATGGGGTCAGGTCTTTACGTTGGCATTAACTCCTGTTACGCTCCATTCATGAGTCGCCCGTTACGTCTGCAGTACCCTGGCGCGATCTATCATGTCACAGCGCGAGGGAATGCCCGGCAGGCCATTGTCCGTGACGATAGCGATCGTCAGCGGTTTGTGGCGACCATGGCAACGATGGTAGAGCAGTATCAGGTCGTGTGTCATGCCTGGGTGTTGATGAACAATCACTACCACCTGTTGCTGGAAACCCCTCAGGCCAATCTCGCCCAAGCATTCCGGCATCTCAACGGCGTGTACACCCAAGGGTTCAATCGGCGGCATCGTCGAGTGGGGCATCAGAGCGAATAGGGGACGTTGCAATTGTATTCATCTTCCGTGACAGCGCATCGGCAAGAAGCTCACCAGCACGCTGGGCGGAAGAAAGAAGCGGAGAGACAGGGAACTCTGAAAACGGAATCGGGGAAACGGAAAACCGGGGAATCGGCGACGAGAGGAAATCGGAAATTTTCTTCTTCTCCGGTTCAGACCCCCAGTGTCGGGCTGGAACCTTACGACTCTGCATTCCGCAAATTATCGAGGTATTCCTTCAAATCGCGTAACGCCGCCACGATCCTCTCTAGAGAGTAGCTCGCGTTACGCGGGCTGGTGGATGGGATGACAAACACCGACGCTCCACCAAAGTGTCCTGCGTGTGTCCCAGGACCGTTCTCATTACCACAACAAATCCGATACCCAGTGAGACCAATAAAGCAGACGACGCGCGGTTGATACCGTTCGATTTTTTCTCGTAACACTTTTGCCCCACGCCGAAACTCGGTGGTCGAGACTTCATGGATGCCGTGGGTTGGTCGTTTCACAATGTCGGTCAAGCCAATTCCCCATTCCAAAAGCCTGGCATCGTCTTCCGGTCCAATCGACTCAGGAATGAGGCCAGACAGCGATAGCGTGGGCCAAAAACGATTCTGCTTGTAGGCGAAGTAGTGACCGACTGTGGCGGAGTACAAACCAGGATTGAGGCCGACAAACACGAGGTCGAGCCCTTCGCTCAGGTAATCGGGAAGCGTAGAGTCAGGTTTGGTTTTCTTCGCTGTCTTCTGGTTTGGCATACAACGATTCCACAGCAGCGGTGTCAGTTTTTATCCGACAGCGCCTGCTTCTTGGCCTAATTGTCTATAGTAACGGTCAAGGGCACGATCCGACCACACAGTCATCAGCGAGCGCAGCAGAATCGTATAGACCTGGGTACGCGCGATCTTGACTCGGAGATGAGAATCAAGCAGCCGCGGCGAACGGCGAATCGCGGTCAATGTCGCTATCCCAATCAGCAGCGGCCAGGCACACGCCAAACGCAGTCGCCATTCTCGCCGTGGAATCGCGAGCGTGTAAGCCCAGCCTTCTCGATAGTGACTCAGTGTGAGATCGAGCAATTCCCCGATGAGCGGCCGCACCCGCTCAAGCGTGCTGGATTGGAGCACCTCTTCAGGTTGCACGCCCAATGCCGCAAGATCGACGCGAGGAAGATAGCAGCGACCAATGCGCGCGTCATGGGCGATATCGCGAAGGATGTTGGTCAATTGCAACCCTTTGCCAAACCGCACCCCTTTTGTCGCCATCGCAGCAACATCCCATTGTCGTAATGCAGGAAGATGAGCAACCGCAACCTTGGTCCAGAACTCGCCCACACAGCCGGCAACGAAATAGGTGTAGCGATCAAGGTCAGCTCGGGTCTCCAGCGCCACCACTTTCCCTTCCCCTTCCGAGGGAAACACCGAGAGGTCCATTTGCATCCCTTGTGTCAGTGTCAGTACCAGGTCACGAATACGGAGTTGATCATCGCGCGTTTGCGCAGCCAGCACCGTGAAACACTCCGGCAAGCGCGCAAGCAGTTCTCGTTCGCTGGGATGCTGCTGGCAGTCAGTCAGATCGTGCAGGACGCGCTGCATGCTCAGCATGGCGGTCGCCTCGTTTTCAGCGAATGCCGTTCGGTAACGCTCCAGGTAGGTGTGCCGCAGGTCTCGCGGCAATACCGCGGTATCAGCAATGGTGTCCGCGGCACGGCAAAAGAGATAGGCAAGTCCAATCGCTGGACGCACCTTGCGCGGGAGCACCCGTAGGCTCAGAGAGAATGAACGGCTGACACGCGGAAGAATCCGTTGAAACAGTATTGACTCCGCAGCAGGTCCGGCGATATTCATGCGGCCCAAGACATACGCCGCAGTGGTCTCGGCGTCAACGGGAATCGAGCAGACCAGAGGCGCGCAATTGTTCAAGCGCCAATCGCCGCATGGAAAACCGATCTTTTTCCTTGGCGGACATTTCGGCAAACGTGCGAGCACTCCCCAGTGGCTGAAAGACCGCATCCCACCCAAACCCGCTGCTCCCCCGCGGACTATGAGGAATACTCCCCATCACCGTGCCAGGAAACACACGGAGCAAAGTTCCATCGTAATAAGCAAAGAGGGTACTTGCAGTCGCCGAGCGATTCTCTTCTCCGTGCAAGAGTCGGCAGAGACCGTCCGTTCCTAATGCGGAAAGAAACCACTTCACCAACGCCCCAGGCAACCCGTTCCATGCTGCAAACGTGAGACCTGTATCTTCTACTAACACTGGCCGCTGCACGTGCGCGTACGCGTGCTTCACTTTGTGGATGACGACCGGTTCAAGGGCAATGTCTTGAATCTCATCAAGCGGAATACTCACCTGCGTCAACCGCTGTCCGAGCACCCGTTCAACTTCGGCCAATTTATTTTCACTACTAGTGATAAACGTAAGTCGGATTGAGCTGCTCTTTTCTCCCCGAAGCGGGATGGTATTAGCTTTTCAACCAGTATCGCTGCCACTCTACTAAGTGGCAGAGCGTCTCCAAGGATGGCATGCGGTCCAGGTAGACCTTGCCTTGGAGATGGTCGTATTCATGTTGAACAACCCTCGCATGGAAGTCGTGGGCAACAAAATCGAGAGGCTTTCCGTGACGATCCAGAGCTTCAACACGCAATGCGCGGGAGCGCGGCGCGACACCGCGCATGTCAGGAACGCTCAGACAGCCTTCCCATCCGTCAACTGTTTCCTGATTGAGGATCGTGACTCGTGGGTTGATGAGCACCGTTAAGGGTACTGACGGAGCATCCGGATACCGCGGAGGTTTGTTGACTTCGAGAACGGCAACCTGCTTGGATACATGCACTTGCGGAGCAGCGAGCCCAACGCCGTCGTATTCGTACATGGTCTCAACCATATCATCAAGAAACTGTTGGAACTGCGGAGTGGCGATTTCCTCTACCAGGACTTGTTCAGCAACGCGACGTAAGACCGGATGGCCCAAGCGCGATACTTTCAGAATCGCCATAGCCTTTTCCCTCCCCTCAGCCGTTTCTCCGTGCAGAGGTTTTCGCTTCTACGTGCTGGAAGGCATACACCCGATGCCCCTGACGATACTGCCTCATGAGGTGCACCAAATCCCACCGGTCGATCACGACACACCCTGTTCGCCGGGCCACATAC
>Ga0184640_10000401_pt1 | contig 11267 bp, 11 predicted proteins | sample PLM31_200_b2_FD_133161 | JGI IMG/M metagenome (GOLD analysis project Ga0184640, IMG submission 133161) | Groundwater sediment microbial communities from an aquifer in East River, Colorado, USA - PLM3-1_200_b2 | ecosystem: Environmental > Terrestrial > Soil > Riparian zone | place: USA: East...
AATGCTCGGCCTCGCTCTTGGCCGCAAGGTAGCCGCCGAGGCCCATCGCAATTGAGCCGGCCACGATCTCGGCGAGACCGGCGGTGACGATGATGCCCGTGGAAACCACTGCGCCTGACAGGCCGGCCGCGAGCGCGAACGGGACGGTTAACCCGTCTGACATCCCAATCACGATGTCGCGAACGACCGCGCTCCCCGTAAAGTGCCCCTCGATGTGCGGCGATTGCGGCATGGTTCATCCTCCACCCGCTTGAATTCTACTATGGTTCAGAATGCTGACCTTCGCGGCATCACAGCCGAAATCGTATTCCCCACTTTCGTAGCATCCCCCCCCTGCGCTGGCGCCCTCGATCGCAATTTGTCCTGGCTCGGTATCACAAATGAGAACCCTTCCTCGGACAGTCTTTTGACCAGAAATTCGATGCAGTTACACGCGCCGGCGCCCCTACCCTCGTGCGCAAGAATAATCGTTCCGGGCTTGATGTCTTTGCAGATCCGTCTTACGACCGCAGAGCACTCATTCTTGACTGCATCGAATCCGCGCGCGCTCCATCCAATGAGGCTCATTCCACGCGCACCAAGCAGCGGGTGAACAAAAGGATTCTTCATGCCAACGGGCGCGCGAAACCATGTCGTGGGGTTTCCGGTGACATCCAGGATCGCCTTATTGCATTGATCGATCTCCTGCGCGATCCTTCTTGGGCCAAAGCACCAGAAGCGAGCGCTTGGATGCGCATCAGAATGGTTCCCCAGCGAGTGCCCCTGGCGAACAATTGCTCCGACTTCTTGCGGATACCTTCGGACACGCTCTCCCCTCACGAAAAACGTTGCTCGAGCCCGATATCTCGCGAGCAAGTCCAGGATGCGGGGAGTATCGACTGGATCGGGACCATCATCAATAGTCAACCACACTTCTCTTTCATCGGTCGAAAAATGCGTCACAACAGGCCCCAGCCACTGTGACGTTGCGGCCAACGTCGGATAGAGGACCAGAATGTGAGACAGGATAACGATACCGATTGCGAACGTCATCGAACGGGTCCCCACGAAGACAGCCATGAATGGAGCAACGAGCGCGAACCAAAGAATCAACCGCCTGACGCGTCTGCCCGATATCGTCTGCTCATCATCAGTGGCACGTGGGCGCGCCACCCGGGCTGGATCGACCGCGATTCGGCCCATGTGATCGGGCCACCCCGCCTCGCCCTGAAGATCTACCATGGGCCCAGCCCTATTCGTCAACCTTGACGAGGGCTTTTGATTCAGCAAAGATCCAGGAGAGGGCGACCCCCCCCATCACGGACTCCCTCCTCTTGAGCAACGGGCTTTTCGAGAATACCGTCCCGTGCAGCGCCTCAACGCGGACAAACGCTCCAAACCACACCTTTGCAAGACGCCGAGTGGCGCTTAGTGCGATTTGGGCACCGCTGTACCCGCCGCTCGGAGAAAAGGCGGGTCGATCCGGCAAGGCGTCGGCGGGCTCAACCCCGTAGAAATGCCGATGGTACAGTCTATCCGCAAAGACCGGACCGACCCCCAGACCGACGTTCAGCTTTCCAGGGCCGACGTTGAAGAAGTCAATGTTGATTCTTGGATTGGAGATCCACCCGATTCCCCGAATCCTGGAGAGGTTCACGGCAAGGACCGCGCGGACCGGTATTGTCACGGTGACCTTCCAGTCCCTCTCTTGGTTTCGCGCAAGCAGGATCTCAAGTGACGGTCCAATCTCGACAGTCGGATCAAGGTCGGGCATCCCCTGACGCGCCTTGTTCCTGCTACTGTTCACTGGCACCGATGCGTTGAGGCTGAGGTCCAATTGGAGGGTCTCGCTCTGGAATAGCAACTCGCGAACCCTCTGTCCATCGACGCGGAAGGCTTCTCCACGGTAGATGAGGTAGGGGATGGGGAGCACGTAGAAGCGCTGTTCGTCCGAACCTCGATAATCCGGAATATTGAGGACCGAGAGCCCAGCGCCGGCCTCCCAAAGCGGCAACTCCGCGCACTCCCCGAGACCCGGCAGCGCGGCCCATAGCAACGATCCGACAAACACGGCGAGGCATGTTAGGAGCCCAATGGTCTTATACGTTCGCGTGATCGTGTTCTCCTCATGGGGGTTCGATCCGCCCGTTACGGAGTCGAAGAACCCGGTTGGCCAGCGCCGAGGTTTCGGGTCGGTGTGTCACGAGAATAGCAGATGTCCCACGCTCCCGGACCCGTCCCTGGAGCTCGGTCAGGATGACCTGCGCGTGCTCCTCATCAAGATTCCCCGTGGGCTCGTCAGCAAGCAGGAGTGGCGGATCGTTCAGTACGGCGCGGCAGTACGCCACCCGCTGTTGCTCGCCACCTGACAGCTGGCTCGGGTAGTGATCCCGCCGGTGGCTCACGCCCAACCGCTCCATGAGAGCAATGGCCTCACGCTCGGCTTGGCGCTCGTCGCGGGCGACATACCGGGCCGCCAGGAGCACGTTGTGCAAGGCGGTCATCTCCTCGATGAGTAAGAAGGACTGGCAGACATAGCCGATCAACATTCCACGCACGCGACACTGGGCTCGGCGCGAAAGATGGCTGACCCGCTCACCGTCAAACCAGATTTCCCCCGCGTCGGCCCCCTCCAACAGACCGAGCAGGTTGAGCAGTGTGGATTTGCCAGACCCCGACGCCCCAACCACGGCCACAAACTCGCCGGCCTTGACCTCGAGGTCTACTCCTCCCAGCACCGGCACCGGCTCCCCGGCCTTGCCATGGTACGTCTTCCGGAGTCCCGCGGCGCGGACTACCACCTTTCAAGCCCCACGACGAATGGCCTCAGCCGGCGAGACTCGGACGATTCGCATGGTGGCGTAGGTTGCTGCCATCGATCCCAGAAGAAGGGAGAACGCGAGGGTAAAGAGAAAAAGGCGAGGCGAGAACACGAAGAGTTGCTGCCCTTCGTGGACAACACGCGTCTCCACCGCCCACCCGATGACCAGGGCCAGCGCGACTCCGGCGACACAGCCCGCCATGCTCACCACCAACGCCTCCCTGAGTATCTCGCGGAGAAGTTGGAGATCCGTGGCCCCGAGGGCGCGCTTAATGCCAAAATCGCGAATGCGCTCGAACACGGCCGCCGTCACTGTGTTGGAGAGAGTCAGACCTCCGATGACGAGTCCCAGCGAACCGATGCCGAATAAGAGCGCGGAGAAAAAAGCCGTCGAGGTTCGAAGAAGCCGACTCAGTTCACTCGGGATTGTCACGTTGATCCCGGAAACTACTCCCTTGATGCGCCGCGCGAGCCCGTCCGGATCCTCCCCGGAATGCCAAACTACCAGGGCGCCCGTATTGAGATCCCCCTGGGTCAGAGCCGCGGCGCTCCCCCTCAGCACTTGTACCAGCATCGGGTCCCTTTGCAGCCACAGCTCTCGGGCGTCCTCAATGCCAATGATGGCAAACCGGTCCGGCGCGGTGAGCGTCTTGTCGAGCATTCCAATGACCGCGAACTCCATCCCACCGAGTCGCAATCTTCCGCCCACCCCCAGCCGACGAGCAGCCGCGAAATCGGCACCGACCACCACGCTGCCACGGTCTCCGGGATGCAAGAATCGCCCGGCCCGGACGGGCAGTCCTTGATAGTAACGACCCGGCATCGAAGCCGCGAGGTCCATGCCCAGGACCAGCTCCTGCGTTAGCGTCAGGAAGTGAGAGGTGGTCGTACTCAGGGGCAGCATCACCTGCGCCTGAACCCCGGCCACTCCAGGGACCCGGGTAATCTCGGCAATCTTGGATGCTGTGAGAAGACCTCCCGCGGTGAAACCGGTGCCCATTCCGATCCCTTCACCGGCCACCGAGATCTGGCCCAGGACGAAGCGGTCACCGCCCTCGATGAATCGGGTGATCCGCTCTGCCATGGCGCCCAAGGCGACGAGCCCAGCCACCCCGACTCCGATGCCAAGGACGCTGAAGAAATAACCTCGCAGAAGCAGCCTCGGCAGAGTCATCTCCGGAGTGCCTCAGCTACCATTCCAGCCGCGACTCTACGGACCTCCCCGCGCGGTAGCGAACCCAGCGGTTGATCCGAACAATGGTGAAGAACAGGGCGAGAGATAGACGCATCCGGAGGGGGATAGACAGGAAGGCCCCACCCGCGAGCACCGCCGTCACACTATCGAGCATTCCGGCCGTCTCCTTGGGCTTGAGGAAGATATCGAGAAAGGATGGATCGTAGTACTGTCTGATAAAGCGGAAGAACGGACGCACGCCCTTTCGCACATCGCGCTCGTACCTGGCGAAACTGGCCGCTTCGAAGCGATTCGCCCGGAAGGCGTCCAGGATCGCGGCAGATGCCAGCTCCGCTGATTGCATGGCAATGAAGACCCCGGACGAGAAAATCGGATCCACAAACGTGGCGGCGTCCCCGACGCAAAGAAAGCGATCGCCGGCCACTGGCTCGGCACGGTATGAGAAATTAGCCGCCGAATACACCGGCGTGATGCGCAGCGCCGTCTTGAGCCCCTCCCGGACTCGGTGGCAACGGGCGATCATCAGGTCAAGCAGCTCTGGAAGCGACCCTTCCCGCCCGCGCACCGTCCGGGCATGAAGCACACACCCGACGCTTGTGACCTCACCCGCGAAGGGGATCCACCAAAACCAGCCGTCTTCAAAGATAAAGACCCGGATATTGCCCTCGTCACGCCCCGGCCACCGTCGCGCCCCTTTGAAGTGCGCGAAGATCGCCACTTTACCGAGCCCCGGGATCGCCCGGCGGAATCCGTGGCGCGCGGCCAGGAAGGCATCACGCCCGCTGGCATCAACCAGAAAGCGCGCTCGGATTGCCCGATCGTCGGCGGCGAGCTGCGCCGTAACACCCTCCGGGTGAAAGTTGACACGCTCTACGGTGGCGGGCTGAAAAAGCCTTACCCCGGGTTGACGGGCCGCATGGTCGAGCAGGATCCTATCGAACTCGGCACGTGGAACTTCAAAGCTGTAGTCGGGCCACGGCTTGTCTTTGCGGAAATAGAACGTATGCTCGAGCCCCGACTCCTGATCGTGAATCGCGGCACCGTATTTCGTGAGAAACCCGTGGGCCACGATTCGATCAAGGACCCCCAGCCGATCAAGCACAGGCAAGTTCGCGGGAAGCAGTGACTCGCCGACGTGGAACCGGGGGAATTGCTCCCGTTCTACAATCGCCACGGAGAGGCCCGCGCGCGCGAGGAAGGTGGCCGCCGTGGATCCGGCAGGGCCGCCACCGATCACTACCACATCGTACTCGCCATTCCCGCAAGACTCACGCGGTTGGTGATTGACGAGCGCTCGGGCCTCACCGCCCAGATCATGGGGCGCCAAGCCTTTCGCGGGACGCAGGCCTCGCCACGTCTCCACGGCGCGACGGAGAACGAAGACCCCGACCGCCGTCGCGAGCGCGGCGAGGCTATACCGGTAGGGGACGGTAAACTCGGCTAATTCCCGGTGGCGCGCTCTTCGGCGGGAGCCAGTGAGGGAGCGCACCGACTCCTTCGCGATCGCGGTGAACTGTCGCCACCACCGGGAACAGGAACTCATACCGGAGAGCCAACGAGGATGGCGGTGCGACAGCCGCCCCGCGCGATGCCATGCACGAGCACCGGCCCTGTCCCTTGAGTGACGTCGAGCGCTCCCGCCGCCACCCGGAGGGCACCAAGCCCGGCGTGTTGGCCAAACAGCGGCGCCAGGGAGACAGGCGGCCAGAGGCCGGGCCGGCACGAGTCATCAGGAAGGTCCCGGGCAAGCAGGGCGCGTTCCCAGTCGTCGACCTCAGGGTCTCCGTTTCCGGATCCGTAGCATCGGGCAAGAGCGCGTGGAGCGATCCCCGAATGATCCAGGAGACGAAGGACGGGAGAGTGAGCGTCGGCTCGAGACCGGCGCGCCGTGTGAGGCGCGGTCGGGATATTCCCCCACGCGGCACCCAAAACCTCCGCGCGGATCGTCGCGCCTCTCGCTCGCGCGTACGCCAGGTCTTCCAGCACGAGGAAGGTGGCTCCCTCCCCCAGCACCGGGCCGTTGTGATCCGGAGCGAAGGGATGGCATCCTTCTACCCCCATTCCGCGCATCGGCGACAGGGCCCCCATCTGGGCCAGACGCCGATATAGAGCCTCACAGAGCTCGTCCACGCCTCCAGCCACTACGGCCGTTGCTCGTCCTCCGGCCACCAATGCGGCCGCGCGCGCCACCGCCAAATCCCCTGCGACGGTCGCCTGGTTGACCGTCACCGACGGCGCCTTTGCCCCAATTGCAATCGCAGCGGCTCCAGCCATCGAGCTCATCAACACGTTGGGGAAAGTCATAGGAGAGAGACCCGAGTGACGATATCGAATGAACCCTTCTACAAAATCCACGGTCGAGCGGATATCACCGTACTCCGTGCCGACGACGACACCGAGCTGGGGACCCCCCTCGATCCTTGAATCTTCTACGGCGAGACGGCAAGCGACCACCGTGAGCTGACAGACGCGGGACAGCCGCCGGGCCACGTCCGGATGCAGCCGGGTTGTTAACACCGACTCCTCCACTTCAGCGCCGAGACGACTTGGACAGCCGTCAGTGGCAAACGTACGCACTGCGCGAATAGCCGAGCGCCTGAGCGCCAGCGAACTCAGTACTGCGTCCGTCGCGCCCGCGCCTGACGCGTTCACCGTCCCCATCCCGGTAATGACGACTCGGCGTTGCTCATTCATTTCTGAAACACCAGGGTGGCATTCTGGCCGCCGAACCCGAAGGAGTTGGACAACGCCAGTTCAATCTGCGAGGGACGCGCCACGCCGGCAATGCAGTCGAAGGGGATTTCAGGATCGGGGTCGGTGAGATGGGCGGTTGGGGGAATCATGCCATGCTGGAGTGTGAGCAGCGTGGCCACCGCCTCGATGGCGCCAGCAGCGGCCATGGTGTGGCCCACCATCGATTTGATCGAACTCACAAGCACTCCGCCGTCGCCGAAGACGCGACGAAGCGCGAGCGCCTCTGTGCGATCGTTCTGCTGCGTACCGGTACCGTGCGCATTTACATATTGGATCTCGGCCGCCGTGACGCGCGCGGCATCCAGGGCCAACGTCATCGCGCGGATCATTCCCTCCCCTTCCGAATGGGGGGCGGTAATGTGATGGGCATCCGTCGTTATCCCCGCGCCTCGGAGTTTTCCATAGTCCCGCCCGCCGCGCGCCTGACAGTGCTCTGCATCCTCGAGCACCAAAAAGGCCGCCGCTTCCCCAATGGACATGCCTCGCCTAGTGCGGTCGAACGGGCGACACGGCTCAGGATCAAGGAGTTTGAGCGCGTTAAAACCCATGAAACAGATCCGGGTGAGGGCATCCACTCCCCCGGCCAGAACCAGGGGGACGACACCGTCCCGGATCAGGTCGGCGCCCAGGGCGATGGAAGCAGCGCCGGAGGCGCACGCCATGACGACGGTCTCTCTTGGTCCCCCCAAACGGAGCTCATGGCCCAATGTTTCGGCGTGGGTCGATGGCAGGATTGAGCGGAGCGCTCCGATACCGGGTGATGGCCGGCCGGTCCGGGTCTCCTCCCAGTACCAGTCCTCGCCCTCGAGCATGCCACCCCCGATGGCGCCGACAATGAGGGCCGCTCTCGCCAGGTCTCGGGGAGAGAGTCCGGCATCTGCCACGGCTTCGTGCGCTGCCGCCAGGGCAAGACGATCAGCGCGAGACCGCCGGCGGGAGGGACCAAGCCCAGCCACGACGTCGGCAGGGACTTCAGCGGCGATGCGGGAACGGAACCCATCAGTGTCAAAGAGGGTGATGGGTCGAATAGGACAGGCGCCCGCTGCGAGCCCGGCCCAAAAGGTCTTGGCGCCCGCCCCGTAAGGGCCCACCACACCGAGACCGCTCACAACGATTCCGGTCATGGTTTCACGGCCAGAATCACGCACACCCATCCTGCCCAGTACAAACCGCGACAGGCTGTCCAGGGAAAAAAACGTTTCGGTCAAATCCTGTGTCTCGCCGTCAATCACGATCCCAAACCGGTGTTCGATTGTAATCGACAACTCGAGAAAATCCAGTGAGTCAAGCCCGAGAGATCCTTCGACACCTGCGGGTAACCTGGTCTCAGACGTCACTTCGGCGACACGGCTCGGGTCGAACATGAGGCGCTCCACGAGAATCGCCTTCAGCTCGTCCAGGACCTCCTTCTGCGTCACGCCAACCCTTCCTCCGTCAGCCATTCTTCGAGGACCGCGACCCCACGCGTCTCATGATGCGCCAGCGGTGTGCGAGCGTGGCGCCCGGTCCCGGGGGACCATCGCATCGGTCCACGTCAGGTGCGCCGTTTCCCCTCGCCACCTACCGCGGAGAGACAGTGGCACTCCGACATTGCCATGACGCCAGAGATCCAAGACGGCCAACGGCTCACACGCGAACGTTTCGCCGAGCCGCCGGCGGATTTCACAATGGTCGGAATCAGGCCCACCCCGATGGGTTTCGAGGGAAAGAGCCCCCACCCCCGGTTCAAGCCACAGGGACGCCGCAGCCTCGACGAGAGGATGCCCCGTGCGCCGGTCGGAAACGGTATAGAGATCCGCACACTCCTCAAAGGTCTCCACGGCGAGTACCAAAGCGCGATCACACAGGCCCGCCTCGAGGAGCGTCGCCGCATACCAGATCGCCCGAAGTGTGGCAGGTGGACCCCCGATGAAGATCGCAAAGGGTCCCGTCAGACAGAATTCGATGGTCACCTCGGCCGGCACCGCAGCCGGGGCCGTGTAAGGGAAGTACGCGCCGCCGATGCCCCGCTCGATGAAAAGTCGGTTGGAAGCGGCGTAGCTGCCGGCCGCCGCGTAGAGAAGCGCCGTGCGCTCCCCGGCGATCGCCTCACGGGGAGCGCAGGCATCCTTTAGCATGGTCTCTACAGCGGCAATGCCCAGCACGCACTCCCGCGTGGCGCGGCGGAACCGCTCGCCCTCGTGGGATGGCCGGCCCAGCGAAAGCAGGTGGCGACCGTCGGCGGCGCTCAGCGCGTCCTCTGGAATGGCAGCCGCCCCGTGCCCCCACGCGGTCATGAGGCCCAGTGCCCGAAGTGCCGGGGCCCTCACGATGTTCCCCCTTCGAGCACGAGAGTGGCGTTACAGCCACCGAAACCAAGGGACGTGCTTAGGCTGATCTCGGGGCGAGCCCACCGCGCCTCACCCGGCACGTAGTCGAGGTCACACTCGGAGTCGGGTTCTTCCAGGTTGAGAGTCGGCGGGATCTGGCCATGGCGGGAAGCCAAGAGGCACATGATTCCTTCCAAAACGGCAGCTGCCCCCATAGTGTGCCCCATTCCCGCTTTGATCGAGTTTACCGGAACTTGATGGGCCCTGGGCCCGAGGACCCGTTTCAGCACCGCGGTCTCGATCCGGTCGTTCAGCGGGGTTCCCGTGCCGTGGGCGCTCACAAAATGCACATCTTGGGGTTCCACCCCGGCCTCCTTCATGGCCGAGCGAATCGAGTGCTCGAGACCGCGCCCGTCGGGCTCGGGAGCGATATGCCATCCGTCGCTCGCGCTCCCATGCCCCAGTAGCATGCCCAAGCGTCGGGCGCCCGCGTCGCCCTCGCGCCGCATGAGCACAAGCGCCGCCGCCTCACCCAAGAGGAGTCCACTCCGACGTCGGTCAAATGGCCGCATCTCCTCACGCGTCAGCGAGCGAAGCGCATCAAACCCTCGCATCACGAAACGGCACAAGATATCGTAACCACCAGCCACCACGGCATCCACGACTCCTTGGCGAAGGAGGTCCGCGCCGACACCGATGGCCGTGGCGCTGGAAGCGCACGCGGTCGACACGGTGATTGCAGGGCCTCGGGCCCCGAGCCAGCGCGCCAAGTTCTGAGTTGGCGAGTCGTAGAGGGCGCCGCGGAGCCGCTGGAGCCTCCGCCCCCCCGCGAGGGCCTTTTCCCCCTCCTCGACGCCTCCGAGCGCCGTGCCAACCACCACCGCCACGCGATCAGGATCGCCCGGGAGGGGTCGCGAGCCCGCCTCGGCACACAATTCATCCGCCGCTGAAACCAGAAGGCGAGTCGCGCGGCACTCGGGGACTCGACTCCAATCTTTGATGCGGGTGATCTTCTTGATCTCTCCACCTCGCCCAACACGAAAATCCGCGACGGGAAACCGCTCGATCGGCGAGATCCCCGACACGCCGGTCACAAGAGACGACCAGAACTGTTCCAGGCCCTCCCCGATGGGCGTCACCACCCCCGCAGCGACGATGGCGATGCGTTCAGACCGCCTCACAGAGCGGCTCCCACCGGATCAGGCGTGCTCGACATACGGCCACTACGGGTAAGCAGTCTTTCCCCTCCTCTCATCCTCATGGCGCCCCGGTTGCAGTTCTAACAGAGAGGGGCTCGGTCCTGCCATGGGACTCTACCTACTTTTGTCCGGCTTTTGTCGCCAAGCGCGTCTGCAAATCTTTCTGGAGATTCTCCAACCAGCCCTTTGGAATTCCAGGTTCGCGTTTCCCACCCTCACTTTTGAAGTAGGAATCGGTCAGGATCTTGATGAGGTTACCGTCGACCTTCAGGGTCGTTTTCGCATCAAAGCCACGATGGTCCAGCTTTCCAACGACCTCCTGCGGTGACTGTTGCACCACCGTCCACCCCCGAGAACTTAGGGTCAGCGTCATGACCTCTTCGACCTCCTTCGGCGATAGAGTAGACGGAATGCTCACTATCAACGGATTCTGGTTGTACTTCTCGACGGCTTGAGTGCCGACACCTGTCTTGCACCCAGCAAGCACCAGCGCCCACAAGAGCATGGCAAACACAGTCAGCATGGCAATCTTCGGCAGGTTGCGGGGTGCATTTAGAGCAGTCATGGTAGTCTCTCAGCCTCCTTTACCTCAACGGCAAAAATCCCCGGCTAAACGCCTTTTGACATCCAAGTACTCAGTGCAGAATCCCAACACCGCCAAGATGGACCATCTCCGCCGCCACGATGGCCGCTCCCCGACTGCGCACCCTGCCAAGGCCAGGGAGGTCACCACGGCCACGCAACACAGGTTCCCCGCGCGCATGTTCATCTGTCCCTCCCTTCGTTGCTAGAAGCCCCTGCGCGTCACCCGCCCGGCCAACGTTTGAAGATCAGCGACGTGTTGACACCTCCGAAGGCAAAGTTGTTGCTCATGACGTACTCCACGAAACACTCGCGCGGCTCCCCCCGAACGTAATCAAGCTCCGCGCATCGCGGGTCCACTTCATCAAGGTTCAACGTCGGGGCGAACCATCCTTCACGCATCATCTCGATCGTGATCCACGCCTCCA
>Ga0184640_10000402_pt1 | contig 11252 bp, 9 predicted proteins | sample PLM31_200_b2_FD_133161 | JGI IMG/M metagenome (GOLD analysis project Ga0184640, IMG submission 133161) | Groundwater sediment microbial communities from an aquifer in East River, Colorado, USA - PLM3-1_200_b2 | ecosystem: Environmental > Terrestrial > Soil > Riparian zone | place: USA: East...
CCGGCTAAGACAATCACATCGACTGTGGACATCGTAGCTGTGAAGCTGACTGACAACCTTATAGATGAGAATGAGGCAACCGATTTACCAGACGAGGATTTACTTGACGTGATGGAGTTGGCTGAGGCCGTTTTGCTCGCTAAGATGCGCGAGATCGACACAGTGAAGCCGCTGATCGAGCGCATTGTCAAGCGCACAAAGGATCGTCTAGCTGGAGTAGAGGTATGATGTTATGAAAGGATGCGAGATTATTTTTTGGACGTTTGCGTTTCTTTATCTAATTGTATTCCCACTGTGGATGTATTGGATTTTTTAATAGGGGTATGATGTGGCGAAGGCAGCGATTATCTATAACAACGCGGCATTAATACACCAAGGTGGGTTTGCGAGGCTAAATAAAATTGAAAAGTAATGTCCTTCAACTTGTGCAAAACCTATCCAGTAGTCAAGCCGATGCAACAGCCATCGACCGCTTCTACGATGATGTCGTGCGCGATCTCGGTCAACGCCCTTGGCTTACTCAAGCGACGCTTATCAGTGTGACCGCAGGCACAGCCGTCTATACACCAGCTACTTCAGTCATTCGTATTCTTGATGTCTATTATGACAATCGCGTGCTCCGTAAGGCAACGAAGCAAGAGCTTGAGTCTATCGATGCCCAATGGCGGGATCTACGTGGATCGCCGTTTGCCTATGTAAGCGAGGACGAGACAGCTAAGGATTTTCGGATTGTGCCAAACCCGGAAGTGTCATCTAAGGACTTTATTTTCTTATTCGGCTCACCATTTGGCCTTGACTATCCTGAGTACGCTGTGGCTATCGTTCATACGGAGACTCGTATCGACTTGCCCGCGTGGTTAGAGATGCCTGTGGCGTTCGAGATTCTACGGCGTGAGTTCATACGCGAATCGGACCATAAGGACGCTGAGTTTGCTGCGGCCTGTGGCCAACTGTCGGACTTACTATTTTTGCTTGTGATATAGGTGGTATGTGTCGAGATAGGTAACGCATGGCACGTGAAATTTACACTCTTACGCCCATAAGCGAGATCACGCCGACGCAGATCAATCGTGTGATCGTCGAGATCAATAGTGTCTTTAGTAACATCTCTGAGCAACTGGCCAAGTTAGAGGGCCGTGATGGACGTACAATATCGCTCTCCGGTGATGTCGATCTAGGTGGTAAACGGATTAAAAATGTTGGCCGTGCGGGATCTAAGACGGACGTGCCAAACGTGGAGGAGCTTGTTGAAAAGGCTCTTTATGCGCTCGGAGACCGCCACGTAACGACTCGCTTGATCGAGGCGCAGGGTGGGATTACTGTTCCACGCGCTGAAGCTGGCCCTGATGCAGTTCCACTCGCGCAGTTATCAGATGAGGTTTCACTCGCAATAGGTGACTTGGTGACAGGCCCGGCGTCCGCCACAGCTAATGCCATAGTTCGGTTCGACGGGATAGCGGGCAAGGTGATCCAAGATAGCGGTGTCATTATAGATGATCTTAACAATATGCTTGTGCCAGGCGAAGTTGAAATCGACGGCGACTTAGACCACGACGGTTCCAATGTCGGTTTTTATGGGGGGATTCCAGCGGCTCAGGCGGCAGCATCAGCTAACTTGACCGACAACAGCGGTGGTACAGCGAACGATACTGTGCAAGCTCTCACTAACCCGGTCGATACACCCGCCAGTGCCGACGCCCTGCGAGATGACCTAGTAGCTAATCTAATTCCTGAGCTTCGTAACAATTTCGCCGATTTAGCCGCGAAAGTGAACAAGGCTCTTACTGTCCTTAGAGACATAAGACTAATGGCAATCTGATGGCTAGGGTAAAGTTATATGACTCCGAACAGCTATTCAGCGGCCTCTGGCTAGCTGGCTCGCCTGAGTCCATGCCTAAAGGGGCACTCCGCCGGGCCAAAGGGCTGCACCGGCTTCGCACAACTACCTTGCGCTCGCGGTGGGGATCGACATTACTTCACAGTCTTAATGCTCACTCACTTTCTCGCTTTAATGACGTTCGCTTTCAAGGCGCGAGCACTAGCCTTTATCGCGCCGGCTCATCGATTTTGAGCGGTCTCGATGGAACACGACTATCGTTTGTCAAGATGCCTCCGACTGTGGACGTGGATCTGACTGTCACGCCTATCGCTGACTATCTCTTTGTGACTGGTGGCGGTCTTGTTCGTAAAGTTGACCCCAACGGAGCCGTGACTAATTGGGGCATCGCAGCGCCGCCTAACGGGTTCACGGCAGTTAAGGCGGCACAGAAGTCTAAGTCGATCGACGCGATGAACAGCGCCGCCTCATGGGCAGGCTCATCTGCTACGCTTACCGACGAGGCGACGATCAAACAGGAAGGCGCCAACTCGATGAAGATGGTCGTAGCAGCGTCCACGGTCGGCATCGCATCCAAAGCCATCGCTGTCGATCTCTCGATCTTTGGCGCCAGCGAGGCTTCGCCGGATGAGGACTATATCAGCGTGTGGGTGCGCGTGGACAATCCGTCTAACCTTGAGTACTTGCAGATTCAATTTGATATCAGTGGCGGGGCCTTCGCTACCAACTTTTACAGTCGCACAATTTTTGCCGATGCGGACATTCCGCCAGCGACTCAGTTCATTACTCAGCAAATGGGCATAGCCAGCATCGGTGACATCGGCAGCGACGAGGAGCTTTTTATCGAGGAGCAGGATGATACCGAACTTGGCGCTGGGCTCGTCTCGATAGTCGAATCAACTCGTATCCTGGATAGTCTTGGTCAGACATCTATTACCACGGCCCAGGGCGCCTGGATAAAGTTGCGTATTCCCAAAGCGGCGTTTCAGAAGATGGGGTCGTCGTCTAACACTTGGGCGAACGTAGCGGCAGTCCGTCTCACAGCCAAAACCAACTCTCGTGGTCAGGTGGCTATTTATTGGGATGACATAAGAATGATCGGTGGTGGTGGCGGCTTGCTTGGTAAATATAAATATAAAGTCACCTTCCGTAATACTGCCACTGGCTCACGTTCCGATGCTAACTCTACCGCCGTCGAGGTCAAAGATGTAGAGCGTCAGAGTGTGAGCCTTGCTAATTTACCGATATCACCGGACGCGCAAGTTAATCAGCGTGAGATTTGGCGCACAGTTGGCAACGGTACACTATTTTTCCGTGCAGGCACAGTCAATAATAACACTACCACAATCTTCACCGACAACGTGGCTGACTACTTCGGTCTCGACTCAAGTGTGGGCGCAATATCGCTGGAGAATCTGTTGCTCCAAGATGATAACACGCCTCCAGCTTCTACTTATGAACGCGCCTTTGGACCATTCGCTCTCCGTTCATGGTGGTGCGCCGACACAGCCACAGGCGCTAAGGGTCGCGTCTATTACTCACCGGCTAATCGAGCCGAAGGTGTCCAAGGCTTCTTACAACTTACTAATGATGATGACCCTACACAAGTTGGTATCATTTGGAACGGTAATGCTTACGTCTGGACTGAGGGTAAGGTCTTTCAAATCCTTGGTAGTGATGAGCCGTTCATTTTCCGTGAAATCTATGGTGTCCCCGGCACTACGCAGCCGGACACAGTAAAACCTACGCCACATGGTATTATCTATCAGGCTAAGGATGGTGTTCGTGTGTTCGATGGCGCCATATCGCGGCTCGCGTCATTTGAAGGGATAAGCCCCATATTTCAAGGTGAGTCCGCCGGTGGCATCGCCGCGTTCGAGGGTGTCATAGCTGATTATGGTAACGACGAATACTTCATCTCAGACACCATAAATACTATCGTGCTTAATCTACACGCCGGTGGTTGGCGCGAGATAGGTATTGCCGCGACCGCGCTTTACTTTGAGCAGGACACCGGCTTAGTCGTCATCTCATCCGGTTCTAAAGTGATGATCTTTGAGGACGAAAATGTGCTCACTGATAATGGTGCGGCTGTCGTCTTTGATGTCGAGACCAGGAGTGTACAGACTGATGTGGCTGATTTAGGACTTGTGCGCTACGTGTTCATCGACGTAGATACCAACAGCCAAGTGCTGTCACCTACACTCATTATCGACGGCGCGTCCATCGATCTACCCGACTTGCTCACAGCTAGCAGACAAGTTGTCGAGTACAGCGTGTCTCGTAGTGCTAGAGTGGCCTCGGTCAGGCTCCAGGGCAACTTGTCTGACCAAGTGGAGATATTTGAGATCAGCGTGGACATGCATCTCTCGAACCAGGATCGTCAACATGGCCTGTCGAGCCAAGCGCAAGCTAAGGAAACACTGTGAGCCTATCTATCTACAAACGTGACGCGGCTTCAGATCTGCTCCTTACCCAATGGTGGGCACGTCTCATTTGCGACGAGACCGAGTGCAGACGTGTATTCAGTAGAGAGACGACGGCCTCGCTTCATAGCTTCTTGTCCACGTTCCAGCCACCAAACCAGCTAGTATTCAAGTCTGACTTGAAGCTCGGTCTCTGGTTTGCAGTATGGTTGGAGCCTGCGCTATCAGGAGCGTTCGTTGGCCTATGGTGTCGAGACAAGATGCGGCACACTAAAGCCGCCTTAGAGGCTGGCGAGGAGGCCCTGGACTATGGCCTCTATCGATACCCCGTGCTCATCGGTGTGACCAAGCAGGAAAAACTCCTTGACGCTCATAGAAGAGTAGGCTACAATGTTCTAGGTAAGATACCTCGCATTTTCGACGGTGAGGACGCTTGGATCGTTCATATTACACGAGAGTCATTTGAGGCTAGAAAGACATATTTGGTCCAGCGTCCTGAAAGAGAGAGCCAATGGGTGGAAGCAGTAAAGCAGGCCAGTCCATAGGCACGAGTGGCCCTTCGAGTGAGCAGAAGGCCACGGCTAAGTTCTTCCTTGAGAACGTGTCAAAGCCCATTGGTGAGATGCTTATCCCGCAGATCCTCGAGGCCCTCCAGACCGGTGGCGTCGGCGCTCGTATCCCGATAGCACAACGAGCCATCGAACAGAGCCGTGCTGCCACATCTAGGGCCTTGACTGACACTGAGGCGTCGCTTAGTCGCGCTGGTCAGGCTCGCACTCCATTCGGCGAGCGCACTAAGGCAGCAGTTAGGACCGCAGGTGAGTCCACTATCGCGGGTATCCCTATCGAGATTGCTCAAGCACTTATGATGATGGCTCCACAGCTTCTTACTGGTAGTGGGACGATATCAATAAGTGGGCCAGGTGTATCATCGTCAAGGTCAACCACACCAGCTCCAAATGTGTTCGGCGAACTCATCAAGGCAGGTGGCACGATCGGAGCAGCGGGGATGGCCCCCGGCGGTTGGTGGGGGCCTTAATGTCGGTTACACTTAAAGAGAGCATCAACTGTGGCAGACGGTGCTAACATAGGTGCAGGTATTGGGGCTTTCCTTGCTGGTGTCGCGTCTGGCGCAGCACAACAGCATGTTGCTAATACACTTGAGACTCGTAAGCTTCAAAATAAAGCTCTCCTTGACTCTGCTAATCAGGCTATCAAGTCCGGCGATCTTGGCTTTCTTGAATCTAACCGAGGAGGTATTGCCGGTTTAGTCGGTAAGGATATATACGACTCTTGGGTTGTACAGGCTAAGAATAATACAGCAGAGGCCAAAGTTCTACGATCTTTCTCGACGGCTCAAGGGGTTTCAGATTTATTATCAGAGATGGCGCAAAGACAACAAGGAGCGCAACAGGAACAAGCACCGTCGGCTCCAACTACGCCTACTCCTGAGACTGAGGCGTTTCGCGACTTAGTGGCGCCATCGATGATCCAAGAGGAGACTATCACAGCACAGGCACAACCGCAGGCACAACCGACTAAACCGGGGGCAACTGCTCCGTCTCCTACGCCTACACCAAAGCCTCCGCTCCCACCGTTACGCCCGCCTTTTGAGCTTAAAGGTTTCACCACCAGCAAGGAAGGTGACATTTCATTTACTGGTGGCCTTGTGGGAATGGAGCAAAAGACACTGTTGCGGATGGGTGATCTCCTATCTACAATGCCCGCCACCGATGCTATAAACCAAGCACGATCAGAAGGTCATGCTATCGATCCAAAGCAGGAGGAGTCCTTCCACCAAGTAGATTTCCTAAAAGCGATGAACAAATTTATGTTGGATAATCGTCAAGGTCTCGTCAATGTTGACCCTCGAACAAAGGAGATCCTCGCATTTAAACATGCCGAGAATCTTGTTGGCTCAGCGTTTGCCCCACCCGACATGAAAGCTAGGCTCTTTGGTGAGCGTCGGATCGAAGGAGATGTTGAAACAGAGATTGTGGCTATGCGCTCTGAAACAGATCGTCCGCTTAGCGCGTCTATTACAGCAGGCGAAGTCGCGGAAGCACAAAGACGTATTCAGACAAAAAAGCGCGAGCAGCAAAAGTTCGAGGCAACCGAGATTACTCGACTCCGTGGCGTGACTGAGGCCGGTATTCCTAAGCCGCTTGGTCCAGTCGAACGCAAGGAGCTATCCGAACGTCTAGCTGTGTTTGATACACTTGATGCAATTCGGCTCACTCACAGTAACGATTTTGTCGGATTTATGGCTGGCCGCGCTAGAGGAGTCGTCACAAAAGTTTTTGGCTCATCCACAAAGGAGGCAACTTTTAGGGCTGAGTTGACGGGTTTAAAAAATCTTATTATTCGCTTAATTACCGGCGCTCAAGTAGGCGGTCCACAAGAAGCTGACAGAATCCAAGGCGAAATTCCAGATGTAAATGATCCAGTATCTACACACGCCGGTAAATTTAACAGATTGTTCAGGGCTACTATTTCTCTCCAATTACGCAGGGCACAGATCGAGGAATCGACGGGCCATATCGTTCCCGACCTTGTCTGGAAAAAGATCGACGCTGAGATCAAAAAATATAACAGGATCACAGGCGGCAAATATGAGCCTGACGCAGACATCATGCAATCCCCAATGCCGGATGGAAGTAGGCCCCCTTATCTTCGTTCTATGACAACAGGCCGTGAAATACCAAGGACAGAAGGGCCGATCCGAATGACACAACCAGGTGGACCAACAGTGTCTTTGAAAGCACTGACAGAGGAAGCCATTACTTCTGCGCTTAGGGACGCTAAGGAAGATCCACATATTGCTCTAGGTCTTCTTGAGCAACGCGGCTTTGACATGAGTAAAATAAGAATGAGAACAGAGGGCGAAAAGTTTGTTTTCGAGTTCACGCCGCTTAAAGAGAAGTAAAAGTAAAAGGTAGATTATGGCAGCAGTTGAAATAAGAGAAGTCGAGAGTGCTTTACTGAGCGAGAGTGTGTTCCCTTCTAAGGAACCTGTCCCAACGCTTGAACAGATGAAAGGCGAAGGGATGCGAGTTGTTCCTACGATCCAGCAGGCGCCTCCTCCAACAGTAGCCGAGAGGATCGAGGACGTGACAGGTACTATCCCTGGTCCTATTAAAGGTATGCTTGCCCCTGGAGCCCTGGTTACAGCGGCACAATTCATTCCTGGTATTGGACCAGCAATACGAACGGGGAAACTAGCTGGTTTACTCACTGAAATGGGCCTTTCCGCGTTAGGCGAGGTAATCAATCAACAGGCAGGGTTGACAGAGAAAAGCACAAGCGGCATCGTCGAGTCTGCCGCGTCTCCCTTTGGTGGACGTATCATTGGTGGCACAGTTATACGAGGTGGGAAGGCGATTGCGAGAGCAATAGTAAAACCAACAAGTCTTGCAATCATTACTACTGCCACAGAAGAGGCGTTGAAGTATCCGTCCGTGCTGAGAGCGAGCCTTCTCCCTGGTCAAACATCTAAAGAGTTATTTGCAGAGGTTCGCAAGATGGGCGCCGCAGATGTCCATATCACACTCAACGAGACTCTTGATGCGTCAAAAGGTTTGGAAGATTGGCTTGGCAGCGGTCTAAAGAGTCTCAGGACGGCTACTCCAGGGATAAACCGAGCATACAATCTAGCAAGAAACCTTGTAAAAGAACTTAGACCTCAACGAGATCCAGCGACAGGACAGATGTTAGGAGGAATCAAAAAACTGGACTTCGAGGTTTTGGAGGGAGAGCTTTCTAAAGTCAACAGCATTATCATCGAGATGGATGAAGCAGGAAACGCGGTCGGTAAGGCAGCGGCTTTAAAACTTAAATCGGCGCTTTTTAGAGATATCGATAACGCGGTAGATAGTCTTGCTGGCCCCCTCAAGGCAAAATACCTTGAAGCAGCAAAAGCCTTTCGCATGGAAAAAGCTATCGACACCATCGAGGATTTTATCGAGGTAGGATCACGTGAAGAGCAGTCCTTTGGCGCTATAAGATTCATCCGTGGAGCTACACTTACAACGAGGATGCGTGAGTTGATTCGCACCGATAAACTATTCGCCGAATCTTTCAGCTTACCTGAACGTAGAGCTATTATGGACACTTTTGCTGAATGGGCTAAGCTCCCACGAACGGGTATGGAGACCGGCGACATTGTAATCACTGGAGCCTTTGGAGGAGGCGCAGCCAGGTTTCTTTTTCCTGGCAGCGGCGCCGAGGGAGCAGCTATCGGGGCCATCGGGGCAATCGCGGGTAATCGAATTTTGGCTCATGCTGTAACCTCAGAAAAAGGCCGACGATTACTTTTAGCTTTAGCCAAAGATGACAAAAGCCTTATCAAAGAAATCGCGGGCAATGTTCCAGGCGTAGGAGCTATCCTTGGCTCGACTCTCCGTCACCCCCAGGGTTTCTTAGACCGACCTAGACTAGCAATTCTAGCAAGCGCCCTAGGTGGAGGTAAGCGTGCAATACAAAAGGGCGAGGAAGGCCCTGCGTTAAATCCTTTTAGAGACTTGACGAGAGACAGGCCCGATTAAACAAGCGCCCTAGCATAGCAATCAGCACAAGCCCATTTTTCATCGATGATATTCCAGTCATTCGGTACAGGTTGTCTAGGTAGATTATCACTTGACACCTTAAAGTTTATCAACTCGTCGGGCGTCATGCTCAGTTGGTAAGGCGACGGCTTTTCACAGAACTCACAAATTTCCTGAAAGACTATTCTTTGCATTGCGGCCTCCTTCACTTCCTCCTAAGTCGGGGGCCTTGTTACTCTCCCCTGTCTCTTAACCCACACATATATCACCCCACCGTGGGCCGATGACGCCCGCTTGATATCCTTTTGCTGTACCAATGTATCGATGACCTCGATCAGCCTACGCTTATTGATACCTCGATTGGACACCTTACGCAGTAAAATGTAATGTGGTATCTCTCCAGCGTTTCTAATCGCCCGCATTATATAGTCTAGGCCCTTTGTTTCAGGCGTGGCTGAGGCATAGCTGATAATGTCGGGGAGATCTTTATATGCCTCTCGCGCCAAGACCTGAGCGCGTTTTATATGTCCAGGCTGAATCACAAAGTCGAGGTCGTCAGCCAGCGACAGCACCATCGAGAGCTTCAGCACAAAGTCGTGTTGACGCTTCCATGACGGCAGCACGGACTCATCCTCTGGGGCCTCACGTCCCATGTACCATTGCTCGTCCACTACTTTAGCCTCTGGCGATAACCTAAACTCGCCGCTGATAAAGCACAACTCCTTGATGCGCTCATACAAATGCTCCACAACCTTATCACGGTCGAATGGGTACGTGATACTATGGATACGATAGGCAGGATCATAGACGGCTTTAATAAGCGCAATTCTGGCGAGCGAGCCGCCGCCTATTGCGTACCTGGGCAACGACAATGTAAGCCATTCCTCATTGGTGCCACCAAGCCAGTTAGGACAAGGATTGTGGATCTCGTGGAGACCATGCTTACGAGTACGCTCCTTGATCGGCAACGAGAAATCACACTCGTAGATTTTAGTGAGGAAGCGTAGCAGATCCTCACCGAGCGGCCCTGGTGGTACATCATCGCCTAGCTCGGGTGACACAAGCCAGATGTTAGACGGTAGCTTCTTGCGCTGGCGAAACGATAACTCGTCGATGAGCGCCTGCTTAGTGATGTTGCCGGCATAGGGCTGTACCTTCTTCGTTAACCCACGCACGAACTTGGTAGCGACGTTGATAGAATTACCTTTGCCGATGCCTGGAGCCCCTACTAGAAGCACATATAAGTTAGGAGACAGTCGAGTGTCCACAAACTTCCTGAGCCATACGCGGTCGGCCACGCAAGCGGCAACGAGCGATAGACAGGACCATAAGTGGTAAGCGTCCGGTACTTCGGACTTACCAACATGATGGAGGTAGAGTCTGATGATATTGCGAGTCTCATTCAGGATCGACATCGATTGCGTCGCCGGTTGTCGTCATTGTGGCCTAAAAATTATTATCGCTGACGGAAAAGGGCTGTTCCATTTTGCGCCCTTGAATCTGATCCGTCCACGAATAAATCTTATCTCACCCTTAACAGCGTAACTATTCCACCAGACTGTATCCGTCCTGGCTGCGACAAGACATACTACAGTGGCTCCTCGAAAGGATTCTGCGTATGCCTTTCGTATCCATTTCTTTATTTGCCTTCCGTAAGGTGGATTCATCCAGCAGATATCGTTTGACCACGACTGTTTTAATCCATTCTGCTCAATGTCAAAGTATCTAGCGCATTTGGTACTGTTTGCGCTCGCACAAACGTCAAGAGTAAAATGGAACTCGCTATGAAGCTGAGCAAACAGACCATCAGGTGTCTCCCAATCATCTCGATCGACAGTGAATAATCCCCTGTAACTATACTCATTTGGTACGTCACTGTCGATCAGCTTACGGCACGTCTCACATCTCCACACCACAAAGTTCTCAAACACGTACTTATAAGGCATGCATTGTAGCTTCCACGGTCCATGTTGCCCACTGCCAACTTTAACGAAGGCGCCACCATCCTTGATATGGTAAGGCGCCACGTGCCATGAGATCGGTGTCATATTAAGCGATGAACTACTTGAGGAACAGTACTATGCACGGTCCATGTTGCCCAAGTGTTTACCCTGTAAACAATGCTCGCACCGCCCAAAATCACACTCACTATTAGTGATAAGTTGCTTTTGACAGCCGCAATGACAGCCACAATAGTCCTCACCTAGTTCACGGTTCATTATTAGTACCTCCTATTAGCTTAGACTAACCTGGCAAATCTTCTTTTTCGGCGTTCTGGAACGCGGTCCTTATCGGCCCAAGCGGAAAAAGTTTCCAATCCTGCGCTGCTACAGCTTTTAAAACCGGCTCCTTGCATTGAAGGTGACAATGAAGTTCCTGCGACTGAAAGGCTTCCATGTGAAACCGTCCGTATTCCCTCTCATAGGGCAGGATGTATTTGCCACA
>Ga0184640_10000403_pt1 | contig 11236 bp, 11 predicted proteins | sample PLM31_200_b2_FD_133161 | JGI IMG/M metagenome (GOLD analysis project Ga0184640, IMG submission 133161) | Groundwater sediment microbial communities from an aquifer in East River, Colorado, USA - PLM3-1_200_b2 | ecosystem: Environmental > Terrestrial > Soil > Riparian zone | place: USA: East...
CACGGCGGGGCGCACGAGAACCTCTTGATGGACGACATGAGCCCCTACGCCGTGGCCAACGCGCTGGGCCATCCGATGAGCCAGATGATCTGCTTTGCCGGCATCATCTTTAACGGTGTCTTCGACAAATTCCCCGGACTGCGCATAGGGTTCATGGAAGCGGGCTGCGCCTGGCTGTTGACCTGCATGGAACGCTTCACAGGCTCCTGGGCGAGCCATGTGCAATTCGACCCGCGCGGCCGTTTTTTGCAACTGAAGCAAGGCGAAAAAATCATCGACTATATTCTCCGCCACATCGATGCCGGGCGCATCGTTGTCGGTTGTGAGGGCGAAGAGCTGAGCATCGGCGAAGCCGTGCGCATCACGGGAAATAAACCGTATGTGTTCTCAACCGACTATCCGCACGAGGTCGATGCGCAAACTTGCAAGCACGAACTGGAAGAACTGCGCGAGAACACGCAACTGACCGCGGCGGACAAAGACGCGATCCTGTTCGGCAACTCGCAGCGGTTTTATCAGTTGGCGAATTGAATTACGTTTCGAATTTAGGGTTTCGGGTTTCGAGTTCCGCTCCCCAACCCGAAACTCGTAACACGAAACTCGAAACAGTCTACGAATACCGCAAAACGACAGAGTTCTATGGAGTAGGATCATGAGCACCAAGAAACATAAGATCATCGACGGCGACGGCCACGTCGTGGAGGATCACGCCGCGATTGGCGCGCGCATGCCGAAGGAGTACCGCGGCCGCTCTGATTCGGGCCGCTCGCCCTATCCGCCAAACGACCACCTGCATTCGGCCAATGCCCACTTTCTCCCGCCCGGCGCCTTCGCCAAAGTGGGCCGCGAGGGCTGGATCGACTTCATGGAAGATGTCGGCCTTACGAGCACAGTGCTCTATCCGACCAACGGCTTGTCGTTCGGCCGCATCGTCAGTCTGGATTGGGCGATCGAACTAGCGCACGCCTACAACGACTGGATGCACGACGAGTATCTCAGCCAGAGCAATCGGTTTCAGGCTTTAGGATTGATTCCTCTGCAAGAACCGGCGGAAGCGGTGAAGGAGCTGCGCCGTATCGTTAAAGAGCTGGGTTTCTGCGGTGCCATGCTGCCAAGCACGGGAGTCATGGGCGCCCAGAATCACCTTGGCGATGACCGTTACTGGCCAATCTACGAGGAAGCCAATCGTCTCCAGTGCTGCATCGGTATTCACGGCGGCGTGCACGACCATATGGGCTTGGACGACATGACCCCTTACGCGCCGGTTAACGCGCTCGGCCATCCATTCGGTCAGATGGTCAACTTCGCCGGCATCCTTTTTAACGGCGTCTTCGACAAATATCCCAAGGTCCGCTTTGGTTTCATGGAAGCCGGCGCCGGCTGGTTCGTCAACTGCATCGAGCGCTTCGAGCGTTCCTGGAATAGTCACGTGCAGTACGATCCGCGTGGCCGATTCTTAAAGCTCGGCGATAAGGAATCGATCAGCGACTACATCAAGCGTCACGTCGATGAAAATCGTATTTTCGTCGGAGTCGAAGGCGACGAGCTCACCCTGCCTTTCGCTGTCAGTGTCGTCGGCAACAAGCCGTTCATCTTCTCGTCGGATTTCCCCCACGAGGTCAACAACGAAACCTGCAAAGAAGAGATCGAAGAATTGGACCAGAACACGCGCCTAACGAAGGACGACAAAGACGGCGTGAGGTATCGCAACGCGGAAAGATTCTACGGGCTACCGGCAAATTAACTGCGAAGTATTTAACCGCAAAGAGCGCAAAGGTCACAAAGAAAGGGCGGGTTAATAACTCGCCCTTTCAACTTCGACCCCTCACCCTTCCTTCTCCCGCAAGCGGGCGAGGATTGGACTTCGAAGAGAGAGATCGCTGTGAAACTTAACCGACTCGGATTCATGTTGTTGCTCACGAGCGCGATGCTTCTGACGAACAGCGTCGAAGCTCAACCGCTCACCACTTTCCGCATCGCCAACGGCACCAGCGGCGAGAATCCGGCCGTACTCTGGGTTGGGGTCGAGCAAGGTTTTTACCGCAAGCACGGGCTCAACGTCGAGACCATCTACATGCGCGTTGGATCCCTCGCCGCATCGGCGTTGGTATCCGGTGATGTGAATGCGGTTCTCACGAGCTCCAACGCCGTTTTGAATCTCGCTGCCGGAGGGCTAGATGTCGTGATCATCGGCGCGCTGTTCCAACGCCCCGAGGGGGACTTTATGGCGCGCCCCGAGTTCAAGAGGCCCGAGGATCTCAAAGGCAAATTGGTCGCGATCCAGAGTATCGGCGGCGGCGGTTGGGCGAACAATATACTGGCTTTGGATTACCTCGGCCTCGATCCGGACCGCGACAACATCCGTTTCATTGTGCTCGGCGATCAGCCCTCGCGCATCCAAGCTCTCGAAACCGGCCGCGCCCAGGCGTCATGGATGGGCTCGACCTTCAGCGCGCCGCTCAAGAAAAAAGGCTACACGCTGCTGGTCGATTTAAGCCGTGCGCCGATCCCCTACGTCGGCTCGTCCTTGGTGGTCAAGAAGAACGTCGCGCACCAGGAGGCGAGAACCTACGAAGCGTTGCTCAAGGGAACTATCGATTCGCTGCGGTTTTTTCAAAAGCCGGAAAACAAACCGGTCGTCCTAAAGACTATGGCCAAACATCTCCGGCTTAACCGGGTCGAAGACGCCGAAACCGGTTACAACGCCATGGTCGCGGCTTACAGCAGTGATTTGCGGCCCAAACCTGAAGGCCTGCAAAAGATCTACTCTATTTTGACTCGAAGCAATCCCAAGCTCTCGACGTTGAAGCCGGAATCGATTCTTGACGCTACGTTTATTCAGAGAATCCAGTCGAGCGGTTACTGAGTGAAGGAGAACGACATGAAGCGATTCGCATGTCTGGGTGTATTGCTTTCGCTGCTTTCGATCGATCAAGGCTTCGCCCAAGCGCAAAGATTTCGCGCCGCTAACGGCGGCTTCGGCACGGCGATCAACGCGATCCTCCCCGGCGCCTATCACGCCAGGATATTTCAGAAATACGGACTAGAAGCTGAATACATCGCCCTCGAGAGCGGCACGCTGGGAATGCAAACGCTGCTGGCCAACGAAGTCCAACTACTTTTTACCACCGGCGCCTTGGCGGTCACCGCGAACCTGCAGGGCGGCGACAGCACGATCATCGCCGGCGGGATCAACTTTTTTCCGTTCAAGCTCGTCGTGCGCCCGGAAATCAAAAGCGCCACCGATCTCCACGGCAAGAAGCTCGCGATCAGCCGCTTCGGCTCCGCCTCCGACTACGCCGCGCAGTTAGCCGTCGAAAAACTCGGCGGCGACCCCAAGCAAGTGACCATGCTCCAGCTCGGCGGCAATCCGAGCCGCCTCGCCGCCATGATCTCCGGCACCACTCATGCGACAGTTTTCAGCGAGCCCTTCGCCAGCGTCGCGGTCAAGCAAGGCATGCGCTCGCTCCTCGACCTCGCCGACAGCGGCGTCCCCTTTCCGCAAAATTGTTTCATCGTGCGCCGCAGCGTATTGGCGGAACGGCGGCTGATGGTCGTAAACGCCATGAAAGCCTCAATCGAAACGCTGTACTTGTTGAAAAAGGACCGCAAGTTCGCGCGCGAAGTTTTGAAGCGCTACCTGCGCATCGACGACGACGCGATGATCGACATCGGCATCGATTACTATCTGACAAAGCACGGCGACGGCGTCCTGACGCTGCCCGATCGTAAGGGATTGGAATTCGTCATCGCTGACACCGCAAAGACCAATCCGAAAGCCAAAGGCCAAACGCCGGAGTCGCTCAGAGTTCTCGACAGTAGTGTGTTGGATGAAATCAAGAAGAGCGGATTTATCGAGAAGGTGAAGGGGTGAATGATACGCAATCGACCGGTTCTATTGAGATTGACCGAGATTTCCCCTTCGCCCCCTTTGAGAGACTGCGTAGCAAGTCCGTTCATGGTTCGACAAGCTCACCACGAACGTACGCCGACGCACGAAAAATTAACCAATTAGCCGTTCGTCCTGAGCATGTCGAAGGGCGGACGGCCCGTCTATCGACGGGGCAGAACAAAAGAGGGGGTGCTCGATGATCGCCCACGTCGGCATCCAAGTCAGCGACATAGAAAGAAGCAAGAAATTTTACACCGAAGCGCTCAAACCGATCGGCTATCAGATGCTGCGCGAATACGGTGTCACGCCAAATCGTCCCGCGGCGAGCGCGGGCTTCGGCGCGCCGCCGCGCGCGGACTTTTGGCTTTACCAGGGGGAGCCGAGCGGCGTTACCACACATATCGCCTTTCAGGTCGGCAAAAGAGCGCTGGTCGATGCTTTTTATCAGGCGGCGATGGCGGCCGGCGGTCGAGACAACGGCAAGCCGGGAATCAGACCGCAGTACAACCCGAGTTACTACGGGGCCTTTGTGCTCGATCCGGACGGTTACAATATAGAAGCGGTATGCAGGGAAGCGGAGTAGATAATTGCTTCGATGAAAGATGCCAGTAAGAGCTACAAATTAAGAATCGCTGCGCCGAACGTTTGCGTGTTTCGTCAACCAGTTTTCAATCAACTTTCTTTTAAAGCGCCACTGATTGCCCACTTTGAATGCGGGCAGCTCCTTGGCGGCCAAGAGGCGATAGACGGTAAACTTATCGACGTTTAAATAATCAGCCACTTGTTCCAGCGTCAAAAGTTGTTCGGGCATAGGCTCCTAGTCCTCTACGGGTTATCCCTTAAGCTCTTTAAGGTCCTTTCCGACTTTCTCCCACTGGCGATTTCGGGATATTGCGAAAGTGTTCATAGTGCAAATGAAGCACAATAGCAAGCCCGAAAATTGGCTCTAATCAAACGGATGAATTACGCCGAGATTCACGATCCTGAGCGAGAATCGTGATCGGATTATCGACGAGAAACTCGACTTGGTAACCGAGTGGCGCGTTCAGCGCTCACTTTGCGGCGCAGATCGTAATCTCGACCAGGGTGCCGGGAGTGAGCGCCGCGCCCACGGCAGTGCGGGTGGGCAAATTCGACCGGTCAACCCATGTCATCCAGGCTTCATTCATCTCGTCCTTGAGAGCGGCATCCGACATGTACACCGTCGCGCTTAAAATGCGCGACTTACTCGCGCCCGCCTTGGCGAGAACCGCGTCGATTTTCTTGAGCACCTGCGCTGTCTGCCCCTTCATATCGAGAGATTTGTCATCGGCAACTGTGCCGGAAAGAAAAACCAGGTCACCGAAAACAGCCGCGCTGCAGTTCCATTCGCGAGGATTAATTCGTTGGATGTCCATGATTCATTTCTCCTTTTGTTAAGAAAATGAGCGGTAAAAAATTTGCGTCGAGAAGACGGGAAACGGAATTTTTGTCTGCGCGAGTCCGTCTAAATCGGCGGCCTTCTCTCGTACCATTTCATATGTTGCTGGTACGTATATCCGGCTCTTAGAATAGTCATCTCATCGAACGGTTTGCCGACAAGCTGCAGAGCGATCGGCAAATTGTTTTCCGAAAAGCCGCATGGCACGGATAGAGTCGGCAAGCCAGTCAAATTGAACGGGCCGTGATACTCCGGAACGACATGCTTGAATAAGGTGTCGATCGGGCCGACGTCTTTGACCTTGGGCGCCGGGCCGGCCTGGTTGGGCAGCGCGAGACAATCGATTTTGCGAAACACCTCGGCAAATTCAGCCCGGCAGCGACTGCGAATACGCTGGGCCTGAATGTAATCGGCGGAACCCGTCAGCAGGCCCAAATAAATCCGTGCGCGCCGCTGCGCCGCGCCGGTCTTTAATACCGTCGCGGCGTCGCTCTTATGGGCGGCCCAAAATTCATTGTAGTAAATCACCGCGTTGGCAATGGTCGCTAAATTCAACGTCGGAACTTTTACTTCCTCGACCCGCGCGCCGAGAGATTTCAACACCTCGATGGATTCGTCGACGCGCTTAAGAACAATCGGCTCCGTGCGCGGCGCGCATTCATTGATGTAATCGCGCGGCACGCCGATCACCGTGCCCTTCACGTCCGCGCGCAGTGCGCTCGCGTACTCGGCCACCGGCGCTGCGCTCGAAGTAGGATCACTAGGATCGTGGCCGGCAATCGCCTGAAGCATGTGTGCCAGATCTTCAACCACGCGCGCCATCGGCCCGCAGTGATCCAACGACCAACTGAGTGGAGCGAGGCCGTAACGGCTGACGCGGCCATAGGTCCCTTTGAGCCCAGCGAGTCCGCAGAAGGCGGATGGGTTGCGAATCGAGCCCGCGGTGTCTTCGCCGAGCGAACCGAGGCAAAGACCGCCGGCCACAGCCGCGCCGGAGCCGGTGCTCGAACCGCCGGTAATGTGTTCCGTGTTCCACGGATTGCGCGGAATCGGCAGCTCTGCGTCGGGCAAACTGCTCATGTGCAGTTTACCCATCATGATAGCGCCCGCTTCGCGGAGCTTGCGCACCGCAGTCGCGTCGCCGACTCCTTTGGTGAATTGGCGAATGCGCGCCGGTGCGCCCTCGACATCTAACTGATCCTTAACGGCGACAGGAATACCGTGCATCGGCCCGCGCCAATTGCCCTTGAGAATCTCGGCCTCGGCTGTGCGTGCTTCCTGCATGGCGCTATCCGCCATCAAGTTGATATAAGCGTGCAGCTTACCGTCGACAGCGACAATGCGATCAAGCACCGCGCGCGTCAGCTCGACCGGTGACAACTGACGATCTTTAATCAGTTGCTGTGCTTCATGAATCGAAAGATAGTAGAGCGGTTTTTCTGCGACGGCCATGGCAGGACTCCTTCCTGGTTACAAGTTTCGGGTTGGCAGGTGACAAAAGCAGACCCTTCACTGCGTTCAGGGTGACATGGAATAGATGAGCGAAGCGAAGAATCTGCTTGCTTTCACTTTTCCGTCCACTCCGGTCGAAACACCGGCCCGAGTTCCTCCGCACCGAGGTTTACTGAGTGAAGTTGCTTTAGATTTTCCACGTAGAGCTCAATGATCTTCGAGAACTGTTCCAAGTCTCCGTCTCTGGGCTCGAGCCCTTCACGCGCGAGCAGCGCGGTCAAACTTTGCTCGATCAATTTGTCCATGGCAACCTCCTGGAATGATAACTAACCCTACCGCCAAAGGACTCTATCGCCATGGCGCATTTTAGGTCAAGTTCGGCCGGCTTCAGAAATCGGCCGTCTACGAGAGCGTGATTTCGATCCTGGGCCCGTTTAGCCGCAAATATTGCCATCACTGGTCAGGCTTGTTCGCCTTTTGTCATCGAGATCAGCAAAAAGATAACCCGAAGCCCTCCTAAGTGCCCGTTGGCTCCCAAAAACACGCGCTGGCATAGGGCTTGCTCACATGTCTGTCTTCGGTGGCCGATTCTCCCAAGGAGCAGCCTGCGGATACCAAATTCTTATGCTGAAGTCTCTCTCTGGCTTGAGATCAAGACTTATTGTTCTGATTCTCATGGCGGTTGTTCCCGCCTTCGGCTTGATTCTCGATAGCGCGGCAAAGCATCGAGAATTGACTGCCAGCCAGGTCAAACAAAATGCCCTCGTGGCGGCACGGGTAATCGCCTCCGAGCAAGATCGGGTGTTGGAAAACGCCCACCAATTTCTCGTCACGTTGGCTCGAGTCCCGCAGATCCGTGACAGCGATAAGGCCTCCTGTCGCAAAATTCTTTCCGGGTTGCTCGAGCCGCGCTATGCCGACTTGGTCCTCGCCGATCGAAAGGGCAATCCGTTGTGTACCGCCTTACCGTTGGGCAGTTCGATAGCCAGTTCGAAAGGCATACATCATGCCCGGTCTGTCGAGACCTATGACTTTTCCGTCGGCAACCTGCGCTACCATCCCGCCAGCGGGAAAATACTTTTGGACGTCAGCTATCCTGTGTCGGACCAACCCGGAGTCGTGCGCGCAGTCGTTTCGGCTGCTTTGGACATGTCCTGGATCAATCACGGTGCCGTGGACGCCCATCTGTACCCCGGAGCGACCTTCACTTTGGTCAGCAGCGCCGGCAGCGTTCTTCTGCGATATCCCCACGGCGGCCATTGGATAGGCAAATCGATATTCTCAGAAGCTTCGGAGCAGCGCATCGCTTCCCGAGATATCGAAAAAACCATCGAAGCCACCGGACCTGACGGTGTGCGCCGTCTGTTCGCTTTCAGTCGATTGAAAAATCCCGTTGGCGGACAAACTGTCTACGCCGCCATCGATCTTCCTGCGACGCTGGCAATTGCCAAGACAAAAAAAATTCTAGTTGAAAATCTAATCGCCCTCGGCGTCGTTTCCGCCATCATTCTCAGTTTGGCCTGGTTCGGCACCGATGTTGTCGTCCTGCGCCGCATCCGCGACATCATCGCCGCCACCAATAGAGTCGCCGAGGGAAATTTGAGCGCCCGAACCACGCTCGCCTATGAGAATAGCGAGCTCGGCCAAATGGCGCGAGCCTTCGACAACCTCGCACAGGCCCTGGAAAAACGCCAAGCGGAAGCCGTCGAATCGGCGCAACGAATTCACAAACAGCGCCAACAGCAAGCAGTCCTCTACGACCTCAATCGCAACATCACTTCGACGCTTGACCTCGCCACGGTCGTCAGAACGCTGCTCGATCATATCTCCGCGCTATTTCCAACTTGCGCGGTAACCATAAGCTGGATCAACAAGCAAACCAACAATCTGGAGCCCATCGCGCACCGAGGCTTTAGCGCCACGGGGCAAACGGAGACGGATCTCGAATCAGCGCAGATGATGGCCCTTGTGGTGCTGAAGCAGCAGTCTCCAGTGGCGATCTCGAACGCACAACGGGACCAGGACACGGCCTCTTATGATTTCTTGCTGCGTCATAAACTGACTTCCTATCTCGGCCTGCCCTTGGTCGCCAAGCGCGAAATCTTGGGGGTCCTTTCATTTTACACCCGCGAAGAGCGTGAATTTAGCCATGAGGAGATAGATTTTTTGAACGCCCTGGTAAACGAGGCCGCCATCGCGATCTACAATTCACGGCTCTTTGAGCAAACTCGCGAACAGACGATTGAGCTGGAAAAATCCAACAAGATCAAAGACGAGTTTCTCGGAGTCATGTCGCACGAGCTAAGAACGCCCCTCAACATCATCATGAATTACTCCGAGGCGTTAAAAATGGGCACGTTCGGCACTATCAGCCCCGACCAAGAAATGGGCACGGACAAGATACGCGTTCAAGCAAGACACCTACTCTCGTTGATCAATGGAATTTTGGAAATCACGAAAATCGAAAGCGGGACGGTAACCGTTCAGTCAGACCACTTCGATCTTACGGACTTCATGTCCGAGAACAAGTCCGACTACATGCTGGCGATGGAAAAGGATCTTGCTCTCGAATGGGATTACCCCGCCGATCTCCCGGTCATCGCCAGCGATCGGGTTAAACTCAAGCAAATCTTGATGAACCTCATCAACAACGCAATCAAATTTACCGATCAAGGATGCGTAAATATATCGGCCCGCGTTCTGGCTGACGGCCGGACGCTTGAACTCCGAGTCGCGGACACCGGACCGGGAATACCGGATGAGTTGCTGCCGTTCGTTTTCGAGAAGTTTCGCCAAATCGACAGCGCGACCACGCGCAATCACTCGGGGGCGGGGCTCGGTCTCTACATCGTCAAGAATTTTGTCGCACTGCTCGGCGGTAGCATCGACGTGCGCAGTAGAATCGGAGAGGGATCCGTATTTACCGTGCGCGTTCCGATCCAACCCGAGCACAAGCCGGCCGACACAGCCGCCGCATTAGCGAGAGAAGACCTCGGCCATCCGATCTAACTGGAGACGATTTTCATGGGCATCCCTATTTTTTGGCGATTGATTCTCGGCACCATGGGGATTTTGTTTCTATCCGTGGCTGCCTGCTTATACTCGATCATCCAGCTTGGCACCCTCAGCCGAACCGCACGCGCGGCTCTGGACGGCGACCAGCGAATGATTAATTACCAGGAAGGCCTGACAGACGCTTTTCTCTCGGAAGTTCGCTATGGCGGAAAATACATCATAACGCACGCCGAGGACCGCCATGAGCAGTTGCGTCAGTTTAAAAATGATTTTGCCCGCTATTTGGCGGAACTGAAATCGTTGATGCAGTCCGACGAAATCGCCGCGTCACTGTCGCGGATCGAGCAATTCCATCTTCAATACCACGAATTGTTCGACCGAGAAGTTGCGTATATTAGAGCAAATCAAACTTATGCTCAAAGCCGCTACCAGCAAGAACGGGACAAAGTCTTTGAAAGCGCACTAGGCGAACTCGAGCGCTTGAAAACGCTGTTGCAGTCAAACTTGCAGGATAAGCTCGAGAGCATCGATCGAGCGGCCCGCACTGCCCGCCAAGTCGCCATCCTAACGACACTGATTGTGACGCTTTTGGGCACTTTATTTTCGCTAAAAATCAGCAGGAGCATCGCCGCCCCACTCAAGCAGTATGCGCTAAGCACGGAGAGCGAGTTTGCCGAGCTCAGCGATTCGCGGTGGAGCGCGGCGAAGCTTCGAGCGACTGAAGAACTGTCCGGCGCGGGGGAGCGGGAAGAACAAACATTAACCGACGCCGCTTCGGTAAAGCCATTGTTAAAACGGCTAACTGTACTGGCGGGCAATACAATGACCGCGTTGAGCCGGCGGCGCTGGCAAAAATCCTCGCGACTCGGAAAGGCGAATGATCAATGAAGATTAGCCTTGATGCGGTCCGAGACGGAAGTTATCGCGTGCATCAAGTGCTTTGTGGCACGTTGGCGGCGATCGTCTGCTTTGCCATTATCTCCTGCGCAAAAATCACCGAGATCGTGCAAGGTCCGGGTTCTGTACAGGGCAATCACCCTGCGGTGGTGAGTACACCGGCAAACTTTGATGTTGCGCTAAAGGAAAACCAAACAGCGCTCACAGCAGGTAAAATCGCTCCGGATATCGCGCTTTACAACACCGGCTTTTTGATGGCACATCCGTCCAATCCCAAGAAGGACTATCCAAAGGCGATCCATTACTTCCAGACTTTGATCGCCGAGCACCCTCGTAGTTCCCTACTGGAGCCGGCGAAAACTTGGATCCAGGTTTTGGAGCAGCAGCAAAAGGTAGCCGAGGAGAGACGAAAACTAGTTGAAGAAAAGCGCGCCTTAGAGCGAGAGCGGGAGATGCTGGTCCAGGAGCGACAAAAACTGAACTACGCCAGCGAAAAATCGCGCCAGCTCGACATGGAGATCGAGAAACGTAGAAGACAGACTCTCAGCAAGTAGTTGCGC
>Ga0184640_10000406_pt1 | contig 11206 bp, 9 predicted proteins | sample PLM31_200_b2_FD_133161 | JGI IMG/M metagenome (GOLD analysis project Ga0184640, IMG submission 133161) | Groundwater sediment microbial communities from an aquifer in East River, Colorado, USA - PLM3-1_200_b2 | ecosystem: Environmental > Terrestrial > Soil > Riparian zone | place: USA: East...
CGTCGTGCCGTCATGGGATTTAAAAACACTGTGGGTCAACAACAACGCCGAAGGCCGCACCGACGGCAGCGTCACGCCAATCGATCCGCTCACCGGCAAATCGGGCAAGAACATTGCGGTCGATGATCCGTACAATATGTATTTCACTCCCGACGGCAGCGCTGCGATCATCGTCGCCGAAGCGCGCAAGCGGCTCGATTTCCGCGATCCGCAAACCATGGCGATGAAGTATTCCATCGAAACGCCCAATTGCCGCGGCATCAACCACGCCGATTTTTCCATCGACGGCCGCTACGCGATTTTTACTTGTGAATACGCCAAGAGTCTGGCGAAAATCGATCTCGTCGAAAGGAAAGTCGCGGGTTATCTGAAACTCTCGAAAGGCGGCATGCCGCAGGACGTGCGCATTTCTCCCGACGGCAAGATCTTTTACGTCGCCGATATGAAGGCGGACGGCGTGTTCATCGTCGACGGCGACAAGTTCGTCGAGCTCGGCCACATCAAAACCGGCATCGGCACCCACGGACTCTATCCAAGTCGCGACGGCAGCCAACTCTACGTCGCCAATCGCGGCGTCGCCCGCGTGTACGGGCCGCCCAAAGGCAAAGGCAGCGTCAGCGTCATTGATTTCGCCACGCGCAAAGTTACCGCGACCTGGCCCATCCCCGGCGGCGGCAGCCCGGACATGGGCAACGTCAGCATCGACGGAAAGCAACTTTGGCTTTCCGGCCGCTACGATAACGAGGTATACGTTTTTGATACCGCCAGCGGCAGTGTGAAAAGCATTCCGGTAAAATCCGAACCGCACGGCCTCACCGTCTGGCCGCAGCCGGGACGGTACTCGCTGGGGCATACGGGGAACTTGCGCTAGAGTCAATGATCGCAGGGCGAATCTTGTTCAAGCAGTGCAGCAGGCTTTCGAGCTACGCGAAAATTTTATCGGTTTGAACGTATTGACCTTGCAGGAGATCCCATGATCAAAGCCACAGGCCTCGCACTCATCGTTCTATTAACCATCCATTCCAATTGCGCCCACGCCGCCTCCGGCGACCAGGATTTCTACCGCGGCAAAAACATCCGCATCATCGTCGGCTTCGCCGCTGGCGGCGGCTTCGATGCTTACGCGCGGGTCATCGCCCGGAACATGGGGCGGCATATTCCCGGCAATCCGTCGATCATCGTCGACAACATGACCGGAGCGGGCAGCCGGGTCGCGGCCAATTTTCTTTTCAAAGCGCCGCCGGATGGACTGATCATTGGCAACTTCATCGGCTCTCTCGTCTTGCAGCAGATCATGGGCGACAAAGGCATCGAATTCGACGCCCGCAAGTTCGAGTGGCTCGGCGCGCCCGTGCAAGATGAAAATGTCTGCGCGCTCACCAAAGCCAGCGGCATCAATTCCATCGATGACTGGTTCGCCGCCAAGAAACCCGTCAAGCTCGGCGGCGAAGCGCCGGGTGCCAACGATTCCGATGTCCCGCGCGTTTTGAAAGCGGCGCTCGGCTTGCCGGTCCAGTTGATCGAAGGGTTCAAAGGCACCGCCAACATTCGCATCGCCGCCGAAGCCGGTGAAGTCGACGGCGGTTGCTGGACCTGGGCATCGATTCGCACGACATGGGCGAACGGACTGGAATCAGGAATGGTCAAAGCGATTGTTCAGATCAACGCGAAAAAGGCCGACGATATCCCCAACGTTCCCAACGCCATCGACTTAGCCAAGACGCCTGAGGCCCGCGTGCTGATCGACTCCGGCATCCACGCGCCGTCGGCGATCCTGCGCGCCTACGCATTGCCGCCCGGCACAGCGAAAAATCGCGTCGAGCTTTTGCGCAGCGCCTTCAGTGCTACCATGAAGGACCCGGAATTCGTCGCCGAGATGAAAAAATCCAAACTGGAAGTCAATCCATTGTCGGGCGCCGAAGTGGACGGCATCGTCAAAAAACTGTTTCAGATGGATGCCAAAAACATCGCGAAGATCCGCGACGTGCTCGTTCCGAAAAACTAACGCGCGCGCGCCCGCGAGCATGAGAAGCGGAGGATACGAGCCGAGTCGGGTTGAATTTCACGCTATATAGTTGAATGTCAGCCGAACTGTCGGCGATCCGCGCGATGCGGATTCATGAGGCAGGCTACGTGAATTAACGCCAGTGAATAATTTTGAGGACATCGATAAAATCGTCCGTCCAAAGATCGCCGCCCAAGCGTCCATCGAGGGGGTGCCAGCGTGGATCGGCGAGAAATGGTTCGAGGGCTTCGCGTTGGCGCGCCATGACGACCCAGCGTGACGCGGACTTACCCTCTCTTTGTTCTTCTACCGTAGAATGAAAATCATTTCGTATAAGGGTTAGCAAGGTCAAGCGCTGCGCCAGACGGTCCAAGATCGGTACCAGGTCCATATAGCGATTGGAGACGTGAAATAGAACCAGGCCATCTTGCGCGATTTTGGAAAAATATAATTCGATCGCCTCGAGAGTAAGCAAGTGCGTCGGGATTGCATCGGAGCTGAAGGCATCCAATACCAGCACGTCGTAAAAATTACTGGGCGCCTTCACCAAGGAAAGGCGGGCATCGCCGATCACAACTTCCGTCTTTGGCGGACAATCGCGTAAGTAAGTAAAGAGCTTTTCATCCCGCGCAATTTTTTCAACCACTGGGTCGATTTCAAAAAACGTGAATTTCTGCCCGGCGCTGCCGTAACAAGCCAACGCTCCGGCGCCCAGGCCGACGATCGCGACGTTCGCGTTGGGCTGCGATTGCGCTGCGGCGCGAAGCACTTGCCCCGCCGGACCGGACCGATGGTAGTAGCCAATCGGTTGAAGGCTCGATTTTAAATTTTGCGCGCCGTGCACAGTCGTGCCGTGAAAGAGCACGTGTCTTCCCCCCTCGTGGTCATCGATCGCGCGATAGACGCCGAAGAAACTGCGCGCCGCGTACAACGTCTTGCCAAACGGGTGAGGGGAAATCAGAGAGCTGAGCAGGATCGCAAGCATGCCGAGCCCGAAACGGACGGGACGATAAGAGAAAAACAAGCAGATCACCCCGGAAACTCCGAAGATCGACAACTGTGCATTGAGAAGAGAGATCGAACCGACGATTGTCGCCGCATAGATCGAGAATAATATAGCCGTAAACAACATGCTGGGGAGCAGCCAATCCGCCCTGCGGCTGCCCTTCTCATCCCTCTTGTCCCCGACGTAAGGCCGGAGGAACGCCGCTAGGGTCATCGCCAGCGGATATTCCAGAACTTCATGGAAAAGAAGCGGCGCAAGAATTGTGTTGAACAACCCGCCCAATACGCCACCTACGGAGATCCAAAGATAAAATTCCGTTAAACGCGAAGGTGCCGGTCTATCCTCGGCCAGTTGACCATGACACACCAAAGCCGTGACGAAAAAGGCAATGAGATGCACCGGCAGAATGATCCATACAGGGCTCGTCATATGGACGTAAACCGTCAATGCGGCGACGGGGAGGAGTAACGCTTGCCGGCGGACGAGAAATAAATGAGTAGCCCAGCTATCTCGCGCAAAGGCCAATACGTAGGTAAGCAGGTAAATGGCCAGCGGCAACACCCAAAACAGCGGCGCCGAGACAATATCCGTCGTGACATATGACGTGACCCCTAAAAGCAGACTGGACGGAACGAACGACCAGCATATCCAGCGCAATTTCCGCACCAACGTGATGCCACCCGCGCCGGCCTCGTCCAGCGTAGAATCCCTAGGCGGAGGAGCAGTACTGACAGTTCCACCTTTCGCCGCTCCAGTGATCGGCTGCAACGACAACAATATACAGCCTGACGTCACCAGCAAAAGAAAGAGATACCCATAAAACCAGAAATGATTTTGCTGGGAGAGAGTGAGGTTGGGTTCCACCAAAACCGGGTAAGCGACAAGACCTGCCATGCTGCCCAAATTGCTCGCCCCGTACATGAAATAGGGATCGCGCGCGGCAGGGTGTTTCACATGGGTGAACCACTTCTGCAGCAGCGGCGCTCCCGCTGATAACACGAAGAAAGGATATCCGATGGAACAGACCAACGCCGTGAAAATCGTCACCGACGGATTCGTGCTCTGATCCCAAAACCAATGAACCGGCACAGCAACCGGTAAAAACAAGAGCGCTCCGAGTATCAGAACCAAATGGACCAGCGCATGTCGTGCCGTACCGAGCCAGGCGCTGGCAAAGTGAGCGTACAGATAGCCCGCCAGAAGCGACGCTTGGAAAAACAGCATGCTGGTGTTCCAAACCGCCGGGCCGCCGCCGGCCAAAGGCAGAATCATTCTTGCGATCATCGGTTCAATAATGAACAGCAAGGCTGCGTTAAGAAACAGGGTCAGGAGATAAAGAACCAAGAGTGGATTGTCACGCTGCGATGTACTCGATATGTCAACCGGATAGTCTGGGAGCGCGCGCCCGCGATCAAAGAAATTTGCGACTCCAGACCACCACCCTGGAAACGACATATTGGCTCTCCTAACTACTCGACAATTTTACGCGCAACTCGCGCCGAGAGGAAGTTAATCCTCGGTGCCCAATCAGCAAGACCAATGCCAGGCAATCTTCCCGAAGACTTGGAAATCCATCGAAGACCAAACCAACAATTTATCATCGAGCAGGTTCTGCTTGTTGGTCTTCCAAGAAAGAAATCCGGTCGCACCGCCACACTGCAAAATTATCCTGGTCGGTGAATTGACAAAGAGCTCGGCGCTTGGATAAAAGACGAATCTGCTATTTCCATCTGGCAATTTTACCATTGACAAATCGAACGAGGCAATCATGGAACGAGAAATCACGCTGGACAATCTGCGCACGACGGCTCAGCGCGCGGGATTAGAACTTTCTGACGATGAGTTGCAGCGTTTGCTTCCGGGGGTTATCCGAGCAAAGAAACAGGCCGGCGAATTGCGCGCGCTCGTCTCACTCGACACCGAACCCGCGGGAATGTTTAATGCTTCACGAGTAACCCGAAAGTGACAAACACATGCAACAAAGCGATCTCTGTTTTTTGACGATTGCCGAAGCTTCGCGCGGTCTTCGCCGAAAGGAATATTCGCCGATCGAGCTAACCAACGCCTGTCTGGAGCGGATCGGCGATTTCGACGGCAAGCTGCATTGCTTCATCACTCTGACCACGGATCTGGCCATAAAGCAGGCGAAGCAAGCGGAACACGAATTACGATCCGGTCAGGATCGCGGCTCCCTGCATGGCATTCCGATCGCGCTCAAAGATCTCTACATGACCAACGGTATTCGCACGACCTGCCACTCCGCTGTCTTGGCGAATTGGCTGCCGGATTACGACGCCACGACCGTGACAAAGCTTCAAGACGCAGGGGCGATTCTCTTGGGTAAATTAGGTATGCACGAGTTCGCCTTCGGCGGTCCTTCGGTGGACGCGCCGTTCCCGGCTGTAAGAAATCCGTGGAACACGGCGCATATCCCCGGTGGTTCTAGCAGCGGCTCCGGTGCCTCCCTCGCCGCCGGACTTTGCTACGGTTCACTCGGCTCCGATACCGGCGGGTCCATCCGCACGCCTTCCTCCCACTGCGGCGTCGTCGGCATCAAGCCAACCTACGGACGCGTCAGCCGCTACGGCGTCGTTCCGCTCAGCTGGTCCCTCGATCATGCCGGACCGATGGCGCGAAGCGTCGAGGACTGCGCTATCCTGCTCCAAATTATCGCCGGTTATGACCCCAACGATCCGGCGTCCGCCAATGTTGCGGTGCCGAATTTTCGCTTGGGGCTCAATGATGGCATCAAGGGCCTGCGCATCGGCGTGCCGCGCGCAAATTGGTTCGATGAAAATCTGGGCGTGCATCCGCAAACCGAAGGCGTATTTAATCAGGCCCTGGAAACGCTCGAAGAGCTTGGCGCAACACTCGTCGAGATCGACGGCAATCCTTTTTCGCTCGCGCGCAAGGCCAATCAAACGATCCTCGTCTGCGAAGCTTACGCTTATCACGAGAAGCGCTTTCAAGAAGCGCCGGAAAAATTCGGCGGCTCGGTCCGAAGACGCATGCTCGAAGGCGCGTTTCTCAGCGCAGCCGATTACATCGCCGCGCAACGAGTCCGCTCCGTGCTGAACGCGCAAATTTGCCAGAGCTTTTCGCTTGTCGATATACTCGCCACGCCCAGCGCGCCGCGTCCGCCCGACCCCTTCGAAGGCATGGACCCCAACGAACAGAATCTCAGGCCGAGTTTTACCAACCCGTTTAATCTTACGGGCCTCCCGGCAATCTCCGTGCCTTGCGGGTTTACCGACGGGAATCTGCCGGCGGGGCTGCAATTCGTCGCGCCGCCATTTGAAGAAGCCACGGCGTTTCGAGTCGCATACGCATATGAGCAAGCGACAGAGTGGCACAAACAAAGACCGACGTTGTGATCATCTTGTCTGCGATTAAATCGCGCGAGCATCAATCGCAAAATTTGCCTGTTCACGCCAGCTGACACCGGCGCTTGACGCTAGCGTTGTCCGTGCGATATAGCCGGTTTCAAGACAACGCGAGGATCTTCAGATGGAGCAGTTGATCATAAGTGTTGGTACCGCGATCGCAGTCTCTTTCGGTGTCCTCCTGCTCGCCTTGGTGCTAAAAACTACCGTCAACAATTCTCGAGCGTCGATGAATTCTAAGGTCGTGAACCCCGTCGAGGTCATTCGAGAACCCTTCTCTTATGAAGGTAGCGATTTGGCGCACGCGATCCGCGGCTATGATAGTCTGGAGCTTTTTAGTCAAGACGAAGAGCTGCGCTCACAATCGGCTTCGCGTAATTCGCCCGACGATATAATCTAAGACCGTAGACATAGGACTTTTTGAATTTCGCGCTGGGTTGGTCGCTCCGCCGGGGGCGGCTACCATCGGTCGCCGTTCTTCCTGAACACGTTGAAATACATTTCCGCCAATGATGGCTCCATAGAGCGCGCCGCGGCGAGTTCACTTTGCATGGACGGTTCCAGTCGCGCGCGCGCCTTCTCCGCAAGCCGGAGCACTTCACTCCCGTCGCATTTGGCCAACCGGCCATGTTCGACCACGACCTCGCCGTTAACGATTACAATCTCGACTCCGCTGCCGTTCTCGCAGAACGCCAATTGACCCATCACATCGTTGAGCGGGGTGAACGCCGGCGTGTCGCGCCGCAATAAAACAATATCGGCAAGTTTTCCCGCCGCCAGGATGCCGGCATCGAGACCGAACGCGCGAGCGCCGTTGCGCGTGGCCATGGCCAGCGCTTGGGCGGGTTTGACCCATTCATTGAAGTCCGTCCCCGCCTCATTATGAATCAACGCGACTAAGCGAACCGCGTCAAACATGTTTTGTCCATCGTTGGATGCCGCCCCATCCGTGCCGAGCCCAACGTCGACGCCGGCAGAAAGAAATTGCTTGACCGGCGCCAGGCCGCTGCCGATGCGTAGATTGCTCGCCGGATTGTACACCGGCGTGGCGCCGCGGGCAGCGAAGAGTTCCACGTCACCATTTTCGAGCCAAATCGAATGCGCCAGCGACAGGTTCGCAGTTAAGACACCGATTTCGTCCAGGTGCTTGAGCAGGGAGGTCCGGTATATTTGTTGTCCCATCACGGCCTGCGCCTTGGTCTCGGCGAGATGGATATGCAACGGCAAGTTTCGCTTTCTAGCCATCTCGGCGGATCTCGCCAGCAATTCGTCCGTGCAACGTTGAACGGCAGAAGGACCGGGGCACGCGGTCGTCAGTTTTTCCGGCGCGTGAAAGGTATCGATGAACGCTTCGCACTCGTCGAGCCAACCACGCGTAGCTTTCGCTTCGCTCGCGCTCATTCGCTTGATCTCGTCAGCAAGATTGGCGGACGTGCCGCCCAACGGAATCGTCTCCTCGTAGTTCTTGTCCGAGAGCGTGAGCGCCACGATGTGACGCAAGCCAAGATCGCGCATCGCTTGGATCGCCGCGCCCGCGCCCATGAAGCGGCAGGATTGATTACCAAAGAAATGATCGAGCACGGTGGTCGCTCCGTTCTTGAGCATCTCCATGCCGCCGAGCAACGCACTGGCGTAGAAATCCTCGTCGCGCATGTCGCGCAGTGAGGCCCGGTAATAGGCGCGCCAGATCTCCAGCGGCTTGCTCGGCATCATGCCGCGGACAAGATTGGCAGGCGAGTGACAGTGCGCGTTGATCATGCCGGGCATTGCGATCAAACGATCACCGTCGATCGTGCGATCAAAAGGCCCGGCCGGCATCCATTCCGTGGGCCCGACGTAAACGATGCGATTGCCATCGATGACGATCGAACCCCGGTCGATGACGTCGTTGTCCTCGTTCATCGTGACAATCAGAGGATTACGAATGAGTGTTTTCATGGCGCACCTCGGTGGCCGATTGAAAAAACAGAGGGGCACAGCATGCCGTGCCCCTGCAACAAACGAGTCGCAACTTATGTATCAGGCGCGACTTGCGCTGTACCCTTCCGAGAACGCGAGACCCGAGACCCGAAATCGACAGCGCGCAACGCTTAGACGAATCCCATCTTGCGGCCCCAGTTTTCCGGATCATTCAAGAAATCGATGATCTGCCTGCTTGATTCTTCACTGAAGTAACTTTGACTCAACCCGGTGTCCAAGACATCGTCCCAATTGGCCAGGACGTGGAGGCTGATATCGTTTTTGGCGAGATTGATTTTCCCTTCATGCTGGTTTAACCGGTCCGAAGCGTAATCGAATACACATAAACAGTGGGTCATCTTCGCCCCGGCGCCCCTGATACCGATATTGAAGCGCAGCTTACTCAAGCCATCGGTGATTAGATCTTCGACGAGCATCACGCGCTTGCCCGGTTCCAAAATTCCTTCGATCTGTTTGGTGCCGCCGTAGCCCTTCGGTTGTTTGCGAATATAGATCATCGGCTTCCTGATCAGGTGCGAGACGAAAGATGCGTAAGGAATTCCCGCCGTCTCCCCTCCTGCGACCACGTCGATATTTTCCAATCCGATCTCGGCCTCGGTCGTCTTGGCGAGCGCGGTGACGATGTACTCGCGCTCCGGGGCAAAAGACAGCAGCTTGCGACAGTCGATATAGACCGGCGAAATCCGACCGGAAACGAAGACGAAGGGCTTGTCCTTATAAACCGCAATCGATTCCGTCGATAGCAGCATTTCAGCGACCTTTTTGGAGACTTCGCTCATGGAACTACCTTTCTGAAATGACGAATAGGCAGCCTATAACATAGCGCTGTATCAATTCCAATAAAGTTAAAACCAAGGCACAGTTTTTCAGCCGCTTACTAAGCTGGTAGTATGGCCGGGCATGAAGCCAATCCAGCGTGATACGAAATCGGCGACGGCCGGCGGAGTCAAAGTCAACCAGCGCCGCTTGATGCGCGATCTCAACGCGATTGGCCGAATCGGCATCGGCGACCACGGCGCAGTCACCCGGCTGGTTTTTTCGATCAAGGAACTGCGCAGCCGCCAGCTGCTGATTCACTTGATGCGCCAGGCCGGGCTGAAGATCCAGATCGATGCGATCGGCAATATCTTTGGCCGCTTCGAAGGCACTGATACCAAAGCGCCAACCGTTCTAGCCGGCTCCCATCTTGATACCGTGATCCACGGCGGCAAATACGACGGCCCGGTCGGCGTGATCGGCGCGCTCGAAGCCGTCCGCACCATCAGCGAAAACAATATTTCGATTCGCTCGCCGCTGGAAGTCGTATGCTTCGTCGGCGAAGAATCGAGCCGCTTCGGCTTTTCCACCCTCGGTAGCAGTCTGGTCGCCGGCGAAGTGCATGCCAAGGATCTGGCCAATGCGGTGGACCAGCAGGGCACAAAGCTTGAAAGCGTGCTCGCAAGCTTGGGCATCACGCGCCGCAACCTGACGACGATCAAACGCGATCCAAAGAGCTTGAAGGCGTATTTCGAGCTGCACATCGAACAAGGTCCGATCCTCGAGGCGAAACAAAAACGCATCGGCCTCGTCACATCGATCGCCGCGCCGAGCCGGTTTCGCGTCATTTTCAAAGGCCAGGCCGATCACTCCGGCACCACGCCGATGGAAATGCGCAAAGACGCGCTTGTCGCCTCGGCCCACTTGATCGAATATATCGAAAAAGTTTGTCGAAAATATTCGTCCATGGAAAAAGGCCGCGTCGTCGGCACGGTGGGCGCCATGAAGATCGAACCGGGCGTCATCAACGCGGTGCCGGGCAGAGTCGAACTGTCGGTAGATATCCGCAGCACTTCGGCTCAAGCTAAAGCCCGAGTGGCACGCATGGTGAAGGATCAAGCCCGAGCGATTGCTCGGAAAAGAAATATCGCCGTTGAAGTCTTGACCATCCGTGAAGAAAATCCGGTCCCGCTCGACAAACGGCTCTTGCGGCTAACACGAGAGATTTGCGATCAGCATCGCGTCGATTACGAGATCATGCCGTCGGGCGCCGGCCACGATGCCATGCAGATGGCGAAGATCACTCCGGCGGGCATGATATTCGTTCCGAGTAGGCGCGGCATCAGCCACAACCCGCTGGAATGGACCGATCCCGACGATATCGCGCTCGGTACTCAGTTGCTGATGGAGACTATGATTCGAGTCGCCAATGACAATCGTTAAATTTAAAAAGAAACGAATTCTCAATGCGGCGCAGATCAAAGTAATTTTCGAGCGCTTTGCTCGAGAAATGTCGAAGCAATACGGTGGCCTTGATCAAGTCGTTTTCATCGGCGTGCGTACGCGCGGCCCCTACGTCGCCAAACGTCTCGCCGAAATTATCAAGAAGCGCCACGGCAAAGATATTCCCGTCGGTGAAATGGATATCACGCTCTATCGCGATGACTTGAACGCGCTGCTGCCCGGTGGAACGATCGATCACACACGAATCCCCTTCGATATCGCCAACAAGATCGTCGTGCTTTTTGACGACGTGTTGAATACCGGGCGCACCGTGCGCGCCGCCGTGGATCATCTGATCGACCTCGGCCGGCCGCGCATGATTCATCTGGCGGTATTAATCGATCGAGGCGGCCGGGAGTTGCCTATCGCGGCCAATTACGTCGGCAAAACGATCAAGCTGTCCTCCACGCCTGACGTTCAGGTCAGGCTCAAGGAAGTGGATAAGGTCGATGAAGTGCTGATCGGCGAGCGGAGTTGACGAAGGATTTGAAAGCTCACGAAAAACGCTATAATTGGGGCGACAAATACGTTGTGTAGGGGGCGCTATGAAAATACCCTGTGCGATCTACCGAG
>Ga0184640_10000407_pt1 | contig 11156 bp, 12 predicted proteins | sample PLM31_200_b2_FD_133161 | JGI IMG/M metagenome (GOLD analysis project Ga0184640, IMG submission 133161) | Groundwater sediment microbial communities from an aquifer in East River, Colorado, USA - PLM3-1_200_b2 | ecosystem: Environmental > Terrestrial > Soil > Riparian zone | place: USA: East...
CGTCCGCATCGTCGCCGATCCGTTCGGCGGAAATGAAAAATTCGACGCGGTCGTGTTGGCGGTGCCGCACAAGATCTTCCGCGACACACCCGCGGAAGCCTATATTGAGTTGCTGGCAAACCATGACCGCCCGGCGGTGTTTGTCGATCTGAAAGGCGTGATGGGCGCGCTGCGCGGCCGGGAGAATTTATTGTATTGGAGTCTTTAAATAGTAGGTAGCGTGTAGTGGGTGGTGAGTGGAGATGCCGGAAAGTGTCGAGAAGCTGGAGATCTGGCAGGAAGCGGTGGAGGTCGTGAGAATTGTCTATGAGCTTACGAAGAGCTGGCCGAGAGAAGAGATGTACGGACTGACGAGTCAAATCAGGCGGGCGGCAGTATCCATACCCGCCAACATAGCCGAAGGCGTGGGTAGGGGCGGGCCGGGAGAGGTGGGTCGCTTTGCGCAGATCGCTTTGGGTTCTCTTTACGAGCTGGACACGCTTCTCTACCTGGGAGTTGAATTGAAATACGCTTCCCAAACAGAAGTTACACCGGTTCGTGACCGCTTGACGTTGCTCGCCAAGCGTACCTCCAGCTTCATCCGCTACCAAGAGGATCGAAGATGAACCACTTCCCAGATGCCACCCACGACAAACCACTTGCCACGGGCCACAAGCCACTTGCCACACACTCCCTAAGAGTACTGATGATCACCGGCATCTTCCCGCCGGATATCGGCGGGCCCGCGACTTATGTGCCGACAATGAGCAGTGAGCTGGTCAAGCGCGGCCACAAGGTCACGGTCGTGACTCTCAGCGACAGTCTCGTCGATCATGACGACCGTTCGTATAACTTCCCGGTGCATCGCATCCGGCGCGTCGACGATGTTGAGGAGACACAAAGCGTGCTGCAGGACTGTGTTCACTTGCATAGTGAATCTGAGAAGTGGCGGACACCTGTTCCGTCTGAATGAAAAAATGGAGACTCTTTTAAGAGACTTACTAAGAGTTGGAGACTGCCGGAGCAATTTACGAGGAGTTTCCCTGCTTGGCGCTGGCCTGGAGAAGTAAATGGCCCTAGGGCGAAAAACAATCCAGGTAGAACAGAGAGCTGATACGTTGGATCCTTTCATACACGAAGGAGAAGCAAAGATGCTCGTTCATCAGCAGACCCATCATGTCAAGCGGACCGTGACGGGCTATTTGCGAGTCTTTGAGAAGTTACTACATGAGATAGATCTACAGTCGGTTGAGCGGGTAGTCCAGCGTCTGCAAGTCGCAAGTGAAAGGGGCGCGATGGTTTATATCGCCGGCAACGGAGGGAGCGCTGCTACCGCATCCCATTGGGTTAACGACTTGGGCAAAATGACCGAGGGTTCGGCGCTTCCGCCCATGCGTGTGATGAGCTTGAGTGACAACGTTTCCTGGCTGACAGCACTGGCTAATGACGAGGGATACGAACGAATTTTTTCTGGCCAGTTGGAAAATTTTGCCCAGCCGGGCGATGTGTTGATCGTGATTTCCGCTGGCGGAAACTCGCCGAATCTGGTGCGGGCTGTTGAGTTAGCGCGAAATCGGGGCGTTATCAGCATTGGTCTTTTAGGGTTTGACGGAGGTGTGTTGAAAAAAATGGTCGATGAATGTCTGTGGCTTCCGAGCGAGAAAGGCGCCTATGGACTGGTCGAGAGCGGTCAGGGGCTTCTTTGCCATATCTTGACGGCATGCTTGGAAAATTTCCCCGCTGCAGTGGCCGTCAGTGAAAAGGCGGAGCGGGCTTATGCGAGGTGATGGACGGAGGTCGCTTTGCCGCCCCACTCAGGCGGTGATTCTGGCGGGTGGGCGCGGGACGAGGTTGCGTCCGCTTACCGACACTCGGCCGAAGCCGATGATCGAGATCCATGGTAAGCCGTTCGTGGAATATCAGGTTGAACAGCTCCGGGATCAAGGCTTCGAGAAAATTCTGCTCTTGCTGGGATACCTACCGGAAGTCGTCCAGGACTACTTCGGCGATGGCCGGCGCTGGGGCGTCAAAATGGAGTACTCGGTTTCTGCGGTCGAAGACGAGACTGCACGGCGACTAAAGCTCGCCGAATCGCGCCTCGATCCGTTCTTTCTCTTGCTTTACTGCGACAACTACTGGCCCATGCAAATAGAGAGGATGTGGTCGCGATTTGTCGCCTCCGGTGCGCCTGTCATGATCACTGTATACACAAATAAAGATAGCTACACTCGGAACGGCGTGCGTGTCGATGCGGATGGCTATGTGGCCGTCTACGACAAAACCTGCATGAGCCCCGGTCTGCAGGGTGTCGAAATCAGCTATGCTCTGATCGACAAATCAGTGGTCAAACTCTTGCCCGAAGCCAATGTATCAGTGGAGCAGGCTTTGTATAGCCGGCTGGCGCAGCAACAACAGTTGCTCGCCTACGTGACCGACCACCGCTATTACAGCGTGGGAGCGTTGCACAGATTGCCGCTCACCGAGGCGTTTCTGGCCCGCCGCCCGGCAGTAATCTTAGATCGAGATGGAGTCCTAAACAAAAAACCTCCTAGGGCCCAGTATGTCCGGAGTTGGGGTGAGTTCGAATGGCTCCCTGGGAGCAAGGAGGCCCTGCGGCTATTCAAAGAGGCGGGGTACCGGGTGGTTGTGGTCTCAAACCAAGCGGGCATAGGCCGGGGGGAGATGGCGGACGAAGATCTGCTAAAGATTCATGAGCGGATGAAAGCGGAGACGGCGGCGGCTGGCGGTCACATCGAGGCGATCTACTACTGCCCGCACGGTTGGGATGAGGGCTGTGAGTGCCGCAAGCCTAAGCCAGGTCTGCTCTTTCAGGCACAGCGAGAGTTGAACCTGGATTTGAGCCGCACCCCCTTCATCGGTGATGACGAGCGCGACGCAGAGGCTGCCGATGCGGCAGGCTGCCCTGCGATGTTGGTCTCAGACCAACTCTCACTGCTTGATATCGCTCATAGATTAGCCAATTCACCGCAAAACCCAGGGAGTATCGATGGCGAAGCGTGTGTTGATCACAGGGCATAACGGCTACATCGGCTCGGTCATGGCCCCCCACTTTGCCCAAGCGGGACACGAGGTGGTCGGTCTGGATACGGGCTACTTCAGTCCCTGCACGCTTGTCGCAGATCGGGCTGAGATTTCCTGGGTACGAAAGGACATTCGTGACTTAGAGCTTAGCGATCTCAAAGGTTTCGATGCCGTCGTGCATCTGGCCGCGTTGAGCAATGATCCGATTGGCAATCTGAACAAAAAATGGACGGACGAAATTAATTTCCGCTCTTCCGTCCGCCTGGCTGAACTTGCCAAAGCCGCTGGGGTCGAGCGGTTTCTCTTCTCGTCCTCCTGCATCATGTACGGCATGTCCGAGACGGCTGTGGTGAACGAAGACTCTCCTCTGGATCCCCAGACTGAATACGCGCGCTCCAAGGTTAAGAGCGAGCAGGCTATTGCCGCACTTGCGGGAGACGGCTTCTCTCCCACATTTCTTCGCAACGGCACCGTGTACGGGGTCTCGCCGCGGATGCGGTTCGACACCGTCTTTAACGATCTGATGGGCGCCGCGGTGACTACAGGGAAGGTCACGCTCTATAGTGATGGAAAGCCCTGGCGTCCGGTGGTCCACGTGCAAGATGTCGCGCGCGCGTTCGTTGCGGTGGTGCAAGCGCCGATTGCCGATGTAGGGAATCAGGCCTTCAATACTGGAGCGAACCGTCTCAATCATCAGATCATCGAGCTGGCTGAGATCGTTGCGGATACAGTGCCTGGTTGCAAGCTCGAGGTGCTCGCGCAGCCCGGCGCCGACCAGCGCACCTATAAGGCCGACTTTAGCAAGTTTGCCCGCGTCTTTCCCAACTTCTCGTTCAAGTGGAAGGCAAAGGAGGGCGCGCGGGAGTTATACGAGACGTTTAAGACGATCGGCCTGACACACGATAAGTTCGTCGACAAGCGGTTTACCCGGCTCAAATGGCTTCGCTACCTGTTGGATACCGGGCAAGTAAACGATTCTCTTAGGTGGCAGGAGCAGGAAAGAGCGAGCCTATGATCGATGGCGTGAAGATTATCCCGCTCCGTCAGATTGTCGATGAGCGGGGTAAGATTATGCATATGCTCAAGGCGACAGACCCGCACTTCATTAAGTTTGGCGAGATCTATTTCTCCTGTGCGTGGCCGGGCACGATCAAAGCCTGGCACATTCACCAGACAATGACGGTCAATAACGCCGTCCTCCAGGGCCGGGCCAAACTGGTGCTGTACGATCTACGGGAAAACTCGCCCACTAAAGGCGAATTGCAGGAGATCTTTTTCGGAGACGACGATTATTGCCTGGTCCAGATCCCGCCGGGAATTGCCAATGGCTACAAGGCTTACGGCGACAAGCTCGTGATCCTGGCCAATTGTGCCACCGAGCCCCACGATCCTACGGAGATGCTGCGGATGGACCCTTCTAATGCAGGGATCCCCTACGATTGGGCTCTCAAACACGGGTGATCCCATGAAACTTTCAAGTCCTGGATACGTTCTCACTCGAACCCCATTGCGAGTGAGTTTTGCCGGTGGGGGCACAGACCTGGCAGCCTTCTATGAGTTCGAGCACGGCGCTGTCCTTAGCACTGCGATCAACAAATACATCTACGTGACGGTCAAGCGGCACGGTAAGGTATTCGACGAACCGATTCGAGTGAACTATTCCAAAAGCGAAAAAGTGCGGCGAATTGATGAGATCGAGAATAATATCGCGCGCGAATGCCTACGGTTTCTAAAAGTCGACCCCCCCCTTTATATCAGCACCATCGGAGATCTTCCTGCATCCACCGGGCTGGGTGGTTCCAGCAGCTTCGCGGTTGGGTTGTTAAATGCCCTCCATGCATTTCGGGGAGAGAGGGTGTCAGCCGCACAGCTGGCGGAGGAGGCTTCGTACATTGAGATTGAAGTTCTCAAAGGGCCCATCGGTAAGCAAGATCAATACGCTGCAGCGTTTGGAGGATTCAACCTATTCTGCTTCAAGGCAGGCGGGGATGTCACGGTCGAGCCTGTTCGACTTACCAACGGGACCCTAAGCGTCTTGTTTGCCCAAGTCTTGTTGTTCTGGACTGGGCACCAGCGAGACTCGAACTCGATTTTGGCGGAGCAGCAGCACAATACACCCGAGAAAATAGACTCGCTTTTGACGATGCGGGAGCACGCCAAGCGACTTCAGAAGTTGCTCTCGAACGGCCACTTCGACGTCGAGGCGTTCGGACAGATTTTGGACGAGAGCTGGCAGTTAAAACGTCAGCTAGCAAGCGGCATCTCAACCAGTGAGATCGATCGTTGGTACCAATTAGCGCGCGACGCAGGCGCCGCCGGCGGCAAGTTGTGCGGCGCCGGTGGAGGAGGCTTTTTCCTTTTTTTGGCGCCAGCGGAACGGCAGAAAAGCATACGACAGGCAATGAGAATGCTGAAAGAAGTGTCTGTTGAAGCTGAGGTCCATGGCTCTCAAGTTCTGCTTGCGCAGTGATTTGAAGGGTCCATGATTTTCACAGAAACAAAACTCAAAGGAGCTTACATCATCGAAATCGAGAAGCTGGAGGACAATCGCGGTTTTAATGCCAGAGCGTTGTGCCAGGAGGAATTCGAAGCTGGTGGCTTAGTCTCACGGTTCGTTCAAGCTAACATCCTGTCTAACAAAACGAAGGGAACCCTGCGAGGCATGCATTATCAGATACCTCCTCGTGCGGAAATCAAACTCTTCCGATGCGTTCGTGGGGCAGTTTTTGACGTCATCATAGACTTGAGAGCTAACTCACCGACCTACAAGAATTGGCTATCAGTCGAACTAACTGCGGGCAATTACAAACTGCTGTACATACCGGCGAACTTCGCTCAAGGCTTCATCACATTAGAGGACCAAACGGAACTTTTATACCAAGTATCGGAGTTTTACTCACCCGAGTATGAGAGAGGCATCCGCTATGACGACCCGGCCTTTGCAATTCCATGGCCACTACCGGCGGAGGTTATCTCCAACAAGGACAGAAACTGGCCTAATTATCGGCCGTGAAGAAGCCAGGAGATAGAACTTTCGCGGAGGAAGAATTGTGATCATCGTTGACCGAGCATTAGAAGAGAGAGCGCGAAACCACAATCCCGTGCGCGTCGCAATGGTGGGCGCAGGCGCCATGGGGCGAGGTATCGCGCTGCAAATCTTCTCGGCCGTGCCGGGAATGAGGCTAGTCGCCATTTCCAATCGTCATCCGGAAGCGGCGAGAAAGGTTTATGCGGAAGCGGGCGCACGCTCGGTTGTATCCGTCGACAGCGTCGCCAAATTGGAAGAGGCTCTATGGAGAGAAGAATATGTCGTTACGGATGACCCCACGATCCTGTGTGAAGCGAAAGGCATAGATGCAATCCTGGAGGTGACAGGCTCGATTGAATTTGCCGCCGACGTAGTCCTAAAGGCGATTGAAAATCGCAAGCACGTCATCATCATGAACGCCGAACTCGACGGCACAGTTGGTTGTATTCTTAAGGTCTATGCAGACAAGGCAGGAGTGGTGTTAACCAACACAGACGGCGATCAGCCTGGCGTGATCATGAACCTCTACAGGTTTGTGAAGGGCCTTGGAGTAAAGCCGGTTTTGTCTGGCAACATCAAAGGGCTTCAGGATCCATACCGGAACCCTACAACTCAACAAGAGTTTGCCCGTAAGTGGCAGCTAACTCCGCAGATGGTTACTTCTTTTGCCGATGGCACCAAGATTTCATTCGAACAGGCCATTGTCGCCAACGCGACAGGCATGCGAGTTGCCAAACGAGGCATGCTGGGACCGACGGTTTCTTTCGGCACTCCCATTCAGGAGGCAGTCAATTGGTATCCATTGGAAGCGATGATGGAAGGTCAGGGTATCGTCGATTACGTGATTGGCGCAGCGCCCAATCCTGGAGTTTTTGTCCTGGGCACGCACGACCATCCTACTCAGCAACACTTTTTGAACCTCTATAAACTCGGTGCAGGCCCCTTGTATTGTTTCTACACACCCTATCATCTCTGCCATTTCGAGGTACCCAACACTATTGCCAGGGCCGTGTTGTTCGGCGATGCTGCCATCACCCCTCTAGGCGCCCCTTATGTCGATGTCGTAGCCACGGCAAAGATCGCTCTCAAGGCAGGTCAAGTCCTTGACGGCATCGGCTACTACATGACTTACGGTCAGTGTGAAAATACTGACGTCGCTCGCGCTGAAAACCTTTTACCCATGGGTTTGGCTGAGGGATGCAGGCTGAACCGAAATATTCCCAAGGATCGGGTCTTAACCTACGATGACGTCGAGATTCCCGAAGGTCGGTTGTGTGACAGACTCCGAAGTGAGCAGGACTCCTATAGACAAGGCGGTTGCTTTATTACTCCATTACCGGAGGCCCGTGCCATCTCTTAAATAGTAGGTGGCGTGTAGTAGGTAGGAAGTTAAGAGTGAGTGTCGATGTGGGCGGTCTACTTCTAATTGGTGTGTAGCGCGTAGTGGGTAGTGAGTGGAAGCTAAAGAGCAGGTGGCGTGTAGTGGGTAGAAGTTAAGAGTAAGTGTCGATGGGGTTGGTCTACTTCTAATTGGTGTGTAGCGCGTAGTGGGTGGTGGGTGGAGACCAAAGCGTGAGAAGTAGATGGCACATGGGCTTGCTCAAACTACTTACTACTAACCACTTGCTACTTACCGGCTTCATAGTGTGAGTGACGATGCCGGAAAGTGTCGAGAAGCTGGAGATCTGGCAGGAAGCGGTGGAGGTCGTGAGGATTGTCTATGAGCTTACGAAGAGCTGGCCGAGAGAAGAGATGTACGGACTGACGAGTCAAATCAGGCGGGCAGCAGTATCCATACCTGCCAACATAGCCGAAGGCGTGGGCAGGGGCGGGCCGGGAGAAATGAGTCGCTTTGCGCAGATCGCTCTGGGTTCTCTTTACGAGCTGGACACGCTTCTCTATCTAGGAGTTGAATTGAAATACGCTTCCCAAACAGAAGTTGCGCCGGTTCGTGACCGCTTGACGTTGCTCGCCAAGCGTACCTCCAGCTTCATCCGTTACCAAGAGGATCGAAGATGAACCACTTCCCAGATGCCACCCACGACAAACCACTTGCCAGGGGCCACAAGCCATTTGCCACGGGCGACAAGCCTGCGACCACGGGCCACAAGCCACTTGCCACACACTCCCTAAGAGTACTGATGATCACCGGCATCTTCCCTCCCGATATCGGCGGGCCTGCGACTTACGTGCCGACAATGAGCAGCGAGCTGGTCAAGCGCGGCCACAAGATCACGGTCGTGACTCTCAGCGACAGGCTCGATCACGACGATCGTTCGTATAACTTCCCGGTGCATCGCATCCAGCGCGGCCTATTCAAGCCATTGCGCTTCCTAATTACGGTCCTGCGTATTGTGCGCGAAGGGCGAAGCGCGCAAGTTCTCTACGTCAACGGGCTTTTTCTTGAAGCCGTGATTGCCAATTATTTGCTGCGCAAACCAATGGTGCAGAAAATCGTCGGCGACTGGGCCTGGGAGCGCGCGACGAATAAGGGTTGGGTCGAAGACAGTTTCGAAGAGTTTCAGAGACGTAGACACAGCATAAAAATCGAACTCCTAAAAACGCTACGACGTTTTTGCGCTCGCCGAGCAAGTGCGGTGATTGTCCCGAGCCGGTACTTAGCCCGTGCGGTTGCCAACTGGGGCGTGTCCGAGACCAAAACCATCGTTGTCTATAACGCGGTCGAATTGCCTTCATCGGCTCCTTCCGCCATTCCGCTTTTGACTCGATTTAAGGTGGTGACGGTGGGACGGCTAGTTGCTTGGAAACAGGTTGACTATCTGATTGAGGCCATCGCCGAATGCGAGGGGACGGGTTTGGTTATCGTCGGCGATGGCCCTGAGCGAGGCCGGCTGGAGGATATCGTTCTGGAGAATCAACTAACCAACCGGGTTTATTTTGCCGGGCAAAGAAGCAAAGAGGAGACGTTTGCTTTGATGGCCGCTTGCGATCTTTTCGTTTTGAATTCTACCTACGAAGGATTCCCCCATGTTGTGCTGGAAGCAATGAGTGCGGGTTTAACCGTCGTCGCAACAGCTGCCGGGGGAACATCAGAGTTGGTGCACGACGGAGAAAATGGATTATTAATCGACCCTAATGCCAATAGGGCGCTTTCGAAAACTCTTATGAGTCTTATTTCTTCATTCGAGGAAAGACAGCGGCTTGCTGCCGGTGCTCGGCAAACGGTACAACAATTTCATCCATCAGCGATGATTGATGCGACCGAAACCGTGTTGTTAAATCGCGCCCAATTTAGGAACTAAGATGAGTGGCGATCCGAATTTGATTCTTGATGTGATTCCTTCCGGGAGTGGGCTTTGTCTTGATTTGGGCGGAAACAAGGGAGGATTGCGGCGAGCGATGGAGGAGCGGGGTTATCAGTATATCAATCTTGATGTTCGAGACTTTGGAAATGGAGAGCCGTCAATTATTAGTGATGCGCATAGTTTACCCTTCCAAAATGAGGCTTTGGATCTCGTAGTGAGTAAGGACACCTTGGAGCACTTTATCGATCCATGGGGGGTGGTGAAAGAAGTTCATAGAGCCTTAAAGGACGGGGGTCATTTCATCATATGGGTCCCATTTATGCACGCCTTCCATGGAGATGACTTTTATCGGTATAGCCCCTTAGGGTTGAAGCACCTGTTACAGGGGTTTGAGCTTGTCGTTTTTGATAGTCCGTTATGGGTATTCACCGTGGTCGGGGGAGCGGCAATTGAGGCGTTGAAGCGGATTCATCTGGGATTTGCAGAGCAGCCAATCAAACATTTGTGCGGATGGTTAGATCATCGTTTTACACGTCACCAGTCGCGGCCTGCCAGCTTTGCCGCAGGCTATCGAATTGTCGCGTGCAAGCCTGCAAAGTGAAACGATAGTGATAGGGAGAAGAGATATTTTAGTCGTTCCTCCTGAAAAAATTAAGACTCTGCTCAAAGAACTTCTAAAGTCTGGAGCATTCATCAAAAGTCGGGCCGAAAGACTTTATCGAACTAAAATTCTGGATTAGGCGGTTTAATATGCAAAACTATACGTTACTCTACATCCTCGGAAGCGGTCGTTGTGGCTCTACACTCCTCGACCTTCTCCTGAACGGACATTCGCAGATATTAGGGCTAGGAGAAGTTATGATCCTAAACAAAATATTTAAACCACTACTGACACCAGACCCGATGACGGTAAAGTTTAGCGAGTTCTACATACCATTCTGGCAGGAGGTCAAGCGGCGCTATGAAAGCACTTCCGGTGCGCCCTTTGACCAGATTAATCTCTCTCATCCTAGGTGGAGAACCATTCCTCTATGGCACGCAGAAGAATTTGAAAGATGGGCTAAGTCTAATGAGGCTCTTCTTTCATGCATACAGGAGTTCTCCGGGGCGAGAATATTGACGGATGCTTCCAAATTCTCCCAACGATTATATCTACTCCACCGGTCTGGTCTTTTTAACATAAAAGTTATCCATCTCGTACGCGATGGACGCGCTGTCACAAATTCCTACATCCAGAGATATGCAACCTTTACCGGGGGCCTCCGCGGATGGATGACCACCGCGTTGTCATCTATATACCTTCGCCGGAAATTTAAGAGGACGGATTGGTTGCAGATTAAATACGAAGAATTCGTTACCAAACCAGACGACACACTAAAAGATATCTGCACGTTTCTGGGCATCGGCGTCGAACCTGGAATCCTCGCTTACCGGACTTCCCCCTACTTTGGCATCGGCGGTAACCCGCTAGTGAAGAAGCGCGAGGATGAGAATATTTTGCTCGACGAGCGTTGGAGACGCGAGTTGGGCCTTAAACATCGGGTGATCTTTGAACTGACGGCGGGTTGGCTTAACAGATTGTATGGATATTAATCCATCGTTGCTACTTTCGAAACTGTTGAAGAGCGCCCTTGCTCCAGTTACGTGACTCCATTTTGTCGAAGCGCAATATTTGAATTATGCTTTCATGTCCCAAAATCACCGTGGTGATGTCGGCATATAATGCGGCCGCGTATTTGGACGAGGCAGTTAGCAGCATCCTGGATCAGACTTTTCGGGACTTCGAATTCATTGTCATCAATAACGGCTCCACGGATGACACGAGCTCTATTCTTGAAAAA
>Ga0184640_10000408_pt1 | contig 11156 bp, 14 predicted proteins | sample PLM31_200_b2_FD_133161 | JGI IMG/M metagenome (GOLD analysis project Ga0184640, IMG submission 133161) | Groundwater sediment microbial communities from an aquifer in East River, Colorado, USA - PLM3-1_200_b2 | ecosystem: Environmental > Terrestrial > Soil > Riparian zone | place: USA: East...
CAAAGTTTCAATCTCGATGTCGCCGGTGAATTTCTCGTCATGGCGGCGACCTTGATTCACATCAAATCCCGCATGCTCCTACCGGCCGGAGAAGACGAGCCGGACGAAGAGGAGGGCGTCGATCCGCGCGAGGAGTTGGTGCGGCGTCTATTGGAGTATCAGCGTTATAAAGACGCTGCCGCCGTGCTGGAACAGCGCGAGATATTGACCCGCGATGTTTTCGCTCGCTCCGCAATACCCACCGAAGAAGCCGGGCCGCGCGGTTTTCGAGAATTATCCGTCTTCGAGCTTTTGGGCGCGTTAAAGCGGATCCTCGACCGCCTGCCCAAGGACACGGTCCTGGAAGTCACCCTCGACAAGATCACCGTGCGAGGAAAAATGACGCTGTTGCTCGATATTTTGCGCGTCAACGGTAGCCTGTACTTCGAGTCGCTTTTCGCTGAGGTCAGAAGCCGTCTGGAAGTCGTGGTCACTTTTCTCGCAATGCTGGAGCTGGTGAAACTGAGGGCGATCCGAATATTTCAAGCGGAATTGACCGCCCCGATCATGATTGAGGCAGCGGCTGGAATGGACGAAGCGGCTGTTCAGGTTGTCCTTGACGAAACCGAGGAAACGCAAAATGGAGCGTGAAGAAATTCGATCCATTATCGAGAGCCTTCTGTTCGTCGCCGACGGCCCACAGTCATTGCAACGATTCGCCGAAGTTCTCGACGGCGTCGATCGGGAAACCATTCAGAGCATCCTGAATGAATTGCAAATAGAGCTCGAAGCGCAAAACCGGGGAATCCGCTTGGCGGAAGTCGCCGGCGGCTATCAGCTGCGCACACCGAAATCGAATGCTGATTGGGTGAAAAAATTTCTCGGCGGTCGGCCCGCACGCATGGGCAAGGCTACTCTCGAAACGCTTGCGATCATTGCTTACCGCCAACCGATTACCAAGGCCGAGATCGAAGCGATCCGCGGCGTCGATGTCAACGGCGTAATCGGGACGCTGCTGGAGCGAAACCTTATCCGCGCCGTGGCTCGCAAAGACGTTCCGGGAAGACCATTTCTATACGGCACCACGGCGGAGTTCTTGCAACTTTTTAATCTGAAAGACCTCTCTCAATTGCCGACGCTCAAAGAGATGGAAGAGATCTCGCTCCCTGAAATTCCCGGTGATACAATTTCCCTCGATCAACTCGAAGAGAGCTAAGACAAAGGATCATTACCGGGCTTGCGCCTCATCACGTCGAGGGCGAGAAGCCGAAGCAACCGCGCGCTCTCGTATGTGAAACGCGCCGCTGGCTTGGGCAACTTAAGTAATCGGCGAAACGAGCAAATCTGCTTAGCGTTCGTGTCACTGACTCATGGCGCGCGGGCGTCGCTATTTCTCAACACAGTAAGTTTCCGTGTTGACGGCAAACAGGTTGCGATATGGAACGAATACAAAAAATACTCGCGCGGGCCGGCCTGGCCTCGCGCCGCGAGGCGGAGCGTTGGATCGCGCAAGGGCGCGTCACGATAAACGGGACGGTGGTGCGCAAGCTCGGCTCACAGGCAGATCCGGCAAAAGACAGTATCAAGGTCGACGGTAAGCGGATAAAGCCAGCCGCCGCGCCGCTTTACTACGCCTTCCATAAACCGCCGGGGACCATCACAACGCTTAATGACCCGCAAAATCGCCCCGACTTGACGCCGTACTTACACCGCCTGGGGGAAAAGCGGCGCGTTTTCCCCGTGGGCCGGCTCGATTACAACACGACCGGACTGCTGCTACTGACAAACGACGGCGAACTTTCACTGCGGCTGGCTCATCCGCGCTACGGCGTAAAAAAAATCTACAGGGTAAAACTCAGCGCCTGCCCGACGGACGAAGACTTCGCGCATCTGCGCAAGGGAATTCGCCTGGATGACGGCGTGACGGCGCCGGCGCGTGCACGGGTCATCGACAAGCTCAGAAAGAACGCTTGGGTCGAGATCGAAGTTCACGAGGGGCGCAAGCGCGAAGTGCGCCGCATGTTCGAAGCGCTCGGATACTTTGTCGAAAAACTGATTCGCATTCGCGTCGGCACGATTTCATTGGGTAGCCTACCGGTCGGCGAGCTCCGACCGCTCAGCCAGATCGAAGTCAAATCGCTCAAGCACGCCGTCGGTCTTTGACGGCAGAGCTATCACGCCAATGGGTTAGAATGCAGGGCCACCAAAAAAAAGGGGACTTCAGGCTTCCTTGTGGATAACGTGACGCGGTCCCAAAGTCTTGGTTCACCACGAAGAGCACGAAGGACACGAAGAATTTGGATTCCTGTGCCCGTAAGCGTCGTCCGCTTCGCATCGAAATCCGCTTTTTGAAGGAGGCAACCACAGGGGTTGCCCCTACAGAACTGACCTCTGAGTTCTTTGCGCCCTTTGCGGCTAGAGATTCTTTCCTTCGTGCTCTTCGTGTCCTTCGTGGTGAATACTCCTCCACAGTAAACCCGGAACAAGCCCAAAAAAAAGGGGCGGCTGTTCAGCCGCCCCTCGATCACAATTTATGAAACATGCAGGGTTTAGTGACGCAAACTGCAGAACTCCTCGTAGTCGATCAATTCCTTGATCGTCGGATTGTCGCCGCACAACGGGCAATTCGGATCGCGTCGAAGCTTGAGCGTGTTGATTTCCATCGTCAGCGTATTGAAGTGCAGCAAACGCCCGACGAGAGTTTCACCCTTACCAAGGATGATTTTCACCGCTTCCAATGCTTCGATGACGCCGATCAACCCCGGCAAAACTCCTAGCACGCCGGCCTCGGCGCAGCTCGGCGCCATTTCCGCCGGTGGCGGCTCCGGATAGAGACAACGATAGCAGGGCCCTTTGCCGGGATAAAAGACCGTCGCTTGCCCCTCGAATTGGAAGATACTGCCGTGAACGTTCGGCTTGCCCATAAGCACGCAGGCGTCGTTGACCAGGTAGCGCGTCGGGAAGTTGTCGCTGCCGTCGACCACGAGATCATAGCCTTTGATGATCTCCATGATATTTTCAGACGTCAGTTTCGCTTGATAGGGAATCACTTTAACATCAGGATTGAGCGCTTCGAGGGTCTTTTTGGCCGATTCCACCTTGGGCATGCCGACGCGATCATTGGAGTGAAGGATTTGCCGCTGCAGATTGGAAATATCGACGACGTCGTTATCGATGATACCCAACGTGCCGACGCCAGCCGCAGCTAGATAATATGCGGACGGTGAACCCAGACCTCCGGCGCCGACCATCAGCACCTTGGCCTGCAGCAATTTCGCCTGACCGTCTTCGCCTACTTCCGGCAACAGGAAATGCCGGCTGTAACGAATCAATTGCTCGGGCGTGTATTGAAAGTCCTGTACCCACTTAAAGCCGCCGTTCTTCCAGGCCCCATAACCGCCCGCCATCGATGTAACATTTTGATAGCCCATTTCCTGCAAGACCTTTGCGGCGAGCAAGGAACGCACGCCGCCGGCGCAGTATGCAATGACCGGCGTATTCTTGTCGGGAATCGCGCTTTCCACTTTGATTTCTAAAAAACCGCGCGGCAAAGAGAGCGCTCCCTCCAGATGCCCTTGGCGCCACTCATCGCTTTCACGAACGTCAAGCAGAACATGCGATTTACCGTTGTTCGTCAATAATTCGTTGACTTGTTGCGCCGTGACTTCCGGCACGACCCTACGCGCATCGGCCATGATCTCCTGAAAATTCTTGGCCATGATTCCTCCTAGATAGACCTTATGAGTCTAAATTATGACTCGCCCATGTGAAAGTCAAGATTGGCTACAAAAGGGTCCATTTTTTTTGCTCTTTGCCTGACCCGTTAGCTCGACAAACGCACTTCCATTTTGAAGTCACGGAAGTCCTTTACGAAAAGTCTGCTAAGCTTGCCTCCGGATCACATGCAACGTCGATCAACGCAATAACTGGCGCCGAGATTAACCGGATTCTTTTCCTTGCGTCAAGAGAAACGTAAGGTAGGTTACGCGGTTAATTTTCCCGGATAAATCCCTGTGCTTCGAGTTGTTTTGCGCAGGTTTCGACGACGACGGCGAGTACGGGCGAGTTGGCTCGTGATAGTTGATCGCTCGCGGCGCAGGTGAGCGCCTGTCTGGTTTCCGGGTGGTACATCTTGATCGAAAGCCGTGATGACTCCGAACTGCAAGCGGTGAGGAACAAGACAGCGCCGGCGAGCAGACTCAACAGCGAAGCGATCTGTAAAACACGCGCTTGCGGCGCAGGCCGCTCAATCAAGATCGTCTGCGCTAAGAATCCGAATTTGCCGTGATTGAAAAAATTCATCGCTGTTTGACCCGCCTTCGCGAATGATGGTAACAAATAGCAACGAGAACGACAAAGAACATTTCCTTGTGTGCCCCCGTAGCTCAGGTGGATAGAGCACAGGATTCCTAAAACAGAACGCTCATCCAACTGAATTCCATTCGGGTCATCTTAGCTAGAAAAATCAAGGTTCCAGTTAGCGCTAATTCAGGTCCGTTGACTTGTCTTAGGCACAGCTTTAGCGCAAGCCTTCTCTTTGGTGGCATTACGGACTTTTAGCAACCTGCTAGCTACGAACATGCTCTTCAAAATCCTTTTGAGCGCCATGATTGCGTTTGTTGGAATTGTATCGAGCTCAGTGCTGTACCAGTTACAGAAACCAAAACCAACTATGAGAGTCGATTTTCCACAGACTCGATTCTCGGAATTATGGTCTTCGGCTCGATCCGATCGAAATGTGCTGGCTCGATAGGCTATTGCCAAGAATATTCTGTGGGTGACCGTAACCAAAGACGAGTTACACGTGAGTCCTCATTTCCCATTTAGCCTCATGTTCTTGCCCGAGGCCTTGGGATTGGATCACCGGGTCCCTGGAAAAAATATCATCGGTGTCAGGGAGGCATCCTCCAGCCTACTCGGACGTAGCATTGTGGTGAAATATCGGCATGCGACAGGCGACGAAGAACACCTTGAGCTGTGGGTAAAAGATATCCCGACTCTCATGAGAGCGCTCGCGGATCTTCGTCAGTGATGGGGAAATAGTATTCTGCCCCTGAGTGTTATCAGAAATGAAAATCAAATAAACAACCGGCCAAGCCGAAAGCGTTAGGCACAAACTGGCCCAGTTTGACACGGAGAGAAAAAAAGTTAACTGTAACTAGCTGATATTCCATACGCCCCCGTAGCTCAGGTGGATAGAGCGCAGGATTCCTAATCCGAAAAAGCGTTTTCGGCAATTTTCAACAGAGACGGCGACTTAGCGATAGGTCGCCGTTTTTGTTTCTGTTTTCGTTCACGCGAATTTTTCCAGCGGTCGCAGCCGCCATGCGATTTTTGCAGGAATTGCATTGCGCCGTGTAACGCAGGTGTAACGGAGAAATGCAGACAGTCCATAGGGGTACGGCGGGCGGCAGCGTTTCTATTAAATTGCGCGACAGCTCGGTCAGGGGTTATATTGGCGCATGGCAAAAAAGAGTAATCCACCTTCAATCCGAGAAACGGCCTTCGATTGTCCACACTGCGGCGCGTATACTTCACAAACTTGGTACGATATGTATGCCACTTCACGGGAGGAAGAACACCGAACACCGTACCTCGCAGACCGCAAGTTTTTGGAAAGAATTCTCGCAGACAAAAATCTCCCGGCGGAGGTGAGAGCCGATCACGTAAAAATTATCGAGAAACAGATGTCAGGGCTCGTGATTCTTTATGAAAATGCGGGGCAGAACTACTCAAACGCAGTGTTTAATCTTCATCTTAGCCAGTGTTTTAACTGCAAAGAATTTTCAGTTTGGATATATGACCGCATGGTTTTCCCCGCTGGCGCAGCCGGTCCGCCCCCAAACGACGACCTTCCTGTAACTGTTCGCAGTGATTACGAAGAAGCCAGCAGGATTCTGAATCTGTCGCCTCGCGGTTCGGCTGCATTGCTGCGGCTTGCCATCCAGAAGTTATGTGCTGAACTGGGCGAAAAGGGAAAAACCATCGATGAAGCCATTGCCAGTCTCGTAAGTAAAAAAGGGTTGTCGCCTATGGTGCAGCAGGCACTCGACGCGGTGCGCGTGATAGGCAACGAAGCGGTTCATCCTGGTAGTTTAGATTTGAAAGACGACAGAGACACTGCGTCTCAGCTTTTTGGATTAGTTAATATCATTGCCGAGCAGATGATTTCTAATCCGAAGCACGTCCGAGAAATGTACAATAAGCTCCCGGAGTCAAAGCGCAAAGCCGTCGAGGCACGGGACGCGAAAAAAGTCATCACGTAAGTCAGGGAATCCTATGCCGAGCAAAACGCAATCACGGAATCCGAATTCGCCGTGGAATCCGGCGTATCCCGCAAACATAACACCTAAAAAATATGAACGGCAGGTAGTCGCTTGGCTTCGGGCCAGCAAGGGAAAGCTCAACCAGTTTCAGGTTCAACATCTTCAACATTTGAGAGGCACAGCTGGAGATTACGAGTTCGATGCTGTGGCCGAATTTACAATGCTGCAAGGTGCGAAAATCGTCGTCTTGGTTGAATGTAAGCGTTATAGCAAGCCCGTCGAGCGAAAAGAGCTACTTTCGCTTTGGGCAAAGTTGCAAGATGTATCAGCCCATAAGGCGATGATGTTTGCAACGTGCGGTTTTCAGTCCGGCGCGATTAAGTATGCGACGACAAAAAAAATTGCCACGATTACGTTTGTGAATGGTTTATTCACGTACGAAACAAAAGCAAGTGGACCCTCAGCTGACAATCCACCGCCGCCGTGGGCAAGAATTCCGGAGTATGCAGGCATATTTATGACGCGGGTTAATGGCACAATCAGCTGCAGTCTAGTCGACCTAGAACACGTAGACGCTGTAACCGCGTGGCTTAGTCTGACATAGCCAAAAAACGTCGTCTTTTGCGGTCACTTGCCCGTCCTGATACAAATGGCATAAACTGACGTTATGGCATCAATCCTGACAGCAAAACCGGTCAATGTTCTGTGTAGGTTTAGGAGTTTTTTCGTTCCACCAAGGTATGACCTGTATAAAGTGGAAATAAGCTCAGCACTGGCGACCAAGTTAGCTGAGATGTACGGACTGAAATCCACCGATATCATCGTCAACCAAGGGGCTGCGGGTAACCAGTATCTCTCGTTTCGATATTTTTTTCAGGGAGAGCCGTTTCGACACATGGACGTATTTATTGGCCTGGACCAAGCAGAAATAGTCTTTTCTAATCCTGGCACCGTTGCAGAGTTGACGAGCGAGGTCGGAAGAGCACTCAAGAATGTAATGGAAGCATTAACGCCCGTGGTAAAGGGTGCTTTTTTCGAGGCTACGCTCCACTGCGAGACGGAAAAACCTGGCGCGCAGGCATTCTTTAACGAAATGGTACGAGCATCGTCCGATGGTCCAGAAATGCCAAAGGGGGTTTCGTTTAGCATGGAGCGTGGTGATGATTCAGCGAAATTGAATCTCGAAGTTTCCGATTCTATCCCGGATGGGCTATATGTTGTTTTTGCATATTTCAGGAAGGCCGTTTTACCCGACATAGCGTCCTTTTCCGGCTTGTTCGACTCGGTTTTGACCGTGTATCGGAAGCTACAAAGTAGCGCGTCTGTTCAGATTTTGGAGCGCAAAATAGATGGCAGTTTTGCAACCAGCAATTGAAGACGAACGGAAGGCCCGACTAACTAACATTTCGCCGACCATTGGGGTCGGTAGTCTGGGGTGTGGACTAACTATGTCCTGGACCGATTGGCGCGTGGGGACTGAAATTCGTTTTCCGGACGTTCCTCACGCTACGCTTGGGGAGTTCGTCTCTATACATTGGCCGACTGACAGACTTGTCGTTGAGCAGGGGCCAAGCGGCATGCACAGCAGGGTTGATACAGTTACTATTTTTGCTGGGCGCGAGCCAAGCGCGCCGCGCCTTCCAAATACCGGTGTTACCGACCCAAGCGGTAGAGGGATGACGCTGACGGAGCGCCGTTCGCCAGCGCCGGGACTTCGCGAGCGGGAGCTGGAGTGGCGGCGCACGCATGCTGAAACGCTGAGACAGTTTGAAAATGAGTGGGTCGCTTTAGAAGGCGAAGAAATTATTGCTCACAACCGAGACCCGGTGCAAGTTTTTGAAGAGGCAAGACGGCGCGGGATTCGCTCGCCGTATATTTTCTACGTTGAGCCCACAGACGAAAATATCGTAAGGATTGGGCTCTAGTGTGTGGACCGTTTCATATCCGTTTCGTTTTCCCTATAGAACAGTTACTGGAGACTTGTTTCCTTTAGTCATGCTGCGTGTTTCAAACCCCGCGCAACCTGATTTAAGTCTCGACGTTGACGCTTATCTTGATTCTGGGGCCCAAAGGTCGCTTTTCAACGGCTGGAGGGCCCAAACACTTGGCTTGAACCTGCTAGACGGCGAGACCAAATTGTATGGTAGTACAAGTAGCTCATATGTTGAGGCGAGACTTCACAGGGTTAATCTCCATCACGAAAACCTCGGGGATTTCGAACTTGAGGTTGGTTTTAGTTTAGTTCAGATACAACGAGAGCTCCTCGGGCGCGATTTTTTCAATTTGGTTCAGATTGGATTTCGTGAAAGGCAACTGGAATACTATCTGAACACCACTCCGTAATGAAATCTTTAGTTTCCCGTTTCACGTTTTTCCAGGCTTTTACCCTCGTCGTTTTGGCGCTGTCACACGGATGATTGGCTTCTTATCGTGAGCGCGGCGACGTTCGAGATTTAATCCTTCCCGCAATTCTTTTAAGTTCCATTCTCGTCAGTGGCTTGTAACGGTGCCCTGCCGTTGCCCGTGTCTTTACCGTCTTCTTGCGCGGGATGTTGGCCTTGTGGTGAATCGCCAGCCATTGGCGTTCTATCTCATGAACATTCGCTGACGCCTGCACCTTCATTAACAGAACCCATAGCCGTCTGTCTCGACGTTCGCCGCCAAGTTTGTGTGTCGGGGGAATATCGAACCAAAAGCCACGCGGCTGTCTTGATAGCCGCTGGCGAATTACCGCATTAGTTACCTTGCCAAGCTGGGGAGCGAACACAACGTTGAAAAGCGATTTCACGTGCTCGTGATGGCTGACACCCGTTGTATCTACAAACAGGCGGCTCAAATCCAAGACCGCAAGCGTCGAAAGCTCTTCGTGCGGGCGGCGCTGCCGATGCCGGACTCTCAAGTTGACAGCCCTGATCGGGAGGTGGGAAAATGCGCCATTGTCACGGGAACTCAACACGCGTTGTAAGGCAGTAGCATGATCGACCAATTAGACTTTGAATCCGTTAATGACTCGAAGTTCCCACTTACAAATTTCGTAGGCCAGGAAGGGATAAAGCACGATCTTGAAGCGAAGCTCAAAAGAGCTAAGCAACAGCAAAGCATCTTGCCTCACTTGCTTTTTTGCGGACCGAGCGAGATTGGAAAGAAAACTTTGGCAAAGTGTCTTGCTTATGAGAAGCAAGTAAACGTACGGATTGCTGTCGGCCCATCAATTGAAAGGCCCGGCGATCTTGGGGCACTTGTAACTAACTGCGATGAAGGAGATTTGCTCGTTATTGCCGAGATCGAGTCTCTGAATAAAGGATTGTTGGAGCCCTTAATTCAAGTCATTGGGGATTCACAAATTGAGCTAGAAGTAGGTGTCGGACCGGCGGCTCGCGTTATAAAACTTCCCCTAAAGCCTTTTACGTTAATCGGGACGACTTCAAAGCCATCGCAGATAGACAAGAGGTTGCGTCGATGGATGATACCGTGTGATTTTGCTCCTTATACCCTGAATGAGCTGGCGCAAATAATTACCCGGCTGGCAGCCGAAGATGGATCGAGTGTCGAAAACAGCGCCGCTGAATTATTGGCTGAGTTCTCTGGGGGATCTCCTGGCAATGGGAAAGTTTTACTCAAAAGGTTACGTGGATACGTTGGCTCCGATACCAGAGACATCGGCATCGGAGTTGCCAGAGAAGCACTCATCTCGTTTGGTTACCTTGATAGGCCAGCCGGCTCCATGGACCTAGTAAGCAGGATACGGACGTTGAATGGCGTGGAATTCGAAGAATTCGTGGCAAACATTTTTCGATTAGAAGGTTATTCAGTAGAGATGACACAGACAACGGGCGATCACGGGATAGACTTGTTGATGCGAAAGGGCAATCAAATTGTTGCAGTTCAGTGCAAACGATGGGATGCGCCTGTCGGTGAGTCCGTCGTGAGAGACTTTTTTGGTTCTCTTATGGGTGTCGGCGCACAATTTGGCTACTTAGTTGCGTCCAGCACATTTACATCCAGGGCATATTCCTTCGCGCACAATAAGCCGATGAAACTCATTGACCTAGATGGTGTATTAGAGTTGGCGGCCCAGTATCCTCAACTAACTCCTCACGGCTAAGTTCCCCTGAACGTGCCTATCCTATGTGTAATCGCTATCGAGGTGTAACTTTCTGAATGGATGGCCAACAGGCGCGTGCAGACGATCAACGGGCATGGCGTCGGTGGTCGGCTCGATGACGATCCGACTGTGCAGCTCTATCGCTTCGGGCGTGATGCGGCGCGAGGCTACTAGCGTGAAGGAACTGGCAGAGAAGGCGAAAAAGAAAAGCAGGTAGTCATGGGCAAAAAAGGCGAGGACTACAAAAGGCGGAAGCGGGCGCGCCGAGAAGCCGAGTTCGAAGAAATCGCAGGAAAGATTAGAACGATACTATTTTCGCCAAAATTGCGTGACGCCGCCGAGTGGATTGACGCTCATCCCGGCAAAGACCCGGAGTATGAGCAGGATGTTTACAAGATACTCGACGCGTTAAAACGCCTTCAAAGAAACTGGGAAGCCGCAGAGTGTCGCTACCAAAAGCGGAGAGAACAGTTGAAAGTCGTGAAGTAGGGGAGGCGGTAGGGAGGGCTCGGGGTCCAGTCCAGACTTAATATTCACTACGATCTTTCATCGCGCTCCGTTTTTCGTGGTTCCCACCTTTGCGGGATCTTGCCGAGTTTCGATTATTCTTCTCAACGGCGAAATTTCGCGAGATTCGCAAAAGTGAAGGGCGTTCCAAAACTAACAGTGAACTCTCACAGGGATCTGTCTGCTTCACATCGCAGTAAGTCCACAACGTCCAGGGATAGAATTTCGAAAAAGATTGACGCATGGATGACTAGCCGAGTCTGGTTCAGAACGCGTAATCTTTCACATGGATAAAATGG
>Ga0184640_10000409_pt1 | contig 11153 bp, 12 predicted proteins | sample PLM31_200_b2_FD_133161 | JGI IMG/M metagenome (GOLD analysis project Ga0184640, IMG submission 133161) | Groundwater sediment microbial communities from an aquifer in East River, Colorado, USA - PLM3-1_200_b2 | ecosystem: Environmental > Terrestrial > Soil > Riparian zone | place: USA: East...
ACATTGCGCAGCGCCGCGCGTGTCGTCGTTCCCGTCGCCGTGTAAAAATCCAAATCGCCGGTAAGCAACGCAGCCAGCGCCGCGCGCGGCTCCAGCACCAAGAGCTGTGGTTCAAAGCCGTGGCTCTCAAAAATGCCGAGACTTCTGCCTACATAAAAATGTGTGGCGGCGATGGTATGGCTCGGCAGAGCGATTCGCAGCGGCTGAAGCTTTGGCTTTTGTTGGGCAAAGAGCGAAGATGACCAGGTCAAAACGCATACAGTGAAAGCGAAAATGATGAGTCGTCGGTGCGAATTAGTGTGTCGATCCATCGGACAAATCCTCCTATGCTCAGCAGCAAGGGCCCGACCCGGCCAATTCGGTCGATTGAAAGCTGCTTCGCAATCTGGTGAATGTCGGTTCACCGGTGATGGTGATTAATTGGAAGTCTGAACCAAGTTGGCGTCGCCGCGGCGAATAAAGCCGGGAGGATTGCCGCGTTTCGAATGGACTTCAAGCCATTCTCCGCTCGAGCCAACCACGCTCACTCTGATCCCGCTTTCGATATTGGCAACGACCTTCGATGAAGCCGGCGGCGCGTCATAAACGGTAGTGTTGCGAAGCGTTTCATAGGTTCCAGGGGTAGCTCCCCCGCGAGACGCCACGGAAGGCGCGGCTGGCACTGGCTTGGAGAGAACTTCAACGGGAGGCCCAGGCGCTTCCACGGCGGGAGGGGGCTCTGTCGGCGCAGAGCGCGGCGCTGAGGACAAATTGCTGTCACTGACTTCGTTAGCGGGTTTGCCCTCCTGGATCGGCGCTGCAACCATTTCCATAGGCCTCGCCGCGGGCGGTGGGATAACCGCAGTTTCCTGCTTTGTCGGTGGTCTCAGCATATCGGTTCCGCAGTACACGGCGGCGCCGCCAAGAATGATGACAGCGACGCCAGCGGCGACCGCGAGTGATCTGTTCATGCCGCGGTTTTCCCGCGGCGGCGCCGGCGGTATCTGTTGCGGGGCAGGAGAAACCGTCTGCGCCGGCATGGGATGCAGCTCTGCCATGGGGTTCGGCGGAATCGGCTCCCCCGCGTGACCCAATTTCGCGCCGCACTTTTTACAGAAATGTGCTCCTTCGTCGATTTGTGTGCCGCAATGAGTGCAAAACATGAATGACTACCTCCGCGCAGACTGACCGTTGGCGATTTAATGGCGCTGAGCGTATCGAATGAAATTGGCCCCTGTCAATGGAAAGACGGAATTCCCCTCAAAAGCATGCGGCAATGGCATACTTTGCTACGGATTAGTTTTGCCCGGCAAACAGACCCGCAGAGATTGAACAAAAGTTTTACAGCAGATAAAAATTCCGTATGGCCAAAGTGCGTACGCTGCATGACGCTATCGCCCTCGACGTTCAGGACGGCATGTCGATCGCCACGGGATGCGCGCTGGAATCGCTCATTCCGTTCGCCGCCAGTTACGAGATCATTCGGCAGAAACGCAAAGATCTGACGCTCATTGGACCCATTTCAGATATGCAATTCGATCAGCTGATCGGCGCCGGCTGTGTAAAAAAAATCACCGCTTCGTGGGTCGGCAACGTCGCGGCGGGCTTGGGACATAACTACCGGCGCGCCGCCGAAGCGGGGATTCCGCAGCAGATTGAAATCGAGGAGCACTCAAACTTCACCATCGGTCTGGGTCTCCAAGCCGCCGCCATGGGAGTCCCCTTCTTACCAACGCGAACGATCAAAGGAAGCGATTTCGCGAAAGCCGATCAATTTGCGCGCATTCGCTGCCCGTTCACTGACGAAGAACTTGTCGCCGTCCGCGCCATCCGTCCGGATGTGGCGATACTGCACGTTCAACGCGCGGATGCACAAGGCAATGCGCATGTCTGGGGCAACTTCGGCGTGATGCGTGAAGCGGCATTGGCAGCGAAAAAGGTCATCGTCACCTGCGAGGAGATCGTCGATCACGAAGTAATCCTCAGCGATCCCAACCGCACTGTGATTCCCGGATTCGTCGTTTCCAGCGTCGTACACGAACCGTTGGGTTCTCACCCTTCGCCGACGCAGGGATACAGTAGACGGGATGATGATTTCTATTTCGAATACCACAAGGCGACCCGCACGGTGGAAGGTTTCCAGCAGTGGCTGGGAACATGGGTTCTGGCAGTCAAGGATCACCACGAATTCTTGAGTTTATTGGGACAGAGCCGAGTCGGGAAACTGAAGCCTGAGGGAAATTTGTTTGCGCCGGCGGTTAGTTTCAACTACTAGACGTTTAAAACCATTGAGGAGGAAATCATGAAAACCGTGCCATCAATGAAACTCAGCCAGGAAGGCTGCGACATCATCGTCAACGCAGCCATCGAGAAAGCCAATGAGCTCAAACAGATCGTCAGCATCTGCGTCGTCGACGCCGGCGGCCATCTGATGGCGTTCAAGCGCATGACCAACGGGCGCACGCACAATACGATGATCGCGCAAACCAAAGCGCGCAGCGCGGCGCTGACCACCGCCGCCACTGGGAAAATAGCGCGTGACGGCAGCGAGATTCCCGATCACCAGGTGCTGGCGCAAACGCTTGCCGTCGGCCCGGGCTGGTTCATCAGCATCGAAGGCGGCATTCCCATTTCAATCGACGGCCAGTGCATCGGCGCGGTCGGCGTGAGTGGCGCGCCATCCGCCGTCGATCGCCAGATCGGCCAGGCGGGAATCGACGCGTTCAATAAGGCGTAACCTACTGTCTCGGGTTTCGTGTTTCGGGTCTCGGGTTAACTCGGAACTCGAAACACGAGACTCGAAACAGGTGAGCGGCACTGCGCTCAACGATCTAGAACATGACTTATACCCTTCGTGAGCTCATGGTCGCCGCCGCGGCGCGGGAAATCCGCGATGGCGACAAAGTCTTCGTCGGCATGCGTCTGCCGCTGCTCGGCTTCGCCGTGGCAAAGGAAACTCATGCGCCGAATGCGATCGGAATTTTTGAGAACGGCGTAATTCGTGATTGGCCGGCGCTCGAATCGATCTTCACGATGAGTGACCCGCCGAATGTCGCGCGCGCGTTGGCCTGCGGCAGCCTCAACGAGGTGATGTTTCTGTTACAGAGCGGCCGGGTCGACGTCGGCTTTATCGGCGGCGCAGAAGTCGACCGCTTCGGCAATTTGAACACTCATTGGGTGGAGGAAAACGGTAAGCGAACCCGCCTTCCGGGCAGCGGCGGCGCCGCCGATATCGCGACCATGGCCAAACGCTGCATCATCATCATGAATCACGAGAAGCGGCGCTTTTCGTCGAAAGTACACTTCATCACGTCGCCGGGTTACGGCGACGGCGGCACGTGGCGCGAGCGAAAGGGCTGTTCCGGTGGCGGCCCGAGTCGGGTGATCACCAGCATGGGAAATTTTTCGTTTGATCCAGAAAACCACGAAATGATCTTAAGCTCTTTTCACCCCGGAGTGACCATTGAACAAATCAAAAATGAAACCGGCTGGCCCCTGCGGATCGCTCAAAGCATTTCCGAAACTGCGCCGCCGACTGAAATGGAATTAGCCGCCGTCAGAAAATACGATCCCAAAAGAGTCTGGACGTCCTAACTCTGTCCGACCCAACACTCCACCACTCCAATATTCCATCAGTCCAATCTTGCTCACGCTTCGAGTTTTACTGAATTGATGACCACCGCATCCCCCGGCACGTTGTCGTGGTCGCCTTTGCGGCCGGTTTTTACTTTTTCAATGCTGTTGACGACATTCATACCTTCAATCACTTGACCGAAGACCGCGTAGCCGTACTCAGCCGGCGCGGCGCTTTTGTGGTTGAGAAAGTCGTTGTCCTTGACGTTGATAAAAAATTGCGACGTGGCGCTATCGACCACGTTGGTGCGCGCCATGGCGACGCTTCCGTTCGTATTCTTTAATCCATTGGCGGCTTCGTTTTTGATCGGCGCCTGGTTTTTCTTTTCATTCATTTGCGCGTCCATGCCGCCGCCCTGGATCATAAAGCCGGGAATGACGCGATGAAAGATCAGCCCGTCGTAGTGTCCCGCGCTTACGTAATCGAGAAAGTTCTTCGTCGTGATCGGCGCCTTTTCGGCGTCGAGCTCAATGCGAATATTACCCATGCTCGTCGTCATTAATACCACCGGATTTTTTTCCGCCATCCATGCCTCCAGGGAATTTTCACCAGGCATAACATCCTTTTTTTCGTAAAGCGACAGCGGGGTGGAATAATAGAATCGGATGCGCTATGGATACGAGCAATCAAGCCGATCTTTAGTCCTGAAAGGAGTCCTTATGCCGAGCGATAAAAAAATAGAAGGAATATTGATGCCGATGCCGGTAGCGTTCAAACACGACGGCGCCATCGATCATGCCGCGACGGACGCGATCATCGATTTCTACCTGGATTCCGGAGTGCACGGCTTCTTCCCTCTGGGCACCCATGGTCAAGGCATGGTCATGGAAATCGACGAGCGCAAAAAAGTGGCTGAGCAAATCGTCAACCGCGTGCGCGGACGGGTTCCCGTGGTCATGCACATCGGCACGGCGAATACGCTTTCGTCCATAGAGCTGGCCAAACACGCCGCCAGCCTCGGCGTCGACGCCGTCGGCGTCGTGCCGCCCTACTACTATCCGCATGACGACTGGGAAGTTTACGCGCATTATAAAGCCATCGCCAAATCCGTTCCCGGCATGCCCATGTTCATTTACGACAACACGGAGACGACCTGGGTCGAGATCACACCGGCCAAAGCCAACAAAATCATCGAAGCCATCGCGCCCAATACGCTGGCCGGCATCAAAGTCTCTTTCATCGCCTACGACAAGCTATTGGGATACGTTTACCAGTTGCCTAAATCCGTGGGGGTTTTCCCCGGCGGAATTTTTTCTTTATACACGGGCTACTCGGTCGGCGTGCGCGGCGCCATTCATCCGCCCTCGACTCCGTTTCCGGAGACCTGTGTAAAAATGTATGAAGCGCTGAAGGCAGGAGATCTCAAGGCGGCCCAGAAAGAACATGATCTGCTCACCCGGCTCATGCAGGTGGTCGGCAAATATTTACGTACCCATGGCCGCGGCGTTTTCTGCGAGCTGATGAAGCTGCGCGGCTTGCCGGTGGAACGTTTTCCGCGTTGGGAGACGCCGCCTTTCACGGACAAAGACAAGGCGGATCTCAAAGAAGGTTTGCTAAACGCCGGTTACAACCTATAAGACCAGCGCTCGACGCATGGGAACGAGCAATCAGCCGCTGAAGCTGGAAATCGGCAAGAAATTCTCGCCTGCCGAGGCGAAAGCTTTTACCGACGAGATTAAACATCGCATGTACGCGCGCTGGAACGAGCGCGTCTTCGGCGGCGCCTTCATGCGCGATCTCGAAGCGGGCAAACTGCCGTTCGAGACCATCAAGTTGTTCTGGCGGCACTGGTACAGCTATCCGGTAGAGGTCAACAATTTCCACCTGATTATCTATCAGCGTCACCAGGGAATCTTTGCGCGCCACCGTGATTTGCTCGCCCCCTACGTCGGCAAGATCAGCGATGAGCTGGTCAACCCGAGCATTCCGGGCCATATCCAAGTCTTGATCAAACAAGGCGAAGCATTCGGCGTGTCCGTCGATGAGATGGTGAATTGTGAAGTCTACGCCGAATGCCGCGCTTTGACCGAATTCGCCCGTGGCTTGGTCTACGAAGGCAGCATGATCGAGTGGTGGGCGCGCTCGCTCAATGAAGAGATGTTCGGCCATTGGGCGAAACGTTGGCGCGAGTCACTGCTCAACAAGTATAAAATCAAAGACGCCGACCTGCATTATTTTCAAGTCCACGAAGAGGCCGATCTGCATGAGCATCTCGACGGCCTCATGGCGCACGGTGAAGTCGCCCGGAAAATATTTGAGCGGCTGCTCCAGGACGGCAACACTTGGTACCGTCCCGGTTGGGGGCCGGAGTATTGTTGTCTAACCAACGCCGATTGCGTCGCGATGTTTCACGACGGGATCTACAAGCACGCGAAAGAGATGGGCCACTTTTGAGAACCGGAGTATTCACCACGAAGGCACGAAGCACACGAAGGGAGTCAAGAGAAATTTGTTTAAATTCCGTTCTTCGTGACCTTCGTGCTCTTCGTGGTGAAAACACAATTCGCACGAAAGCATAACTATGCCCTTCAACGACCTACGTGAATTCATCGACGCGGCGCGCCGGCTCGATCAGGTTAAAGACATTCACGGCGCGCACTGGAACCTCGAGATCGGCGCGCTGACGGAGATGTTCGCTTTCAAAGAACCGTCGCCCATGGTGCTATTCGATCAAATCCCCGGCTACCCGCCGAATTACCGGGTGGTCTCGAATATCGTCAGCAATCCGGTCCGTTCCGGACTGACCGTCGGCATGGCGGCCGATGCGGCGCCAATCGAGCTCGTTGCCAGATGGAGAGAACTTCTCAAGGGCGTGAAGCCGATTCCGCCGCGAGTGGTGAATTCCGGTCCGATCTTGGAGAACGTCAAAACCGGCGACGATGTCGATATGACGATATTCCCGACCCCGCACTGGCATGAGCTCGACGGCGGCCGCTACATCGGCACGGCCGATTGCGTCATCACCGGCGAGCCTGAGGAAGGCGGATGGGTCAACGTCGGTATCTACCGCGTGCAAGTCCATAACAAGAATACTCTCGGCCTGTATGTTTCGCCCGGGCATCACGCGCGCATCATGCGGGAAAAATACTGGGAAAAGGGCAAGAGCTGCCCTGTCGTCGTAACGTTCGGCCAAGACCCGCTGCTCTTTCTGGTTGCGGGACAATCGTTGCCCTACGGCATGTCGGAATTCGATCACTGTGGCGGGTTGCGTGGCGAGCCGGTGGATGTGATCCGTGGCGACGTTACCGGTTTACCGATTCCCGCCACCGCCGAGATCGCCATCGAAGGCGAAGTACCGCCGCCGAAAGAACAGGTCCACGTGGAAGGTCCGTTCGGCGAATGGCCGGGTTATTACGCCCATGGCGCGGCCAATGAGCCGGTCATTCGGGTCAAAAAACTTTATTATCGTAACGATCCGATCATCGCCGGCGCGCCGCCGATGAAACCGCCGTTCATAACTTTCGGAGTGCCGATCGGCGCCGCCGCCATCTGGAATTATTTGGAGAAGGCCGATGTCCCGGACATCAAAGGCGTCTGGTGCTACATCGGCGGCTCGGCCGCGGCCGGCGGCGCGCCATTTATCATTGTTTCGCTCAAACAGCGCTATCACGGACACGCCCAGCAGGCCGCCATCGCGGCTCTCGGCTCACGCGCGGGAAATTATCATGGCCGCTTTGTCGTCGTCGTCGATGACGACATCGATCCGTCGGATATGAAGGAAGTCATCTGGGCCGTGTCGACTCGGTGCGACCCAAAAACCGCAATGAGCATCATAGACGGTTGCTGGAGCACGCCGCTCGATCCGGCCATGCACCCCGATCAGCGTGACGCGGGCAACTTTGTCAACAGCCGCGCGATTCTCAACGCCTGCCGGCCCTACGCCTGGCGAGATCGTTTCCCGCCGGTCAATGCTCTGAGCCCCGAGCTCAAGCAGAAGATCGGCGAGAAATGGAAAAAGGAGCTGGCGTAGGCTACCGCCAGATTTTCTTCCAAGCTCGGATGTTTTCGGCGGTTCAGCGATATCCCAGCGCTATTAAGCCGCAAACAATGGCGGAAAAAAGAATTTCACCACGAAGGCACGAAGACACGAAGGGTTTGAATGATTTAACTCTTAAACTTCGTGCTCTTCGTGACCTTCGTGGTTAGCCAGTATTTGCTCGTCGATCGGACAATTCAGGATCGGCGTGAAAGCCGCAAGCTGCTAGCAATTTTTCAAGTACAGGAGTACCAAGCGCGCGATTACATTGCTTCAAGGGAAATAACATGGCACCATACGCCAATGGAATTTCTCTGGGATATTTTTCATAAAATATACGACGTCGAATCCCTCGTCCGCGTCGGCGGCTTGGTCGGCCTGACGGCCATCGTTTTTGTTGAAACCGGGTTGCTGATCGGTTTTTTCCTGCCGGGGGATTCGCTCTTGGTTACCGCAGGCCTTTTCGCCGCACGCGGTGATATCGAGTTGCTCCCCTTGGTGGTGTGTCTGAGTGTCGCAGCGATACTCGGCGACACCGTCGGTTACAATATCGGCGCTCGCGCGGGCCCGAAACTCTTCAATCGTCCCAATTCGTTACTTTTTAACCGCAAACATCTCATAACCACCAAGGAATTTTACCAACGTCATGGGCCGTTCACCATCGTGATCGCACGCTTCATACCGATACTCCGAACGTTTGCGCCGGTGGTCGCCGGCGTCGGCGCCATGCAATACAAACGCTTTATCGTCTACAACGTGGCCGGCGGTATCGGCTGGGTCATGAGCACAGTGCTCGGCGGCTATTTTCTCGGCCAGATGGTTCCCAACATCCACGATCACATCCACAAAGTCATCGCGGTGGTGATCGTTCTTTCGCTTATGCCGGCGATCATCAAGGTCGCAAGAGAAAAATTTAAGCGCAAAGAGTCGGTCAGCTCTTAACCAAACGCAAACGCCCAACTATGTCCCTCGATCCTGGCATAGTTGGGCGTTGTTATGCAGGCTGAATTGTTAAAAGCTCAATAGGAAACTAAGCGAAAAAATTGCCCTTCCGGCGCGTCATTATACGTTAAACGGGCAACGACAAAGCGCAAAGGGCGAGCTCGGAATATTCACGCGGCGGATGGGCGACCTCGGCGATCGGTGCTGCGCGCGAAATTTACCGGCATCTTGGTCGTCTTATCGCGCATCTTGGCGATGACGCCGCGACGCACGTAACTTGGATCGAGATTCAACCCGTCACAAACGTTCAAGAAAGAAAACGGCTCTTTCTCGTCTTGATCGAATAGCCAGTCCTGCGCGTCCTGAAAGAGTCTCGCTCGTATCGGCACCGGTTCGTCGCAGTATTTAAAAATACACTCGATCGCATCGCAAAGAACCGCCAGCATTAATTCCTGCTCCGGCTCCAGATTTCGCGCCCGGCTAAAAATATCCCGGTACTGTTGCGGCGCGAGGACATCGCCTTCAAAAAGTCGGCTGGAATTTTCCATGTTTTTTGCCTCCTCAACCGAGTCTGCCCGCGTAGGCCGCGCGGAATAACGTCGCTGCCAATCCGACAATCAACCTCAGAACTGACCTACTCCTTATGCAGCCTCGGATAACCTTGTCTTTCAGACAAACACCTAAAGGAGCCGCGAGCCGATGGCTAAAAAGTTGCGCCGGCTCCACGAAATAGGACGAAAGATACTTTAGGAAAGCGTGTTAAATGCGGTAGACTTTTTCGAGACGGAAAAGATCCTGGCTGGTAAGTCGAGAGCGCGCGGGTCGCTCAACTAAAACCATTGTCGGCGGGAGAAATCGAAACTTACGCACGCTCGCGCTAAGCATGAGCTTTATGATCGTGTTGCCGCGCGGCGACCGGCTGGCGATCCCGTCGGGATACGGCGTATCATTGAGGTCATCCAACAGGTCCAACGAAAAATACGAGGTCTCCAAGCGCAGCTCAATGGGATAAACTCGCTTGACCGCCACGCCGTATATTTCAGCTGTGGCTGCGCTGATCATGAGCAGGCAAAGCAGAATTCCTAAGACGGGCCGGACCATGGTGCGGGCGATCCTAGTCGGTGGTGTGGCGATTGTCAATAATTTTCTTGCGAACTGCCGGCAATGGCACTTCTTCTGGGCTCGATCGATCGGGGTCGTCACGCAAGCTTGCTTGGACGATTGTGGCGGATGCGGATGGGGTTAATCGGAAACGCATCGACAGGAGACTTGATAAAGTCGCCGGTGAGCCGTCATCGGTGAGCGAAAACTTCTCTCAATCGGGCTACTTGCGCCGCTCGATGGCCGGCATGCGAAAGGCGATACGCTCTTTTCGTAGCTCGGCTTCGTACATGGCGCGGATCTCAGTCGGCTCGTCCTCATGTTCCAACAGATGGCCGCCTTCATGCTCGCTCAAGTTGGGACGCCATGGATGGCCGACCTGACGCAGTCCGCGGCGCAGCGCCAGATGACGCGCCGCTTCTTTGCTGGTCGTAAAGTGATGATGATACCAGCCTTCCGGCGGAACCAGTAAGCTTCCCGGTCGCCAATCGATGCGGACCATTTCCTTTTCTTTTCCAGGAGACCACATGAGAGAGTAGCCTTTGCCGGCGATCACGATCACCTGGGCGCCCGGTCCATGTCGGTGCGCCTTTTTGTAGGTACCTGATTCCACCGCCATGATATGGCCGACCATGGAGTTACCGGATAGGTGGATGCCCAATCGGCTAAATCCCACGCCCCGCTCGGGGTGGGGATCGAGTGTGACCGCGCGCAGATCAGGAATGAAGTTGACTACTCGGTCCTCCTGTTCCCCGGGCTTCATTTCGCTGCTGAAAAAATCCTTTTGACCCGCGAAGCGGTCCGTGAACTCATAGGGAACATTGAAAACAAATTCCGGCGAATTATAAACGTTCATGATGAGCGGCAAGTTATTCGCCGTCGCCAGGCGCACGGGCTCGGTTGCGGAACCGTTGTGATGCTGATGCCGAACGTTCAGGGGAGGCGAAAACAGGCTTCCCGGCTGCCACTCCAGCGTCATCGGCTCCTTGTTCGCGTCGCTCCAGAACTGCGTCGCACCGCGACCGGAAAGTATCAGCACCTGCTCCTCATACATATGGCGAATCGGTGTGAGACTTTTGCCGGGCGGGATCTCGGCGATGAGCACGCCGACGAAACCTTGAGATCCTTCCAAATGGCAGTAGGCAGCCGGGCCGCCCCAACGCTGCCAATGTTTGAGCGGCGTGGTCTTGAGATCATCGACGCCGTAACCCTTTATTACCGAAAGCCCGTCCTTCTCGCAGAATTCGAGAAACGCTGATTTACGCGCGTATCTTCTTGCTGAAGCTTCATCTAGGGGCATTGAATCACCTCAGATAGAATCGGTTTCGGGATTCGGGATTTGAGTTTCGGGTTAACTCGAAACCAGAAACTCGGAACACGAAACTCTTTCATTCCCTTACTCCCACTTGTCCACCGAGGGCGCGAGCCAAGAGCGCGGCGACGACGACCAGCCCGACGATGATTACGGCCACCACCGTAGCCTTTTCAAATTCGGCGCCGGCGGCGAAATCTAGCATCAAT
>Ga0184640_10000411_pt1 | contig 11146 bp, 9 predicted proteins | sample PLM31_200_b2_FD_133161 | JGI IMG/M metagenome (GOLD analysis project Ga0184640, IMG submission 133161) | Groundwater sediment microbial communities from an aquifer in East River, Colorado, USA - PLM3-1_200_b2 | ecosystem: Environmental > Terrestrial > Soil > Riparian zone | place: USA: East...
CAAAGCCGATAAGCTTTTGCGCCATACTTCGCCGCCGACACAGTCAAGCACGACGTCGACGCCACGATCTTCGGTAAGCTCGTTCACGACTTTAGTAAATTCATCCTTGAAGTGATTGACGCCGTGATCTGCGCCTAAGTTTTTCGCGCGGGCGAGTTTTTCATCACTGCCGGAGGTGACGATGACGCGCGCGCCGATTTTTTTCGCCAGCTGTAAGGACGCGCTGGCCACGCCGCCGCCGATGCCGATGATCAGCAATGATTCTCCCGGCTTGAGCCGGCCATTCGTAATCAGCATGCGCCAAAGCGTGATAAATACCAGTGGAAACGCCGCCGCTTCCTCGAAGGAATAGTCCTGCGGAATGGCAAAACAGTTCTGCGCCGGCAATTTTACGTACTCCGCGTACGTCCCTTCCAACCTCTCGCCTAGCACACGCAAATGGATGCACATGAAGTCCTGATCGGTAAGACAAAACTCGCAGCGGCCGCAGCCGGTCGGTGGATAAAGACACACGGCATCGCCGACTTTCACGTTACCGGGTCGCGCGCCGACTTCGACCACAATGCCGGCGCCGTCGGCGCCGAGAATATGCGGCATCGGCACGTTGATGCCGGTCGCGCCCATGCGATTCCAGATATCGATGTGATTGATCGACGCCGCTTTGAGTTTAACGATGACTTCGTCGGGTTCCGACAGTTTTGGCTCGTCGGCATCCTCAAAAAAGAGTTGCTCGACTCCGCCGTAGCCGTGCATGCGAACTGCCTTCAAAACTTCCTCCTTGAACAAGCATTTCGCTAACAAGGCACACTTTGGTTGTCAAACAGTGGTCGCCGTCGGCTGAATCAGCTGACGCGAAGAAGCGAGTAAATATTCTAATTGGGATCGCCTGCGCGATTGGATTCTTTTTTAGGGAGGGGTGTCCCCTTATCGGGGACACCCTGGGGTGATAGCTGCAAACATGAACTGAGGAGGGAGCCCACGCTTGCGCTCGGGAACATTCTTCGCCGGCAATAAGCCGGCAAGCCTAAAATCTAACGCATTCGATTCATCGCGAACTGAAGCTTCTTCAGCTCGCCCTGCATGTACATGTCTTTCAACTCGTGGCGATCCATATGAGCCTCGAGCAGCTCGGCAGGAAACATCTTGGCGCCGCAGCGATGACACCTCGCGGCGTGGAATGTTTCTTTTTCAAACTGGATCGCATGATAATCGTTGCTGATTGCGGGTTCCATTTTGTCCCTCTCTGTCGTTTAATTACAGCGCGACGCACACGTCTGAAGCAATCGACATGCCAGCGCGCGTTGCATTTCAAGCATCAGCCAAGGTATTGAAATTCCGCGAAATTGCATCGGTCTCGAAATTCAACCAGATGGCCCGCGAACAAACTCGGGCAGCCATGAGTGTCCACCGTTGACATTTTTGTGCCCCCATCGATCACCAGCGCACCTACGACGACTAAACTTCACACTCAAGCCGAAACCGTCACATTTTTGGCAGAGAACGGCTGTCAGTACGCGATTAGGCGCCGCCAATCGACCTGATCGTGCTCGGCACCCTGCTTTTGCGAAAATTGGCAGACTGGTCGTCGGGTCGCGAATCGCTTGACAGCAAAGGCGGGTCCGCGCAATTGTACCTTTGCTAAACTTCGAGTCAGTAATTGGTGAAATCATGAGCACTGAGACTTTGGAAATCGAATTCCCCGTGATGCGCTACGACATCACCATGCCGCTGCTCGAAGGCCGCGTGCCCATCGACAGTGTCAAGTTGAAGCCGGTCAAGAGTTCGTCGATGATCAACAAAGAAGATCCCAAAATGAAAGCCGGCGACTTCGGCCTGTGCGACCTCAACATTGGATATTTCCTTCCGGCCATCGAAGCGGGCTGGGAAATTATCGGACTGCCCGTCTTCTCTAAGCGCAAAGCGGTCTATCAATTGATCTTCTGCCATGCCGATGCCGGCATCCGCGCGCCCAAAGACCTACAGGGAAAGCGTATCGGTTCGCGTACGTACCGAACCGCGCTGACTGTATGGGCCAGAGGATTGCTGAGCAAACGCTACGGCGTCGACTTCTCCACGGTCCAGTGGGTTTTACAGGCGAAAGAAGTTTTTCCCGTCCACGACCAGAAAGCGAAAATTGACTACGTCGATGAATCCAAGAATATGTCGCAGCGTCTGATCGCCGGCGAGCTGGATGCGATCATCACCGATATTTCGGATACCAAAATGTTCGAAAACTTGGAGAACAATCCTAAGATCAAGCGACTGTTGCCGGATTATGTTCGCGAAGATCAAAAGCTCTACGCCGAGACCGGCATCTTCACTCCCGTGCACATGATCGTCATGAGCCGCAAGCTCGATCGCGAGCATCCCGACCTCGCCGCCAAGTTTTACGCCGCTTTTGAAAGAGCTAAAGAGATCGCCTATGACGATATCCTGAGCGATCGCGGCGGATTTTCCGTCGTGTACCTGAGAGAAAAAATGAAAGAGCAGACCGCCGCGTGGGGCGATCCTTGGAAATATGGCATCCAAGCGAATAAAACCACCATCGACGCCTTCATCAACTACAACGTCGAACAAGGTATGATCCGTTCAGCGCCGTCCTATCGAGACATCTTTGCATCAGGCACACTCGACACGTAACCGGCGGCTTGAACGATTTGACCAGATTGAACAATTGTATCACTGAGACCGACGAGTAAGGAGAACGAAATGCTCGCTCATGAAGATAATGAGCTGCTGACTCGAACCAACGCGGGAACGCCGATGGGCCACCTGATGCGCTGTTACTGGCTCCCCGCGCTCCTGTCCGAGGAAATTCCCGTGCCGGACTGTCCCCCCGTACGAGTTAAATTGCTGGGCGAGGAACTGGTTGCTTTCCGCGACACGCAAGGCCGCATCGGCCTGATCGGCGAACACTGCGCTCATCGCGGTGCTTCGCTTTTCTACGGACGGAACGAAGAGTGCGGCCTGCGCTGCGTGTACCACGGCTGGAAATACGACGTCGAAGGCAATGTCTTGGAAACGCCCGCGGAACCGGGCGACAGCGAGTTTAGAAAAAAACTCCGTCACACCGCGTATCCGACCCACGAAACAAACGGCATCCTCTATGCCTATCTCGGCCCGCGCGAAAAGATACCGCTTTTCCCCGATTACGAATGGACGCAGGTGCCGCTCGAGTACTCCTACGTAACCAAAGGTTTGCTGGAATGCAATTACCTTCAGGGGCTCGAGGGCGAGTGCGACTCCTCGCACCTTTCGTTCCTTCATCGTACATTCAGCAACGAGCGCAATCAGTTGCTTTACAAGAGCGACACTTCACCCGCTTATGAAACCGAGGACACCGACTTCGGCGTCCGTTTGATCGCCACGCGCACGACCGACAATCACCACTACATCCGCGTTTCCGCCTTCATTATGCCGGTTTACGGCTGCGTACCGGCGGGCCGGCCGACTAACGAGCTTGAAGGCTATGAAATCCATACTTACGTGCCGGCCGACGACACCCATTGCTGGCGCTACGATATGGGCTTTCGGCGTGACCGCGCGGTGCGCGACGACGAGGTGCACCGGCGCAAGCAGATCAATCCCGACTACACGCGCATACGCAATGCGCGCAATAATTATCTGCAGGACCGCCAGATGCAAAAGACCGTCAACTTCACCGGCATCGAAGATTTTCTCAATCATGACGCCTGCGCCACCGAAAGCATGGGCGCCATCTTCGACCGCAGCAAAGAGCACCTCGGCGTGAGCGACAAGGCGGTGATCGCCGTGCGCAAATTTCTTCTTGCGAGCGTCAAGGAACTGCAAAACGGCAAAGAGCCGCCTCATGTCGTGCGCGACAAAGAGCGCAACTGGTTTCCGCACATCGACTGCTTCGCCTACCTGTTGCCGCGCGGCGTGCCGTGGCGACAGCACTTTGACTACTTCACGTCGGCGGCGCAGAAGGAAAACCCGGCGTCCTTCGCCGCGCGTCGCAAGGCGGCGTCCTAGATTTGTGGTAAAGTGAAGGGAATTCGCCAATGGCAACTCGCAAAGTAAAGAAGTCGAATCATCCAACCAAACAAAATAGCCGCGCCATCATCCGGCGCGCCGAAGAGGAATTGAATATTGCCGCCAAAATTCTCGAATGGGAGATCGGCGATATTTGGGGCCACGTGGGCGTGCGTTTACCGGACAATCGCGGCATTGCCGTACGAATGTTTCGCCGTCCCGAGCGCGGCAAAAAAGACTGGCTGGTTCATTTTGATTTTTCGCTCAACAAGCTATCGGGCGTCGGCACGATTCCACGCGAATCCGTCATCTATAGTGAGATTTTCAAGGCCCGCCCGGACGTGAACGCCGCCGTGCATTGCCACGCCTCCATGTGCGTCGCGCTAAGCTTAGCGGACAAACCTGTCGATTGGGTGCACATGCAGTCTTCTCGTTTCAAAGGCGGCACGCCGATCTTTCCGTATCCCATTTACATCTTGGACGAGTCCGAAGGCGCGGAGTTGGCGAAGGCGTTGGGAAACGCATCGGCGATCATGATCAAAGGCCACGGCATCGTCACCGTAGGCGAGACCATCGACGAAGCCTGTATCAACGCTCTCTACATGGAGAGAACAGCAAAGATAATGGCCATCGCCCGCCTGCACGGCTATCAGGGACCGACAGCCGAATCTCTCCAAACCCAATCCGAGAGCAGACAGAAACTTTTCCGCCGCCCCAGAGACGAAATCTTTCACTCCGCCGATTGGAACTACTACGCGGCGAAGGTCAAAAAAGGCGAGGGTTGGACGCGCGGATGGGCGTAAGAATGGTTTCGGGTCTCGGGTTTCGAGTTCCGGGTTAATAGAAAAACACGCGCTGGATTTCAAATATCCGTTAGGTAAACGCGCCATTCTGAGGCCCTTCGACGTTCTCAGGGTGAACTCCGCCGAAGAATCTCGAATTGTGAAACTGATCGGTCAAGATTCTTGACTTCGTCAGATTGTGTGAAAACTCCGTTCATGATTCGACTGGGCGACCGCGAACGGATGGAGGCATACAAAAATCAAGTGTTTACCGCTCGCCCTGAGCTTCGTCGAAGGGCTCCTAGCGAGTTTTCGCGCGGACTGGCGTCATCGAACGATCAATGAATAGTGCTGATTTGGTCGGCAAATTAGTGAGACGGAACAACGATGATTGAGATCAAGAGACGGAGGAACCCAAGAATGTTTAAAAAGCTTTTCGTTCTTCTTCTTTTGATTGCGCCCGTCAATCTTGCTGCGCAAGAAACGTATCTAGTCGCCTACGCCGGTTTTGCCGGCTTTCAGGCGCCGGTGTGGGCGCCCAAGGATCTCGGCATGTACGAGAAATATGGCTTCAGAGGCGACGTCGTGCTCGTGCCGGGCTCCGTCCGCCAGATTCAAGCGGTGCTGAGCGGCAGCATCCACCTCGCGCAGATCGACGCCGCCACGGGAGTCAATGCGATCAATCAGGGCGCGGATCTCGTCATGATTTCCGGAACGCTTAATAACTTTCCTTACAGCTTTGTAACGCAGAAAGAGATTCGCAAACCCGAGGATCTAGTAGGCAAAAAGATCGGCGTTCTCGCCGTCGGCGGCGCGACGGAAACCGCGACATTTCTCGCGCTCAAGGCCTGGAACATCCCGCGCCAGTCGGTGACCATTTTCCCCGCCGGCGATTCAGCGGCGCGGATTGTTGCACTTTCGGCCAAAGCTATCGACGGAACGATGCTCTCGTATCCGGACATAAATGAGGCGCTGCGTCTCGGCATGCACGAACTTGTGAAAATGCCTGACGTCAAAGGAACCTCGTTTCCTATGAACGTCATGGTCGCGCGCCGTTCATTCTTGGAAAAAAATCGCGACACAGTGAAGCGCTACCAACAGGCCTATGCCGAAGGCACCTACCAGTTCATGACCAACAAGGAAAAGGGACTTGCGGTATTATCCAAGCGCCTGAGATTCAAAAATCCCAAGGGCGTCGAAGAAACCTACGATTATTTTGCCAGGAGTTTCACTATTCCGACGCGTGTATCACATGAGGGCCTGCGCAACACGCTGGAAATCATCGCACAGCGCAATCCAAACGTGAAAGTCGACATGAATATCGGCAAATACCTCGACGAAAGCACGGTCGACGAATTGGAACGCGAAGGCTTTTTCAAACGGCTGATGGGAAAAAACTAGCCATTTCTTGTCTGTTAACGGAAACGTCTGATCTATCAAAGGTCCCGCCAATCCAACCCCCGGCATAGCACCAATCATTAATACAAATCCGAAATTCGAAGCCCGAAATCCGAAACAATCTCACGGCCAAACAATGGTAAATTCCGACAAATTTAAAACCCAAATCCGAATTGAGCTGGTTTTGGAATTTGGGTTTTTGGTTCATTGAAATTTGTTTCGGATTTCGACCTTCGAGTATTCTCCGCGTTTCTGCCAATTCCTTTGCGCCCTTTGCGTTCTTTGCGGTTAAATCTTTCTTTTCTTCTCTCTTTTCCGTTGCGGCTCTGCCGCGTTAGGCCCCTCGTGGTGAAGCCACAAAATCCGAAACGATCTCTCGCTCCACAACCATCTCGGCTTGACTGTCGAGGAAGGGGTTCATATAAATCGAACTGTAGCAATCGAATCCCGGCCGGAAAGGAATTTCCTCCATGCGTAAGATTTCAATATTGCTGTTAGGCTTGTTTCTGCTGGTTTATGTGCCGCACTCGTTCGCGCAAACGGCGCAACTGGTTGCCGCGGCAAAAAAAGAAGGCGGCAAGATCGTGCTCTATACTTCCATGGAAACTTTCACCGCCGACGCTCTTAAGAAGGCATTCGAATCGAAGACCGGGCTGCAGATGGAGTATTGGCGCGGCGGCTCGACTGAAGTTATCGACCGCGTCCTCGGCGAGCATCGCGTCGGCAGACTCCAATTCGACGTCGTTGCGACCACAGGCGATCATATGCACCTGATGTTTAAAGAAGGCGCCTTCACCAAATACGAATCGCCGTCGCTCAAGGGTTTTGCAAAAGACGCAATCCATCCCGACCTCGGCGCTCGTTATCGCAACGTTCTTTACGGCGTTATCTATAACAAAGCCGGCATCAAGGCATCCGAGGCGCCCAAATCGCTGGAAGATGTCGTGAAGCCGGAATACCGCGGCAAGCTCGTCATGCCGCATCCGGTCAACCACACGTTGACCACCCAGTGGCTCGGCAGTCTAGACAAAATCATGCCCAAACCCCGCGCCGAAAAATTCATCCGCGATCTTGCCGCCGCCAAGCCGATCTTCGTCGAGTCCATCGTTCCCGCCGCCGATCGCGTCGGCACCGGCGAGACGCCCATCGGCATCACCTTCGTGCGCTTCGTGCTCACCTACAACAAACAGGGAGCGAGTCTCGATTACGTGCGCGACTACACGATGCTGGGCGACGGACAGTATATTAGCCTTGCGGCCAAAGCACCGAGACCCAACGCGGGAAAAGCTTTTATCGACTTTTTCCTCGAAGAGGAAAGCATGAAGATCCAGGCCGACACCGGCGAGTTCGTCAATCGCCGGGGAGTTTATCCGCCGCTCCAGGATGCCGACAAGATCAAGTTCGTCCAGATGTATAGTTTCGGCAAGGAAGATTTCGAAGCGAAGAAAAAAGAATATCAGAAGATTTTTCTGCAGTAGCCAACGTGAATCTGAATTTTTGTGTCATCCTGAACGCCAGACTGTGTAAAAACACCGTTCATGGTTCGACTAGGCTCACCACGAACGGTGTGATCTCATTAGAAATAGAGTACTTATCCGTTCGCCCTGAGCGCCGTCGAAGGGCTCCGAGAGAGTTTTCACACAGTCTGACGCAGTGAAGGATCTCGTCTGTATGGACTTCGAGATTTTTCGGCTGCGCCTCAGAATGACATCCAAGTCGGAATACCGGGAGGACTAAGAGATGGCAGATTTCGTAATCGACGCAGACGGCCACATTATGGAAGACCACAAGGATATCTTCGCCCACATCAAAGGAAACTTTTCTGAGATGAACTGGCACTCGACCTGGCCGATGTTCGACGCCGACGGCTGGCAGCGCGGACTGGCGCGCAAAGGCAAGCGCGAAGACCCGGACGCCGAAGCGTGGATACGTTTTCAAAATGAGCATGGCATCGATTGCGCCGTTCTATATCCGACTTCCGCCCTGGCGCTAGGAATGATTCAACTGCCCGCTTGGGCGTCAGCGATCGCCCAAGGTTACAACGATTGGTTGTATCATCGGTTCACCAGCCAGTCTCCGCGCCTCAAAGGCGTCGCCTTGCTTGCCCCGCAAGATGCGAAAGCAGCAGCCGCTGAGCTACGCCGCTGCGTAAAAGATCTAGGCTTCTCTGCCGGACTTCTGCCGTCCGTGACCAACAACCGGACACCACTCTACGGCTCACCGCTGTTTCATGAAATTTACGACGAAGCTCAGCGACTCGACGTCCCGCTGACCATCCACGGCGGCGTCAGCCAAAATCTCGGCCTCGACCGAGTGGCGAGTTTCTTGGAAGCGCACATGCTGGAACATCCGGTCGGCTTGTTCATACAAATAACCAATATGATGTTTCAGGGCGTCTTTCAGGAATTTCCCAAGCTGCGCATGGCGTATCTCGAAGCCGGCGCCGGCTGGGTACCGTTCATGATGGACCGTATGGAAGAAGACTACGAAAAATTCGCCGCCCGCTTGGCGCCGCAATTGAAATCGCCGCCGAGCAAGTTTTTCAAATCCGGCAACATCTTCGTCACCATGGAAGTCGAAGAACGCACCGCACCTTACATCGCCGAGTTATTTCGCGACGACGCCATCATGTGGGCGTCCGACTTCCCCCACGAGCGCGAACGCGACCAGTTCGGCGGCGACCTGCCCCACTTAAAAGCGCGCAAAGATCTATCCGATGAATTCAAACGGAAAATGCTCTACGACAATCCGGTGCGGTTCTACCGCTTCGGCGAAGGCGACATCGCCGCGGCGAGGAAGGCGAAAGGAAACTAACTTCAATATTTAATCGGGCGGTCTCTGCCTGACGGCGTCGTGTTTCTCACGGCGCCGTTTTCTTTTTCGATAGGTTTTGGCAACCACTAAGGCGCATGCCGCAGAACAGGATGCGTCGTCGGAGACATTATAGATCACTGAAATGCGCTACTGCTGCGAACGCCCCAATGAAACGCGGCGGCGCCGCTACCGAAATCATCCGCGTTCGGCAACAGAAAGTGCTGGTTAGGCGTCACACGCGCATACGTCTGGGGCGGCTCAGCCGGTGTAGCCGCAAACGCCCATTCGCGGTGAATTGACCACCGGAAGGTAGACTTCCTCGCCGGCGTGTTCGTGTACGTCGGCATGTGCATCGCAGAAGAGACCGTCGTCGGAATCGATGCAGTATGGACACACCACTGTCGCGGGGGCTTTGCATTCGCCACATGGCCACACGAGCGGTTCATTGCGCGCGAGCAGCCGAACCGACGCGCGGCCGATCGAACCATGTCGCTTGCCTACCAGTTCGCCCGTCAACGCAGTCGTGCTCCCGAAGTCGTACTCGTATTCCACCTTAGTCGCTGCGCGGGCGAACGCGATGGCGGTCGCGGTGGTCATCGCCAGCTCGCGCCTGCCGACACGGAACGCGCTCATATGTCCACAGCATTCCAGCCACAGTTGGCGCAGCAAGGCATCCACGTGATCCAATTGCGCGTCCGCCTTGGCCTCGATGACGAGCCAGTAACGGGGCGCGCCGACTGCGGCGAAACGGAGGACAACCAGCGGTTGTGGCTGGCCGACTTTGTCGTGCGCAGCGACGCACGCCTCCACGTGGGCCATCATTGTCGTTTTCGTCGCGCGGTGTCCGCACAGCGCGCAGAAGCCGGAGTTTGTTGATTTCGCCGACATGGACGTGTACGCCTAACACAAAGCTCAGCCGGAGCTTCTAGCGATCGGCCTGAAGCTATCGGTTAGCTGTGAAAAAACACACTTTTCGTTTTCTGCCCCAGCTAAAAAATCTTTAGCGGAAAGCCATGCGAGATCTCCGGAATGTCCGCCTACTTTGTTCCGACTCCAATCAGGATCTCCCCAGGTGCCTCAAAACCATTCGCGCTCTCGAACTGACTCATCTCTTGTTCAATTTCCTTCCAGGCTCGGTTCTGGTCGGCATCGTTCAACTTCGCCAGGAGATCTTCCAAAATGCAAACGACTCTTTCATAGATTTGATAGCTTCGGCGAAAGAGGAAAATTTTCTTCGAATAGCAACGGGGCAAACACTAACGTCGTGAAGGCCAGATTTCCTAAAGGTCTCTTCAAGAACTCCAGGGCCGGCAAGTGCGAACATGCCTGGTTGCTCAGGCGGCGGGGTCGCCATGCTTCCGACGCGGCGAACAATCCCCAGCGGCAATCCATGGTACGGATTTCTCGCTGGAGTGGAATGCACCATCACAGCAACCCTCCCTTCTGGTTTCACTACGCGCTGCATCGAGGTGAGCGCCTTTAACGGTTGGGGGAATAACATCAAGCCCATACGACATCTGACCGCATCGAACGAGCTTGCATCTAGTTCTAAATTCTCAGCGTTCATTACGCGTATTTCAACGTTGGTTAGACCCGCTTCGCACGCCGCTTGGGCAGCACGGTTCAGCATGCTGGCGGAAATGTCGGTAGCCAACATGTGGCCGTTCGGACCTACTTGCCTAGCGACCATCATCGACAGATCACCGGTGCCAGCAGCCAGTTCTAGCACCCGGTCGCCGACCCGAATATTGACAAGATCAAGCATCATCTCCGTGGCCGCACCCGTAGTTTCCTCACGTCTCGCCTTCGCACGGTGCCATACATCAGCTCTTTCGCTGCTTATATAGGTCTCACTCAGATCCGGCGATTTGGTCGTCATCGTCTCTCCCTCGTAAATTTCGTGTTGAGTTAAAAAACAATGGAGTTCAGGTTCAGGTAGCTAACGCTCACCATCACTGGCACCCACCAACGCGGGTGATTGCATCCTGAAGACGGTCGTGGTGGCTGTCCAGTGCTTGGTGTGGTTCGGCGACGAGTCAGGCGGCCAATTTCACGGCGACTGAGACACCAGCCTTTGCGCACAGGCCCACGAGATAGTCCAGAGACAGCTTATCAACCTTGTTGCGCGCGATCTCGGAAATGCGGGGCTGGACCACGCC
>Ga0184640_10000412_pt1 | contig 11125 bp, 10 predicted proteins | sample PLM31_200_b2_FD_133161 | JGI IMG/M metagenome (GOLD analysis project Ga0184640, IMG submission 133161) | Groundwater sediment microbial communities from an aquifer in East River, Colorado, USA - PLM3-1_200_b2 | ecosystem: Environmental > Terrestrial > Soil > Riparian zone | place: USA: East...
CATCATCGAATCTGCGTCCCCCAAGTGCTGGTGCCGCGGATTGTCAAAAAATGCCGTTTGCGCTAACCGGGGGTTGGCGAAACTTTCGAAGGCTTCTGAGATCACAGCAATCAAAGGAGAAGAAATATGGCGCTGGATTTTGTTACCAACCAGGAGATCATCATGGCGGCGCGGCGCAATCTTACGGATAACGTTTGGCACTACCTCACCGGCGGCGCCGAATCCGAAACCACCATGCGCCGCAACCGCTTCGGCCTGGACAGTCTCGCTTTCCGCCCGCGCGTGCTCGTCGACGTATCTAAGATCGATCCCTCGACAACTTTTCTCGGACATAGGCTCAGAATCCCCGTGATGCTCGCGCCCATCGGCTCGCTGCAGTCGATCACCGCCGAGGGCGGCGTCGCCGTCGCAAAAGCCGCCAATGAATTCGGCACCGTCAATTTTGTCAGCTCTGTGACGCAACCAAGCCTGGAAGAAATCGCGGCGGGGAGCCCCAGCCCGAAGATCTTTCAGCTCTACGTGCAAGGAGATTTGAAGTGGGTGGAGACTCTGATCGGCCGCGTGAAACAGGCCGGCTACTCGGCGCTCTGCCTTACCGTCGACACGGCGCACTACGGCCACCGCGGGCGTCAGATGATGGATCGCTGGCTGCCACCGAGCCGGCGCGGCGTCGGCTACGAGTATCGTGCCGGTCTCACCTGGGAGACCCTGGACGCGATTAGGGAAATGGCAGGCCTGCCGTTCATCCTAAAGGGCGTGGCGACCGCCGAAGATGCAGCCCTCGCCGTCGAACATGGCGTCGGCACGATCTACGTCTCCAACCACGGCGGACGCCAGCTCGATCACGGCCGGGCCACCATCGACATGCTACCGGAAATCGCCGATGCGGTGCGCGGCCGAGCCGAGATCTTATTCGACGGCGGCATCGTTCGCGGCAGCGATGTGCTCAAAGCTATCGTGCTCGGTGCGCGCGCCGTAGCCATTGGCAAGCTACAGGGCTGGGGACTCGCTGCCGCCGGTCAGGCCGGCTTGGTACGGGTTCTCGAAATACTGGAGAGTGAGATCGTGACTACCATGGGTCTGCTCGGCATCACGCGGCTCGATCAGCTCACTTCTGCCTACTTGTGCAAAGTGCAATCGTTGACTCCGGCCCATGAGATGAGCGCCTTTCCACACATGCCCGGCGGCCAGTTGATGTAAACTCTTGCGAGGTCATACTGCGAGCAGATTCAGTGGAAAAACAAATTGGCGAGGCAAAAATCGCCTGGTAATCCTTTTGACTTGCGCTTAATGGCCAAACAGAGCGCGCGAGCTCGCACGCCTCGATTCTTCGCGCGATCGAATGCCGGCCCGCTACCCGACAAGCGAGGGCGGAGGGTATTTGCTATACTCGCTCGCAATGCAAAGCCTGCGACAAAAAATCGGCCAAATGTTTCTGGTCAGCTGCCGGGGTGAAAGTGTCACTCGGGAGGAACATCTCGTCTTCGAACAGTGCGGCTTCGGCGGCTTTATTTTATTCAAAGAAAACTGCCGCGAGCCGAAGCAGATTCTCGACCTTTGCCGCAGCCTGTGGCAGAGCGCGGAAGGTAGTCCGCCGTTTTTAGCGATCGACCAAGAAGGCGGCAGAGTGCATCGTCTGCCCGAACCCTTTACTCACTTTCCCAGCGCGGCGCGCGTGGGTGAATCCCGCAACCGTGATCTCGTTTACAGGGCGGGCAAAGCGACCGCTGCGGAATTGGCGCTGGCGGGAATTAACCTGAATTTCGCGCCGGTGCTCGACGTCAACTCGAATCCGCAAAACCCGGTCATCGGCGATCGTTCCTTCGGCAGGACGCCGGGACAAGTGATCGAAACTGCATCGGCCTGGGCGCAAGGTTTGAGAGACGGCGGCATCATCCCCTGCGCCAAGCATTTTCCCGGTCATGGCGACACCGATAAAGATTCTCACTTCGCCCTTCCGGTCGTCGGCAAAACATTGGCTCAACTCGAAGCGGTCGAATTGCTGCCGTTCGTTCACGCTTGCCGAAATGGCATCGAAGCGCTCATGACCGCGCATGTTCGATATGCGGCTCTTGACAGCGAATTTCCCGCGACGCTTTCCGAGCGGATTGTTACAGGACTGCTGCGCCATCGACTTGGCTTTGACGGCGTCGTCTTTAGCGACGATATGGAGATGAAAGCGATCAGCGACAACTACGGGCCGGAGGAGTCCGTCACGCTCGGCGCGCGCGCCGGCATCGACGTATTTTTATTCTGCCACGATTTGTCAAGAGCGGTCGAGGCTTGGGAATTTCTCTGTGATGAAGCCGAACGCGATGCGGCGCTGCGAGCGCGGGCTGAAAATAGTTATCGAAGAATCACCGAGCTCAAGCGGCGTTATTTGAAAGCAATTGCCGGGATTGCCGAGAACGAGCTAGAGGAGCGACTGAAGCAACTGGATCATCGACGGCTCGTCGACGAAATTCAGGGCAATTTGTAAGCGCTGTAGGCGATTAGTTTTTTGATGTCGTGATGCAGCTCGCCTTCCCACTTTTCCAGGAGAATATCGGCGGGGCATTTGCCGTTGTCTAAGAGGTCTTTGAGCGGCTTTAAATAAATCGTTTCGTCTTCGCCGAGATCGTTGACTTGGTTCTGGCGCCGCAACCCTTCCCAGGCAATTTCCATCAGCTCCTTGGCCAGATCGAGCAGTGAATAGCGGCGAATGCGCGCGCTCAGCGCCTCTTGGTGGGAGTCGAGATAAACCTGCATTCGTTCATCCCAGCTCCATCCTTTCACTAGGTCCCACGCCGCCTGGAGACAATCGCCGTCGTAAAACGCGCCCTTGATGAGCGCGGACAGCGCGGTCATCAATTCCGGCGGCTGGCTGTCCACGGAACGGATTTCGATGTAGCGCTTGATGCGAGTTTCCGGAAAAAGTGTCGTCAGGTGATCGTGCCAATCTTCGAGCGTGGCGCGCTCGCCGTTGTGGCCGAACTGGAGAAATTGGCGGAAGGTGACGCCGGTCATGTCGATGTAATTTTTCTTGCGCACGATGAAATACATCGGCACGTCGAGGGCATACTCGACGTAATGGGCGAAGCAAACGTCCGGCGCAAAGGCGAACTTGAGAAGTCCCGAGCGGTTGTTGTCGGTATCGGTCCAGATATGTTCGCGGAAACTACGGTAGCCGTTCAATTGACCGTCGCAGATCGGTGAGTTGGCGAACATGGAAATGAGAATAGGCGCCAGCCCCATGCCGGTGCGGAACTTGGCCATGGCGTCCTTCTCGTCACTGAAGTCGATGTTTGCCTGCACCGTGGCGGTCTGTTTCATCATGCGCTGGCCGAGTTTGCCGACCTTCAGCATATACGGGCCCATGATGCGGTAGCGCTGCTTTGGCACCCACTCGATTTCCTCAATGCGGCTCACCGGCTGCATGCCGAGGCCGAGGAAAATGATGCCGAGAGGCTCGGATACTTCCAACAACTCGCGAATATGCTGGGTGAACTCAGCGTAGGTGCAATGAATGCTTTCGCATGGCTCGCCGCTGAGCTCGATCTGCCCGCCGGGCTCCAAGGTAATCTGCGCCTTGTCGCGGCCGAGCGCGATGATGTGGCCGTCTTGCTCTTCCGGTTCCCAGCCGAATCGTTCGATCAACTCCCGCAGGATAAACTCGACGCCGCGCCGGCCCGAATAGGGAATCGCCTTGCCGGTGTCGCGGACGATGCCCACTTTCTCGTACTCAGTGCCGACGCGCCAACGGTCGCGCGGTTTACCTGCGTCGTGGAAGTAAGCTTCCAGCTCGCGATTTTTTTCAATGACTGACATGGGTCCGAATATTCTGCTGGTAGGGAGGATTGATCACGCCTTTTTCCGTGATGATCGCCGAGATCAGATCCTGCGAAGTGACGTCGAACGCCGGATTTAAAATTTTCATGCCCTTGGGCGCCAGCGGTTTGCCAAAGATATGCGACACTTCTTTGGGATCGCGCTGTTCGATGGGAATATCCCTGCCCGACAGACAGTTCAGGTCGATCGACGATGTCGGCCCGGCAACGTAGAAGGGAATCCCGTGACGCTTGGCCAGCACAGCGATCGTGTAGGTGCCGATCTTGTTGGCGACATCGCCATTAGCCGCCACACGATCGCAACCGACGACCACGGCATCGACCTTGCCCTTTTGCATCAAGTATCCGGCCATACTGTCGGTAATCAAGGTTGCCGGAATTTTTTCTTTCATAAGCTCCCACGCGGTCAGTCTAGCACCTTGCAAGAACGGCCGCGTCTCGTTTACAAAAACTTCAAACTGCTTGCCCGATTCCTTGAGCGCCCGCAACACGCCCAACGCGGTGCCGTAGCCTGCAGTGGCGAGGGCGCCGGCGTTGCAGTGGGTCATGATCTGCTTGGCATTGCGCAGCAAACTGGCGCCATGCTTGCCGAGCTGCTTGTTGGCCGCGATATCCTCGTTGAAGATCTTTTTTGCCTCTTCTTTGAGCGCCTGTTTAACACTATCGACCCCTCGGCTACGATGATCGGAATAGATATTGCGCATTCTCTGCAGGGCCCAAAACAAGTTCACCCCCGTGGGACGAGTTTTCCCGAGGGTCTGCAGTATCCGTTCGAATTGGCGATCGAACGTTTTTTCCGGCGCATTTAGCGCACCCAAAGCCACGCCCATGGCGGCAGCGACGCCGATCGCCGGTGCGCCGCGAATCGTCATATCGCGGATTGCGTTGGCCACATCGCCATAATCGCGGCACACGCGGTAGACTTCCTTGTGGGGCAGCAAGCGCTGGTCGAGGAGAATCACTCGATCATTTTTCCACTCGATGGTCTTGACCGCCATGGTGATGTTCCTAATTTAGCGGAGACCGAGTATATTAGCTGTCCAAAGGAAGCGTCAAGGGCCGCTCGTGGAATTCTACCAACTGCTCGGATACTTTACCGGTCTGATTTTCATCAAACCTGAAATGGAGCCGATGACTTTGTTGCGAACCGCCGCATTGGTGCATCTGCTCGACGCGATTCTCTGCGGCGTCATCGCCAATCACAGCGGCCGCAACAAAATCGTCTGGATCATCGCCGGCGCCGTCTGCGGTATTTGGGCGTTGGGGACACTGTTCTTGCTGCCGGGCAATAAACGCCGAAGCAACTAAATTGTTTTGAATCGGAGGGCACGAGTTCTCCCGTCGATGGAATATCATTGCACCAAGAAAACGAAGCAGAGCCAAGTTTGCGATGTTTTCCTATTTTTGCGCCCTTTGCGCCTTTGCGCGAGTCACTTCCCCTTGCCTTGATTATTTACTTTGCGTATTTTGCGTTCTTTGCGGTTAAATCTCTTCTTTCCTTTGGTTGCGGCTCTGCCGCACTAGGTTCTTTGCGGTTAATTTTTTCTCTGCGAATTCTGCTACTCGTCCTGCGCAATCACGTAAGCCAGTCCATGTTGTTTGGTGTGCGTGATCGATAACGCCCAGCGGCGAATGCCCAATTGCTCGGCAAACTCGGCGGTCTTGTCATGTAAGATAATCTCCGGTTTGCCGCTGCGCGCTCGGCCAACTTCGATATCGAGCCAGCGCACCTTGGTGCCCCAGCCGCGCCCGAGCGCTTTCATCACCGCCTCTTTCGCGGCAAAGCGACCGGCGTAGCTTTCGTACTTGCCGCGTCGCTTGGTTTCGCAATAGGCGATCTCCTTTTCGGTAAAAACCCGGGCGCGAAAACGCCGGCCGATGCGCGGGTCTTCCAGCGCCAACTGGATTCGATCGACTTCAGCCAAATCGACGCCCGTGCTGATGATCATAAGCGCGCCTCTCTCGCGCTTCGCTTTTCGCCGTTCACCTCGCCCCAGCGGCACATGGCGTCGACCACCGGGCGAAGGCTCACACCCAATTCGGTCAGCGAGTATTCAACCTTGGGCGGTACCTGAGCGAAAACTTTTCTTCGCACCAGTCCATCCCGCTCCATCTCGCGAAGCTGCTGAGTCAGCATTTTTTGCGTCACCCCTGGCAATGAGCGAAACAGCTCGGAGAAGCGCTTGGCGCCCGTCAAGAGATGAAAAATAAGCGGAATCTTCCAACGGCCGCCGATCCTGGTGAGTGTGAATTCAGCGGGACAATTACTTTCCCTGGCTTTCATGCTCGTCTTCTGAAGTTACCTGCCGGATACTATAGCACCGCCGGGTGCGTACTTAACAACCGGGCAAGGAATGATTAGCTTTCGATGCCGGAGGAGCGAAAAGCATGACGCCCACAGAGCTTAGACTGATCCATGGCAACGATTCTGCCGACCACGTCGCGCCGGAAATCTCGCCCGGCAGCGACCGAGACACACTTTTGCTGGACGCTTATTCGCAGGCCGTCGTTCAAGCGGCCGAAAGGACCAGCCCGTCGGTGGTGTATATCGAAGTGGCAAAGCCGCACTCCAGAAACCGGGGCGGCGGCGCGCCGCGAAACGATCAATTCCGCGGCAGCGGTTCTGGCTTCGTCTTCACGCCGGATGGCTTTATCTTGACCAACAGCCACGTCGTTCATGGCGCTGGAACGATCGACGTAACGCTCAACGACGGCCGTCGCTTCAATGCCAGTCTCGTCGGTGATGATCCCAGCGCGGACCTCGCGGTCATACGCATCTCCGCAGAAGCCCTGGTGGCGGCGCAGCTCGGCGACTCGAACAAGATTCGTGTCGGCCAACTCGCGGTCGCCATCGGCAACCCTTACGGTTTTCAATACAGCGTCACCGCCGGCGTCGTTAGCGCGCTGGGCCGCTCGTTGCGCTCCGAGTCGGGACGGCTGATCGACAACGTGATTCAGACCGACGCGGCGCTCAATCCCGGCAACTCCGGCGGACCCTTGGTCAACTCGTTGGGCGAGGTCATCGGTGTCAACACAGCGGTGATCCTGCCGGCCCAAGGAATCTGTTTCGCCGTGGCGATCAACACGGCGAAATTTGTCGCCGGGCAGCTGATCAGGCATGGGCGGATTCGCCGCGCCTACCTCGGCGTCGGTGGCCAGAATGTGCTGATCCCGCGCTTCGTCGTGCGCTCACATCAGCTCGGCGCCTCGACGGGAGTACTGGTCATCTCGTTGGAGCAGCAGGGCCCAGCGGAGCGCGCTGGACTCAAGGAAGGCGACTTGATCGTGGCGCTGGATGACGTGCCCGTGCGTGGGGTCGACGATCTGCACAAACTCTTGACGGATATGCGCATCGGTGAACGGTGCCGACTGACACTCTTGAGACAAGCGCAGAAAACGGAATTGATCGTCGTCCCCGAAGAAATGAAATGAATGGCTTAGCCCGAATTATTCATGCTCAGAGGAGAAATGACGACGCTGTGTCGACCGAGGGGTGAGCCCGGAGAGGCGAAGGCGTCCGACTCTACAGCCTCAACGACTTCATTGGTGCTCGCCAAGACGATGGCGATCACTACCTGTCGGTCGCCGTGCCGGCGCCGGTTTGTCGTGGGCCTCAAGGCACAGGCCAATCGCCTTTGACTCGGAGGGCTTACCCCTCGGGCAGCGGTAAAGTCTGAATAATCCGGGTTAGCAAGGCGTGATTCCCAGGAACGAAAACGATCAGCGGCCAGTGCCGATGAAAGGTAGCTTATGATACGCAATGAAAATATCACCCGCGCCGTTGCGAAGACTTGGCAGAGCAAACCCACCGTCGAGGGCGCCGGCGTGCATTTGAAGCGCGCCTTCGGTTTCTCCGAAGTACCGCAGCTCGATCCGTTTTTGCTGCTCGATGCTTTTCGCTCGGAGAACCCCGAAGACTATAAGCGCGGTTTTCCCTGGCACCCGCACCGCGGCATCGAGACCATCACTTATCTGCTCGAGGGCGAGGTCGAGCATGGCGACAGCCTCGGCAATCGCGGCATCATCTCAGCCGGCGACGTGCAATGGATGACGGCTGGCGGCGGTATCATTCATCAGGAGATGCCGAAGGGAGACGGTAAAGGCCAGATGTGGGGATTTCAGCTTTGGTCGAATTTGCCGGCACGCGACAAGATGATGGCGCCGCGCTACCGAGAGCTGACACGAGATCAGATTCCCCAGGTAACGACTGAGGCCGGCGCAATGGTGCGCGTTATCTGCGGTGAGGTCGAAGGCGTGCGCGGCCCGGTGCGCGAGATCGTCACCGACCCCGAGTTTCTCGACGTTTCACTGCCGGCGGGAAAATCGTTTGCGCACAAGACAAAGTCCGATCACACGCTCTTCGCCTATGTCATGGAGGGTGAAGGCTACTTCGATCCCCGCCACAGTCCATTGGCTGGCGAAAACTATTTGGACAAAGCGCGGTCCCGTGCCTTCGCCGAAGGCACAGTCGTGCTTTACGGCTCGGGCCACGAAATCGTCGTGGCGACTGACAAGCGAACCGTGCGCTTTTTGCTCGTCTCCGGCACGCCGCTCAAGGAGCCGATCGCGTGGCACGGACCGATCGTGATGAATACCCAGGAGCAATTGCGCATCGCTTTCGAGGAGTACCAGCGCGGCACGTTTGTAAAGCACGACCAGGCCTAACCGGGATTATTCATGATCAAAGGAAAAACAACGACAATATGTCGCCCAAGGGGTGAGCCCGGAGAGGCGAAGGCGTCAGACTCTGCAGCCACAAGGACTTCCTTGGTGCTGCCTCCGCGATGGGATCACTCTCTGCCGGGCGCCGCACCGCCGCCGTTTGTCGTCAGCTTCAAGGCACAGACCCATCGCCTTTGACTCGGAGGGCTCACCCCTTGGCCACCGGCAGAGTGTAAAAAATTCGAGCTGGCTCGCGCCGACGTAGCATTGCAATTCCGATTGCGCCGATCGCCTTGTCAATCTTGATTGACTGCGATACCGGGTTCGCGTAAGTTTTCTTCAAAAGGAGGATACACGACGTGAACCTTCGAATCCTATTTACCATCATACTTGCGATCCTGGTCAACATCCCGGCGGCGTGGGCGCAAAAGGGAAAGATCAAGATCGCCGTGCAAGCGCCGCTTTCCGGCGAGCAGGCCGCCCTCGGCGAACATATCAAGCTCGGCGCGCAACTGGCCGTCGAAGAGGCGAGCAAAGCTTTTAAAGCTCTGGGCTACGATTTGGTGTTGGTTCCACAAGATGACCAAGCCAAGCCGGAGGTCGGCGTTGCCAACGCCAGAAACATGGTCGCAGATCCCGACGTTCTCGTGATCGTCGGTCACTTCAACTCCGGCGTCGCTCTTCCTGCTTCCGAAGTTTATAAAGACGCCATGCTGGTGATGATCTCGCCTGCAAATACGGCGACGGAAATCACCGACCGCGGTTACCCCAACGTCAATCGCGTCTGCGGCCGCGACGACGTGCAAGGCCCCGTCGGCGCCCGCTTCGCTGCGCATGAGCTCAAGCTCAAATCGGTTTACATCATTCATGACAAGACTACCTATGGTCAGGGTGTGGCCGAGAGCTTCCGCGATGAAGCCAAGAAACTCGGAATGAATGTTTTGGCGTTCGAAGGCACCGAAGAGCGCGCCAATTTCTCACCGATGATCAATCCGCTCAAGGCCAAGAATCCGGCATTGGTTTACTTCGGCGGCATCTATCATCAAGGCGGCTTGCTGCTCAAGCAGATGCGCGAAAAAGGTGTCAAAGCCAAATTCATGGGACCGGACGGCGTCGACTCGGCGGAAATGGTAAAAATTGCTGGTGCGGCCGCGGTCGGGAGCTACTACACCAGCGTCGCGCCGCCGCGAGACGCGACCCCCGAGACCGCTGCTTTCGCGAAGAAATATAAGCAGCGTTTCGGCAAAGACATCGAAGCGTTCGGACTGTACGGCTACGACGCCACGCTCGTTGGGATCAAAGCGATGGAACAGTGGCTCAACGCGAACCCGGGCAAAAAGCCGAGCCGTGCGCAGGTGTCCGCCGCTGTGCGTAATATCAAAGGGTTCAAAGGCGTCACCGGTGCGATTGAATTCGACAACAAAGGTGATCCGGTCAAAGCGAAATATTTCGTCCTGCAGTTCACTAAACAAGTTTATCCCGGCAAAGTGGTCAAAGTCATCGAACAGCAAGCGCCGGCAGCAGCGAAGAAGTCTTAAGCTGACGCAAGACAAACGAGGATAGAAGATGGATGATCGATTCTCTATCCTCGATCTTCCAACCTCGATCCTCGGCCCAGTTTCGAAAAAAGCCCGATGAAGAAAAAACTCCGCGTCGCGATTCTCTTCGGCGGCAAATCCGCCGAACATGAGATCTCGCTCATCTCAGCGCGCAACATCGTCGAGGCGATGGACAAGAAGAAATACGAAATCATCGCCATCGGCATCGACAAGCAAGGCCGTTGGTATCTCGACGCAGGCGCGCGGCTGCTGCGCGGCAAGGAACGATCGAAAGTGGAATTTAGCGATGCCAAGAATGCCGCGGCGGTGCTGCCGGGCGACACCCCGACGCCGATGGTGCGCCGCGGCGGCGCCGGGTTTGGTGCCGTCGACGTGGTCTTTCCGATTCTCCATGGCCCGTTCGGTGAAGACGGTACGGTTCAGGGATTGCTGAAGCTCGCCAATGTGCCGTTTGTCGGCGCTAGCGTGTTGGGCTCGGCAGTCGGCATGGATAAAGACGTGATGAAACGGCTGCTGCGCGACGCCAAGATCCCGACCCCGAACTTTTTGGCGTTCGCGCGCTCGGATAAGATTAGTTTCGCTAAGGTCAGGAACATTCTCGGCATGCCGCTGTTCGTCAAACCGGCAAACCTCGGCTCGTCGGTAGGCATTAGCAAGGTGACGAAGCCGGCTCAATTCAGCGCCGCCGTCAAAGAAGCCTTTCGCTACGACAACAAGATCATTATTGAAGAATTCATTCGCGGCCGTGAGATCGAATGCTCGGTGCTCGGCAATGAAAAACCGATCGCGTCATTGCCGGGTGAAATCATCGTCCAACATGATTTCTACTCCTACGACGCCAAATACATCGACGAAAAAGGCGCGCGCCTAGAGATTCCCGCGCGCCTGCCGACGGCCACTGTAAAAAAAATCCAGCAGCTCGCTTTGCAATCCTACCGGACGCTCTGTTGTGAAGGGATGGCCCGCGTCGACTTTTTCGTGCGGTCGAACGGACAAGTGCTGGTGAACGAGATCAACACCATTCCAGGTTTCACCAAAATCAGCATGTATCCGAAAATGTGGGAAGCAAGCGGTATC
>Ga0184640_10000413_pt1 | contig 11119 bp, 11 predicted proteins | sample PLM31_200_b2_FD_133161 | JGI IMG/M metagenome (GOLD analysis project Ga0184640, IMG submission 133161) | Groundwater sediment microbial communities from an aquifer in East River, Colorado, USA - PLM3-1_200_b2 | ecosystem: Environmental > Terrestrial > Soil > Riparian zone | place: USA: East...
AGACGTCCATGCTTCTTTCCCCCAGAGCCCGGAACTCCTCCCGGCTATCCTCGATGTTATATCCCCGCGCCTTCAATCTTTCCTGCGCGCGCCGGTACTGCTCCACCGTGAGAAGCCAGGCATGATGGATACTGTTCGAGTTGGGGCGAAAGGGCTCGACCGCGGGGACCTGGACGAGAAGGACCATCTGCCCGGTGTTCATCTTTAACAGGGAGTTTGGTCCTTCCTCGTTCGCGAGATTTCTCCCGACGAGGTCCAGCCCGAAGATCTCCTGGTAGAACTTTTCCGAGCGGTCGAGGTCCGTGACCTGGACCACGAGATGACTGAAACCATCAACAAGCGCCATCTTTTCCCCCTTTATCCGGAGGGTTCTGCTGTGTGCCTGAAGCTTTCCAGCCGAGGCATCCATGGATCGGCACAATGGTCCAAAGTCCGCCTCCGGTTCGAAACGATATCCAAGTCGATTGTGATTTTCAAGTGCGCGCTGCCTCGGTTGACCCGGCAACTTGGGATCGGATATTCTCCACTCAGTATTAAGGGCAGGCTGGCCGAGGCGAAGTGACGGAGACGAGAAAGGGGGGCTTTATGGGAGCCGGATCGAGACGGCGACATTTTCTTTGGGTTTCTCTGGGGATCTTCCTGATTCCGGGCCTCGCGCCGGTGGCCGAGGTGAAACCGGTGACCGCCCAAGAATGGGAAAAGATCGTTAAGCAGGCCGAGGAAGAGGGCCAGGTCGCCGTGTACGCGAGCGATTCGGTCGGAAACCTCCAGGTGATCTGGGAGGCCTTTCAGAAGCGCTACCCGAAGATCAGGCTGACCGGCGCCTCGATGGGACGGGGAAGCGACCTGTTCCCGAAGATCTTTGCCGAGCGCCGGGCGGGCAAATTCCTCGCCGATATCTTTCTGGGTTCGCCGTCCGGGATCTATCTCAACCTCTATCGGGCGAAAATTATCGAGCCCGTGGCGCCGGTGTTGGTCCATCCCGGAGTGGCGGACCTGTCCAAATGGTGGATGGGCAAGCACCACTACATCGATCCGGAGGGCCAGTATATCTTTATGTACGAGAGCGTTCTTTACGGTGCGCCGATTTCCTTCAACACCAAGCTCATCAACGAGAAAGAGATCCGATCGGTCTGGGATCTCGTCCAACCTAAATGGAAAGGGAAGTACGCGGCCCTTCGCGTAGGCGCCGGCGAGGGATCTACGGCGCTCACTTACGTTTACTATCACCCCGAGCTCGGGCCGAAATTGATCGAGCGGATCTACCGCGATATGGAGCCGACGCCTTTCCGCGACTTCCGCCAGTCTACCGACTGGCTCGCTCAGGGGAAGTTTCCCCTTTGCTTTCTCTGCCGAAGGATCGATCGCGCGGCCCTGCAGGGGCTTCCGGTAACGGAGCTGAACCCTTATTCGGTCAAGGAGATGCCGGGGATCGGATCCGGCTCCGGGGCTCTGGTATTGATGGATCGCCATCCCCATCCCCATGCCGCGAAGGTTTTTCTCAACTGGTATCTGTCGCGCGAGGGGCAGATCGCCTTCCGCCAGGCCAACACCGACGAGCTGCGAGTGGGATCCTTGAGGGAAGATCTCCCGCCGGAGATCCTGCCGGAACTGGCGCGAAGGCGGAAAGACAGGGAGTATGTCTGGATCAACCGGCCGGACTGGATGGACTTTAAACCCATCAATGCCCTGCTGGAGGAGATTCGGAAAGGACAGTAGGGGAAGACCGTAAGAGGGTGTTCGCGATGGAGGAATAAGATGGCGGAAGTTGCAACCCAAAGGCCACTGAGAGTGGAGTCGATCGATACCTATCAGATCTGGCAAGAGAGACAGAAGATCCCGCGGGTCACGGGTTTCTCCGTCGAAGATATCAAGAAAGTCGAAGTCGCCCCCTGGGAGCTCAAAGGCGGGCTCGGGGCCTTCGTCAATCTCGAGGGAACCGGCGGGATCAATGACGGTTACGTCTGCGTCATTCCGCCCGGCGCTAAGCTCAAACCGCAAAAGCACCTCTATGAGGAGATGGTCTACGTCGTCGAGGGCTTGGGGGCGACGACTGTCTGGCAGGGGAGCTATCATCCGAACTGCGCGCAATCAAGATAAAAGGAGACTAGAAACATGTCTAAGTGGAGAAGCTTCAGTATATTGAGTCTCTTCCTCGGTTTGGTTTTCTTGGCGGGTCCCTCCCGGCTCTCCGGGGCCGCGGAGAGCCCTTACTATCAGGGAAAGACCCTGACCATCGTTGAAGGGCGGTCTCCAGGCGGGACCGGCAGTCTGCGGGTGCAGGCGGTGGTAAAGTATTTTCAGAAGTACCTGCCCGGAAATCCCGCGATCGTCTATCAGCACATGAGCGGCGGGGGCGGCACCGCTGCGGCGAATCACATGGCGAGCGTGGCTAAGCGGGATGGGTTGGTGATGGGCAACATCGGATCGAGCATGTTCACCAATGCGGTCATGGGAGCGGCAGGCGTCCGCTACAAGCTCGATGACTTCACCTACTTGGGGTCGGCCTCGTCGGGCGGGCCCTACACCTTGATTACCCGCGCCTCCCTCGGCTTCAATACGGTCGAGAAATTAAAAGCCTATCAGGGACTCCGGTTCGCCCAAAGGTCGGTCGGCCATACGATGTACATCCTCGATCGGATGTATGCCTATACTCTGGAGTTGAAGGAGCCCCGGTGGGTGCTCGGTTACGGTGAGAGCGAGCTCGACCTGGCGATGTCCAAGGGGGAAGCGGACGCGCAGAGCAATAACGTCCACACGATTCTCAAGGAGTCATCCCATTGGATGGGCGGCGACTACATCTTTCCGTTCGTGATGAAGAACGCCCAGGGTCGCGGCTTGGAGACGGCGCCGCAGTTTCCGCAAAATCTTCCATCGCTGGAGCGATACGCCGACACGGAGCTCAAGCGCGCGGTGCTTCGCTTCCACAACGCGAGCCGTCCGACGAGCGCGCCGTACTTCGTGCCGAAGGGGGTCCCGGAGCCCGCGCTGAAGGCTTTGAAAGAGGCCTTTGAGCGAGTCTGGAAAGACCCGCAGTTCATCAAGGAGTATTCGACCACCACGGGAGAGCCGGCCGATCCCATGACCGGTGAGGAGATTGAAGAGGTGCTTCGGCAGTTGCCCAAGGACCCGAGGATCAAGGAGATCTATACTCAGATCATTGCGGCGGGGCCGCTGCCGCCGGCGAGATAACCAAGGAGGAGTTTTTTATGACTTTCGAGCCCATCAACGATCCAGTCCTACCGGGAACTGCAGGAAAGGTTTTTCACGGCTCCCTGGGGGCCTTCCTTTTCTGGCTCTTGGCCGGTCTCGGCGTCTCCTTGGGAGAAGCTGCGTCGGAGCCCAAGGCTTGGGAGCCGATGAGCCGGATCGAGTCGGCGGCGAAGCAAGAGGGGAAACTCGTCGTCTATTCCGCTCCGGGACATGCCACACGGGAAGCTCAAGAGGCGATCGGTCAGCTCTTCGAGAAGAAATACGGCATCAACATCGAATGGGTGGCTTCGCGCGGGTCGGAGATGGCCCCGCGGATCTCGACGGAGCAGCGGCTCCAGCAGCCGGTCGCGGACATCGCCATGTCGGGAATTGCCGGTGTCTATGTGCAGTTGAAGCCGAGAGGATATTTGGCGCCGATCCTGGCGCCCTCCACCATGGAAAAAGGCGCGTGGCGGCTCGACCCGGCCGCGGCCATGCCCAAAGAGCGAGACTGGCTCTATATCTTCATGTCGCTCACCCCGGGTTTTTTCGTCAATACCAGGCTCGTGCCGCCCGGGGACGAGCCGAAGAGCTATCAGGATTTGCTTCTGCCCAAGTGGAAGGGAAAGATCGTGCTTCAAAGCCCCCCGCTCGGCGGAACAGGCTCCGGCTGGTTTCGTGCCACTTACAAGAAATTGGGCCTCGACTATATGAGGGCTCTGGTGAAGCAGGCGGCTCTGGTGGCCAACACCAACGACGTTCCGGATGCCGTCGCGCGCGGCCAGTACGACGTGGGGATCTCGGCCTCGGTGGCCCGCGGCCGTGAGCTGGTTCAACAGGGCGCGCCGGCCCGGTACCGTCATCCCAAAGAAGGGTCCCACCTGGCCGCGCAGGGGATCATGCTGGTCGCGAATCCTTCGCACCCAAACGCCGCGAAGCTATTTCTCCAGTGGTTTTTCACGAAGGAGGGTCAGAGCGTTTATGCCCCAAAGCAAAATGGAATCTCCGTCAGGAAAGATATCCCACAGGATTACTTGCCACCTGACGAGCGCTATACGGACGGAGACCCCTTTCTCATGGGGGGCACGGAGGACTTCGGAGTAGAACGGAATGAGGAGCTCTCGGCATTGATGAGGCAGATTTTTCAGGAGGGGAAGTAAGGGAAAAGGCGCGTAGGTTCCGTTCCTTGGCCAAAGGAAGACACTCCCACTGAAGGAAAAATCCTGGATAGAGGGCGTAAAGGAGGTAGAAGGTTATGGTTCGCCTTGGAGCGAGTGCTCCAGAATTTATCCTGAAAGGGATTGATCGGGGACGAATTGGAGACTATTCGCTGAAGCTTTATCGAGGGCGATGGTTGGTTCTCTTCTTTTATCCCGCCGATTTCACTTTCATCTGTCCCACCGAAGTGACCGGCTTCAGCCGGATGGTGGAAGAATTTCGCGCCGAGGGGGCGGAGGTCCTGGGAGTGAGCGTGGACTTCTTGGAGACGCATCGGGAATGGATCGAGGAGCTGGGCGGTGTCAACTATCCGCTCCTGAGCGATGCGGACAAGGAGGTCAGCCGCGCCTATGGCGTATTGGAGGAAAACGCGGGAGTCAGCTTGCGGGCCACGTTGATCATCAACCCGAACGGAGAAGTAAAATATCTGGTGGTGAGCGACATGAACGTGGGGCGAAGCGTCGAGGAAACTCTCCGCGTTCTCAAGGCGCTGCGCACCGGGCGGCTCTGCCCGTCGGACTGGAAGCCGGGGGAGGGGACGGGCGATGTCGGGCTCAAATACTAATGAGGCGCCGCAGGCCGGCCTGAAGGTCTCTCTCCGGTCCGATGCGATAGACCCCTGCTACGCTCGACTGGAACACGCTTGAAGCTTCTCAGTCGGACGCATCGGCCCTTCGAGAAACCCCCAGGTCGGCGGTTAGGATAGCCGCGCTCGACCAAGGCGATTGAGATGGCTCTAGAAACTATCGAGAAGAAAAAAGAGGTGATCGAGAGCCGGGCTCGGATTCGCGAGTTCGTCTTTGGGATTCAGGATGGTCTCATCAGCACCGTGGGCTTGCTCGCCGGGATTCAGGGAGCGACGGAGAACACCTCGGTCGTTATCATCGCGGGTTTGACCTCGATGTTTGCCGGCGCCATTTCCATGGCGGCCGGTTCCTATCTTTCGTCGAGCGCCGAGAAAGAGATCTTCGATAAAGAGCTGCGGGAGGCGGAAGTCTTGGCGGAAAAGGAGCCCTACCTGGCCGCCGAGGGGCTGCTCAAGGCCCTCAGCCGGGAAGGGCTCAAGCGCGAACAGGGTTACCGCATCGTCAAGCTCCTGATTCAAGAGGAGAAGGTCTTTTTGCGCACCTTTCAGGAGAAGGTCTTCGGGCTCGGATCGGCCGAGATCAATCGACCTCTTCAGGCCGCTTGTGTCATGGGACTTTCCTTTATTGTCGGCGCTTCTATCCCCATGCTTCCTTATATATTCTTTTCCGGCGCAGCCGCCCTTTATCTCTCTGTTGCTTTGGCGGCGGCCACTCTTTTTTCTGTGGGCCTCTTCAAAGGGTATCTGGCTGCCCGATCTCCCTTCCAGTCGGGCGTGGAGTTTTTTTTGATCGCTGTAGGGGCCGCCGGGGTGGGGTATCTCATCGGCCTGGTGGTGCAGCGTCTCTTTCCGGGAATCGCTATCCCGGTTGGGTGAGAATTAGCGGGTGTCGGGATTTTATGCTTTAAGAATGTGGAAGGAACCGATAGAGTCGGGCTCGTCACCTTTAGGAGGAAAAGATGGTCTCTCTCTTTGAACTGCCAGCGGACAAGCTCAGATGGCGCTGTGAAACGTCGCTCCTTCCGTTTGATTGCACGGCGGACCTGACCCCTTTGGAGGATTTTGTCGGCCAGGAAAGGGCGATGCGCGCCATCGAGTTCGGTTTGGGGGTCAACAAGCCCGGCTTCAATATCTTCGTCACCGGCCTTACCGGCACCGGCAAGACAACCATCATTAAGGCCTTTTTGAAGAAGATCACCGATCAAAAAAGGCTGCCGGAGGAGGACGCCCGTTTTCCGGAGGACTGGTGTTACGTCTACAATTTCAATGATCCGGACCGGCCGCAGGCGCTGAATGTCCGCCGCGGCTCGGGGAAGATTCTGAAGCGCGACATGGAGACCTTGGTCCAGACTATCCAAAGGGAAGCCAAAAAAACTTTCGAGAGCGAGGACTTTGCGCGCCAGCGTCAAGTCACGGTCGAGCAGATGCAGAAAAAACAACAGGAGCTCATGGAAGAGCTGGTGGAGGAGGCGAGAATGACCGGCTTTATGCTGAGGTTCTCTCCTGCCGGTATGGCGCTGATTCCCGTGAAAGAGGGAAAGCCCATGAAGGAGCCAGACTATCTCTCTCTCCCGTCGGAAGAGAGAAAGCGCTTGGAGGAAAAGCGGGGCGAGATCGAGAAAAAGGCGGAGGAGGCGCTTCGAGAGGGCAGAAAATTGGAGCGAGAGATCGCCGCCCGGTTAGAGAGCCTGGAGCAGCAAGTGGGAGAGTACCTGGTACGGATTCCGTTATCGGAGTTGAGAGAAAAGTATGAGGCCTATCCCAAAGTCCTCAAGTATCTTGACGCGGTCCGGGATCATGTCTTGAAGCACCTCCATCAGTTTATCGGGGCCGCCGAGGGAGCTCCGGCCGCAGGCCCGCTGGCGCTCCTCCAGCCGAGCGAGCCTCCCGCCGATCCGTTTTTGCCCTATCGGGTCAACGTCTTCGTCGACAACAGCGACACCCAGGGTCCGCCCATTCTCATCGAGACCAATCCTACCTACCACAACCTCTTCGGCGTCGTGGAGAAGCGGCCTTTTATGGGCGGATTTGTAACCGATTTCACCCAGATCAAGGCCGGTTCGGTCAGCCGCGCGAACGGCGGGTATCTCGTCCTCCACGATCGCGACGTCATGGCCAACCCGGGGGTGTGGGAGGCCCTCAAGCGGGTGATCAAAAACCGCGAGCTTCGCCTTGAGGAGCCGGCCACCTTCTTCGGCTGGCTTCCCCCGCAAGGACTGAGGCCCGAGCCGATCCCCACGGATACCAAGATGATCATGATCGGCGATCCGATGTTCTATCATGCCTTGTCGATGTGGGATCCCGATTTCCGTGAGACGTTCAAGGTCAAGGCCGACTTTGATTTTGAAATCGATCGGACGAAAGAGAGTGTCGTCGCCTACGCCTGCTTCATCAGCGCCTATTGCCAACGCGAGGGGCTGCGCCACTTCGATTCCAAGGGAGTGGCCGGGGTCATCGAGCACGGCGCGAGATTGGTCGAGGATCAAGGAAAACTCTCCACCCGCTTCAGCGACATCGCCGATCTTCTGATCGAGTCCAGCTACTGGGCGGAGAAGGCCGGCAGCGATCTCGTGGGCGGGGAGCACGTGGAGAGGGCGCTGGAGGAAAAAATCTTTCGCCTCAACCTGGTGGAAAAAAGAATCCAGGAGCTGATCGCCGAAGGCACCTTGTTTGTGAACGTGGAGGGATCGGTGATCGGCCAGGTGAACGGATTGGCCGTCTATCAGATGGGGGATTTCAGTTTCGGCAAGCCCTCCCGGATTACCGCGAAGACCTTTATGGGACGGAGCGGGATCGTGAACATCGAAAGAGAGGCGAAGCTCAGCGGAAAAACCCATGACAAAGGGGTCCTGATCCTGAGCGGCTATTTCGGAGGCAAGTACGCCCAAGAAAATCCCCTCTCTCTTTCCACCAGCCTTTGCTTCGAACAGTCCTATGAGGGGATCGACGGCGATAGCGCCTCTTCCACCGAACTCTACGCCATCCTTTCCAGCCTTTCCGGCATTCCCCTGAAACAGGGGATCGCCGTCACCGGCTCCGTGAATCAAAACGGCGAGGTGCAGCCCATCGGAGGAATTAATTGGAAGATCGAAGGCTTCTTCGATGTTTGCCGGTTGAAAGGGCTGACCGGACAGCAGGGGGTTCTCGTGCCCCGGGCCAATTTGCGCAATCTCATGTTGCGCTACGACGTGGTTGAGGCGGTCCAGCAGGGAAAATTTCACATCTATGCGGTGAGCACGATCGACGAAGGCATCGAAGTGCTTACCGATGTCCCGGCCGGGCAAAGGGACCAAGCCGGTCAATATCTCTCTTCTTCCGTGAATGGTCTGGTAGAGCGCCGCCTGAAAGAATATTCCAAACAGTTGAAAAACTTTGCGGCTCCCTCTACCAAAGAACAAGGGGATGAGTCAGAGGAACTTCCGTAGCCCGCCGCATCAGTTTTGCTCGTGAACAGGCCGTTGAAAAAGGCTTCGTCGTGAGCTCAGCCGAACGGCCCATCTGCTTCGTTTGGGTTCGTGCTCGGATTTTATGCCCGTCGACGAGCACGAGCCACGACCACGGTTTTTATCCCACTGTTGCCTTCTTAGTAACTTTGCCCTATTTTACGCGAAACTGACTTCGGCTGGGTCGTGAGGTCCGTCACATCTTTGATTCCACATCATCGCCCGGACCGATTTTCCCCACCGGGTAGTTGTATTCATGGTTTTTAGACTCACAGGGTTGGAACTTGGGCCAAGAGCGGACTGGACCCCTTTACTGACCCCTTCGCGAGTCGGAAGACGATCCGAAGCGTCATCGCCCCAAGCGCGATCGGACTGAAGCCTTGACTTCATCCCACGGCACTACGTCATCCGGGAACGCGTCGTCGTCCGCAACGCGGCGATCCAACTCCGCGCGTTGCGCGTCGGTAAGAGGAAAAGTGGCGTCGCTGCAAATGCTCGCCCAAATCTCTTCGACGAGCGCAAGCCGTTCGTCAACGTTGAGACGATCTATGCCCAAATTCTTAACGGAAACACCCCATAGTCACCTCCATTTTCAGGATCAATTTAGCATTTACGCGCGCTCGACGCCAAGACGGGCATAACGGAGTGGCGGCTCATCCGCCACCCCGTTCGCACGACCGTCTGCGGTCGGGCGAACGCCTGCATTCAGCGGCGCACGGCTCTATCGCGTGTCCGCTGGATTGCTTTGTTCGGCCTTCGGTGTCGGTGCAACGATCGGCTGCCCCTCGACATAGAGAGTGTCGTAGCTGAGATCGAGTCCGTTCGGCCACTCGACGGAGCCGGCGACGACTCGCACCGCCCGAAACACCCCGTGGTCGCGGAGGCGCACAAAAATCCCGCGATCGAGATAGGGCTTGACGTCGAATCTCCGGGACTCGCCATTGTCAAACGAAACCTCCAGCTCGTAGTCGTCCAGCGCACGGACGGACTTGACGTGTGGATTCATTGATCCTCCTACTTCAGCGGCTCGATCTTGAAGACCTCTTCGCCATCTACGGCCAACTGCCAGTCGGCTAGGAGCTCGTCGCGGTGTATCTCGATCCATGCCTGCACAAGCCGCGTCTTCCCGGAAGGCAACTTGCCAGTCAGCACTTCCCCGGTCGGAATCGCAAACACCGCGTGATCGCCGGAGTACTCCGCATGCACATGAGGGAGGTGGTGCTGTTTGTCGTCGAAGAAGTACATCCGCACCACGATACCGTAGAACATGGACAGAATCGGCATGGTCGTCTTCTACCGCATTCACCGTAGCACGTTGCGCGAGACTCGCCGAACGTATAGCGTTTTATCCTCGATGCCTTTGAGGGATAGAGTTTCGACAGAATCCCCCAGGTGGCATTGGGGATAAAACGTGTTGGACTAAACCGCGTAGTGCGACGTTACTACCGGCTATGGGGATTGTAAAGCGCAGGCAGATCGGGAGCAAGCAGACAGCAATGAGCCGTGGGAGCAGCTAGATCGTAGCAGGATCGTGGCGCACGAGTTCAGGGATAGCGATGAGGCATTAAAGTGAGCTATTAAGGCAGGGGAAGGCACGCCCCCGCGCAGAGGCCGCCTTGATTCCTGTGATCTTGAAGAGTTGGAGCAGTTTTTTATGACGAGTCCCATGAGCGGAGCTTGGGCAGTTCGGCCACAAGGACCATCGTCCCCTTTTTACAAGCAAGACATCGGGACAGATCCATGCTGGTGAGCTCCCGCAGGAGGTCCTGAAAGGATTTGTCCAGGATTTTAGGCAACAAGGGATTGAGTCCCAAGAGTTTTCGGCATTGGGGGAGAGCGTGCTTCTTGGCCCGGTTGGCGAGAAAGCTAGAGTCGGTGCCGGATGAATCGAGTCTCGCCTGCCTCGACATCGTTTATCTTGCTTCCAAAACGGCCGCCTCACTGTTTCTCAGAAAGTCAACGTCGACAACGTCCCCTAAGTTTCCCCTCTTTGGCCTGCGCTGAATCTAGCAGATAGGTTTTCGTATTCATGGTTTTCAGAGTCAGAAGATTGGTAAGTTGAGCCAAGAGCAGACCCGACCCCTTTTCCACCTTTGTCCTTCACCTCATTGCAGCCGAACGCTCAGGGTGAGGCACGTGGCTTGTCCGCGTCGCCTCCACCCTGTGGTTCGACGATGAGTCACAAGCGGAATTTTTCATTCCACAGCGTTCTCACCCGATCTAAATCCTCGCGGGCCAATCTTCCGATGCGCAGCCTGAGGAGGGGCTTTTCCACTGTGACCAGACGCGAAAGCCTGATTGTGGATGGTTTCTCCAGCCCGGCTTCCTGCCAGTTGGTCACCGGCAGATCGAGAAAACCGCGATGGGGGACAGAGGTGATTCGGCAGACTAGGCAATCGGGACCGAGGTTCATCAAAACCAGCACAGGTCTGGCCTTGGCCGCTTGCCCGGAGGTGAAGGGGAAAACACAGACATACACTTCGCCGAGCTCAACCGTACTTGTCATAGACTGCGTCTTCCTCTGAATCATCACTCAGAAACTGCTCATAAGCCGCCTTGCGCCATGCGGTGTCCTCGGGATCCATGTCCACAAAAACCACAATCGTCACTTTTCCCTTTGACGGCAAGGCTGCGGCAATCTCTGGAGGTATGCTCAGAGTACGACTGCCAGTCAGTTCGG
>Ga0184640_10000415_pt1 | contig 11101 bp, 18 predicted proteins | sample PLM31_200_b2_FD_133161 | JGI IMG/M metagenome (GOLD analysis project Ga0184640, IMG submission 133161) | Groundwater sediment microbial communities from an aquifer in East River, Colorado, USA - PLM3-1_200_b2 | ecosystem: Environmental > Terrestrial > Soil > Riparian zone | place: USA: East...
ATCCGCGACGACCTGCCGCAGGGTCTGGCGAGCGCCAGCCGCAACGACCTGGAGGCCTGGCTGCACCGCGACGATTTCTCGCCGGGCACCAAGTCGACCTACTTCAAGGCGATCAAGGGCGCCTACACGTTTTGGGCAGACCCGGACGACCCGTGGATGACGTTCGATCCGACGATCGGCATGTCCCGGCCGCCACGGCCGCGCGGCGTCGCACACCCGGTCGAGGACGAGCAGCTGTGGGAACTGCTGGAGCGCTGCCGCCAGCCGTTCCGCCGCTGGGTCGTCCTCGGCGCGTACCAGGGTCTGCGGTGCTGCGAGATCTCCGGCCTCGACCGCGAGCACGTCACCCGGCAGCGGCTGTACGTCGTCCGCGGCAAGGGCGGCCAGCCGCGCGTGCACGACACCGACCCGATGGTGTGGGACGAGATCAAGGACCTGCCGCCGGGGCCGGTGGCGCGCCGCACGGACGGCACCCGGGCGACCGCCCACCAGATCACCAACCGGACCTGGGAGTACTTCCACGAGACGCTCGGCCTGAACGTGTCGATGCACCAGCTGCGGCATTGGCTGGGCGTCAACACCCAGCGCACGTACAAGGACATCCGGGTGACGCAGGCGGTACTCGGACATGCGTCGTTGTCCTCGACGCAGATCTACACCGAGGCCGACATGGATCAGCAGCGGGCGGCGAGGGCTATGCTGCCCCGTCCCGGCGCACCGGGCGGGGCCGCAGATCCGCCGGCCGGTTCACCGCCGACCACGCCGACGTCACCGATTCCAGGTAGGGCGGCGTGACGGAGCTGGACGCGTACACGATCCGGTCGGCGGTGCCGGCGGCGATCATCGTCTGGGCGTCGTGCCAGCCGGTGGACGCGCCCGGGCCGTCCCGGGCGATCGCGACGAGCATGTAGCGTCGGTGCTCGGCAAATCGGAGGCACTGGAGGAGCTGGTCATTGATGGCGTTTTCGGTTCCGGCTGCGTAGATGACGACCCTGACGGCCACTGGTGGCCTCCCTTGCGTGAGCGGCGGGAGGGGTTGGTGCCGTCGCGAGGTTTCCTGATCAACGAAGTGCGTGAATGTTCGTAATGTTCAGGGTTCATTTCATTCACCCGAACGGATGGAAGATGGTTCAGTCGGGGACGCGGGCGACGACCACGTTCTTGCCCTGGTGGCCGACGAGGACACCGCGGTCCTGGAGCCGCTCGAGGGAGCGGCGGACGGTGCCGGCGGAGACGCTGACACCGAACACGTTGGAGTAGTAAGACGCGAGGTCATCGGGCTTGGGCACGACGTGCCCGACAGGCCAGTCACCAGCGCGGATCTTCGCGCCGATGTCTTCGATAATCCGGACGTACAGCGGTTCGGCAGGCACAGAAACACTCCCAGCTCGGCCCGCCAATTCGATCACGATCACCTCCAGGAGTTCAAGCACAACGTTGTGTTAGCGAACTTTGCTAGCTATGTTAGCGGAGTCGGAGCGCAAGACGTCCCAGCTCGGCAGCAGGGACCATCCCCGCTCCGCGAAGAGCCCGGCCGGCTCGCCTCCCTGCTGGCCGGCCGGGCGCCCCCAGAAGCTGGGAAGCGGCCCCAGCCGAGCGGACCCCGACCGGTCTGTCTCATTCCGCGAAGAGTGGGCCGCTTCCCGCCAGCCCGGGTATCGGCGCCGCGGTGCCGGTACTCGGCTTTAACCTCCGGGAGTTGGTCATGGACGACGCGCCCGATATGGCGGTCGAGTTGGACGCACGCGGCATGAAGGCCTACCTGACCGTCGAGGACGGCGACCTGGTGCTGGTCGTGCACGACGGCAACACGGGTGTGACGTTCGAGCCGGGCGCCGGCGGCAGCGCCGAGGACGCGATCCGGGGGGCCGAGCACCTCGCGGAGATGGCCCGGCACTACGCCGAACTGTTGAAGGTGCGGGCCGGCTCGCGGCATCCCCTCACGCCCCTCAACCCGCCGACGGAGGTCGAGTGGTGGCTCGGGCTCCGTGTCGACCCCGAGTCGCCGGCGTGGGCGCCGAACATCAACACCACCCAGCCGATCGGGCCCGCCCCGAACGGCCGCTGAAAGGACGAGGCCCGCCCGAACGCGGCGTTCTCGTGGTAGATCAGCGTCGCTTGCCACCCGAACAGTCCTGCACGTTCCGGCGACATCACTGCTACACCGGGTAACGCACGCATCACCTTCCCCAGCATCTGACAGGACCCCCTCATGCATCCCGTGGACGAGACCAGCAGGCACGCCTACCCCACCGGTCACTACGGACACCCGGTCAGTCCAGCGCCGCAGGAGTACGGGCCGCAGGAGTACCGGATGCCGCGACCGCCGAAGAAGCGTCGGACCGGGATGCTCGTGCTGACCGGCATCATCGTGCTCATCACCCTCGGCATCGGCGGGGCGTTCGCCTACGCGAAGACGATGCACGGCCAGCAGACGGCGGCCCCATCGTCTCCGGCCGCGCGGCAGCCGGCCAACGTCGCCTGCGAGCACGGCCGGCTGCCGAACGGGGCATGCGCCGGCGGGGCCAGGACCTACAGCAACCCGGCCGCGAAGGACTTCGAGCTCAACATCAAGACCACGAAGAAGGAGTGCTTCGACAGTGCGGGGTGCCTGATCACGTTCGAGGTCGAGCTCAACTACCTGTCGAGCGGCGCCGAGCCTGGCACGTCGTGGGACATCACCTACGACATCACCGGCGCGAAGGATCCGTACACCAACACTCTCACCACGACCTTCGACCCTGACGGGCTGCACGGAACGTATGCGCACGAGACGGACGAGATGGTGCAGACGAAGAGCTCGTCGGTGAAGCTGGCTGCCTCCATCACCGCGGTCAACGAAGCCTGACACACCGCGAAGAGCGCCCCCTCGGTCCGTAGACCGAGGAGGCGCTCGCGTCACCCGTTCGGGGGATGCCTAAGCCCTTGCCTCCGTCACGACGTCGTGACACACTTATGGCATGACGCAGACCAGCGAGGCCACCGCCCAGGACTACACCGACCAGCAGGCCACCGAAGAGGCGCTGCTCCTCCTGACCCGCAAGCTCAGGCGGCTCCACCCGGAAGCGCACGCCGACCTGATGGCCCGACTGCCCGAGGGCGCCCGTGAAGCCCTCCTCTTCGCCGACCAGCGCGCCGACACGTTACGGGCGGCCGACCGGCGGGACGGGATCACCCGCCAGTACGTCTCCAAGTTCACTGCGCTGGCCGACGAGGAGGCATGATCCAGCACTTCACCGAGGACGGCCGCCGGGTCTACACCGTGGGCGAGGCGGCCGAACTGCTCGGCGAGAAGAAGGACACGATCCGCCAGCGGCTCCACCGTGCAAGCACGGAACCTGCGGACTGGATCAACCCACGGGAGCCCGTGTACTACCCCGAAGACCTTGGACTGGAGCAGTCATGACCCGCACCCCGGAAGTGATCTACGAAGAGATCCGCACGACCCCGCGACCGCACCTTCCGCACCGCTCGATCGAGGAGAGGCTCGCGCAGGCCGAGGCGAGCGTCGCGCACTGCGCGCGGATCCACGAGTTGTGGGGCGAGCTCGCCGACACGCTGTGCGGCCAGGCCGACGTGCCCCCGTGGGGTTACTCGGCCGCGCTCGGTGCGGCCTGCTTCGCCCACCAGCGCCTGATGGACGCCAAGGAGGACCGTGACCGGTACCAGCGTCTGACCAGCGAGGCGGCCGTGTCGCGTTGACGGGAGACATCGCGACACACGACGAAGCGGCCCCGCCCTCCCCGGAGGAGGACGGGGCCGCTCGCGCGTTGAGCTAGCTACTCGCGTTCCACGTGCTTCGGTGCCCACGCGGACCGCGGTACGCCGGGCAGGTCCGGTGCATCCGGGGTCGCCATCGCCTTCGGTACGAGCGGCATCCCCGAGTTGTCCTCCGGCTTCGCGAGCGGTGTGACCGCGCCGCGCGTCTTCGTCCCGGCGACGATCAGGCCGAGCGTCAGGGCGGCGAAGGCCAGCCAGTGCCCCCACGAGGCGGGCAGTACGTGAAATTGCCGGTCGGCTTCCAGGAGCGCACCGGCAGCCACAGCGGCCGTGGTCAACCACGCCACGGGCTCAGTTCGCATCATCGCGCAGACGTCCTCTTCGTTGATGTGGCACGTGGGACCCTCAAGAGTCGGCGGCACTCCCGGCAGAAGCGATGGCCCTTCGAAATCAGCGTGTTTGATTCGTCGAAAGGGTGGCCCCGGAGGCATGTCGTCTGCGCTGCGTATCGCCGTCGGATGTTCTCGAGCATCGTCACCGGCTCAAGGTGGCCCGTGTTGACGCACGCCGTATTTCGGCACAGGTGGTCGAGTTGCAGTCCATCCGGAACGAGACCGACGTTCAACTCGTAGGCAACGATGTGCGCCGAGCGCTGCCGCCCATCCGACGCCGTGAAGGTGCCGTACCTGTTCGGCCGCCGACCGCACTTGCCGGCCGTCCAGACCCAGCATTGCCCCAACTCGGGTGCGCGCTCCGGCACTGGCCCGTTCCTGTCGGCCTTGCTCCAGAATCGGTCCGCCATGGACGGCGGCTCCCACAGTGGATCGCCGTGCTTCTGCCAGCGACTGTAGTGCAGGATGCACATTCGGCGGACCCGGTAGGGCCTTTCGCAGCCATCGATAACGCACGTACGATCGCCCATTGCGGGCACCTCCGGAAGAAAGGTGTTCGTCAGGTCCCGGGGCGTTCTAGCGCCGCCGGGACCACCTGTTCGTGAGATTGTCTCGCGCAGGTACGACATTTTCGCCGCCGCTGCAGGCGATGGGGTGGCTTCAGGAAATCCGGCGGAAGCCTGAACGGCGGCCGGGGTGGTTCAGGAATCGACGAGCCCGTCGAGCTGCTTGACGAACTTCGTGACGTCTTTCGGCGTGAGCGCGGCCGCGTCCGCCGTGCCGGAGGTCGGGGCGCCGTCACGGGTCGCCTCGATCGACACCTGCCATGAGGTGGGTTCGTCGTCGGTGAGGTGCACCGACCAGGACAGGTCCGCCCAGCCGCCTTTGGTTGTTCCTGACGCGACCGCCTGCGACAGGTCCGGTGCGTCGCCGCGGTCCCAGGCTTTGTCCGCGGCCTTCGCTGCGGTCTTTGCCGTCTTGGTCGCCTCGGTCAGGTCGTCGCGCAGGTGCGCGACCGAGCGCTGGTTGAGCACCGACGTCCCGCCCTTGTCTGCCGCCGCCCAGCGGTCGGCGTGATCCGCCGGGATGACGCCGAGGCGGAACTGCCGTCCGCCGGGCGTGTCGATGACGGCGTGGAGGATGTCGACATCCGTGCCGCTGGAGGTCTCCAGCCGGCCCGAGCTACGAAGCTGCTCGCCGTCCCCGAGTTGGATTCGGCCGGCGAGCTTGAGGAGGTCGCCGGCCAGGTCCGCACCGGCGTCGGTCCACTTGCCGCTGTGTGGGTCGCGCGGCTCGTTCGGGTTGAAGTGGTGTCCGGCCCGGACCGCCGAGCAGGTGACGCACTGCCCATCGACAAGCTCGTGCAGCTGTCCGCGCGCCGCGACCGGTCGGCAGGTGACACAGATGCCGTTGTCCAGGACGTGCACGACACCTCCCGCCCGGGGCCGACTCGACTGCCTCAGGTGATCTCCTCATAGGCGTGCTCGAACATCTGGGTCGGCATCGGGAAGTACCGGAAGCCGTCTCCTGGCACGTCGACCCGGACGACGTAGTCACCCGGCCGGGCGGGATGGATCGACCCGTCCAGGTGCAATGCGTCCTCGCCGACGATGTGTCCGCCGCACCATGCGATGACCTCGTCGGCGTTGCCGTCGTACAGCATCGCCTCGATCGGTGCGACACGGCGGCGGTAGAGCTTGGTCACCGGGGTGTGCCTCGCCAGGGACGCCAGTCGAAGACGAAGTGCGCGGCGAGGAAGACGAAGCCGAGCACGACGAGGTCGATCGACCCGATATGGACCTTGAACAGCGCGAGGATGAAGGTGATGAGCGCGACGAGCGCGAACACGGTGGCCTCCTTCAGCAGCCGAGCTTGACCCGGTAGGCGTGCACCTCGGCGGCGAGGTTCTTCCCCACGGCCGTCGTCGGCGGGGTCTGGATGTAGGCGTCGTCGGTCACCCGGATCAGGCCGCAGATCTCCCGGGCCCGGTTCTCGTTGCGGCGTTCGGATTCCTGCTGGACGTGGTTGGTGTACGCCACGTTGGCCACGGCCAGCCCGATGCTCGTGATGAACACGGCCAGCAGCGCGTACACCGCCCGGCGGCTCACGTCTCAGCCTCTTGCGGCGAGGTAGACGAGGACTGCGAATGTGGCGAGGACGGTGCCGAGGACGCACCAGTTGTAGGTTCGGTTGTTCCACCGAGCAGCTGCAGGATCGCGGTGACGCCCGGAAGGCCGATCATCAGGCCGAACACCACGAGCAGCGGAATGTACACGTCCCCGGTGATCTGCTGGTAGGCGATCCCAGTCAGGCCCGAGGTAAACAGGACGCCGTCTCTGCTGATGCGCCGTAATGCCGGTCGGTTCACGCACTACCGCAGCCAATCTGTTGACTCGGCCCCGAACGATCCGGGGTGGACGTCCCGTCGGCGGGGTCTGGGCCGTCGGGTTGTGCTACTTCAGTGCCAGGTACAGGCCGAGCGCGGCGATGAGGAATCCACCCAGTTGGAGCAGGAGCTTCGTGCCTTCGCTGAGTCCGGTCGAGCGGCCCTCGGTCTTGTCCATCCGCGTCGCCAGGTCGGTGACCCGGGCGGCGAGGGCCTGCAGTTCGACGCGGGACGGGAAGCTCGACGTCTGATCGGACAGCGTCTTGCGGAACTCGTTCACCGACTCGAAGCGCTTCTCGTTGGCGGTCTCCGCTTTGACCACAGCCTTCTCCTGGGCCAGCAGGGCGGCGGTGACCGCTTCGCCCTGAGCGGCGAAACGCTGCTCGTCGCGTTTGTCCTTCTCGGCGAGCAGCGTCTCGAGGTGCTCCTTGAGCGTGATGGGCTCCTGCCGCCGGAGCTTCACGGGGTGGTTAGCTGTCCTCGGCGACGTTCGCCGCCTGGACGAGTGCGGCCTGACCGTCGGCGGAGTTGAGCGCGGCGAGGATCACCGCCTGGTCGATGTCGTGCTGCGGGTAGTGCGAGGCCAGGTCGGTGGCGAGGGCTGCGACGTCGATCGGGTCCTGCGCGAGGGCGTGGCAGGCAGCCCAGAGTCGCGGCCAGGTCATCGTGACGGTGCCCGCCTCGCCGCCGTTGGCGTTGAACCAGGCGATGATCTCGTCGTACTGGTACACGAACGGGCCGTTCGGCGTGACCAGGCAGCGACTCTTGTTGACCATCGGCGTGCCGATGACGTCGACGGCCCCGGCCGGCACAGCGATCGCGGTGTAGATCATGGTTTCGGTCTCCTTCAGCGCTGCGGCGGCCGAGACGCCGGAGACGATCTCTTTCGCTCGGGCGAGGATGGCGGGCTTCTGCCCCTTGATGATGCTGCCGGGGCACAGCGAGTGCCCCCAGTCGACGCCGGACTCCGCACCCATCGAGTGGTGGCCGAGGCCCCGAGTGCCGACCTTCCCGGTCAGTTGCAGCGGGACGCCGTGGACCTGGTGGGCCTTCGCGAGGATCCGCGCGTTCGCCTCGACCTGGTATGGCGTCAGCGGGGTGTTCTCGTTGCCCTCGTTCTCGATGCTGATCGAGTACGGGTTGCCGGCCTTCTGCGTCCACGGCTTGCTGTTCGTGTCGAGCATCTGCGCGATACGGCCGTCTTTCGCCACCACGAAGTGGCTGGAGACGTCAGCGCTCGCGTTGCGCTGCCAGGCGATTGTGCCCTCGAACGAGCCGTCGGCGGTGTGCACGACGACGTACATGTGGTCGGCAATCGAGCCGCTCGTGTTCGGGGTCGGCCCACGCCAGGCTGCGATATCCGGCCAGAGTGGCATCAGACACTCACCGGCCGGAGCCGCTCGCCCGGCGAGTCGTTGACTCGCCGAGCTTGGCCCTTTGAGCACATGGGCGCTTTCCTCTCTCGAAACTCCCGCAGCTTTGCTCGCCTGCATGTCTTGCACTGGCGCCAGCCATGGCGACCTACATACGTATTCCCCGCTGCGAACTCGTGCCCATTGACGCAGTGCGTCTTCTCCGTGTTGCGGATGCCGGAACGCCCTCGGCCCCTCACCAGCATGTCTTGAATGTTCTGAGGCTGCGTGCCAACGTAAAGATGGTCAGGGTTCACACATGGCGGGTTGTCGCAGGTGTGGTTCGCATTCTCGTCAGGGCCGAGCCAGCTGCCGCGCAAGTAGCCTAGGAGCCAGCGATGGCTTCGGATGCGCCTGCCTTCGAAATAGAACTTGCCATAGCCGCGCTTGCCGTCCGTGTTGCCTGTCCACAGGTGACAGTCGCCGCTCGTATCCACCTTGGCCATGAATCGCGCGTACGCGTCCGTATGCTCCATGGGAGCCCTCTCCGCTGCATTCGGATATGGGTAAGAGGCCGTCCGGGATGTCAGTCCCTGGCGGCCTCGCTTGTGCGTTGGTTAGGTCAGTTGAGCTTGTTGAGCGAGTTGACGACCCGCCACTGCTGTCCGGTGCGCCACATGGACATCAGGCCTCCGGCGTGTCGTAGGTGTGCGACCAGGCCTGGCCGTCGATCTCGGCCACGATGCGGACCTGCGCGCCCGGCTCGGCGACCTCGTTGACCACGGCCTCGATCGCTTCGAGGACCGCATCCGGGTCGGCGGCCTCGTCCACGTGTACCTCGCCCGCGTACGGCAGCAGCTGCGTGAACTCACCGGTCCTCGGATCCGGGGGCGAGTACGCCTTGTACGGCACGAGCATCACAGCACCTCCTGCACGTCGAGGGTGACCCAGTCGTTGGCGTCGGTGGTGACCGTGCCGGTGCCGCTGACCCGCCGCCATCGGGCCTGGACGGTCCAGATGTTGGCGGCCAGGCCGGAGATGTAGACGACACCGGTCGGGCATGCCTGGTGCGTGCTGGCGGGGTTGAAGAACAGCCGACTGATGTCGTAGTCGGTGCTGTTGACGAGGACGCCGAACTGCACGATGGTGCTGGCGACGGTCACGAACGTCGTGCAGGCGAACTCGATCCGCAGCCGCGTGTTCGCGGAGGCCTTCGTCAGGTTCACCGATGATGTGGCGGGCATGTTGGCGTAGGTGCCACTGGTGGTGGTGCCGGCGGCGACGAGCGCACTGAGCACCTGCCCGGTGAGGTTGAAGTCTGCCGCGTCCGCTCGCTGGCCTGCGCTGAACGCCACGGGACGACCCCTCTACTGCCTGGAGAAGATGAGCGGGTCAGCGACGTGGACCTGTTCGCCGAGGTTGTGCGCACGGGTGATGCCGTTGGCGCCGCGGGTGACGGTCAAGGTCTGGTAGACCGAGCGGAGTGCGAAGACGACGCCGCGGGAGATCTGGGAGGTGCCGCCGGTGACGACGAAGCTTCCGCCGCCGACTGTGGGCACGCCGGCGGAGGTGTTGTAGTCCCAGACGATGCCGCTGTCGTTGCCTGCGGTGGTGGAGGGTTCGCCGATCTCAGTGATGCCGCCCAACGTGGCGACGCTCGTCCAGTCGTCGGCTTTCCAGCCGGCCCAGATGAGCAGCACCCCGCCGAGCCCGACGGGCAGCGCCGGGTAGGCGATGTCCTGCGCGGCCACGTTGAACTGGCCGGCGCTGGCGATGAGTTGGCTCTTCGGGTCGCCCCACTTGCCGGTGAAGCTCGCGATCTGCGCGACGAGGGTGTCACCGACGATCGTCTCGAACGGCGGGATCCGCAGCGTCGGTGCGACCTCGGTTCCACTGTGGACTTTCGCGAAGAATGCGTAGTTGACGCCGTCCAGAATCTTCGTCCAGCCGGGCGCCCCGGTGAGGTACATGTCTGTGTCGACGGCGTTCGTGTCCCGGCAGCTGGCGAACATCAGCAGCAGGTTGCCGGCGGCCGTCGCACCGCCGGGAAGGCCGGGCGTGACGAAGCGGGTGGAGAAGCCGTCCGAGCTCGCCGCCGTGCCGACCGCGACCAGCGCCGGGGTGGGTGTGGTCGTGGCCCCGACCGCGGTGACCGTCATCTCCTCACCGCCGACGGTGATGGAGTAGTCGCCGGAGGCGTGGGTCCAGTCGCAGTTGTCGGAGACGAGGACGTCCATCGAGCTCGACGCACCGACCGCTGTGGCGGTCAGGGCGGTGCCAAGCACGGAGGCGCCGCAGTCCAGCCAGTTCGCGTCGAACACGCCGACGTTCCACGGGCTCGACGGGGAGCAGTTGAGGTCCATCCGCCAGCTGGTCGCGTCGATCGTCGCCGAATAGCCTTCGACGACCACACCTAGGGTGCCGGGCGGGTACTGGGTGAGCAGGTTGTCGACCGTCACCGCGTAGCCGGGCCGCAGGGCGAGCGCGGACGTCCACAGTTCCGGGTGGTCGATGAGTTGCAGCGAGAGTTGGGCGACGCGCATCTCGTCGACGGTGCCGAGGTGCGCCTTCCACGCTGCCGCGTCCTGCAGTGCGCCGGCGGTGGAGACGTTGATCGTCGCCGAGTTCTGGTACCGGCCGTTGCTGTCGACGTGGCCCTGGTCGACGTACTGCTCGCTGAGACCGGCCGGGGAGGACACGGTCCAGTCGTTGGCGATGTGCTGGTCGTCCTCGGTCGGGGCGAACGGCACCTGCACCTGGTTGCGGCGCACATCCAGGGCCAGGGTGACGGCCTGGTTGTACCGGGACGACTCGGCCAGATATGACAGGCCGGCGGTGACCCCGTCGTACAGAATCCCGCCGTCGGCTGCTTCGCATTCGCGCAGGAGCGACATGACGCTGGCGGGTCGCTGCGGACCCATCAGGATCGTCGAGGTGCCGGTGACGGTGAGCTCGAGGCCCTCTTCGCGGTTGAGCCGCTTCAGCCGGGTGGTGGCGTTCTCCCCGTCGTAGCCGTCACCGGACTGGTCGACGGCGGAGAAGTTGTACCGGTCGTAGACGGCCCAATGGCACATCGAGACCCCGGTCATGCCCGGCAGCGGGAACACGGTCGCCCCGAGCGGGCTGCCCGGGCCGGTACCGGCGACGGTGGCGGTGGCGACGAACCCGACGGAGGAAAGGTCGTACGGGAACACGACCAAGAGCCACTCGGTGGTGCCGCCGATGTCGTGCGCCATGAACCGCCAATGCCA
>Ga0184640_10000416_pt1 | contig 11094 bp, 8 predicted proteins | sample PLM31_200_b2_FD_133161 | JGI IMG/M metagenome (GOLD analysis project Ga0184640, IMG submission 133161) | Groundwater sediment microbial communities from an aquifer in East River, Colorado, USA - PLM3-1_200_b2 | ecosystem: Environmental > Terrestrial > Soil > Riparian zone | place: USA: East...
AGCCAAACTCTCCGCGGTGATCACGGAGGTAGTCCCGTTTTTGTGCCGGCGTAGCCAATCCCCGATTTTTTTTAGGTGATCGTTCTCCAGGTAGAGCTCGGCTAATCTCTCCTTGAGCTCGCGATTCTCCCGCTCTAGGAACTTCTCACGAACCGACGGCGCGCTCTCAAGACCCCCTTGCCGTGCTTGTTGCCGCCAGTGATCGATCACGCTGCCGGAGATCTGGTACTTGCGACTGGCAGTGCTCACCGACAACTGACCCGATTCCACTTCCTGGACAATCTGCTGCTTGAACCCAGTTTCAAATTTCCGTCGTTGTTTTCCCATCGATCGACTCCTTCTTGCGGGTCCATCCTACCCGCTGCTTGAGCCGATCGCACCTCCCTCAAATTCTCAGATTTTCTCTCCAGTCAATGGGGCGCAGTCCATTCTGAGCCGCAGGCGAAGAATCTCGCCTTTGCAACTGGCGCTTGGTGCTGCCATCTCCCAACCCCTCGGGCGGTTATAGCTTGTCTCGGATGGGGTTCCTGCCGCGGTAAGATCCTAAATTCCTCAGCCGGCGAAAAAAAATTGGGCTTTATCGGATAGTACATTTTCGACAATTCCTGGCAAAAATTGGTCACTCTGAAATCCTGATATTATCCCAGATTTCCTTAAGTACGAATGAATTAGCTCTACGAGGGCGCGGTACGTAGCTTGCATAGTCTTAGCAAGTTGAAACAGAACCAAATTCAACACAATGGCCGACGTCGAAAGATGAAACATCTAAGACGGCGGCGAAAGCATTGAGAGATCCCTCTTAGCATTAATAGTCGGTCAAAAAGAACCGTTGACCTGCGAAGGTCGGGTGAAGGATGGCAGCATGAAGATTGGAGGCGAGCACGCAGGCATCGTGTTTGTGGCACTTTCATTATTCCTCACTGGATGCGTAACTGTCGCGGAAAGACCTCCCGACGCGGTAGTGGTTGAATCCGACCGCCGTGGCCCTCCACCCTGGGCGCCCGCTCACGGATGGCGTCGCAAACATGAAACCTATCATTACTACCCGGCCACTCAAGTTTATTACTATCCGAGCGTTGGCACATACTACTGGATCGAAGGAGGCGGGTGGAGTTATGGCAGTCGATTGCCCAGGTATTACGTCATTGAAGAGGATAGACGCGTGGTCCTGGATTTGGACTATGAACCGCATACCGACCACGCAAAAATCAAAGCGGTTTATCCGCCGGATTACTACGAGAGAAATCGCGGGAAAGGAAAGTACAGGTAGGACTATGAAAATGAACCGTGTCGTCGCGCTTGCGATTTTTTTGACGTTAGCTCCAGTTTGGGCCGTCCAGGCCCAGACGGATCAGGGGCCGAGCGGGGAAGGCCGGACCCAAGAGTTGGTGGATCATTTGAAGGAATTGATTCGCGGAGCGGAGCAGGACCGGCGATCAAATCCCTCGATGACTAAGCAGCTCCGCGATCTGGTGCGCCGGTACGATTGGCCGTGGAGAACTTCGCTTCTTTACGATGATTTCCGTGATGGAGATTATACGCACAATCCCCGCTGGGTTGCTAACCATGGGGAGTTTTTGGTGGCGCGAGGAGCCGGGCTCAGATCTTCTTTCGACCCGGCTGCGTCCAGAATGCGCCGCACATCCGACCGCAGGAGCGACAGTCCCGCCTTGGAGATATTGGGTGACTTTTTGTTGGGTGGCAGAGAACGAGAAGTAGGCGAGTCGCAAACGAGTTCAAAATCCGAAGCCGAGATTTTTACGCGGGTCGGCATCAGCAACGCCTTTGCAGTTAAGCTTCAACTAAACTTAAGGAGTTACACAGACCGGAATACCCGGCTTGAGTTTGGTCCGTTCCAGGGCGAAGAGCGCAGCTCGGGATATCGGCTCGCCTATGAGTCGGGAAGGACCCCGTCCTTATCCTTGTTGCGCTACGGGCCAAACCGTTCGGCGGTCATCGAGATGGTTGATCAAGGAATAGTACTCGAAGACGGGAACCCGCACACCATTGAGTGGCGCCGAGGCAATGACGGCGAAATGGTGGTGCTGTTAGATAACAAGGAAGTCATTCGGGCTGTTGACCGTGCTCACGACGATGCCTTTGATGGTTTCGGTGTTGTCAATAAAGGCGGAGAGTTCGAATTAAAGCAAGTTTCCATCTTCGGCGCTCAGCGATAGACACAGTCCGTATTCTCCCATGGCTACACAGCCTAGACATTTCTTTTGCCACAGACCATATTAGCGACTTCATCAAGCCTCCCGACCTTCCCAGCGCAACTCTCTTCAGCGCTTCCGTATTGCCGGCTCCTGTCGAAGGATCCCCGGCGGTTCGCAGTGTGTCGATAGTGCCTGGTACGATACGATTCACTTGCGCTTCTGGCCCCCTTTACTGGGGCAACGTTTAACGCAAAGTAATCGCGCTATAAGATCCGAATGGCGCTGCCTTTGATGAATTCCGTCGTCATACGCCCCTTGGACTTGGCAGCCAGCTTCGCCACCAAGGGCTCGCTCTTACTCACCCGCCCGAGCCTTGCCCATTATATGTTGGACCGAGCCGAAGGCTGAAGCGGGGCATCGCACATTTGGCACTGCCGGCCGCGTCTACCGGTTCGGACGCCTGCTCCCCTCATGGAAACAGAATTTCTTTTTCCGCGTACTTGCCTGGCGAATTGGCAGCTAGTGGACATGTTGCGGCCCGCGCAACAAGCGGGCTTGATCGGAAATCGCGTAGTCCGCCCGTTCGAGCTCTGCCTCAAGCTCTGACAGCGCGTCGTGCAGGCCAGAAAGTTCACCTTGCCGGCCGAGATGCTCGAGGTTTTTAGCGGCGGCCTGGGCTCGCGCGGCGCCCACCTGACCTGCCGAAGACGCTAGCGTGTGAGCGGCATTGGCAAGCTCTTCATAGTTAGAATCGGCGAGCGCCCGGTGAATTTTGTCGCGCAGTTTGGGTTCTTGCTCTTGATACATATGGACGATTTCATCAAGGAGCGCTTGGTTCCCTTCCACCTGCGACAGGGCCTCGGAGAAATTGAGCACTTCCTGGGCAGCCGCAGCTTCATTCACCGCAGCGGTTGTGGCTTCGGATGAGCCGCTCGTCAATATGCGTTCGATCACCACCCTGAGTTCCTTCGGATCGATCGGTTTCGAGATGTAATCATCGAATCCAGCGGCCAAGCACTTTCTCTTATCCTCCGTTCGGGCATGAGCAGTCACGGCAACGATCAAAGTTCGTCGACCGGTTTTTTCGGCCTGGGAGCGAATGTGGCGGCTGGCCTCAAAACCATCCATGAGCGGCATCTGCAAATCCATGAATACGGCGTCGTACGGGACCATGATAAAGGCATCCAACGCTTCCTGGCCGTTGTTAACGACGTCGGCGCGATGACCCAAGCGCTCCAGCAGGCTCACGGCGACTTTTTGATTGATGTGGTTATCGTCAGCCACCAAGAGCCGCAACCGCTTCTGCATCTTAATTTCAGTCACGGAGTGGCGGGTAACCAAGTCGCTCGGATAGTCCCCCTCGGTTGTTTCCCCTGTCACAAGGGCAAGACAATCCGATAGCAAGGAAAATCTGATAGGTTTGGTGAGGTAAGCATCTATACCCGCTTGTCGGGCCAGATCACCGTCGCCTCTTCTGCCCACCGAGGTTAGCAGCAAGATCTTCAATTGACCGAGCTTAGGATCGCTCCGGATGGTTCGCGCCAAGTCAAGCCCAGTCGTCTCCGGCAGCCTATAGTCAATGATTGCCACGTCATAGGGCCTGCCGTCAGTATTGGCGGTTTCCAATAACTCCAGGGTCGCCGCCGCATCGTCCGTAGCTTCGCTCACTATGCCCAAAGCCTCAAGGTAGTTGCCCAACACAGCGCGACAAGTTTGGCTGCCGTCCACGACTAACACGCGCAAGCCGGACAGATCGTCACGCGGCTTGAGGGGCTGCTGAATGAGCTGCCGCTGTTTCAACAGCGGAACGGTGAACCAGAATACGCTGCCTTTGCCGGGTTCGCTTTCCACTCCGATTTGCCCGTTCATGAGCTCGACAAGCTTTTTGCAGATCGCCAATCCGAGCCCGGTCCCGCCATATTGGCGCGTGATCGATGGGTCCACTTGCGTAAATCGGCTAAATAGAACTCCGACTTTGTCGTTGGGAATACCGATCCCAGTATCCGACACCTCGAAACGGAGCGTCGCGATGACGGGCGTTTGCTCGACGACGTTTAGCCTCACGACTACTTCTCCGCGAGCCGTAAACTTGAGCGCATTGTTGACCAGATTGGAAAGTATCTGGCGCAATCTGCCAGGATCTCCCTGCAAGGCAGTGGGGACGTCGTAGCGCATGAAGTTGATCAACTCGATACCTTTGTGTTCGGCCTGCGTCGCAAATAGATCCATGACCTGTTCGATTGCCGACCGCAAATCGAAGTTGATAATCTCCATCTCGAGCTCGCCGGACTCGACCTTGGAAAAGTCGAGAATCTCGTTGATAATCGTCAGCAGGGATTCGCTCGACCGCCGGATGATATCGCAATACTCGCGCTGTTTCGGCGACATCTCCGTTTCGGCGAGGAGCCCAGCCATGCCGATAACGCCGGTCATGGGGGTGCGGATTTCATGACTGATATTGGCCAAGAAATCTGTCTTGGCCTGATTCGCCGCTTCGGCTTGCTCTTTGGCCAATTTGAGATCCTCAAAGCCCCGCTGGCGATCGGTAAGATCGCGGATGACATGGGAGAAACCCGTCAGACCGCCGTCGTCATTGTCCACCGCTGAAACAACCACGCTGGCCCAAAACCGGGAGCCATTGGCGCGCATCCGCCAGCCGACCTCGTCGCATTGCCCCTGGGCGAGAGCGTTTTTCAACATCTCATCGGCCCGCCCCGCCCCGCGATCTTCGATGGGAAAAAAGATCGAAAAATGCTGATTGATAACCTCCTCCGCCGTGAAACCGGCGGTGCGCTCCGCGCCCTTGTTCCAGCTAATGACGCGGCCTTCGCCATCCAACATGAAAATGGCGTAATCCTTCACGCTATCGATCATCGCGCGGAAACGAATTTCATTTTGCCGTATTTTTTCATCGGCCAGTTTACGGTCGGTGATGTCCTGCAGCACGCCCACGAAGCCCACGATTTGCCCGGCGGCGTTGTACTCGGGAAAACTTTCCCAGCGAATAAACCCTACCGGCCCGTCCTCCGACTGCAGACGAAATTCCAGGGGCTCGACAATTTTCTCTTCCTGTTGGCGCTGGGCGTGCCTGCGCACCAGCTCTCGGTCATTGGGATGGACGAAGTGGTCAATCAAGTCGAAAAGACTGGCCACCGTCAACTTGGGTCTAATGCGGTAGAGACGGCAAAGCTCGTCGGAAATGGACAACTGGCCGCTCGCGAGATCCCATTTGCACGTTCCGATGCGCGCTATCTTGCGGACGGTTTTGAGAATCGCTGCGGTGTGCCGATACCTTCGACTCATCAACGCGACCTTGGCCAGCGCGCGTTGTCGTTGATCGCCGAGCGAGCAAAGGACGGCGAAGATCAACAGAGCGAGCGTCACGCCGGCGACGGCGATGATCGTGGGTTGATTGCTCGTCATGGCTGCGTTAAATCTTGGGCGGCTGTTAAATTGAACCGTCCAAGTCCGTCCACCGAGCTGGACGGTTTTGGTCGCCCCGAAGCCGGGCATATCGGAAAGTCCCTCCGGGTCGTCGACAAGCAATGCTTCGGACCGGATACCGTTGCCGTCAAAGATCTTGAATGCTAGATCCTGGGCTCCGTCGCCGAATGTTCCGCGCAACAAATTGCTAGCCCGGAAGGAGCCATACACGAACCCCAATAACGCTGCCCGGCGCTGCTCGACATTTTCCACAGGAGTCCCGTTTCGGTAGACCGGCGCGTATATCACGAAGCCTGCCTGCACATCGGCGGACAGCGCAGGCGCACCGGTGTCGCGCGCGCGTGCCATCGCCGACCGCCGTGCGGGCTCGGAAAGCATGTCGTAACCAGAGGCCCGGCGATTGTGCCGGTCAAAAGGCTCCGCATCGCCGGATGCCGCATAGACTTCGCGATTCCCGTTCGGGCGCAGCGTATAACGCGGAACACTCTCCGTGCGAAAACTCCGTATATGCGATTTCTTATCGGCCGGTGGAGTCCATAAGGAAAATCCGATTTCCTGGAGGCCGGGATAATAAACCTGGGTTTGCAGGGCATCGACATACGCCTGCCATTCGCTGCGCGTGACCAACCGGCCCAAGGATTGGAACAGACCTACGCCGCCGCGCAGCACCTGTTCATACTCGCGCATGCGCGCGATGATCGCTCCCTTCGACTTTTCGGCCTCAAACTCGAATCGTTCTTCGGCGCGGCGAGTAACGTACTGGTCGGAGACATACCATCCGGCCGCGGTGATGAGCAGCATCACACCGAGGACGATCCAGGCGGCGACCTTCCTGTGCAAGATGTTTATCACGGTCCTAGTTGGCACTGATTCGCGCTGCTTCTTCGAATCATGGCCCATCGCGTTGACCGTTGGGGATCTTGGCGGCACCATCGCGGCTACCTCAGCACCATCGCAACTGTGATTTTCATCCGCCACGTTTCAGACCGTTCGCCATCGGGCCTATGAAGAATAGAGCGTCAGATAATGTTGCAGGGCTTTTAATTCTCTGAGCAGGCTGGGATAGAGCGCGCGGTACCGGTCTGATCTCTCCCCCCCAACCGGGGTTTGATTGACTCGGGTTAGAATGTCGGTGAGTCTGTCAGCCCGCACCAGCTTGGCCGATTCCATGAGATCGCGCAGATTCACTACGCCGAGGGGGTCCTCCTGCATCTGCTGCTCCAACTTTTGGATTGTGTCGTCGACTTCTTTTACGAACGTATCCAGAACTTCCAGAAAACCTTGGAAATCCATCCCTATCTCGGACATTGTTTGCTCGGGAGTTTGCAATATCGGCCGTCGCTGCGCGACTACTTCCTTTACCTTTTGCATCAGAGTATCCGCTCTGATCGGTTTGAAAACATATTTGCACCCCTGCGCAGAGAGGGCTTGACTCACATTCACAGACTTCACGGACGTGCAGACCACGACCGGCAGGTCGCACCACTCTGGGCGGGCTTTGATATTGCGAACCAGCTCGGCACCATCGGTATTGGGCATGACCAGATCGGTAATGACCAAGTCGACTTCCGGATGTGCCTCCAAGTACTCCATCGCTACGCTGCCATCGCTGGCCGTATAGGTTTCATACCCATGTTTATCGAGGGTATGCTCCAACACCCGCGCGCTAATGGGGTTATCTTCAACGATTAGTACGTTCATGATTTCTGCCTCCTTCGGTTCTTACGCGTCTCTATAAATGTTTTTTTGCCTAAGTGAGATAAGTCACTCGCTCCTGCACCACGCGCGTTGCGCTCCGAAGCTCGTTCGCAGCGTAAAAGCCGTCCACGACATGGAAAATTGGGCCGTGGTTCCGTGGTGATCGTTAAAAACTGTTTTTGTCATCGAGCGGTTTCCAGGGAACAAAAAAGTGATGGCGGTCACTTGGGTTCTTTCCCTTAGTGCCGAGGAAATCTGCTGACTTTTCTCCGTAGTCGCGTGACAAATAAAGATTCAGGTAGTGTCGCAAAGCTTTTAATTCTCTCAGCAGCAATGGGTAGACCGAATCGACCAGAGTCGGAAGGAATTGACGATCCGTGGCTCGTTCGAGCCGAGTGAGCACAGCGGTGATGCGAGGAGCCCGAAGTAATCGCGCTCCCTCGGCGACTTCATGTAAATTCGTAGCGTCGTAGAGTTTATGGTTTTGCTCCAATTGGCCTATCCTGTCCTCGACGATTTTCAAGAAATCGGCTACGATCTCGTCGAAAACCTCGGGAACAAGCCCCATCTCAGCCCGCGTCTCATCGAGGTCGCACAAGGCTACCTGTCGTCCGTTGAGGCATTCTTTGACTTTTTGCAGCAAACTAACCGGTTTGACGGGCTTAAAAAGAAAGTACTGCCCACCCATGGGAAGCGACTCGCGAAATACCTCCTCGGGCTTTAACGACGTGGATATCAAAACCGGAATATCCTGCCATTCGCGGCGCTTCTTAATAATTCGGACCAACTCCTTGCCATCGACGTTGGGCATCACGATATCGGTGATCACGAGCCCGATTTCCGGGTGTGAATCCAACTGATCGAGGGCTTGGACGCCGTCTCGCGCCATAAGCGTCGCATAACCGTGATTCTGCAACGTGCTTTCCATAACCCTGCCGCTGATGGGATTGTCATCGACGACGAGAATGTTCATTTTTCTCCTCACCGTTCTCCCTAATGGAAAAATAGCTCCACGGGCTGACAAGAGCGTCGATTTTTGTTAAAGGCTGCCACGCCAGTCTTTATCTTACCTAAATCGATCGAAAATGATTTTTCTTAAGTAACCGGACAATTTAAACGGAATCCCACCGAAGGTATCAATGAGACCTTCCAGTAAACGCCAACTATCCCGTCAGAATGGCGATCGAGCCTGACGCTCGGGAAAGGAATTGAAGTGTCGAGCCGAGAGCGCTAGGAGAGCGCGTGGATATATGGGGGGGCCGCGAGGGTTCGACCTTATCGGTCGCAGCGCAATGCTTCCGGACCCAAAACTCGAAAGTCTCTTATGTCTCTAGGATCTCAGAAATTTTTGTTAGAAGCTCATCGTTGTCCGCGGGCTTCTGGAAATATGCCCGAGCTCCCGTCATGAGGGCTCGGTCCTTATTGACTGCGGGGTCGCGAGCGCTGATAACGACCACCGGAACCTTGCTGAGAGAGGGTGTCAGCTGTAACCTATTCATGACGAGAAAACCGTCTCCGCCGGGAATTCCGATGTCGAGGAGGATGAGATCGGGCTCCTCCTTTTGTGCCTTGGTTACGGCGGTGACAGCGTCCTGCGCAAGCACCACTTTATAGTTGTTGGCTCGAAGCGCCATCGCCACCAGGCGGCTAAAGTCCTGGTCGTCCTCGACGAGCAAGATACTTTTCTTGTCCATGTAAGTTCACCCTTCCGCTTGTTTCACCGACTGCGGGGAAGTAGGTAACGTGAAGAAAAAGGTACTGCCTTGCCCCGGCTGACTTGCAACCCAAATATCTCCTCCATGGCGATTGACTAGCTCTTTACTGAGATAGAGACCGATGCCGAGTCCGCTCCGGCTGCTTTCGATCGTCTGCGGCTCCTGCTGAAACCGCTCAAAAACTCTTTCCCTGGCTTCCTCCGACACACCGCACCCGGTGTCCTCGACTGCCACGCGAATAAAGCCGGGCTTCTCAAGTAGGAGGTGGGCCCGCGTGCGAATCACTCCCTCGGCCGGCGTAAACTTGAGCGCGTTGTCGAATAGATTCAGAAGCACTTGTTCGATCCGGGAAGGATCGCCATACGCTTCAGGCAGATCGTCTGGAAACATTGCTCTTTCCAGGCAAATGTTTTTTGACTTGGCGATCGACTGAAGACTTTGGACGGTTCGCGACAAGAGGTCTTTCAAATTCAACTGCTGAAATTGAATGCGCAGGGATGCGGTCTCCGAGCGTGCAACTTCCAGCAGCTCATCGATCATTCTGCGAAGCTGCTTCACGTTAGGTACGGCGATTTCCAGACATTCGCGCTGCTCGGGCGTGATTTCGCCGGCGTTGCCGTTAAGGACATTGGCCATCGCCTGATAAATCACGGCAAGTGGCATGCGTAACTCATGCGAGACGTGGGACAGGAATCGATCTTTCATCTCAGCCTGTTGACGGAGATTGTTTTCCCGCTCATGCATTTGAGATCGCTCGATGGCGTAACGGATAGAACGTATCACTAGCTGGGCATTGACCTGTCCTTTGACCAGGTAGTCCTGGGCGCCGTTTCGAACGGCCTGCATGGCCACCGCCTCATCGTCGAGACCCGTCAGGACCACAATCGGAGTCTTCTTAGTATCCGCATTGTGCAGCTTTAAGAATGTTGGCAGGCCATTGCCGTCCGGCAGAGAAAGATCAAGCAGGACGACGTCAAAGTTCTGGCTCCCCACGTGCTCCAAAGCCGTCCCCAACCTGTCTGCATGGACAACGTCGAAACGGCCAGGAGCGGCGCGCGCGAGTCCCATCATTAGGAGGCGAGCGTCGTTAGCGTCATCCTCAACCAGTAGCACGCTTACGTGCTGATCCGTGGATTCCATGTTAGGTCGAGCCATTTGTCTTCGGAAGAATCGAAATTAGCGCGTTTGGCAGCGAACCGGCTGCCCCACATGGGGCTGGACTTTCAGGTAGGACACCATCTCGGACTCGAGCACTGCCGGGGGTCACGTATGATGTCAACCGGGGCAGCGGAAACTCGTGAGTTTTGGCCAATCGCTTGACCGACTCTTCGCTCAAACCGAACATCCGCGCGATTTGAGCGAGCGGGAGCCACTGATCGAGCATGCCAATCATCGTCCCGTTAGCTTAAAAAACTTCGACACCTGGCATAACAATGCACCAATAGTCACCAAGATTCAACCCGAAAAAACAACGCCGATCATGCATGGGGCAAGCATCTATAGATCGCCGGATTTTTTGAAGTCTTCTTCCTCGGACTGCAACTGATCGCGCTATAGAATCCGAATGGCGTTGCCTTTGATGAATTCCGTCGTCATACGCCCCTTGGACTCGGCAGCCAGCTTCGCCACCAAGGTTTCGAGTTTCTTCATGTGCGCGCGGCCATCGGTCCTAACGCTCAGCTTGGAATTAGAGTTGAACCAGAACTTGAACGCCTTTTGGTCGTTCGCCATGCGGCGGTCGAACACCAGTTGGAGGACGTCAAGATCGGGGTTTTGATGTTCCCCGTTGCCGCAAAATACGTAGTGATCCGCGCTAACCCGATCGCAAAAATGCCGGTTAATGTTGTGTTCCGAGCCGTGATGTTGAACCTTGAGAACGTCGAGCTGCAATCGCTCATTTGTATCCAAGGCCTGATGGTGCGCCAGCCCCTTCAGAATGTCATCGGCATGTCCGTCCCCGGTCAGAAGAATCGACTTGCCGTTCTCTTCCGCCAGGAACATGAGCGACGCAAGATTCGGCGTCGTCACCTTTTTGCGGTTTCCCAATTCCTTGCTCAACGCTAATTCCATTTCGCCCAGCT
>Ga0184640_10000417_pt1 | contig 11090 bp, 8 predicted proteins | sample PLM31_200_b2_FD_133161 | JGI IMG/M metagenome (GOLD analysis project Ga0184640, IMG submission 133161) | Groundwater sediment microbial communities from an aquifer in East River, Colorado, USA - PLM3-1_200_b2 | ecosystem: Environmental > Terrestrial > Soil > Riparian zone | place: USA: East...
GGACTTCATCGGGGCGGGGGAGTGGGGACGCGATGCCGCGCATGCCTCCCTGATCCTCGCGGTGATCTACCAGAAGGGGAACCCGAAGGCGGATCTCGCGATGCTGCAACATCGGTTCGACGAGATCCGGACGATGCTCCATACCCACCTGGATGAAGACGACTGTCTGGAGATTTTCGTCGCCAATGGATCGACCGCCCGGCTCAAGGAACTGATCGGCCACATCCGCCGTGTGAAGGGCGTGAAGCAAATCAAGTTCATCCATACCGCGGCTGGAATTTGAACCGCACCTTTTATTCCTAGGAACCCGCGTTCCGGGCCCGTGGCGGCGAAACGGCTCGCGTTCGCCTACGGCCGGACGATTGTGACCAGCCGCCTCATCCTCATCTTCGTTTTGGCGGGCCTCGTCGCGGTCGCGGTCGTCTTCACGCCCTCCTTCCCGATCCTCACCGGCGCGATTATCGGCGCCATCTTCGCGGCGTATGGCATCGTCTTCGCCCTGTCGCCCCTGCTCACCCAGCATTGGCTCACGCGGTCGCGTCTCATCCTTCGCCAGGGCTGGTACTTCCGGGTCGTCATTCCATTCGCGGACATCCGGGAGATCGAGGAAGCGGACGACTCGGGACGGGGTCGCGTGCCCCTCGGGATCCATCGTCCGATGGGGCAACCCACCCTCTTCGTCACCGGTGGGCGGACGGGACTCGTGTCCCTCCGACTCCGCGAGCCGCGTCGCTTCTGGCAGGCCTTCGGACTGTACGCGAAGGATATCCTCTTCGACGTGGCGGACCGGCCGAGATTCCTCGCGGCCTTCGCCGAGCGACAGGGCTCACTCTCTCCAGTCGAGGCCGAACGTGCGGATGCCGAGCTTCGGGATTAGAGGCATCTTCCGTTTGTGGACGCTCGCGGCCACGAGGGCCTGCACATGCCGGACCCGCTCGAGCGATACGTCGGCCTTTTCCGCGATCGCCTCGGGCTCGATCTGGAGTTCGATCCCGAGCAGCACGCGGTCGAGTTCGTCGTAGGAGATCCCGAGCTCCCCTTCGTCGGTCTGCCCGGGCCACAGGCCGGCGGTCGGCGTCTTCGCGACGATCGCATCCGGAAGGCCAAGGTGCCGGGCCATCTCCCGGACCTGAGTCTTGTACAGATCCCCGATCGGCTGGAAGTCGACCCCGGCGTCCCCGTATTTCGAAAAATACCCAATTGCAATCTCGCTCTTGTTCCCGGTGCCCATGACGACGCGCCCCTCCGTGTTCGCGACGAAGTACATCACAGCCATACGGGCCCGCGCCCGCAGATTCCCGTCGGCGACGAGGTCCGCTCCGGACGCTTTCACCCGTTTCTCCATCGATGCCGCGATCGGCCCGATCCCCAAGATGCGGAACTCGATGCCGAGCGACTTCGCATACCGTCGCGCGTCCTTCAAATCTTTCCCGCCCTTCCCGTCGGGCAAGCCGAGGGCCAAGACGCGTTCCGGGCCGATCGCATCCGCGCAGAGCTTCGCGACGAGGGCCGAGTCGATCCCGCCGCTGAGCCCGAGGACGACGCCCTTGCGCCCGCTCTCGCGCACGGAATGGGCGATGAACGCCTCGATGATGAAGACCTGTTCTTCCTTGAAGTGCGGGACGAGGCCGGGCACGGGGACGGAACCTTCCCACCGGGCATAAACCCTTGTTGCCCGGCGCGAAGCTTTTATTGGAATGGAATTCTTCGCCGCGCTACGTGAACGCGAACGAAGCGATCCTCCTGTGGGTCGACGAGTACAGCCGCATGGCGGAAGCCTACGACACGAACGTCGCGCCGCGGTTCGAACCCATCGCGGAGGAGGTCGTGCGCCTCGCGGACCCGAAGCCGAATGAACTCTTCTTGGACGTCGGCACGGGGACCGGGCTGCTCGCGTGCCTCCTCGCGCCCCGTGTGCTTCCGCAGGGCATCGTCGCGATCGACCTTGCGGACGGAGCCATTTCCGTGGCCTCCTACCGGGCCGGGAACGCGGGGATTCGGAACATCCGGTTCGAGATGCTGGACTCGCGAAACATCGTCTACCCGGGGAAGCGGTTCGACGGGGTCGTGGCCAATCTCGGAATGCCGAACTTCGGCGTCGACCGAGTTTTCCAGGAAGTCCACCGCGTGCTCAAACCCGGAGGCCGGTTCATCTTCAGCGAGTGGCCCTCCGACTATCCGATGACCTTCATGCTGCCCCGCGAACTCTTCGGGAAGTATGGGACCCTCACGCCCTCGAAAGACCTCGGCCTGTTGCGGGAGGCCCGGCAACTCTTCCGGAACGATCCGGAGGCGCAAGCGCTCGGCGATCCGGCCGCGGTCGAGAAGGCCCTGGCCGTCGCGGACTTCGACCGCTCGGACGGTTCGACGAAGACATTCCCGGTTCGTTTCCGCGACGTGGATGAGCTCGTCGCGTTCACGGCGTCGTACGGGTGGTGCGAGCGGGAATTGCGCGAGATGACCGCGGACCGTCGGAAGGCGTTCGATGAGGAGCTGGCGGCCCGCGTAGAGCCCCTTCGGATGCAGAAAGGGATCGAGGACACCTGGACGGTGAACTTCTTCGTCGCTCGCCGCGATTGAGACGTTCGTGGGGAAACCCTAAATACGCTCGCATCTCATCGAAACGTCGCGCATGGGCGAGGAGCCGATCATCCGCGGGATTGACGCGCACAAGATCTACAACTCCGGATCCGTCACGGTGCACGCGCTCCGCGGAGTGAATCTCGCGATCCCTCGCGGCGAGATGGTCGCGATCATGGGCCCCTCCGGGTGCGGCAAGACGACCCTACTGAACTGCTTCTCGGGCCTCGACGACCTCACGTCCGGCGACGTGCGGATCGAGGGCGTCTCGCTGGCCGGGATGGATGACGATGCGAAGAGCCGGTACCGCTCCCGCCGGATGGGATTCGTGTTCCAGTCGTACAACCTCCTCCCCGTGTTCACCGCGGTAGAGAACGTCGAGCTGCCCCTCCTCGTTGCGAAGGCCCCCGCGAAGGAAGCGCGGAGGAAGGCCCTCGACCTCATGGACCAGGTCGAGCTCGACGGCTGGGCGGGCCACAAGCCCGCGCAGCTCAGCGCCGGTCAGCAGCAACGCGTCGCGATCGCCCGGGCCCTCGTGAACGACCCCGCGATCGTGTGGGCGGACGAGCCGACCGGCAACCTTGACTCGGAGACTTCCGAGCAGATCATGGACCTCCTCGTCCGCTTGAACCGCGAATCGAATCAGACGCTCGTCCTCGTGACGCACGATGGGATCGTCAGCTCGCGTGCGCACCGGATCCTGAAGATGCGGAACGGGCAGATCGTCGAGGAGACGCGGGGGTCCTGATCCTCGATGGCCCTTGCAGAGAACGCCGCACTTGCAGTCGTCGTCGGCGTCGTCCTCGCCGTGATCCTCCTCGCGGCCCGCCCGTTGCTCGGACGCCTCGCAGCCCGGAACATCCGGCGCCGGACGTCCCGCGTCCTGATCGTCGTCGCGGGACTCCTCGTCGGGACGGCGGTCATCTCCTCGAGCCTCGTCGTCGGCGACACCTTGAGCTACATCTTCCTCGAGGACGTCTACGTGCGGCTCGGAGCCGTTGACGAGCTCGTGTCGAACGAGTTCAGCGGCCAGCTGTTCTCTTTCGCGGAAACGAACTTCACGCAGATCACCGCGGACCTCGCAAGTGCCGGTAGTCCCATCGACGGAGCTGCGCCCACCCTCCTGAAAGTGATGCCCGTGCGCAACGTCGCGGGCAACAAAGGGAATCAACAGATCACGGTGATGGGCCTGAACGCCTCCCACGAGGGGGCCTTCGGCCCGCTCACGACCCTCGATGGTCGGACAATCGACACCGACTCGCTCGGGTCGACCGAGGTGTACGCGAACGAGCGGGCAGCGGCGGACCTGAACGCGACCCCGGGCCAGGACCTCACCCTGTTCTACGGCACGACGAATCAGACCCTCGTCCACGCGACCCTCGCGGACATCGTCCGGGATGAAGGAACGGCCTCGTACGAGCGCCGCGCGATGCTCTTCTTGGACCTGCGGCGGGCCCAGGCCGCGTTCAACGAGAGCGGTGCAATCAACCTGATCCGCATCTCGAACCTTGGCGGGGTCGCGGATGGCGCCGCATCTTCGGAACGGGTCACGCAGGACCTCCGGCTGAGCATCGCGAACCGGCATCTCGCGCTCCGCGTGCAGGAGGTGAAGGCGGACGGAATCGCGCAAGCGATCCAGATCGGCCGAGAGGCGACGGAGCTGTTCCTCGTCATGGGCGCGTTCGGGATCCTCGCGGGCGTCCTCCTGATCGTGAACATCTTCGTCATGTTGGCGGAGGAGCGAAAACCAGAGCTCGGGATCGTGCGCGCCCTCGGCTTCCTCCGGAAGGATCTCCTGGCGACGTTCGCGCTCGAGGGCACGTTCTACGCGGTTGTCGCGGCAGCCCTCGGCGCCCTCGCGGGGCTCGGCCTCGGATACCTGATGGTGTACTTCTTCGACCGGGTCGTGCCCCACGGGGAGGTCGTCGTCACGTTTCACTTCGATCCCGCGTCCGTCCTCACGGCATTCGTCGCGGGCACGGCGCTCACCTGGGCCACCATCCTCGTCGCCTCCTGGCGCGTGAGCCGCCTGAACATCGTCCGGGCGATCCGAGACCTGCCGGAGCCCGGGACCCACGAACGCTACCGCGACGTCCTCATCGCGGGCATCCTCCTCGCTCTCGGCGGGGTCGCGCTCGCGGTCTGGGGTTTCGCGACCAACACGGGCATGGGGAAGATCCCGGGCCCGCCCGTCGTCGCGATCGGCCTCGGGATCGCGGCGGCTTCCCGCGGATGGGCCCGGGCCGCTCTCACGCTCGCGGCCGCCTTTAACCTCGTCTGGATCCTGATGCCGGTCGCCCTCCTCAACCAGGCGACGGACAACGTCTCCGTGGCCTTCGTGATGACGGGGATCATCCTCGTCGGCTCCGGGATCCTTATCGCCGTGTTCAACGTCAGCGAGGTTCTCCGGGGTCTTCTCCGGCGGGCGAGCCGCGGCGCCGGTCGGCCCGTCTTGACCACGGGCATCTCGTATCCGATGGAGAAGCGCTTCCGAACCGGGATGACCGTCGCGATGTTCGCCCTCATCCTGTTCATGGTCACCCTGATCTCGATGCTTCAGGGCCTCCAGGCATCAAGCCTCGACTCGTTCGTGCGGCAGCAGTCCGGAGGATATGATGTGATCGCGTACACCACGTCGTACGGGGAGATTACGGACTTCCGGCGGGTGCTCCAGGAGAACTTCAGCGAGGACCTCTTCCTGGGCGGTTGGAATGGCGTGGCAAGCGCGAGCGTCCTGCCCGCGAAGGTCCAGGCCGTCGGCTCGAACCGGTCCTATGATTACACGCTCTGGGGCGTGGACAACTTCCTGATCCGGAGCAATGGGTACGGGTTCACGAGCTTCCTCCCTTCGTACGTGAACGAGTCGACCGGTCAGCGCGAGGACCTCGCGACGCGGGAGCAGGTGTGGCTCTCCCTCCGGTACAACCACACCCTCGCGATCGTGGACCGCAGCGCGGCGGGGCCAAACCAGTTCGTGCCGGACGAGAGCCGCCTCCGCGTCGTCCCGGGAGACCGCATCCGCGCGTTCGACGCCGCGGGCCGGGCGGTGAACCTGACAATCGTCGGCGTGCTGGAACAGGCCCTCCAGTTCACGTCCGGCGTGTTCGTGGACCAGGACGTCGTCCGCAGCGCGTTTCCCGCGGAAGAACGATACACCGCGTACTTCTTCCAGATGGCCCCGACGATCAACGTGGGCGCGTTCCGGGCGGATGTCGAACGCGTGTACTTCACCTACGGCCTGCAGACGATCGACATCCGGGAGGAAGTCGGACGGGCCTTCGACGCGTCCCAGCAAGTCCTCACGCTCATGGAAGCGTATCTGGCCATCGGTCTCCTCGTCGGGATCGCAGGCCTGGCGGTGATTACCCTTCGCGCGGTCGTGGAAAGGCGGACGCAGATCGGCGCGCTTCGGGCGATTGGCTTCACCCGCCGAATGGTCCTCTCCGTCTTCCTTCTGGAGATCGCTCTGATCGCCGTCCTCGGAGTCGGGATCGGCATGGCCCTAGGGATCGTCTTCGCGTACAAAATCTACATCGTATACTTCGCGGACATCGTCGTGTTCACCATACCTTGGGACCACCTTCTGCTGATCGTCGGCCTTGCCTCGGTCGCGGCGATCGCGAGCACGGCCCATCCGGCCATCCGCGCGTCCCGCATCCCGCCCGCGGAGGCGCTGCGGTACATCGAGTGAAGACCGATGGAAGGGATGCGACCGGAAAGCGAATGTACCTCTAAGTGGAGGTATGATTCGCTGCGATGAGGTCTTCGATCCGGGCCCGGCGTCGGGCGAACTCCTGCTCCGCCCTCCGATGGTACGCGACCATTCGCCGGAAGAGATCCGATCGCGCCTTCTCCGATTCGACGCGACCCAAGTAGTCTTCCTTCCGCGTCGACCGACCGTTCGTCCGTTCGTAGTGCCAGAAGTAGAAGTACCGCCGTCCGTCGAAGTCGCGGATTCGGGCGCCGCATCCGATTTCCATTTTCATACCTCTAAGTAGAGGTATACTCTCGGGAGGCTTCGTCCTTCCGGTGGGAGGTGTGCGAAACAACTCCGCGTCTTCTGCGGAACAATCCTTTTATGGGCTCCCCGACTCTCCGACGGTCCGTCCATGGGAGAGCCGACGCTGAAGGAGAAAGCCTGGGAGCCTTCGTTCGAGGAAGCGGTCCTCGCGACATGGAAGGGGGAGCCTGATCTCTATCGATTCGCTCCGGCCGGCGGGCGGTCGGTCTTTGTGATCGACACGCCGCCTCCGTATCCGAGCGGCTCGTGGCACATCGGCGCTGTGATGGCGTATTCGATGATCGACATAATCGCCCGCGGGCAGCGCATGCTCGGCCGCGCGGTCCTGTTCCCTTTCGGCCTCGATCGGAACGGAATCAACATCGAGCGCACGGTCGAGAGGAAGATCAGAAAGCCGCTTCACGGTGGGACTGGGCAAGCGGCTAACTACCGTTCCGGAATCGCGCTAGGAGGCGAAACTGGACGCGAGCGTGCCTCGGAAACACGTTTCAATCCTATCCCGACCATGAGGTAGCCAAACGACGTTACCCCTGCCAGACTGATCAAGGGAACCGGCTGATTGAACGACTGAAACGCTTGCATCAACATGGCTATTGTGACGATAAAGATGAGGAACCCGCCTCCCGCACTTACGAAAACGAATGAGCGAACGTCTCCCAATAAGCGGGAACCGATCAAGAACAACAACGCATGTGTGAGAACCACGGGGCCGTAGACTGTGGGAATGAACGCGAACCCACCTGAGAGGAGGAACATCGATGGAACGTAGGCCCAAAAACCAGGAAGGGGAGGTAAGGATGCAATCGCCAAGCTGGCGAGTCCAATCCCGAACGCTACAAACGACGACCTGAATAGCAAAGTCATCGCTCGGTTTTTCTTGGATGCCCTGTTCAGACCAATCCATGCGATGAAATGGATGGCCAAAGCTGTCCCGGCGAAAATGGGAAGGGCAAAGGAGCTTGTCCAACCGATTCCACCACCCTGGAAGGAAAGTACGGACCAAATCAGGAGTACAGAACTTCCCAGCGCGAGAAGGCGAGCTGCTCGGAACAGGTGCATCGCCGCTCCATGCTTTCCATCAGTGTCCACGGTGTTCACGCACCTTCAACCGGGTGAGGATACACAATCAGCACCCTCAACAACCATAAACCTTGGTGTCTTAGAGTGGCTGGATCCGGGGACGCGGCCGGGATCAGATACTGACAATGCGCAAGGCCAAAACCACGACCGCATTGTCGCAAATGAAAAATCGCGATGTTCGCAAGTCCGTCAGATTGTGTATTCGTAGCGCCTAGCACCGGCGACATCTGCCGCAGCGAGCCCCACTTCTCAAGACGCGACCAGATTGCTTCCGCACAAAGTTCAATTCTGGTGGGTTGTTCGGGGACGAAGACCTCGAGCATCTTGGAGAAACCTCGAATAGAACTCGAAATTGCCCGATCCGGCATTTCCGAGCCATTTGCTTACTAAGTGCAGTCAGCAGGGCAAATTCGCGTCGCTAGACCTGGGAAACGCTCGCAGGAGTTACCCGGAAAAGTTCCACCTGTGCGTCGACCAACCACGAGAGCAAGACCAAACCCTTCTTCCAACTGTCCCGGGGATGGTTGAACTTCTAGCCGCTATGCTCATATAGCGGGGACAAGATTCTGCTGGTGCCTCAACAGCGGTGGAGGGGTCGAGTCCTATCAGATCATCACTGGCAGGCACTCTGGCGATTCTGGTTCTGTGCGCTGCGCTTCTCGTAATACCGCAAAACGCCGGGGCCACTCATTTGACAAGTCCCTTCACTGAGCATCCGTCGGGCTTGGCGATATCGCTGGTTAACATATCGCAATCGGAATTGCCCAGTTTTCCGAGCCTTTCCCCGGGCTCACGACCATCACCTGTAGGATTGTCCTCTGGAAACGCAAACCTCCAGCTTCCGTTGAACAATTGGCTCCACGACCCAGACAACGGGTTCACGGGCGACCAGTCTGATCCAATCTCTTGCGGCGGCTCCATAACTGTCACAGGGAATTTCTACGGATATGATAGTGGGGGCAATATTCGTCCGTTGAGCTGGGCCACAGCTTGGATATTTGATGTCGACTATGAGTACAACGTAGGCGCTGGCACCTACCTCCCAACGCCGAAGGGGACCGCCTCCGCGTTGCTCGACGACGCCGGGTACATGTCGAGCGGCCCCTTCTGCAACCGGGACGGAACTTCCGGACAGAACCGAAAGGACATCGTCGTAGTCGTAATTCCATGGTCATCGGCAGCCGAGGTGACGCGGTTCTGGATGTTCATCCTGCAGCCATGGGCGTTTACTCGGTATGCCTATAGCGCATGGACCTCGCAATACGACAACGTAGCAGACGGGACATTCAACATCGGCCGTAAAATCGTTCCTGTCGACACGCGGGTCGACGATGCTTTTCGAGCATATGGCGTTTGGTCGGGCGTCCTCGCGGGGTGGAACTTGATAAGCAACAAAGTGACGCCGTCCTACTCCAACGTGCCCCAGGTCGAAGTTCATTATCTAGCTCCTATCTGTTATGGAGATCCGTTTAATCCATATGCCACCTGCCCAGGCGAACCATTTCCACATTACATGGTCAGCGGGTCCAAGTGCGCGTGGACGCACACGTCCGGTGATCCGCCGCTCGCATCAGATTGCGCTGCCCATTGGAACGACTTTGCGTGGCAAATTCACATCGACGGTCGGGTATCGGCGCGAAATCCCTTCGTCGTGAATCACCTCTACGCGCACTACGTGATGCAACGTTACTTTGGCGGATCATACCCGAGCAACGGTCTGACGCCAGCGGAGAGTTCGCGATTCGCCGGGGACTTCGACGAAAACGGCGCCTGCAGCGGCAGTGCTCCGAGCTACCAACTCTATTGTAACCTCCGACTAACAACTGACTACGCCAATTATGACAGCACGCACGCAAAGGGGATCGCGTGGGCGGAAGGGTTTGCCGATGCCTTCGCCCTGCGCGCACTCGCGACTCGACCGGGTGGTTCGGAGACGAGCGTCTTCTCGTTCCAGCGAGCGACGGGGGAGGTCTGGTCGTATGACTTCGAGCCCCGGAGAACTAGTAACGCGGAGTCGAAGGAACAGACCACCGCGGCGGCTTTGCGCGACATCGACGATACAGCTGTAGACGGGTGGGATTCGTACGCCGGTGGTTTTGACCGTATCTGGAAGGCTTTCACACGCTCCTACACCTCCTCGATCCGTGGCTTTTGGGACAACTGGATCGGCCAGTTCCATTCGGCCCATGGCCAGGTCGAGGGAGCGCGCGATGCGCTTTACCAGAACGACCTAATCACGTCCCGCGCGCTTTCGTTGACCGCGACCCTCGCATCGTTTCCGATGCGCATCTCGTTAACCTGGGCGTTTACGGGGACGAACTTCTGGAAATACGATGTGCACCGCAGCACTATTCCGGGATTCATACCGGGCGCCTCGACCTTGATCGCGACCCTCTTCAGCTCCTCGAGTACCACATACTCGGTGACGAGCTTTAATTGCGAGACAACTTACTATTTCGAGGTCCTCGCCTTCAACACGGCGGCGTGGCCCGCGCACTCGAATCCAGCGAGCTTGACTACGGGCAGCTGCAGCGGAGGAGGAGGCGGGAGCCCGTTCGTCGCACCGTGGAATGGATCCGGATACCAAATAGACAACAACATCCTTCCCCTGAGCGATGTCTTCGACCGGTCATCTCTGGATGTGTGGGATTACTACCGATTACACGCCCCCTTGTTGCCGAAGCGAGAAAGCTACTCCCTCAAGCTCATGGAGTTCGAGGATGAGCGCTCCTCGCTGGACCTCGTCTCCCTCTTTGCAGTCGACCACGTCGAAGGGGTCCGAGTGGGCGTAGACCCTGATAATGGGCAGGTCTTCACCTACGCGGAGCCCACCGCGCCGAGGTCGGCCGTGGACAACTACGGCCGGGATACCTTGGGCCAGTTGATCGCGTGGGACGGCGCCATCTACGAGGGATGGCGCGGGGATTTCGTGGAGCTTGACTTTGGCCGAGTCACCAACGCCGACGCGCGCCTCATCATTACGGCGGACGCCTGTCCCCCGGCATGCCCGAAGACGAGGATCTTCATTCAAGTATGGGACGGCTCGACCTGGCAGCCAGCCGACACGATGCACCACCGCTTGAACTTCGCGGAGGACGTCATCGACATTTCTCGATTCGTCCCCAACCGGGGACTCAGGGTGAGGCTCGTTGGGGCGAGCCATTTTGCCTTGGAGGCAGTGGGCTTGGACGCGAGCCGACAGAGTGGGGTAACAATACAGCAGGCGCCGTTGCAGTCCGCCGTCCACAATGCCAGAGGCGATGTGGCCCGTCTTTTGGCCAACCGAGACGGAACCTACGCCACCCTGATCCCCGTGGAGGAAATCCTCATGAGCTTTTCAATCCCCGAGCAGAGGGGGGAGGTGCGCTCGTTCGTCCTCGTCTCCTATGGACACTACGTCCACAAGTAC
>Ga0184640_10000418_pt1 | contig 11076 bp, 8 predicted proteins | sample PLM31_200_b2_FD_133161 | JGI IMG/M metagenome (GOLD analysis project Ga0184640, IMG submission 133161) | Groundwater sediment microbial communities from an aquifer in East River, Colorado, USA - PLM3-1_200_b2 | ecosystem: Environmental > Terrestrial > Soil > Riparian zone | place: USA: East...
AGGATACTTGAGGAGAGTTTTCTCTAGTACGAGAGGACCGAGAAGAACGCACCGCTAGTGTTCCGGTTGTGGCGCCAGCCGCATTGCCGGGTAGCTACGTGCGGACAGGATAACCGCTGAAAGCATATAAGCGGGAAGCCCCCTCCAAGATAAGGTATCCCAGGTCGTAAGACCTCTAAAGACCCCTCGTAGACTACGAGGTTGATAGGCCAGGTGTGGAAGGCCAGTAATGGTCGAAGCTAACTGGTACTAATTGGTCGTGCGGCTTGACCATATTTACTAATGCGACTCCGCGTTGATTGAGAATTACCCGTATTCAGTTGTGAGAGAATAAAGCGAATTTCAAATTGTTTTTGACTTTCGTTGTTCTCAACAGTTTCCGGTGGCGATAGCGGAGGTGTCACACCCGATCCCATCCCGAACTCGGCCGTTAAGCCCTCCAGCGCCGATGGTACTATACGGTCGCCGTATGGAAGAGTAGGACGCTGCCGGATTAAAAATTAAAGCCCCAACTTCGAAAGAGGTTGGGGCTTTTTGTTTCTGCCGCGGCGATAATGTTTGGCGCTGTCGTAATCAAGAGCTTGTAAGGATTGTCTGGTGCTCGCCTGTCGCTTTGCCGTCGGATTTTTTTCTTGTCCGCCGCACAGAAAATTAGTACGTTTGGACGACTTCAGAATTTTTTGCAAATGAGGGATCGCATCAATCATGCTTATCGAAGAACAGATCGCGGAGCGGCAGTCGCGCGCGCGCAAGGAAGCTTTCAAAATCGAACCGCAGGGTCGAGGCATGTTCGGCGACTATCAGGTTTTTTCTCCGGCGAGCAAGCGTTCGTATCGAGTCGCGCTGCGCGGCGTGGGCCTTTTCGACAATTACTGCGCCTGCCCAGACTACGCGGTCAATACTTTGGGGACGTGCAAACATATCGAGGCGGTGTTATTGCACGCGCGCTCGCGCTTCGGCGGCAAAGTTGAAAAGAGCCGCTACCAACGCAAACACAGCACCATCTACTTGGACTACCGGGAGCAACCGCGAGTTCGCATTGTTTCTCCGGCTAAAATCTCAGCCGAATTGCTCGCGCTCAGAGAAGAATTCTTCGACGGCGACGGTTTTCTCAAAGCGCATCAGATGGATCGCGTTGCTCAGGCGCTGGCGCGCTTCCGCTCCCTCGATGAAAAGGTTGTGATCTACGGTGACGCTCTTGAATGGGTCGATCGCGAGACGGCGGCGGCTGAAGGTCTTGCCTTTGAAGCCCATGAGCTGCGCTTGCTGGAACAGGGCAAACTGCCGCTGGATAATCTCCTCAAAGTTCCATTGTATCCATTTCAAATGCGCGGCGTTATATTCGCCGCTTCGCGGGGAAGGACTATTCTCGCCGACGATATGGGGCTTGGGAAAACGATCCAGGCCATCGGTACTGCGGAGATGTTGGCCCGCCGCCGCGGTATCAGCCGGACGCTGGTGATTTGCCCGGCATCGGTGAAGCATCAGTGGCTGACCGAGATTGAGCGGTTCAGCGACCGCAGCGCTGTCGTGATCGACGGGTCGCCTGAGCAACGACGCGCGCTCTACAACTCGGAGGCCTTCTTCAAGATCGTGAATTATGAGCTGGTGCGCCGCGATCTCGACAATGTGTCGGCTCTGTTGCCTGATCTGATCGTTCTGGACGAGGCCCAGCGGATTCGCAACTGGGAAACCGCCACGGCGCGCACGATTAAGCCCTTGCGCAGCCGCTACGCGCTGGTTCTTACCGGGACGCCGCTAGAAAACAAACTGGAAGAACTTTATTCCGTGGTTCAGTTTGTCGATGGCCGACGGCTCGGGCCGGCATTTCGTTTTCTGAGCGAGCACCGGCAAATCAATGAGAACGGGAAACTCATCGGCTACCGCAATCTGGATCAAGTGCGAGAAAAGCTGGCGCCCATCTTACTGCGCCGGCGCCGTGACCAGGTGCTGAAAGATTTGCCGCCGCGCACCGATAAGATTTTTCGCGTTCCCATGAGCCCCGAGCAATCCGAGTACTATGGCGATCAGCAGAAAATAGTGGCGGCGCTGGTGCGCAAATTGGAGCGCCAGGGATGGTTGTCACCCGTGGATCAGCAGCGCATGCTCTGCGCGATCCAGAACATGCGCATGCTCTGCGACTCAACTTTTCTTTTCGACAAGGAAACCGAGGTTTCGCCCAAATTGGACGAGTTGCGCGAAATCCTCCATGAGCTGGTCTTCGAAGAAGAGCGCAAAGTAGTGATCTTTAGCGAGTGGGAAAAAATGATTCTCCAGGTTGGCGCGCTGCTCGACAAGATGAAAATCGGCTACATATCTCTCCACGGCGGTATCCCCACGCGGCGGCGCGGCCAGCTGATTGCCAGATTTCGCGACCAAGCTGATCTAAAAGTGTTTCTCTCCACCGACGCCGGCGGCGTGGGAATAAATCTTCAGGCAGCCTCCGCTGTAATCAATATCGAGCCGCCCTGGAACCCCGCGCGTCTCGAACAGCGCATCGCGCGGGTTCACCGCATGGGACAGGTTAGGCCCGTTCTCGCGATCCATTTGCTGACGGAAAACAGCATCGAAGAGCGCGTTTGGGAAACCATCCGGCTCAAGAAGGCGCTCTTCGAGGGCCTGTTTGACGGCGCCGGCTCGGAAGTAAGCTTCGAGCAGTTGGGCCGAAGATCGATGATCGAAACCTTGAAAGAGATCGTGCCGGAAGAGGCGGCGCCGATAACTGAGCCGGAGATTCAAAAGACGGACGGCAGACCCGACGGCGGCGATGGGAGAGATGCGTCGGCGCCATCGCAAGCCCATGGGACCGCCGACACCGGCCACGCCCTGGGAATGCTGCTGGAAGCAGGGATTAAATTTCTTGAAACTCTTTCCCGAACCGGTCGTAGGGACTCCATAGAAAAACCGTCTCACACTGCGCGATCGCCGGGCAATCAACCGCGCTCGAATGGCGCTGCATTCGAGCGGATCGCCCGCAGAGTCGAAGAGGCCATTTCTCCGCTCATCAAAAAAGAGTCCGCGACTGACAAGGCATCTCTCCATATTCCGCTGCCGGCATCGTTGACTTCGGCACGAATCGCGCAGACGATCACCTCTGCTCTTTCACGGCTAATGGCCGGGTGAAAATATTCGCGCGCGCCAAGTTGGGACGAGGCGAGATAACAGCGACCGACGAATTAGCTCGGCGGGGGTGAATGAGATGGCCGCGCGCAACGCCAAGGCGCAATTAAGCACGGATCTAAAGCGGGTCTTTCGGGCGCTGGACTTCGCCAGCAAGCATCTGAATGGCCGAAGGCCGCAAAAGGCGACACAGAATTCATATTTCGACGTCTACCAAAGTCTTGGCCTTGCCTGGGAGTTTCTCAGTTTACAATGCCAGCATTGGGACGGCTACAAGCGCAATAGAGACGGTAAGCTCGCCTGCCGTATTTGTGGCACGATCAAAGGTGTTCGAGAGCGATATTTCTTGCTTACGGCAAACGGCACGAGGGCGCTCGGCAAGCGGACGAAGCCGTCATCGAAGAAGACATTCGCGACCAAGATTAAAGCCCAGGTTGTTTACGATCGCATACTATTCCATGGCGCGTCGGTGGAGGTGGACGTGCATAACTCGTACAAGTCGAACCGATTCGGCGCGGGCCATGCGATAACCGTCGCGGCGGAGCGCAGCGTGACGCTTACGGAGAGTGGAATTAAGTGTAGCGTCGACAACCATGTCATCGATGTGAAGCTGGAAGATCGGTCGATGGCGAAAACCAAAAAACCGCGCTATGGCGGCTTTCCATCTGAGTTGAGTAAAAAAGCGTTAAAGCAGTTCCCGGTAATATTTCGTTTCGACGACAACTACAAATTCCTCGGCTTGACCATCATCCGGCCGATAAACAAATAGCGCCGGACGAACGGCGCCGGTCCCGCTAATTTTTAAAGGCAATGAACGATGGACACCGTTGTTGATGTACTCGCTCTTTCCCTCGCCACCGAGCTTATCGGTCTCGATGAAAAGTGGCTGCAGCCGTTCGATGTCGAAGATCCATTTAATGACGGTCTTCGACTGCGCGGTTTTCTCTGCCAAAAAGCCGATCACCGCTATGGGGCTTTGGTGATTACGCATGTCGGTGACGCGCAAACGCCGCAGCTTATTCTGGCAACGCCGAAGTTGCATTACCCGTTCGGCAAAGACGGTTCTTTTCATTTTCCGCCGATCAAAACCATTCATCTCTATGAAAAGCTCGATGGCACCAACGTGCTCGCTTACCGTTATCGGGATGGTGACGGTCAATGGCGTCTGACTTACAAGCTCCGTTTATCTCCCACTCTGCGCAACAGCCGCTGGGGACCGTTTCTGGACATGTGGCAAGAATTGCTGCGAATCCATCCGGCGATTCCGCAACTTGTCGAAGCCAACGGCTGTCATATCAGTTTCGAGATGTACGGCGCCCGCAACACGCATCTGGTCGTCTACGACCGTGATCTCGCGCTGGCCGTCCTGTTTGGCGTTCGAGATGACGCCAGTGTCATTCCGTTGCACCAACTTGATCTATTGGATGTGCCCGGCGCATCCCTGTTGGGCGAACTGGTTGCCGACGAAGATCCGGTGGCGAAGTATGGCGAGATCCGCGCCCAGATGGAGCAAAGAAATAAACCAACGGAAGATGAAAAACTAACCGGCGTCGAGGGCACCGTCTGGTATGTCGAGGAACCGAGTGGCCGCGTCACTTTGTGGAAATGTAAACCTGAATCCGTGGAAGCGATCCACTGGGCGCTCGGTATCAACAAAAAAGCCGTGATCGCGACTTGTTGGAATTTTCTCGAGACCAGCGACGATCTCAGTTACGCAACGCTCCTGCCGATGCTCGCCGAGGACTATGAGTTGCGTGACATTGAAGCCTTCCGGCCGCACATTGAAGAATGCATCGGCCACGTCAAGCACGAATTCGAATTCAAGGAGCGAGTGTTGGAAGAATATGCCAAGCTTGGAATCTCAATCCACGTTGATAAGGCCGGGGTGATGCGCGCTCTCTCGAAGCAATTTCCTCGGGGCGAAATGAAGAAGGTTTACACTATTATTGTTGGGAGCCGGTAATTGCGGAACCGATCGTGGCCCCACGTTTGGCGGATCCGGTAATTCTTCTTCAAGGATGGTTTAGGCAATTGGTTTACTTGAAGCGGCATGGCTGCAAACCTCTGCGCCGACCTGTCTACCACCAGCCGAGTAGTGCTACGCAGTTGTCGTTCGACTGAACTCACGACGGGCCATATGGAAGAGTAGGACGCTGCCTGTCGGCAGTCTCAGGGTGATGGGACTTTCGAACCACCGGAGTTAATTTTCAAAAGACTCAATCTAGAAATAAGTCGAGCCCTTTTTGTCTTTCTGGGACGTACGTAGCTCCTGTGTTTGATTGTCTGCGGTTATTCGTTCTGGTAACGTCATCTCGGACCAGCCAATGGGCCACATTTATCAGAGAGTGCGTCTGCGGGGGGAGAAAACCGCTACTGTCCGTATGCTCGTAGACACGGGCGCAACCTATTCGGTCATCTCGCCAGGCTTGGCCCGTGCGTTGGGGATCAAACGGCCGCGAAGATCTGTAACCGTCACGCTTGCCGATGGAAGACGCGTTCGACTAGGAGCAGATTTGGTGGTGGTCAAGATCGATGGCCGCGAGGCTCCAACCACCGTGCTCATTGGAAAGGTCGATGAGCCAATTCTCGGTGTCGAAGCGTTGGAGGCTTTGGGCCTGCTTGTTGATCCAGGCCGAAAACGGCTTTCTCCATCTCGGTCCTATGCAGTCCGCCTGGGCGGTTACCGATAATTTCCCGCTTTCAGTATCGACGAACGCCTCGGCGATACTCTTCGATCTCATCCCGAACGCGACCGTTAATCCTTCCGCGCCGGTGGTCCTATGCGATTTCCGTTTCCTCGCGGCGCTCGGAATCGTTCGACTGAGCTCACGACGAAGTCTCAAATTGCAAATCTCAAATTCCAAATTTGAAGGCCGAGGATCGTGGATGGAAGAGCAGGACGCTGTCCTTCGGCAAGTCTCAGGATGATGGTCCCTCGGCAGACTCGGACCTAAAGGTGCAGCCGAGTGAGCGTGTCCTGAACGAAGCCGAAGGATCGAACCACCGGATTTAAATTGAGGGCGCTGATATGAAAGAGGTCCGATTTTTTTTTGATTATCTCTACGCTGGGATTGAGTTGAAGTTGACATAACAGCCGGTGGCTGACTTCAAAAAGCGATTTCCTATCGGTCGGTGAAAGCGTACAAACCGTTTACTCTCCTCAGCATTATTCAAGAGCAGCTTGCCACAGGGCGATCGGGTTAGAGCCGCGACTGGTCGATCTTCAGCCCCAGCGAGTACTTCCCGACCAGCTCGTAATGGGAGAGCCGGCCCTGAAGATGCTGACTGATCACGTGAATGTCCTGGAAGTGGCGCTGTATCGGATTCCCCTCGTAGATCGCCGTCACACCGGCGGCTTGATAAAGGGTGTCGACGATGTCGACGGCCAGTCGAATCGCGTGCGTCGTGGCCAGACGTAGGGCCGCACGCCGGTCCTGGGTGACCGCGCCGGTCGACGTCGCCTCGTTCCAGATCTCACCGACCGCCTCGTTCAGGAAGGCCCGCCCGGATCGGAGTTGGGCTTCGGAGTGTCCGACCCCAGTCTGAACCAAAGGCTGATCGCGGAGCGTCGCCTGCATGGCCCGCGGTGTCTTGGCGCCGGCCAGCTCGAAGAACGCGGCGAGGCAGGAGCGGGCCAAGCCCAACGCCACCGCGGCATCTCCCGAAGCGAACAGCAAGCTTCGCGGGATCTGGTAGAGCGGTCCGGTCTCCAGCAGGGTAGCGCCAGCCTGAAGAATCGTACGCTCCGCGGGTACGAAGACATCGCTCACGGCGAAGTCATGAGTCCCCGTGCCGCGCATGCCGCGCACATGCCAAGTATCTAGCAACTCGGCCTCGGTCGCCGGCACGAATAGGTAGCGCTCTTCGGGTTGACCATCCTTAAGCCTAGGCTCGCCACTCTCGAAGATCAGAGCGCGTGCCGCCAGCCAGGCGGCATGCCGGCATCCCGAGCTGAATCCCTGACGACCGCTGACCCGATACCCGCCCGGCACCACGACAGCCCGGGCCGTCGGGACGGGCGTGTTGGCGACGACGCTGCGCGGCGTGTCGATCCAGATCGAGCGGGCGATGTCGCGCGGCATCCGTGCCGCGTAGGTCGCGAAGATCGCGCACTGATTGACCACCCAGCCGGTGCTGGCGTCGGCTTTGCCGATCTCCTCAAGCACTTGGACGTAGCTCGGCAAGTCGATCTCCGCGCCGCCCAGGACGCGTGGAAGCGCCAACTGGAACAAGCCGGCGTCGGCCAACGCCTCGAAGAGCGGCCGGGGCAACTCCCGCTCGGCCTCGATCTGGTCGGCGCAGGATCGGATCATCGGAACCAGCTTGCGCGCGGCGTCGAGCGGTAATTGAGTCTCAGCGGCGGTCATAGCTCCATGCCTTGCACTAACTTTCGAGAACACTGTCAGTCAAGAAAGCTTCTCTACTCCAGAGCGAAATCAATGTCTATCCCTAACTTGGAATCGAGTTGAAATTGACATGACGGGGTGAGCTTAGATTCTGTCCGGCCGCAATTAGCGCTGGCCGTCGGTTTGTGACCTCTGGTTTGCCGCTCGGGGGGTCAAGTCCCAGGACTGAATTCAAATCTTCTTGATTCCATACCAAGCAAGAACTAAAAGCTAATTCATCCGCGACGACCGAGCGGAACGAAGGAGTTCCTATGTTGAAATCAATGCAGCGCATCCTTGCATCGATCTCTTTGCTGCTATTTTGCCTTGCGTATTCATCTTTCGATTCTTCCGGGGCCGCCGAGTCGAGGCCGGCTTGGCAGGCGGAGTGGGAGAAAACGGTAAAAGCGGCGGAGGAGGAAGGAGCGCTAGTCATTTACATGACCCAAGCGTTCGAACCGGCGTTTCGCAAAGGCTTTCAGAAAAAATTTCCTAAAATCAAAATCAGCATGGTGACCGGGAGAGGCCCTGAGTTAAGTCAGCGTGTCATGAGTTTGCGCCGAGCGGAAAAGTTCGCTGTCGATCTGTATGTCTCGGGAAACATATCGCCGTTGACGGTGTTTCACCGCGCAAAGATTTTGGAACCGATCAAACCTTTTTTGCTCTTGCCGGAAGTCTTGGACACCTCCGGCTGGTATGAAGGCAAACATCATTACGACGACCCGGAGAACCGTTTCATCTTCGTCTTCGAAGGCACGCCGAGAAGCGGCGAGATTACTTTCAATACCAAAATGGTCAATCCCTCTGAGATCAAATCCTATTGGGATTTGTTAAATCCGAAATGGAAAGGAAAGATCGTCTCGGTGGACCCGCTGCTGTCCGGCCCGATCAGCGCGGCGCAGATCTTTTTCTACAAGCACCCCGATCTCGGAGCGGAATTTATCCGCCGGTTTCACGCCGACACGGACATCACTATCTTGCGGTCCAACGAGCAATTGATGGATTGGCTCAGCGCGGGAAAATACGCCTTCGGCATCGGCGCGCGCGATGTCGACACGGCCATGATGCAGGGACTGCCGCTCAATCAATTTTTGCCCGGATCGCTGAAAGAAGGTTCTTCCGTGACGGCTTACAACGGTACCTTGAGCTTCTTTAACCACGCGCCCCATCCCAACGCGGCGAAAGTCGCCGTCAATTGGTTACTGTCTCGCGAGGGACAATCGACGTGGCTCGATTCCAATCAAAAGACCGGCGGACTCTACGATTCCCTGCGAGAAGATATCTCCAAGGAAAAGGTGAGCGAGCGGGCGCGGCGGGTGAAGGGAGCCAAATTCCTTTGGCTGAACCCGGCATGGATCGACGAGCTGGATGCGATCCGCGACATTATCAAAAAAGCGTTGGCCAGCGTCGGCAAGGGAAAATAACGCGGAAATGCTCAATCACCGACTCGTTTTCGCAATTGCGAAAACGCCAGAACGATTCTTGTCTTTCATTCATTCTTCGCCGCGACATTTGACCTGCTAAAGCGATGAGGCGGGCCATACAATCGCACCCCAGGCGCAAAATTTACTATCCGAAACGGGACCCGTTACGCGATAATTTAATCGGAGGTGGCGAGGCATGATCCGCTTTCAGATTATCGAACGCACTGGAGCAAATCTGCACAAGACACTCGTCGATGCGATGCGGGCGGGCTGCGCACTTTCGCGGCAACTCGGCGCGGCCGCAGGATTCAGCACAAAAACCTGTCGTATCCGGGCTGGATGAATTGGTCCGTCGTCGACACCGTCATCAATTGCGAAGTGATCAGCCCACGCAAGCCCGGTCGAGAGTGGCAATTCTTCAGCGCATTCCTCGGCCGTCTTGCGGATCGTTACGCGGACCGGATCGTCGCAATCAATGTTCAATTTCCCATCTCGACGGTGCAAGCTGGCAGGGCGGCGAAGGTTAGAAAGCGGCGGACCCGTCGCCGCACGTGATTCTACGCTCTGTCGCGTACTGCGGGATCACTCACGGATAAGCGCCTTTCAAAATTTTTTCCCTAGAAATGCATTCTCCTTTGTTTGGCAAGACTTCGTAGCCGTTGGGCTGATTGCGCATTCATGGACATTTGCGCCAAAAATTGACCTCCGAGCGGTTGATTTTTCTGCCGTTGGATTTACACGCACATTTGTGAGTGCCGGCGTCGCCGTATATCCGAAGGATGGGGACAGAGCGGAGTCTCTTATGAGCGCCGCGGATAGTGTTTTGTATGAGGCGAAAGGTCGTGAGCGTCCGGATCGTCCCAGGACGCCTTGATGAACCAACCGTCAAAATTGTACCGATGCTTTCGTTATTGTGCTCGCCACGATAAGCCTGATTCCGCCGCCCGCTAACTCGTAGCTGTTAATTCCTTCGACCTTGTTCGTCTCGTGGCCGGTCATTTGCCCCACAGCGAAGCGAAAAACCCTTCCTTGACTAGTTCCTGAACCAAGCTGTTGTCGTAGAACTGTTCAGGCTTCGCCTGTTTGGCTTTGGGATTTTTCTTGCCGCTCTCATCCATGGTCACCTGAATCGCCTCGCGCTTAACCAAGGGGATTTTTTGCACGAAGTCGTAGGCGTACTGCATGGTGCCCTCGAGCATGCCTGGGTCCGTGACCTTGGTGTAGCGGGCGACAATCGCCTTCGACTCCTCTTTGCGGGTATGCATGAAATGAACTGCTCTTCCGTAGGCGCGCACGAAGGCCTTAACCTGAGCCCTGCGCTCGCGCATGAATTTGCCCGTTGTCGTGAGACCCTGATGGAGAAAGGGGATCTCCTCCTTGGCTAGATTGGCCAGTACCTTCATCCCGGCTTGCTGAGCCACTAGCCCCATGGGATAGGACATCGCCGCGGCATAGATGGACCTTTTGGAGAGGGCTGCGGCCAACTCCGGCACACCGCCGATCTGGATGATCGGCACATCCCGGACAGGCTCAAGGCCGTATTTTTTGAGAAACATCTGCATCGCAAAATCGGTGGTGGCGCCAAAGCGTGTAACCCCCACAGGCTTGCCTCTCAGGTCTTGAACGCTTTTGATCTCCGGCGCTGCTATAACGTAAAGGGCGACGAAATTGACGATGGCGCCCACCGCCAAGAGATCGCCCCCCTGAAGGCCGGTGTCTACCACGGCCTGGCTGTTAGCGGTGGAAATCGCTACTTCCCCGGCCAGCATCGCTTGCGCCATAGTCGATGAGCTGGCGATATAAATTAGATCGGCATCCAGCCCTTCCTGCTTGAAGTAGCCGGCGTCCTTCATGACCCAGACGGGGAGCTGGATCGCGGTCACCCCGGAATAACCGACCACTAACTTTTGCGCCGAAACCAGGGCGGGAACACCAGGGAGCAGAACAAAGCTGAGGACGATTATCTTCCAAGCGATCAGTCCTTTCATAACTTCCTCCTTGCAAGCGTAAGTCCAGGCTCCAAATTCAGAATTTTGACGGCTCTGAGTCAGCCGACATTGAGCGCGCCGCCGCCGTCAACGAGCAGCGCCACGCCGGTGATGAAATTGGCTTCGTCGGAGGCGAGGAACAGCGCCGCATTGGCCACG
>Ga0184640_10000419_pt1 | contig 11068 bp, 10 predicted proteins | sample PLM31_200_b2_FD_133161 | JGI IMG/M metagenome (GOLD analysis project Ga0184640, IMG submission 133161) | Groundwater sediment microbial communities from an aquifer in East River, Colorado, USA - PLM3-1_200_b2 | ecosystem: Environmental > Terrestrial > Soil > Riparian zone | place: USA: East...
CGCGTGGATTTCGTCGCGGACGCGTCGGAAGACTTGCAGGACCTGCTCTTCGTCACCTGTCGCGATTGCCGGGTCGGCAAGTGGCCAATGAATGCATTGCGCTGGTGTTCCCGGCACCGGACATTGCTCCTCTGCGTCAGCGCAAAGCGTTATCACCTGGTCGAGGGTATCAAGAGGAATGCTTCGTAATCCTTTGGAATGTTGCTTCGTGATATCGATGCCGGCTTCCGACATTACCCGAACCGCGAGCGGATGCATTTCTTTGGGCGCAGTGCCGGCGCTGAGAATTCTGTAGTGATTACCCGCCAACTGTCGCGCAAATCCTTCGGCCATTTGGCTGCGACATGAATTGCCCGTACAAAGAAACAGGATCGTCTTTCGATCGACTTCAGCGGGCACCGCGGGCAAGCGGACCCGCACCGTCGTACCTTTGTTCAATTGGCTTTCAAATTTTAGTTCTGCTTTATGGACCTGAACGATATGCTTGACGATGGCCAGGCCTAAGCCTGTGCCGCCCAGGTCGCGTGAGCGCGCCTTGTCGACCCGATAAAAACGCTCGGTCAATCGCGGCAAGTCCTTTTCCGGGATTCCAGGACCTGTGTCACTGACGGTAATTTCAACCTGTGGGACGCCGCCGTTTTGAGGCGGCACGTCGATTGCCGTGAGCGTAACCTGACCGCCCACGGGCGTATATTTGATGGCATTATCGACTAAATTGATGAACAGTTGCTGCAGACGGTCCAAGTCGCCGCGCAGCCTTGGAATATCGGTGACGACGTTTTGGCTGAGCTTGATTTTCTTTTTGTTGGCCTGGTCCCAAAACACTTCTAAAACTCGCTGGATCAAGTGTCCGGCGTCGAGGGGCTGGAGCGCGAGTTGTATTTTTCCCGACTCCAAATCCGACAAGGTCAGCAAATCCTCCGTCAGACGGCTGAGCCGCTCGGAGTGGCGGTCGATGATCGCCAGAAATTGCCGGTTGTCCACGGGATCGGCAGGCGGCGTATGCAGCAAGGTTTCGACGTAGCCGCGTATCGCCGTCAGCGGCGTGCGTAGCTCGTGCGAAACATTGGCCACGAAATCGGAACGCATGGTTTCAAAACGTTTGATATCGGTGATGTCATGGAAAACCAAGATGGAACCGAAAAAGCTGCCGCGCGCGTCTTTCAGGCGCACGGCATTGACGCGAAACCAGCGTTCGTCGTCGAGTTCGACTTCTTTGGAATATCGTTGATTCAAAAAATCGAATTTGAGCACTTCCTCCAGGATTTTGCGCATCTCCGGATGACGTGAAATTTCCAACACAGAGGCGCCGTGGATGTCTTGTTCTTCCGGCACGTGAAACATCGTCTTGGCTTGATCGTTGATGACCAACACCTGGCCTTTGGCGTCCAATACCAACACGCCTTCGATCATGCAGCGCAGAATCGAATCGGCCTTTTCTTTTTCATCGATGACCCGTTGGAGATTGTCGCGAATCTTGAGGCTCATCTCGTTCAGCTGTTGTTCGAGCAACGAAATCTCGTCCCCTCCACGGCTCGGAAAGAAATTTTGCGGATAAGAACCCTGCGCCACTTGCGTTGAAAACTGTACCAAGCGGTGAAAGCGCCGGCTTAAATATCGAGAAAACAGCCATGCCAAAATCAAACCGGCCACGGATGCCAAAGCAAGGCCGGTCAGCAGAGCGCTGCTATTAGTGCCGATTACGCTTTCAACTTCCTTGAGCGGCATAGCGACCCGAACGATTCTCTCCTGGCCGGCGCCGCTTTGGTAAAAGGCGCGATAGAGCATTTCGTATCCGACGGTCGTGCTGTAGCGAATCGCGCTGCCTGAACCGCTGCGCAGCGCTTGGACAACTTCCGGCCGAGTGTCGTGGTTCTCCATTTTTGTCGAGGCTTCCGAAGAGTCGCCGAGGACTCGGCCATCGCGCGCGATGACGGTGATCCGTGAGCCTAGTTCGCCCGATAACTGTCGGCAAAGCTCGTCTAGGACCGAGCCTTCCATGTCGAAAGGAACAACCCGCCCCAGCAGTTGGGCTTCTTGTTCCATGCGCCCGCTGAGCGAGCTGATGTAAAAATTACGCAGCGTGGTGCTGGAGGAGTAGTAGAAACTCGCGAACAGGATGGCAACGACGGCGAGGTAGGAGAGAAAAACCTTTGCGACGAGACTATTGCTCCAGAGCCTTCTCATCGAACTTATAGCCGACTCCTCGAAGGGTCAGGATCCATTTAGGGTTACTATCGTCCTTTTCGATGGCCTTGCGCAAGCGGCGAATGTGAACGTCGACGGTGCGCGGAGTGACATAGGTCTCGCCGCCCCAGACTCGATCGAGAAGTTGATCGCGGCTCAGTACCCGATTGGGATTTTGCACCAAAAAACGCAGCAGCTCGAATTCTTTGAGCGTTAACTTGACGTTTTTCCCGCGAGCGCAAACTTCGTAGTTCGTAAAATCAATCTTGAGGCCGCCTCGATCGTAGGCCGGCAAGCTCTCGGTTTGCCGGGCCGCTTCGGCGCGCCGCAGGATGGCGCGTACCCGCGCGACGAGCTCGCGCGGACTAAACGGCTTGGTCAAATAGTCGTCGGCGCCCATCTCGAGCCCGAGGACGCGATCGGTCTCGCCCGCCTTGGCGGTCAGCATGAGAATCGGCAGGCTGGCGGTGTCCGCGCGGTCTCTTAAGATTTTGCACAGTTCGATGCCCGATAGGCCGGGCAGCATCAGATCCAAAACAACCAGATGCGGCTTGTCGCGTTGAATGACCTTGAGCGCTTGCTCGCCGTCCTCGGCTTCGATGACCTTAAAGCGTTCTTGCGCCAGGTTGTAGTTGACGAGCTTGCGAATATCGGGCTCGTCTTCGACGACGAGAATCTTTTGTCCGCTGGTAACCATAGGAGGCCTAAACCGCAGGGGGCAGCACTTTCATGTGACGTATGCTTTTGCCTTTAACCATAAAGATCACCATCTCCGCGATATTGGTCGCATGGTCGGCGATCCGCTCCAAATACTTCGACACGGAGGCGATTTTCGTGGCCCGGCTAATGGTTTGGGCGTTTTCCAGCATAAACGACAGGGTTTCCCGAAAAATCTGCACGTTTAGCTGGTCGACTTCGTCATCGTCCTTGCAAACTTTAAGCGCTAGATCCGTGTCTTCCCGAACAAAGGCGTCCAAGCTCTCACGAATCATCCGCTGGGAGATGCGCGCCATACGGGGAATATCGATATAGGGCTTGAGCTGCGGCTCTTGGTTGAGCTCGAGCGCTCGCTCGCAGATATTTACGGCCATGTCGCCGATCCGTTCGAGATCCGTCGTGATCTTGAGCCCGGTTGTAATGAAACGCAGGTCGCGGCCGGCTGGCTGATGCAGGGCCAACAGTTTGATGCAAATGTCGTCGATATCGACGTCGAGGCGATTGACCTCGTGGTCGCGCTCGATGATGATCTGCGCCAGCTCGGAATCGCGGTCAACCAAAGTCTTCACCGCTTTCTGGATCTGGTCCTCTACCAAACCGCCCATGTAGAGGATTTCTTCGCGGAGCTTCTTAAGTTCTTCTTCGTATCTTTTATCGGTATGTTCCGTTGTCGCAGACATGGGCCTTCTCCTTAACCGAAGCGGCCGGTAATGTAATCTTCGGTTTGTCGTTTTTCTGGGGCGGTAAATAATTTACCAGTGTCGCCGAATTCAATCAGCTCGCCGAGGTAGAAAAAGCCGGTGTAATCCGAAACGCGGGCCGCCTGCTGCATGTTGTGAGTCACGATCACGATGGTGAACGTGTCCTTTAGCTCATGAATCAGTTCCTCGATCTTAGCGGTGGAAATTGGATCGAGTGCTGAGCAGGGTTCGTCCATGAGCAACACCTCGGGTTCTACCGCGAGAGCACGCGCGATGCATAACCGTTGCTGCTGACCGCCGGAAAGATCAGCGGCACTCTTGTGCAAGTTGTCTTTGACCTCGTCCCAGATCGCCGCGCGGCGCAAGTTCTTCTCGACCACTTCGTCAAGTTGGCTACGGTTATTTATGCCGATGATTCGCAGTCCATAGACGACATTTTCATAAATACTCTTGGGAAAGGGATTCCATTTTTGAAAAATCATGCCGACGCGCCGGCGCAGCAGTATTACATCGGTGGATGGATCATAGATATTTCTGCCGTCGAATTTTATCTTCCCAGTGACCCGTGTGTTCAACACCAGGTCGTTCATGCGATTGAGGCAGCGCAGGAGCGTGGTCTTACCGCAGCCGGAGGGACCGATGAAAGCCGTAGCTTTTTTCTCCGCGATGTCGATGTTTATGGACTTCAGGGCGCGTTTTTCGCCATAGTAAAAATCAACATTGTCGACCTTGATGATCGGGTTGCCGGGTTCAGTCGTCATCTGCGTTGCTGCATCCTTGTCTGTGCGCGCTGCGGGCACGGCTATCTTAGGTGTGCCAACGTTTTCCTGTAGATTCATTCTACCTCCATCCGGTCCATTATTCATAGGGTTGTTCGCTACCACTTAATTCGCTTGCGGAAACGGTAGCGAAAGTAAATCGCCACGGCATTCATGCATAGAGTCATGACCATCAACACCAACCCAGTAGCGGCGGCGTTGAGATGGAATTCTTGCTGGGGGCGAGAGACCCAATTGAACATTTGGATGGGCATGACGGTAAACGGCGACATGAGCCACTGAAATGATATGAAGGGAAACTCCGACGTTATCGGCGAATCCGGCAAGAACGCGATAAAGGTCAACGCGCCGATGGTGATCAGCGGCGCCGTTTCGCCGATCGCACGCGAGAGAGCGATGATCACACCCGTCAAGATGCCGCCGGTGGAATAGGGAATGACGTGGTCTCTGGTAGTCCGCCATTTTGTTGCTCCCAGCGCATAAGCCGCTTCGCGTATGCTGTTGGGAATTGCACGAATTGACTCGCGAGTGGCGACGATGACGATTGGCAGGATCAGTAATGCCAGCGTCAAGCCGGCGGTCAGGATGCTGTGGCCCAAATTGAGTTGATAGACAAACAGCCCGAGCGCCATCAACCCGTAGATAATCGAAGGGACGCCGGCCAGGTTAGCTATGTTGATCTCGATCATCGCGGTCAACCAGTTCTTCGGCGCATACTCTTCCAGATAAACACCCGCGGCTACTCCCATGGGAACGGCGGTTGCCGCGGTTACCATCATCACCATTGTCGTTCCCACCCAGGCCGATAGAATCCCGGCTTGCCCGGCAAAGCGCGAGGGAAAAGCGGTGAAGAAGTTATAGGACAACCGCCCAACGCCATCGATCGCCAAGTCCAGGATCAGGGCGCCTAGCGTGATCATGCCGACGAAAGTCGCTAGCAGGCCAACGACGGCGAACAGTGCGTCTCTTCTCTTGCGGCGTGCCGTGTTCTTTTCCAAGTCTTCCATTATTCGTAGATCTCCCTAAACTTTTTGCGCAGAAAATAGCCGCCAATGTTAAAGGCCAGCGTCATCAGCATCAGCACCAGTCCGGCGGCGAAAATGCTCTGATAGGCGATGCTACCATGAGGGAGATCGCCCAAGCTGACTTGGACGATGTAGGCGGTGATCGTCGCCGCGCCTTCCATCGGATTTAACGTCAAATTCGGCTGTGTTCCCGCCGCGATCGCAACGATCATGGTTTCCCCCACGGCGCGCGAGAAACCGAGTACGTAGGCCGAAGCGATCCCTGAGAAGGCGGATGGGATCAAAACTCTTAAGGCGGTCTGAAGGCGCGTGGCGCCCATGGCGTAGGAGCCCTCGCGAATGGTGACGGGGACCGCCTTGATGGCGTCTTCGCTGAGCGAGCTGATATAGGGGATGATCATGATGCCGATGACGATACCGGCGCTCAACATATTAAAACCGGGCAGGCCCGGCAGAAATTTTTGCAAAATCGGCGTCAGGAATAGCAAGGCGAAGTAACCGAAAACCACGGTGGGTACGGCGCTCAGCAATTCCAATACGGGCTTGAGGATTTCCCGCACGCGAGGGTTGGCGTATTCGCTCAAATAAATTGCGACGACGGTACCAAGCGGCAGGGCGACAACGAGGGCCGTTATCGAAGTTACCAACGTTCCGGTGACCAGCGGCATAATGCCGTAGCGTGGATTGGTAAAGAGCACGGTCCATTGCGTATCCGTAAGAAAATCCACGATCGAAACATGCGCGAAGAACTGTTCGGATTCGTAAAGCAGGACACCCACGATCCCCACGGTAATGGCGATGGACGACATTGCCGCCAGGAACAGGAAAAATTCGATGATGCGTTCGCTAATTCGCTGGAGATTAATTCCGGCAAAGTCGCTTGGTACGGATAACTCTCTGACACTGGGATAGGTCGCTTCCGTTTTGACGGGATTATTTGCCATGCAGGCCTCTTTCCACCCAAAAGAGAGGGGCACTTGCTGTGCCCCTCTCCGTTTAAGGGATTGCGCCAATTAAATGGCTATAATTTTGGTTCTCTCTTCATGAGGTCGTCAATCGTTACACCGACATCCGCGTGCCCGCCGAACGCCGTTCCCACTTTGCCGCTTTTTACACGGCTGACCCCAAGTGTATAGACCTTCTCTGGGAGCGGGACGTATTTGACTTCCTTGACGAGTTTCGGAGCGTGCTGGAGATAGAATTCCGCGAACTCCTTAACTTCCGGCTTTGCCAGCGACTTCTTGTTCACATAAATGTAGATCGGCCGGGACAGCGGCTGATAGCTGCCGTCGAGCACGGTCTTTTCCGACGGGACGACACCGCCTTTGCCGTTGTCGACCGCCACGGCTTTGAGCTTGCCCGTGTTTTCGGCGTAGTAAGCGAAGCCGAAAAACCCGAGGGCATTGACGTCGTTGGCCACACCTTGAACCAGCACGTTATCGTCCTCGCTTGCCGTGAAGTCGCCGCGGCTGGACTTCGCCTTTCCCATGATCGCTTCCGTGAAGTAGTCGAAGGTCCCGGAGTCCGCGCCGGCGCCGAAAAGCTTCAACGGTGCGTTGGGCCATTTGTCCCGAACTTGGTTCCAGTTGGTAATTTTTCCCTGGGCAGCGGGTTCCCATATCTTTTTAAGCTCGGCCACGGTCATGGAAGGCGACCAGTTGTTTTTGGGATTGACGATTACTGTAAGGGCGTCGAAAGCCACCGGCAGCTCTATGTACTCAACGCCGGCGCCTTTGCACGCCTCCATTTCCTGTTTCAGGATCGGCCGCGATGCATCGCTGATATCAGTTTCGCCCCGGCAGAACTTCTTGAAACCGCCGCCGGTGCCCGATATGCCTACGGTCACTTTGATCTTGCCTTTTTTCACCTTCTGGAATTCCTCGGCGACTGCTTCGGTGACCGGGAAAACCGTGCTCGAACCATCGATCTGGACGATTTGGGCTCTGGCAACGGTTGGAGCGAGCCCCAAAAGCGCCATCAGAGCTACTGAAAATACCATATTCTTCATAAGACTCTCCTTTGTTATCAGTCTTTAGAAACCCATTGTTACGGGAATATTACGGTTCCGTTAACGTTGCGTGAATGAGTGCAAGGGCTTCGACAGCGTGACTTGACCTTACCTGAATAGAGCGGCTTATCATTCATTCGCAACCTGGACGGAATGTATAAGCGGCGAGCGTGAATCGTAAGTTAAGCGCGTATGAAGAAACGGTTAACGGCGCAGTGAAACGCTGGATAAGTGGGCTGTCTTAACAAAGATTTAACATATTTTGCGCCAGTTCATGCTGGCCAAGCCGGCGTTCGGTTTGCTAAGGTCCAACCTTTTGGTAGGGTCAGACGAGTGATTTTGAGCGGGGAAGTGCAATCATGTCCGGCGGAATGAAAATGTACGGCAAGCACCGATTTCCGGGGCGCTTGTTCATCGTCGAAGGCATCGACGGTTCCGGTAAGAGCACGCAGCTGCTGTTGCTGAAGAAATGGCTCGAAGCGGAGGGTTACGTCGTTTACTTCAGCGAGTGGAACTCTTCGCCGTTGGTTCACGACGTCACCAAGCGCGGCAAGAAAAAGCGAATGCTGACGCCGATGACTTTCAGCTTGATTCACGCCACGGATTTTGCCGACCGCACCGAACACCACATCATTCCACCGTTGAAAGCCGGCGCCGTGGTTCTGGCGGATCGTTATATCTACACGGCCTTCGCCCGCGACGTGGTCAGAGGAGTGAGCCCCAAATGGGTGCGCGAACTGTATGCGTTTGCGGTTAAACCTACCGTGGGCTTTTATTTTCACACGCCGTTGGATGTCGCCATGAAAAGGATCCTCGGCGGGCGGGACGCGATCAAATATTACGAGGCCGGTATGGATCTCGGCCTTAGCGATGATATCGAGGAGAGTTTCCGTTTCTTTCAAGGACGGATCATTGAAGAGTACGACAAAATCGTCGATGAGTTCGGCTTGGTTACGATTGATGCGACGCTTTCGATCGAAAATCAGCAGCTCGAAGTGCGCCGGATCGTCTCCGACGCGTTGACCGGCACTAAGAAAACACAGGTGAGAAGATGGCTCGATTTAGCTACTTTGGCGAAGGGCTCCCGGAAATAGATCTCGATGAGCTGAAGGGGAAGCTCATCGTCCTCGAAGGGACCGATGGCGTGGGGCGTTCCACCCACATCGGGTTGCTAAAGCAGTGGTTGGAGAACCACGGCCACGCCGTATTGGACACCGGCATGACGAGGTCGGCGCTTGCCGGGAAAAGGCTCAAGCAGGCCAAGGAAGGTCATACGCTTGGCGGCATCACGATGAGTTTATTCTACGCGACCGATTTTGCCGACCGCCTCGAGAGCGAAATCATTCCAGCGCTGCGAGCTGGTTTTGTCGTGTTGACGGATCGCTACATTTACTCGTTGATGGCGCGGGCGGTCGTGCGGGGCGCCGATCCTGACTGGTTGCGTGAGGTCTATGGCTTTGCGCTCAAGCCGGACGCGATTTTCTATCTACGACTGAACATCGACGACTTGGTGACGCGAGTGCTGCAAAGCACGGGCTTTGACTACTGGGAGTCGGGGATGGATTTACATATGGGTGAAGACATGTACGATAGCTTCGTGCGCTATCAGAAATGGCTGCTCGCGGAATTCGACAAAATGGTGGAGACCTACGGCTTCGGAGTTGTCGATGCCTCCGGTTCGGTGGAAGACGTTTTTGAGAATCTGCGCGCACGCGTCGAGAAGGTGACGCGACGGAATGGCTCTTGATTGGACATAGATGTTTCTACTGCTCGGCGAGAAATTTCACTCGATCCCAGCACTCGCGTACCTTCGGCGCCTTGGAAAGAATATCTTCTATCGCCGTCTCATTACGCAACTTCTCCTTTTCCATCTCCGCGAGGAGCGTGCGTCCCACGTCGGGATGATCGACGAGAAAATCGGGACGACTGATGAAATCTGCAACGTGCTCCAGCAAAACGCACCGGTCGTGCCAATCGCCTAGGGCTGTCTGTAATTCCTTCAAGGCCTTAATCGCCGGTTTCATCGCGCCGCCGCCCAATTCGGCTAGCAGCTCCGCGCGATAACGCAAGCGCTTTGCGGCGATCCGTAGGGCGTGGAGGTTGTCGACGCTACGGTCGTCATGAGCATTCTCTAGTGCAGCTTGCCAATCCTTCAGCGCATCCCGAACAGTTTCTTGAAGCTTCTCAACGGTCTCAGCCTCGATATCCGCAGACTCCATTACCGCCAGTGCGCGGGTGACGAAAGCGACGATATCGTAGCGAGCCATCTTTTGGCGTGCCTGTGAGATCGCCTCATGGCGTTGCGCTTCCAAGGCTTCTCGCACCATTTCCCATGACTGTCGAACGATGGCGGCGCCCGCCGCCCGGCGCTTCTGTTCAATCAAGTCGATGTTTACATCGAGGTTGCGGCTAGCGCCGTAGGTTTGACGAACTTTGCGTAAGGTGCGGATTAGCTTGCGAGCTTTGGAAGGTGCGGGTTTGGCAACAATGACGCGAAAAGTTTGCTGCAGCCGGCGGCTCCAGACTCGCAGATCATGAATCGTGTCGGGCTCGTCGTTGACCAACGCTTTCGGAAAGAGGGTAACGAAGCGTTCCAGCCTTTTATGGGCCAGTTTCAGCAGCTTGTGCTTGGCCGAATCATTGGTTTCCGATTCCGCTGCGGACGCGCTCATGGCCGATCAACCCTTTGTGCTTCGCTCGCCCAGCGCGCGCAGCTGTTTGGGGGTCAAGAGCCAATGAAGTTTACCTGGACTCGTGGGTGGCAGGGCATCAATTTCAACCCGGCACAGGGATGCTTTTTTCAGATCGACATCGAGAGGGGACGTCTGCCGCTCGCGAAGCAAATAGGACAGAGTGTCGCTCAGTAAGGGCTCGTGCCCGACCAAGAGAAGATGCTCCCGGTCCTGATAGCGGGTCAAGCCAAACATTAGATGCTCCACCGTGCTCTCAGGAGCGAGACCGGATATTTCTTCTAACCGGTCTTCCATGCCCAGCGTGCTGGCGACGATTTCCGCCGTCTGGCGCGCGCGCAGCAAGGGGCTTGTCAGCAGCGCATCGAAGGGAATCCCGAGCCGGCGAACTCCCTTTGCTGCCTTGCGCATTCTCTTCACGCCCTTATGACTGAGTGGACGCTCGCCGTCGCTGGCAACGGATGGGTCATCTTGCGGCAGTGCGATGCCATGGCGCATCAGGTAGAGATTCATGGTGCATCCGCCGCTCAATCGGGCTGTTCGCTTTTAGGCAATGTTGCGCCAGTGATCGAGAAAAAGCGCAAATACCCGCTTATCGATTTCATCTCGCTCATCGCGGATGGCGGATAATTCCGGCGTGCTGCCTTTCTCCGAACTGAATTTCTCGGGCGCCGGCCAACTTTCTATTTTCACGCTGCCGGGAAGATTGCTGCACTTCTTGTGCGCGTCGCCGAAACTTACGACTAGATCGATGTCTTGCATGGGAACATCGGCCAACCCTTTGCTGCGTTGCCCGGACATGTTGATACCCAATTCATTCATCGCCTGTATCACATGAGTAGGGATGGTACTAGGTTTGACTCCCGCGCTAAAAATCCTCGTCTTAGGAGGCGCGAGGTGCTTGGCCGTCGCTTCCGCCATTTGGCTCAGGCAGGCGTTGTCTTCGCAAAGGAACAAAACA
>Ga0184640_10000420_pt1 | contig 11056 bp, 8 predicted proteins | sample PLM31_200_b2_FD_133161 | JGI IMG/M metagenome (GOLD analysis project Ga0184640, IMG submission 133161) | Groundwater sediment microbial communities from an aquifer in East River, Colorado, USA - PLM3-1_200_b2 | ecosystem: Environmental > Terrestrial > Soil > Riparian zone | place: USA: East...
CGTCCCCGAGGCGTCCACGACGTGAACGAGCGCGCGGGTGCGCTCCACGTGGCGCAGGAACTGCAGCCCGAGCCCCGCCCCCTGGTGGGCGCCCTCGATGATGCCGGGGATGTCGGCCACGACGTACCCGTCGCCCTCGGCCTCCACGACCCCGAGCACCGGAGACAGCGTGGTGAAGGGGTAATCCCCGATCTTGGGACGGGCCGCCGACAGGCGGGAGAGCAGCGTCGACTTGCCGGCATTGGGGAAGCCGAGCAGGCCGACGTCGGCGATGAGGTGCAGGTCCAGGCGCAGCCAGCGCTCGTCGCCCAGCTCTCCCGGCTCCGCTTCCCGCGGAGCGCGGTTTCGGTTGGAGAGAAAGGCGCGGTTTCCCTTGCCTCCGCGGCCGCCCCGGGCGAGGAGGAGCCGCTCGCCCTCGCTCAGCACTTCGCCGATCGCCCGGCCCGTGGCCTCTTCCGCCGCCACCGTGCCCGGAGGGACCGGGATCACGACGTCGGCGCCGGCCGCCCCCGTGCGGTTCTGGGGCCCGCCGTGCTCGCCGCGCTCGGCGCGATACTCGGTGTGGTAGCGCAGGGGCAGGAGCGTGTTCTGGTGGGAGACGGCCTGGAGGAAAACGCTGCCGCCCGGACCGCCGGTGCCGCCGTCGGGCCCGCCGCGCGGCACGTAGGGCTCGCGGCGGAAGCTCACGCAGCCGCGGCCTCCGTCTCCCCCCTTGACGAAGATCTTGACCCGATCGACGAACATCGCTCAACCGCTCTGAGGCCCCCCGCCGTGACGGCGGTGGCCGCTGCGCGTGGCTATGTCGCCGCGGGGACGACGCTCACGCGCAGGCCGCGGGAGCCGTGGTCCTCGAAGCGGACGATGCCTTCGGCCCGGGCGAAGAGGGTGTGGTCCTTGCCCACGCCCACGTTCTTCCCCGGCTTCCACTTCGTGCCGTGCTGGCGGACGATGATGGTGCCGCCCTTGACCAGCTCGCCCCCGAAGCGCTTGACGCCCAGGCGCTGAGCGTTGCTGTCCCGCCCGTTCCGGCTCGAACCCTGCCCCTTCTTGTGCGCCATGCAACCTCACAAAAACATTGGAGCGGCGCCGGGGAGTCCCCGGGGCCGCTCGGGCCGTCGCCTTGCTTCCCGGCTCAGAGCTCGATGCCGTCGATCCTCAGGGCGGTGTAGGACTGCCGGTGGCCCTTCGTGCGCCGGTAGTGCTTCCGCTTCTTGTATTTGAAGATGCGGATCTTGCGGTCGCGGCCCTCGCCGACGACGGTGCCCACCACGGAGGCCTTGTCGAGCAGGGGAGAGCCGACCTTCGCCTCCCCCTTCTCGCCGCCGCCCACGAGGAGCACCTCACCGAGCGTGACCTTCTCGCCGAGCGCGGCGGGGAGGCTCTCGACATAGATCGTATCGCCCTTCTCGACCCGGTACTGTTTCCCGCCGGCCCTGACGATCGCGTACACCCCAGCCTCCTTCGGCCGACTCCGCCAGAACACGAAACATTAGCACGCCCCCGCGCCGCCCGTCAATCGCTCGCGCGGAATGAATCCGCGCTCGCTCAATAAGCTGGGGGGACTCTTCGGTCCCCCCAGACCCCCCCGCCGAAGGAGGCAGGTTTCATCCCACCGAGCAGGTCCGTAGCAGCGAGCGAGGGGTCCCCCCCGAGCGAGCGACATGGGGGGGAGCGCGAATGCGCGCGGGGGGGTGCTGCCGTTAGCTCAGTACCCCCCCGAACTTCCGATCAAAAATCGTACCCGACCCAGAAGTTGAACCGGGTCGGCGAGGCCACCTTCAGGTCGGTGAGCTTCGACCAGTCGAAGTGGAGCGGGTAGCCCAGGAAGAAGAACTGCAGCCCGAAGCCGTACGACGCGCGGCCGTCGACCAGGCGGTAGCCGCTCACCGGCTCCCCGAACACCTGGTCCTTGACGTACGAGATCCCCGGCTCGCTCGTCCCGAACCGGTAGTTCTCCCCCCTGAAGTGGGCGGCCCCGACACCGGCGTAGAGCGTGCCCCGCACCGGGCCCAGGATGCCGATGGGCGTCTTCATCACGTCGATGAGCGGGATGCGCATCTCGGCGTTGGCGAAGAACCCCTTGTTGCCGGCCATGGACAGGTAGGGGTAGCCCCGCAGCTCCATGTTGCCGCCGAAGAAGAAGTAGCCGGGGCTCGTCCCCGTGGAGTAGAAGCCCCGCAACCGGGTGGCGAACACTGCTCCCTGGCCGAGGCGGATGTACTTGCGCACGTCGCCCTCCACCGTCCGCCGGGAGAGCGTGTTGCCGACCTTGGGGGCGGCGCTGAAGCTCAGCGAGAACGTGTGGCCGGTGAGGGGGCCGAACTCCCGGAACCGGGTCGTCTCACCCACCAGGGACACCTCCAACGGCATGATGCTGCCGTTGCTCAGGAAGAGGGGGGCGCCGAGCTGGCTCGCCTGCTGCTGGACCAGGTCTCCGGCAGCCGTGTTCGCGAACCCCTCGCGGACGCGCAGCACACCCGCCGACAGCTCCAGCCGCCGGAACTTGTCGAGGGGGTACTGGGCGAGGGCGAGGGCCCCCGAGTAGCGCCGGGTGGCGAAGGCCCCCTGCCGGCCGAACCCCCGCTGCAGGCCGTAGGGATTGGCATAGAAGAAGCGGGTATCGTCGAAGCCGGTGAACCCCCAGCGCAGGCGGCGGGAGAGGTTGAGGTAGGTCCCGTTGTAGCTGCGGAACTCGCGCAGCGACATGGCCGTGAAGAAGAAGTTCTGGTCGCCGAGCACGTCGGAGAGGGCCACCTGGCTGCCGCCGAAGAAGTCCCCGCCCGAGGTCACGCCCACGTTCAGCGGCGGCCGGCCCTCCAGGAACAGCTTCTCGAAGGTGTGCTTCTTGCGCTTGTTCTGGGGGATCACCTGGTGGACGACGTCGGGCTGGAAGTCGACGATCGACTCGTCGGAGGCCACCTCGACCTCCTGGTCGACCTCCTTGAGCGGTTCGCCGGGCTCCAGCGTCTGCAGCCGGTACTCGCCCTTGAAGTAGCTGATGAAGGCGATCTTCTCCGGCCCCTTGCCCGGCAGCACCGCGGGGGCCATGTTCCCCCCGAGGGTGTCGGTGAACTGCTTCACCACCCCCGTGCGCAGGTCCAGGCTGCGCAGGTTGAAGATGTCGTCGTCCTCGGTGGAGGAGTAGTAGACGAGCTTCCCGTCGGGGGAGAACGTGGGCGCGGTGTCGTCGAAGGTGCCGAACGTGAGCTGCGTCCGCTTGGCGGGGTTGTCGAGGGGGAACGCGTAGATCTTGTCGTGGCCGCTGATGCGGCGGGTATAGACGACGGTCTTGCCGTCGGGCGAGACCTGGGGATCGGAGTCGTAGAAGGCGTCCTGCGTGAGGTTCTTGTACTCGGCGGTCTCCAGGTCCAGCAGGTAGATGTCGGAGACGCCGTCCTTGATCGCGGAGAGCAGGGCGTGGCGGCCGTCCGGGAGCAGGCAGGGGGCCTCGGCCTGGTCCAGGTCCATCGGCACGCTGCGCACGATCTTTCCCGTCAGCGGAGAGACGAGGAGCAGGTTCCGCCGCTTCCCCTTGCGGGCGAAGAAGGCGACGGTGTCGCCCTTGGGATCGAAGCTGATGGAGCGCCCGGCCACGAACTCGTCGCTGTAGGTGATGTGCTCGAACTTCTCCGTGAACCCCTTGGTGAGGTTCTCGAGCACCGTCCCGTCCTTGGCCGAGAGCAACACGAGGTCCAGCTCCCCCTCCGCGCGGTTGCCGGTGAGGGCCGCCACCACCTCTCCCGAGGGGCTGGGGCTGAAGGCGAACACCTGGGTGTAGCGGGTCTTCTCGGAATCGGGGGCGAGGTTCTTGCCGTAGTCGCTCGGCCGCTGCTTGTCCCGGAAGGGTTTGAAGCGCTCCTTCAGCCACTTCTCGTAGGCCTCGTCGAACTCCTCCGGCTTGATCCGGAAGGCCTGCTGGTAGATGTCCTCCATCGCGCCGCCCACGATGTTCTTGCGGAAGGTGTAGAGGAACTGCCGGATGCCCTCCTTCCCGTAGCGGGCGGCGATGTACTCGAAGGCGGCGTGCCCGAGGTTGTAGACGAGGCGCGGGTTGGGGCTGTCGCCGTACTCCTCGAAGCGCGAGAGCTTGGGGATCTGGTCGGTGACCGCGGCGTCCCGCACCGACATGAGGTCGAGGGTGTCCCACAGGCCGCGCTCGTAGTCGGCCAGGCCCTCGTCCACCCACAGCGGCACCTGGCGGTGGACGAAGTTGCGGGGGATGAGGTCGAACTCGAAGACGTGCGTCAGCTCGTGGGTGATGAGCCCCTGCAGCTTGTCCGGCGGCTCGTCGATCGGCACCACCATCCGGTCCCGCCCCGACTCGGTGAAGGCGGCGACCCCCTCGGGGACGAAGCCCGGGGAGAGGTTGGTCTGCTCGAACTCGGAGTGCGTCTTGTACAGGATCATCGGGATCGGGAAGTTGATCTCGTGCTTCAGGTCGGACGAGACCTTCTGGTAGCCGCTCTCGGCGTAGGAGACGATCCGGGCGAGGTGCTGCTCGAACTCGGGGTAGTAGTACACCTCGAAGTGGGGACTCTTGTAGACCCGCCACGCGAAGTTGTCGTAGTTGACCTTGTTCTTCCCGTAGTAGGGGATGAACTGCGCTTGGGCGGGGGCGGCGGCCAGCCCGACGAGCAGGCCGACGGCCAGGACGCCCGCGGACCGGAGGCGGGTGGGCATGGGTTACCTACTTGAGCAGGACGCGGGTGCCCCGGATCTTCTGGGCCGAGATGACCCCCAGGAAGTTGGGGAGGAGCCGGTCCATGAGCTCGAAATACGAGGAGAGGGGCGACACCTTCTGGTCCTCGCTGTAGAGGACCTCCTCCGTGAACTTCTCCTTGTGGAGGGTCGCCCCCGTGCGGCCGTCGACGAAGTAGAACTCCGCGTTGAGGCTGAAGCCCTTGCGCTCGAGGTACCGGTTGCCGCGCACGAGGCGCGGCCGGTTGAACTGGTCGCGCACGACCCGCTCCTCGGACTGGAAGCCGGAGCGGTTCTGCGCGTCGAAGCCCACCCGGCCGGTGACGATGAGGGGGTTCTGGTACTCCTCGCCCACCCGGCGCCAGAAATCCGGATCCTGGAGCACGCGGTCGGCGTCGAGCCGGTACTGCTCGCGCTCCTGCTTGTTGTACTTGCCGCCTTCCCCCAGCTTCTCGAGCGACTTCTCGAGGGCGTCGTTGAGCGGCGGACGGTCGGGCTCGAGGACCTGCAGCTTGGTGTTGGAGCGGAGCTGGTTCTGGAGCAGCCGGGTCGTCTCGGGGGCCAGCTCCACGTCGGCCTCGCTGAGCTCGGTCACGAACCCGGCGACGAGCACGCGCCGGAACGCGCTCACGTCGATCTTCGACTGGAGCGGGGTCTCGACGGGAATCTCCACGAAGGTCGCGCAGGCGGTCAGGCTCGCCCCGGCCAGCGCGGCCACCAGGAGGCCGGCCGGCCTACGTCTTCTTCTTGGCCTTGCGATTGCGCTTGTCATCGGCTTCCCGGAACAGATCGTAGTTCTGCTGGATGTAGAGGTTTCCCGGCTTCAGCTTGAGCGCCTTCTCGTAGGCGGCGCGGGCCTCCGCGAACGCCCCCTGCTGCTCGAAGGCGATCGCCAGGTTGTTCAAGGCCTCGGCGTTGCTTGGCTCCAGGGCCACCGCCTTCTCGAAGCGGAAGCGAGCCTCGCTCCACAGGCCCTTCCGGGCCACCTCGATCCCGAAGGCAATCTCCTGGTCGCTGGTCGTGGACGCGCTTCCAGGCGAGAAGGCGAGGACGAGCGTCAGGAAGGGGGCCGCCAGCATGGCATCTCCCCGGAGGGAGCGGAGTGGTGATCTTATGCGCCAGGCGCCTCGAAAAGCAAGGGCGATGCCACGGGACTTCCTCACCATTGCGGCCCGATCCCGGCGCGCCGCCCCCGTCCTGTCCAAGAGGATGGACAGGGCTGTGCCCAGGGGCGGACAGGGCGGCGGACCCGGCGCGGTCCGGGGGGTCCCTACAATCAGCACCCCCGCCGGACGTGGCCGCGGGGTTGCGGAGGGAGAGAGCACGATGATCGCCGCGTCGACATTCGACCTTCTGACCCTGGCCCTGCTACCCGGCATCGGCCCCCGGCGCACCGCCGAGCTGCGGGAGCGCGGGCCGCTGGCCGGGTTGCTGGCCCGTCCCGGCGAGCACGCGGACCTGCTCGGTGAGGAGGCGCTCCGGCAGCTACGCGCGGGCGAGGCGCGCCGGTGCGCGGAGGCGCAGCTGCAGCAGGCGGACCGTCTCGGCGTGCGCATCGTCGGCCTCGACGAGGCGGACTACCCCGGGCGGCTGCGGCACATCTACGACCCGCCCCCCGTGCTCTACGTGCGCGGGAGCCTTGAGGGGACCGAAGGCGAGCTCAGCCTGGCGGTGGTGGGTTCGCGCGCGGCCTCGCCCGCCGGCGGCGCCCTGGCCCGGCAGCTCTCGCGCGAGCTCGCGGCGGCGGGGATCGTCATCGTCTCCGGCCTCGCCCGCGGCATCGACAGCGAGGCCCACCGCGGCGCGCTCGAGGGCGGAGGGCGAACGGTGGCGGTGCTCGGCTCCGGCCTCGACCGCCTCTACCCTCCCGAGAACGCGGGGCTGGCGGCGCGCATCGCGCAGGCGGGCGCGGTCGTCTCCGAGTTCCCGTTCGGCACCGAGGCCTGCCCCGGCCACTTCCCGCGGCGCAACCGCATCATCGCGGGCTGGGGCCGCGGGGTGGTCGTGGTCGAAGCGGCGGCGCGGAGCGGCGCTCTCGTCACGGCCCGCTGCGCTCTCGACGAGGGCCGCGAGGTGATGGCGGTCCCCGGCCACCCGAGCCAGCCGGGCGCGGAGGGCACGAACCAGCTACTCCGCGACGGGGCCGCCCTGGTGCGCGGCGCCGCCGACGTCGCCGCGGAGCTGGGGTTGGTGATGCGCGTCACCGAGCCCGGGCCAACCGGGGCGGACGATCTGACCGCGCTCCTGCGGGCCGACGCGCCGCTGGGCCTCGACGAGCTGCAGGCGCGGAGCGGCCGGAGCCCGGCGGACCTGCTGGCCTGCCTGGCCCGGCTCGAGCTGGAGGCGCGCGTCCGCCGGCTGCCCGGAGGGCTCTTCGTCCGGCGTTAGGTGACAAGTCGGGTAAAGTAAATACGGGAGGCGTTCCCTCAGTGGCCAAGAACCTCGTCATCGTCGAGTCGCCGGCCAAGGCGAAGACGATCAACAAATATCTCGGGCGGGACTTCCAGGTGAAGGCCTCCATGGGCCATGTCCGCGACCTGCCCAAGAAGAGGCTCGGGGTCGACGTGAAGAAGGGCTTCCAGGCCGAGTACGAGGTGCTGCCGACCCGCAAGAAGGTGATGGAGGAGCTGAAGTCGGCGGCCAGCGACGCGACCGCGATCTACCTTGCCGCCGACCCCGACCGCGAGGGCGAAGCCATCTGCTGGCACCTGGCCCAGGAGCTCGGGGTCAAGGCGCGCCGGAAGGTCCGGCGCGTGGTCTTCAACGAGATCACCCGGCGGGCGATCGAGCAGGCCTTCGAGCACCCGGGCGAGGTCGACGAGAAGAAGGTCGACGCGCAGCAGGCCCGGCGGATCCTCGACCGGCTGGTGGGCTACAAGGTGAGCCCGATCCTCTGGGACAAGGTGCGGCGGGGGTTGTCGGCGGGCCGCGTGCAGTCGGTGGCGATGCGGCTCATCTGCGAGCGCGAGCGCGCCATCCGGGCGTTCGTCCCCGAGGAGTACTGGACGGTCATGGCCCACCTCGAAGCCGGGCAGCCGCCCGTCTTCCCCGCCAACCTCGTCAAGAAGGACGGCAAGAACATCGAGATCGGCAACGAGGACCAGGCCAAGGCGGTGCGGGCCGACCTCGAGCGGGCGGCCTTCCGCGTGGCGAAGGTGGTCGCCCGCGAGCGCAAGCGGAACCCCATCCCCCCCTTCACCACCTCGAAGCTGCAGCAGGAGGCGTTCAAGAAGCTCCGCTTCGGGGTCAAGAAGACGATGCAGGTCGCGCAGCGCCTCTACGAAGGCGTGGAGCTGGGGGAGGACGGGAGCATCGGTCTCATCACCTACATGCGCACGGACTCGTTCCGGGTGTCGGCCGACGCGCTGTCCGCGGTCCGCGACCGCATCGCCTCCACCTACGGCGAGGAGTACCTGCCGGAGAAGCCCACCTTCTACCGCAGCAAGAAGGACGCCCAGGACGCGCACGAGGCGATCCGGCCGACCTACCTCGACCGCGACCCGGAGGGCATCCGCCGCTTCCTCTCCAAGGACGAGTACGCCCTTTACAAGCTCATCTGGAACCGGTTCGTGGCCTCCCAGATGAAGCCGGCGGTCTACGACGAGACGATCGTCGACATAGAGGCGGGTCCGTACCTGCTCCGCGCCAAGGGCTCCACGATGAAGTTCAAGGGCTTCCTGGCCGTCTACGAGGAGAGCCCCGACGAGCGCGTCCAGAAGAAACCCTCCGCCGAGGAAGCGGAGAAGGCGGACACCGGCGAGGCCGAGACCGCGGAGGCGGGGGCCGCGCCGGAGGTCGTCCTCCAGCTGCCGCCGCTGGCCGAGGGCGACGCGCTCGCCCTCAAGAAGCTCGAGACCGATCAGCACTTCACGGAGCCGCTGCCGAGGTTCAGCGAGGCCAGCCTGGTGAAGGAGCTGGAGGAGAACGGCATCGGCCGCCCGTCGACCTACGCCTCGATCATCGCGACCATCGAGGCGCGCGACTACATGGAGAAGCGCGACGCCAAGCTCTACCCCACCGAGCTGGGCTTCCTCGTGACCGACCTCCTCGTCGAGCACTTCCAGGACATCATGAACGTCGAGTACACCGCGGCCATGGAGGTGGAGCTCGACGAGATCGAGGAGGGCAAGGACAACCTCCTCAACACGCTCAACCAGTTCTGGAAGAAGTTCGAGAAGGACCTCAAGAAGGCGCAGAAGGACATGAAGGACGTCAAGGCCATGGAGGAGAAGACCGACGAGGTCTGCGACAAGTGCGGCTCCCCCATGGTCATCAAGTGGGGCCGCTACGGGAAGTTCCTCGCCTGCTCCGCCTACCCCGAGTGCAAGAACACCCGTCAGCTCGCCGGGAGCGGCGGTGAAGGCGGCCCGGAGCTCCACGAGGACGTGGCCAAGGAAGTCTGTCCGCTCGACCCTGCCCACGGGGCGATGGTCCTCAAGAAGGGGCGTTACGGCCCGTTCCTGGCTTGCCCCAACTACCCGGACTGCAAGGCCACCAAGCGCCTCGTTCGCGGCGCCGAGGGCAAGCTCCAGGTCGAGGCTCTGAAGCCGATCGACGAGAACTGCCCGGAGTGCGGCAAGCCGCTCATGTGGCGGCGAGGCCGTTTCGGGCCGTTCGTCGCCTGCAGCGACTACCCGACCTGCAAGTACATCAAGAAGAAGGAGGCGCGCGAGATCGGCCTCCTCTGCCCGGAGTGCGGCCAGGGCCAGGTCGTGGAACGGAAGGGACGCTGGGGACGCTCGTTCTACGGCTGCAAGCGATACCCGGAGTGCAAGTTCACCGCCTACCACCTGCCGATCCCCGAGCCCTGCCCCGACTGCGGCCGGCCCTACCTGCTCGCCAAGGAGACGAAGAAGGAGGGCAAGGTCATCTACTGCGGCAACGAGGCCTGCCACTACAAGCGCGAAGCCGCCTGAGGCCAATGACCGAGCGCGTCACGATCGTCGGCGGAGGTCTGGCGGGCAGCGAGGCCGCGTGGCAGCTCGCCCGCCGCGGCATCGGCGTCGATCTTCACGAGATGCGGCCGGTCAAGCGGACGCCCGTCCACCAGACCGACCGCCTGGCGGAGCTCGTCTGCTCAAACAGCCTCCGCGGCAACGCGCTCGACCAGGCCGCCGGCCTCCTCAAGGAAGAGATGCGCCGGATGGACTCGCTCATCGTCCGGGTCGCCGATGCGGTGCGGGTGCCGGCGGGCAGCGCGCTCGCGGTCGACCGCACGCTGTTCGCGGAGCGCGTGACCGAGGCGGTCGCCGCCCTCCCCGAGGTCAGCATCCACCGGGGCGAGGTGGCCGGCCTGCCCGCGGCCGGCGTCGCCATCGTCGCCACCGGGCCCCTCACCTCGGAGGCGCTGGCGGCGGAGATCGCCGCCTTCGTCGGCCGTGCGCACCTCTACTTCTACGACGCGGTGAGCCCGGTGGTGGAGGCCGATACGATCGACTTCTCGAAGACGTTCAAGGCCTCGCGCTACGGGCGGGGGGGCGACGACTACGTCAACTGTCCGCTCGCGGAGGAAGAGTACCGGGCCTTCTACGCCGCGCTCACCGCCGCGGAGTGCGCGGTGCTGCACGCCTTCGAGCACGAGTTCTTCTTCGAGGGCTGCCTCCCCGCCGAGGTGATCGCCAGCCGCGGCCCCGAGACGCTGCGGTTCGGGCCCATGAAGCCGGTGGGCCTCGTCGACCCCCGGACGGGCGCGCGCCCCTTCGCGGTCGTCCAGCTCCGCCAGGACGACCTCGCCGCCAGCCACTACTCCATGGTGGGCTTCCAGACGCAGCTGAAGTGGGGCGAGCAGAAACGGGTGTTCCGGATGATCCCGGGCCTGGAGGGCGCCGAGTTCGTCCGCTACGGGATGATCCACCGCAACACCTACGTCAACGCCCCCTCGACGCTGGAGCCGACCTTCGAGACCCGCCGGCGGCCCGGCCTCTTCTTCGCGGGCCAGATGTCCGGGGTGGAAGGCTACGTCGAGTCGGCGGCGTCGGGCCTCCTCGCGGGCATCGGCGCCGCATTCCGGGCGCGGGGTGCGGAGCCGGTGCCGTTCCCCGAGGACACCGCTCTCGGGGCGCTGGGGCGGTATATCGCCCGCAGCGACCCCAAGCGATACCAACCTACGAACATCGCTTTCGGCCTTTTGCCCGAACTTTCGCACCGTGTACGCGACAAGGGACGGAAGCGGCTGGCCCTCTCCGCTCGCGCGCTCGACTCGCTGGAGCGCTTCCGGGCCGCTCTCGAGGATGGCGGGCCCGTCACTAGCGGCGGAGCAACGCTGGCGCCAGCCCTCCCCGCCCCCTCACGTGGGGGCGGGAGGGGCTGACAAAGGGTGCGGGGCCAGGATTGAAGAAATCGATCGCCGCCTTCCAGC
>Ga0184640_10000425_pt1 | contig 11048 bp, 10 predicted proteins | sample PLM31_200_b2_FD_133161 | JGI IMG/M metagenome (GOLD analysis project Ga0184640, IMG submission 133161) | Groundwater sediment microbial communities from an aquifer in East River, Colorado, USA - PLM3-1_200_b2 | ecosystem: Environmental > Terrestrial > Soil > Riparian zone | place: USA: East...
GAGCCCGGTCCTCGGGCTGGGTGACCTGGAACACCACCAGGGCGGCCACGATGGCCACGACCAGGCCGGCGGCGCCGGCCACGGTTCCGAGTCGCCATGGCCCCTTCGTCCCGTTCGGTCCGGGAGACCAGGCGAACGAGTGTGCCTGGGGTGCGGCGGGCGGCGGGGCGGCGGGGAGGGCGGGCTCGCCGATCCCCTCGGCCGGGCTCTCGAGTTCGTCCATGTGGGGCTCCTTCGGTGCGTCCGGTCCCGCAAGAGGCATCGGCCGCATCGGGCCGGGACTTCAGCCCTCGATCGGAGGGGGCCCGCCCCAGCCGCCCGGCCGAACCCGAACGGTGGAACCCGGATATCATGCGGGCACATGCCGGAAGTGTCCGAAGTCGTCGGCATCGGCCTCGCAGGCGGCCAGGGCGTCCGGGCTCGCCCCCTGACCCTGAAGGCGCCCGGCTACCTCCGTTCAAAAGCCGCCATGTCGTTCCTGGGCCGGCGGCTGATCCGGTGGGTGATCCAGATCCTGTCGAGCGAGGGGATCAAGGATTACTACGTGATCGCCCACGGCAAGGAGAACCGCTACCAGATCAAGGTCATGATCGGCTACGGGGAGGGGTTCGGCGTCGACGTCAAGTACTCGCCGGTCAAGTACGACTCCCTTTCGACGGGCAGTGCCGACTCGACCCTTCGGATGCTCGACCACTGGGACATCACGCAGCCCGCGCTGGTGTTCCCCACCGACTCCATCATCGACTTCGACCTTGCGCCGATGTTCCGGGCCCACGTGGAGCACGGCGCCGTGGCGACGATCGCCGCCATGGTGCGGGAGCCGGACGAAGTGGCGGAGAAGTACGGTGTGATGCTCACCGATGACGACGGGCGCGTCACCGAGTTCGTGGAGAAGCCAACCCTGGCCGACCTGCGAGAGCACTTCCGCGCCCCCGACGACGAGGCCTTCAAGAAGCTCCCCCTCCGGACCAACGCCGGCTTCTACCTGATCGACACGAAGGCGCTCCGCGAGCTGGCCGGCGAGCGGTCCCTCGCGGAGCTTCGCCGGACGCGGCTCGACTTCGGCAAGGACCTGCTGCCCTGGCTGGTGGGCAACGGCCACCCGGTGCATTCGCACCCGGTGAGAAGGATCGGGGACCTGGGCAACGTGGACGACTTCATCGAGACCATGGTCGACGTGCTCCGGGGAAACTTCGAGGCCGTGGACCGGCTGCTGGGGCCGCCCTTCGATCCCGAGCAATACGTGTGGATCGCGCCGGAGACCCTATCGATGCGCGACTCCACGAGCGGGATGACCCTGGCCGAGAAGATCGCCGAGAAGATGGTGACGATCGGGCCTGCGGTGCGGATCGGACGGTTCTGCGAGATCCACCCCGGGGTCACCATCACCGAGTCGAACCTCGACGACGACATCGAGGTCCACCGGGACGCCACCATCGAGCGCTCCCAGATCCGGGACGGCGCCATCGTCGGCCCGGCGGCTCGCCTGCACGAGGTGGTGGTGGGCTCGATGTCCGAGGTCCGGTCGGAGCCCTACGACCGCACCGAGATCGAAGGGTACGTGGCCCTCGGCGACGAGGTCGTCGTGTACGCGGGGGTGCACCTCGCGGACCACATCTCGATCTATCCGCGCCTGAAGGTCCCCTCTGGGATCAAGGTGCCGCCGGGCACAGAGATGGCCGGTCCGGCCGACGTGCTCCGGTACCTGTAGATGCGATTCGGTCTCGCCCTGCCCCACTACGACTTCTCGCTGTCCGGCGGGGGGCCGGTGTCGTTCGCCCGAGTGGCGGAGTTCGCCCGGATGGCGGAGCGACTGGGGTTCGATTCGGTGTGGGTGTCCGATCACTTCTTCCTGTCGCTCGCGAGGTACGGGGGCCCACCGGACCTCCAGGGCTCGCTGGAGCCGATGACCACCCTGGCCGGCCTGGGGGCGATCACGGAACGGGTGCGCCTGGGGACGCTCGTGCTCTGCGCGCCGTTCCGTCATCCGGCCATCGTGGCCAAGGCGGCGACGGCCATCGACCTGGTCTCCGGGGGGCGGTTCGAGCTGGGCATCGGGGCGGGGTGGTTCGAGGACGAGTTCCGTGCGTTCGGGTACGGGTTCGGCACGGCGGGCGAGCGGTTCTCGCTGCTCGAGGAGACCCTCGAGGTGCTCGGGCTGCTCTTGCCCGGCGGCCCGGCCACGATGCGCGGCAAGCATTTCCGGCTGGACGAGGCGTACAACCGCCCCCTCCCGCTCCAGCAGCCGCGCCCGACGATCTGGCTGGGGGCGAAGGGCGGGGACCGGTCGCTCCGTCTGGCCGCGCGACATGCGGACGGGTGGAACACGGTGTGGCGGTGGACGCCGGAGGGATACGCGGAGCGAGGGAAGCGGGCCCGGGAGATCTGCGAGGAGGAGCGTCGGGACCCGTCCACGCTCCGGCTGTCGGTCGGGCTGTACACGCTGGTGGGGGAGAACCCGGGGGACCTCGCGGCCCGGTTCCGCATGATGCAGCGGTGGATGCCCGGCGGCGCGCTCGACGGCGAGCCGCTCGACGCCTTCACGCTCGACACGCTGACCGGCACCCCCGGGCAGGTGCTGGACCGGCTTGCCTCGTTCGCCGGACTCGGGGTGGAGGAGGTGATCGTGGCGCCGGCGGCGCTGCCGTTCGCCCTCCCCGACCCGGCGATCGTCGAGCTGTTCGCCGAGGCCGTGATGCCGAAGGCCCGCGAGCTCTAGCGGTGGAGTTCCTGAAGGCCGTCCTCACGGTCCTCGGCGAGGAGGGGAAGCCGCTCCACTGGACGGTGATCCAGGACCTGGCGCTGAAGCGCGGCTACCTGGACCCGTTCACGCAGCGAGACATCCGAAAGAACCTGTTGGCCGCACTTGCAGACGCCGTCCGGAAAGGGAGTGTGGTCAAGGAGGACAGGGGCATCTACCGGCTCCCATAGCCGTCTGGCAGGATCACTCCGCCGGCGGATATGGCACACGCATCGTCGCCCTTACGAGAGCTTCGATCCTTTTCTCGTCAGGTATGAGATCGCGGCCGTTGGGCCCCGGAGAGATCCGCACATCCAGACCTTGAGCCGTCCAAATGCGAGTGCCGGGGGGGCCGCCGCCCTCGTAGACGGGCACCCCGTCAACCACCGAGTGAACGGAGAAGTCATACTCCTCCAAGGGCACCGCGGGTTCCCGGATCCAGATGAAGAAGCTCGCCCCTGATCCCCGGCCGACGAGCGTCTGCTCCAACGGATCATCGACCGCCTCGAATCCAGCCTCCGACAGGATGGCCTTCAGCCAGATGGTCTGCGGGCAGTCCGGATCCTTCGGAGGCCCCCACTCGTCACAGGTGCCATCCGGCTGGGGAGGCCACTCGTGAGGGCCGATCACGACCGAGGCCAGCAGGTCGTTGACCTCGGCAACCAGCCGGGGCGGAGCCGGGTTCGTGCCGAACTCGACCCACAGGTCGAAGGCTCGGAAGATCTCCTCGTGGCCCGTCTCGGACTCGAACTCCCTCACGAACGTGCGGCGGGCAAAGGCATGCGCATCTGGTATGTCGCCATCCTGAGGCGGGAAGTGCTGCCACACGGCGAACGGCGTCGCGAAATCCTCGGGTTCGAGTGACAGGGGAAGAGCTGTTGGATCGTAGCCGGGACACGGGCAGATGGCACTCCGTTCGGTCAGCGCGATGATCACGTCGTCGTCTCGCATGAGAGACCGGGCTCCGGTGGCCAGGACGTCATCGGAGTCGGGCAGCGCGAAGGTCGCAACATGGATGACCGGCCGGGACTACCCCGAGATGAAGTACACCCGCCCATCCCACCTCTCTGGGAGACGCACCTCGATGCCCCTGGCCGCCAGGATCCGCTCCAGCGAGCCGCTCGGCGTTGATGTATCTGGCGGTCCCGGTGCTCGCCCCAGGGGCCGAAGAACCGCGAGTGGGAGCACGACCCCCGTTAGGACGATCGTGCCTGCTGCCAGCCAGATCACGAGACGGCGCACGCGCATGATCCTCTCCTCTTCACATAGGAAGACGCGAGTTCGGCCCCAGGGTTTCCGTCCTCGGCGGAGGCACGCTCGGCTCCGAGCCGGCCATGCCCTCCCGCGTCGAGCTGGCGCACCCGGCGGCGGATCGACCGGGCTACGGCCGGTAGGCCACTCCGGAGATCCGCTCGAGCTTCTCGAACCGGTGCTCGGCCTCGATGTACCGGACCGTGCCGGACCGCGACCGCATCACGAGCGAGTGGGTGACGGCGCCGTCCTCCTGATACCGAACACCCTTCAGGAGGGAACCGTCCGTGATGCCGGTGGCGGCGAAGAACACGTCGTGGCCGGCGACGAGGTCATCGGCGTCGAGCACCTTTTCGATGTCGAAGCCGGCGTCCTCCAGCGTCTTCCGCTCCTGGTCGCTCCGAGGGTACAGACGTCCCTGCATCGCGCCGCCCAGGCACTTCAGGGCGGCCGCCGCGATGACGCCCTCGGGGGTGCCGCCGATCCCGAGGAGGAGGTCGATCCCCGAGCGCCGGGACGAGGCGGCCGAGATGGCCCCGGCCACGTCCCCGTCGGTGATCAGGTAGACCTTCGCGCCGGTCTCGCGCACCCGCTGGATCAACTCGGCATGGCGGTCGCGGTCCAGGATCACGACGCCGATCTCCTCCGGCCGAACGCCCTTGGCCTTCGCCACCAGCCGGACGTTGTCCTCGGGCGGGGCGGTGATGTCGATGACGTCCGCGGCCTCCGGACCGGCCGCCACCTTCTCCATGTAGACGGCGGCTCCGGGGAAGAACATCGTGCCCCGCTCGGCCAGGGCGATCACCGCGAGCGCGTTGGGCTGGCCGGCCGCGGTGAGACGGGTCCCGTCGATGGGGTCGACCGCGACGTCCACTGCCGGGCCGCCGCCGTTGCCGACCTCCTCGCCGTTGTAGAGCATGGGGGCTTCGTCCTTCTCGCCCTCGCCGATCACCACGGTGCCGTGCATCGACACCGTGTCGATCATGAGGCGCATGGCGTCCACGGCGGCCTGATCGGCCGCTTCCTTGTCGCCCCGCCCCACCCACCGGCCGGCGGCGAGGGCGGCGGCCTCCGTCACGCGGGCGAGTTCCAGGGCGAGGTTCCGATCGGGTCTGAGGTCGCTCATGGCGCGCCGCTCCTTCGGGTGTTCGGTTCGGGTCGCGTGTGTGCTGTGGCGGTCCCATCGTACGCCGCGCGCACCGGCCGGCGCCTCCGGCCCCGCGCCGAGCGACCGGCCAGCAGGCCTTCCGCCTCGAACCACTCGAGCGTTCGCCGCAGGGTCTCCCGAACCGGCGCGTAGGCCAGGCCGAGCTCGCGCGTGGCCCGCGACCCGTCGTACCGGTGGCCGTGGAGGCCCGCCCGCGCCGCCTCCCGACACACGATCGGCGAGCGCCCCAGGGCCCGGGCCGCGGCTTCGACGCCGGCCGCCGCCACCAGCAACACCCACCCGGGGGCGAACACCGTGCGAGGGCGCCGCGCCGTTATCTGTTCCAGGAGGCGGAGGACGTCTCGAGTCCGAAACGAACCGCCGCACAGGAGATACCGCTCCCCGGACGCGCCGCGTTCGGCCGCCAGGGCGTGTCCCCGGGCGCAATCGTCCACGTCGACGAGGCTCGTCCACACGTCCACGGCCACGGGGAGCCGGCCCCGGGCCGCGGCCCGAAGGAGCCGGGCCGAGCCTTCGCCACGGCCCGGCCCCTGCACGGACGCCGGGTTGACGCACACCACCTCCAGTCCCACGGCCGGGCCCCGCTCCATCACAAGTCGCTCGGCGTCGAACTTCGAACGCTCGTAGTCGGTGAGGAACCAGCCCCGGTGCGACGTGTCCTCCCGGCCGATGGATCCGGCACGCTCGCCGATGGTCGCCGCCGAGGACGTGTGGACGAACCGGCGGATCCCGGCCCCTGCCGCGGCCTCCAGGACGTTCCGCGTCCCCTCCACGTTCGTCCCGAACAGGGGGGAGGGGTCGCGAAGGCACGACGCGTTCAGCCCGGCGACGTGGAAGACGACCTCGCAGCCTCGCAGCGCTCGCTCGAACGACGCCGGGTCCAGCACGTCGCCTCGCACCGGCCGCGTGCCCGCCCGGGCCAACTCGTCCGCCGCCGCGCCCGTGCGCGCGAGGGCCACGACCTCGCGGCCCTGCGCGAGCAGATGGCGGACCACGGCCCCGCCCACGAACCCGGTCCCGCCGGTGACGAACGCCGGTCCCTGCACGGCGTCAGCGGCGTCGCGTCGGCGACAGGCTTGGGGAGAACCGGGCCAGGTACTCCACGGCCGACACCACCGTTACCACGGCGGCGGCCAGCATGGCGAACTGGTCGAGGTACAGGGGCCCGAGCTTCGGCTCCGTCCGCACGATGGCCAGGAGGATGGCCACGAACTGGACGTTGGCCTTGAGCTTTCCCCAGATCGACGGCCGCATGACGTCGCCGTCGGCAGCCACGATGCCGCGCAGCCCCAGGATCAGGAGCTCGCGGCCCACGATGATCGCCGCGATCCACGCCGAGGCCCGGCCCGCGGCCACCAGCGCGATGAGCACGCCGGACACCAGGAGCTTGTCGGCGGTGGTGTCGAGGAAGCTGCCGAGGGTCGTGGTCGCGCCCCACCGCCGGGCCAGGTAGCCGTCGAAGAAGTCGGTGATCGCCGCCACCCCGAACAGCGCGGCCGCGACACCGTAGGCGTGGGTGAAGGGATCGTCCAGGACGAGCCACATGACCACGGGCACCAGGACGATCCGCAGGTACGTGAGCCGGCGGAGGAGAGACGCGGCCTTGGCTTCCCGTTCGTTCACCGAGGACCTCCACCAAACCTTAGCAGCGCGCTCAACGCCCCGCCGCCAGGGCCCGGACCGCCGCCGCCGAGTCCAGCCGGAGTGCCTCCTCGGCCAGGTCCCGGGCCCAGGCGAGGTCGGTCTCGCGCACCGCCCGCTTCACCCTCGGAACGGCCGGCGGTGCTGCCGACAGCTCTCGGATGCCGAGCCCGAGGAGGATGGGGACCGCGGACGGGTCGGCGGCCATCTCGCCGCAGACCCCAACCGTCCGGCCGAGGGGAGTGGCGGCCTCCACCGTCATCCGGATCAGCCGAAGGACGGCCGGATGGAACGCGTCGGCCAGGTTCGCGACGTGTTCGTTCCCCCGGTCCGAGGCCAGCGTGTACTGGGAGAGGTCGTTCGTCCCGATGGAGAAGAAGTCCACCTCCGGGGCGAAGGCGGAGGCGGCGAGTGCGGCCGAGGGGACCTCCACCATGATCCCCATCTCGAGACGCTCCGGGAGGCGGCCGCCCGCGTCCTCCACCTCGCGGCGGGCCTCCTCCAGGAGCGAGCGGGCCGCGCGGAGCTCGTGGAGGCTCGAGACCATGGGGAACATCACCTTCACCGGGTGATCGGCCGCCACCCGAAGCGCTGCCCGGAGCTGTGTGCGAAGCACCTCGGGCCGGGCCAGGCCGAGCCGAAGGCCCCGGAGGCCCAGGAACGGGTTGGCCTCGCGCGCCACGGGCAGGGAGGAGAGCGGCTTGTCGCCGCCCACGTCAAGGGTCCGGATGATCATGGGGCGGCCTCCGAGGGCCTCGGCCATCCCGCGGTACGCGGACTCCTGCTCCTTCTCACTTGGCATGGTGTCCCGCCCGATGAACAGGAACTCCGTCCGGAGCAGGCCGACGCCTTCCGCCCCGGCCTCCACGGCGGCCGTCGCGTCCTCGGGGCTCCCCGCGTTCGCCAGGATCTCGATCGCCGTCCCGTCGCGGGTCACGGCGGGTTCCGACGCGGCCGCCCGCGCCTCGGCCTCGGAGGCCCGGAATGCATCCGCCCGGGCCTTTGCCTCCGCGATGTGGGAGGCGTCGGGGTTCGGGCGGAGGGTCCCGGCATCGCCGTCCACGATCACCGTGGTCCCCTCGTCGATCTCCAGGACCTCCTGGCCCAGACCGACCACCGCGGGGATGCCCAGGGACCGGGCCAGCACGGCCGTGTGCGACGTGGGGCCCCCCAGCGCCGTGGCGATCCCGAGCACCACGGCCGGGTCCAGGCCGGCCGTGTCGGCGGGGGTGAGTTCCGTGGCGATCAGGACGCCCGGCCCGGCCAGGGTGGGCCGGGCGTCCTCCACACCCAGGAGGTGCGCCAGGACCTGCGCGCCCACGGCCTCCACGTCCCCCGCCCGGGCCTGAAGGTACGGGTCGTCAAGGGAACGCCAGGACGCCGCCGTCCTATCGATCCCTTCCTTCCACGCATCCGCCGCGCCCCTGCCCTGGTCCAGGATGGCCGAGCGGGCCGGCCCCAGGAGCTCCTCGTCGTCCAGGAACAGCAGGTGCGCGTCGAAGATGGCGGCGCTCTGCTCACCGGCCCGGGCGGCGACCTGTTCCCGGGTGGTCGAGATCTCTGCTCGGGTCGCCTCGATGGCGGCCTCGAGCGCGGACCATTCCTCCTTCGGCTCGCCCACCGGACCCCGCGGGACCTCGATGTCGGGCGGGCGAAAGTGACGGGCCGGTCCCACGGCCACCCCGGGCGAGGCCGGGAAGCCGGCCAGGGCGCCCTCGGCCTGCACCGCGGCACGCGCCGGCGCCGGTGCGGCCCCGGCTTCGGCCACGGCGTCGCCGAACCGCCCAGCGGCCAGGGCCCGGATGGCCTCGATGGCCGCAGCGGCCTCCGGCCCGACGGCCAGGACCTCGACCTGGTGGCCGTGGAGCACGCCCAGGGTGGCCACGGCGTTCAGGCTCCGGGCGGTGGCCGGGCCCCGGCCGGTGGTCAGGTTGGTCACCCGCACGTCCGCGTCGAACCGTCCCGCGGTCTGCACGAGGCGGGCGGCGGGACGGGCGTGGAGGCCGAGAGGGTTCTCGACCAGGATGCGGATGCTTACTTCCGAGCCTCCGCGTTCGCCCGCCTGAGCCTCTTCACCTTCGCGTTCGCCCGCCCGAGCCTCTTCCGGCGCCGGCCCATCCACCGAGGTTCCGAGGTGGACGGCCTTGGGGGCCAGCCCCTCCCGAGCTTCGTCGGCCACCTCCTCCAGCGATCGCCCCAGTCGGGCGGCCACGGCCGCGGCCACCGCGCCCTCCACCAGGGGGGCCTCGCACAGGAGCACTCGGTGCCGGCGGTCCCCGGGCAGCATGTCGAGCGCCATCTCCGCCGACAGCACGGCGCTCCCCAGGTCCATCAGGACCAGCACGCCGTCCTCGGACCACACGCGTTCGATGGCTTGGCGAACCAGCACTGCGTCCGTCCCGATGGGCCGGTCGGGAAGGTCCAGGCCGCCGACGGGCTCCAGGGGGACGTCGGCCCCGCCCATCTGGCGGGCCAGCTCCGCCACGCCCTCGGCGAGCTTGGGGCTGTGCGAGACGATTACGATGCCGATCACCGAACCCCCCTCAACCCTCCGGCCGGCGCGGGCCGGCCTGCGTCCTCATTCCCCGAGGCCGTAGGCCCGGTGCAGCACCTCCACCGGGTGGACCGAGGGGATCCCCGTGGCGCTCGTGATCTGCCAGCGGCAGGTCTCGCTGTCGCACGCGGCCACCTCCGACGCCGTCTCCCGGACCTGCCGGAAGAGCGGCGCCCCCACGGCCATGGCGATGTCGTACTTCTCGCTCTTCAGGCCGTAGGTCCCGGCGATGCCGCAGCACTCAACGTCGGTCTCCACCACCTCGAGCTCCGGGATGAGGGCGAAGAGGTCCACCGCGGGCCTGCCGATCCCATGACCACGCTGCTGGCAGGGCGCGTGGTAGGGAATCGTCATGGGGACCGGCTTGAAGTCGGTCCTGAGCTCGCCCCGGTCGTGCAGCATCAGAAGGAACTCGCAGACGTCGTAGGTGTGCGCGGAGACCGTCCGGAGGTCCTCGTCGTCCTCCAGGTCGAGGATCTCGCGGGCCTCGCGCTTCAGCATCAGCCCGCAGCTCGTGGACGTGGCCACGATGTCGTACCCCCGGCGAGCGAAGGGCACGAGGCTCCGAACCAGCCGGCGGACGTACCGCCGGGCGTCGTCGAAGAGCCCGTTCGACTGGAGTGGGAGCCCGCAGCACTCCTGACGCGGCACGACCACCCGGAACCCGTTGTGCTCGAGGACCTCCACGGCCATCCGGCCCACCCGCGGCTCGAAGTAGTTCGTGCTGCACCCGTGGAAGTACACGACCGCGCGTTCGGCCGAGGCCGGGGGACGGTGGCGGCGGACCCACGACCGGAACGTCCGCCTGGCGAACGGGGGCATGGGGGCCGACCGGTGGATCCGCAGGGTCCGTTCCACCAACCGCCGCACCAGCGTGTTCTGGAGGAACCAGTTCGCGATGGGGGCGACCGGCGTCCCCACCTTTCCCATGACGCTCGGCCGGGCGATGATCCGATCCCTGACGGGCACACCCCGCTCCGCCTTCATCCCGGCCCGGGCCTTCGCGTTGATCTCGGCGATCTTCACCCCCTGGGGACAGACCGTCGTGCAGATCCTGCACCCGGAGCAGTAGTCCAAGGAGGCGTCGGGCGAACCGTCTCCGGTCCGGAACCGCTCGAGCTGCGGCCCCACGTACTTCGGCCCCGGGAACAGCGGCGTGACGTTCGAGACTGGACAAAACGTCTCGCAGATCGTGCACTTCACGCAGTGGTCGAGCGAACCCCGGACCCATTCCATGGAGTCCATCACGACACCCTTTCCAGGATGTGCGATGCGGCGGCGAACCCCGTGGAGAGCGCCAGGCCGTTCCCGGACTGTTCCCGCCAGGGCTCCGCGCCCCCCAGCACCGCTCCGCACGCGAACAGGTTCTCGAATGCCGGGCGCCCCCGCGCGTCGATGGGTCGAAGGTGTTCGTCCACGGCGAGGCCGGCCCGGGCCATGGGGTGGTCGTCGAGGTAGCGGGGGAGGAACCGCGGTTCGTCGGCACCCGGCGCCCCCGCCACGGGGAGGCCGAACACGCTCTCCCACACCTCGCCGTGTGAGTCCAGCTGGATGGCTCCGGCCGCGAAGCCTCCGGTGGCCAGGACGAACCATCTCGCTTCGTGGGTGGCCGGCCGGGCCGCCGCGGCCTGGACCACCACCCGCTCCACCACCTCGTCCCTCGTGCCGGCGCCGACCGCGGTTGGGCCCAGCAC
>Ga0184640_10000427_pt1 | contig 11039 bp, 9 predicted proteins | sample PLM31_200_b2_FD_133161 | JGI IMG/M metagenome (GOLD analysis project Ga0184640, IMG submission 133161) | Groundwater sediment microbial communities from an aquifer in East River, Colorado, USA - PLM3-1_200_b2 | ecosystem: Environmental > Terrestrial > Soil > Riparian zone | place: USA: East...
CGCCTTGAAAGAACTTACGAATCGCCTCACGGCCCACGCTTTTCCCGAAGACTCCACCGTCCCAGACTGCATCTTCGGTAAAGAGTGAGGCAATGCCATCAGGATCGTAGCCGTTATCGCAATAATTAGTGTACCGCGCTTTGAGTTTCTTAATCGCTTCGACGTCTTCTAATGCTTGGACGCGTTGGGCGAGTTCTTCGAGATTCATGGCTTCCTCCTTTACGAGGTCACCCTTCGACAAGCTCAGGGTGACCGGAGCTGTCTTACGAAAAGAGAGCAAGACCGTTCGTGCTGAGCCTGTCGAAGCACGAACAATCACCTTACCGTATCCGCCTTGGTGATAAACTTATCGTAGAAAATCTTTTGCTCTTCAACCCCTAAGCGGTGGAGGGTCATGATCGCAGCGTCGATCATGGCGGTGGGACCGCACATGTAGGCTTCCTGGTTTTTTCCGTTGGCCACGAGGCGTTTGACGACCTCAGTAATCAACCCGGTTTCTCCATCCCAGGCATCGTCCGGTTGCGGTTCGGACAATGCCGGGACGAAACGAAAGTGGGGCAAGTGTTGCTCGAAGCCTCGTAGTTCGTCGAGCTGAAAGAGGTCGCGCCGTGCGCGGGCACCGTAAAAATAGGTCACTGCCCGTGAGTCATTGCGTTCCGCCATATCGCGCAAGAGCGAGAGAATCGGCGCCATGCCTGAACCGCCGGCGATGAAAATCGCTTCGCTCTGTGTAGCGCGCAAGTGGAAGTTGCCATACGGTCCTTGTAATGAGAGTCGCTCGCCGGGTTTGAGTTGCTGCTCAACGTAGGTTGAGAACAGTCCACCCGGCATCAGTTTAACTATGATCTCCACGATACCGTTCTGGCTGGGTGGGTTGGCCATTGAGTAGGACCGCCATTCGGTCGTGCCGGGCACCAGTAAATCAACATACTGACCAGCTTTGAACTCAATCCGTTCCGGGGTCGCCAGTCGGAGCTGGATTCCGCGAATATCGTGGGTCAGTGGTGTGATCCGTTCAACCTCAGCCTCGAACTGTTGGACAGTGACACCAGATTGCAGGTCGGCTTCGTCGTAATCCCACAGCTCAATGCTGACATTGCTTTCTGGATAGGCGCAGCAGAGCAACGAGAGCCCTTGCTGGCGCTCGAAATCCAGCAACGCAAAACTTGAGGCTTCGGTGTTATCGACCTCACCTTCAACAACCTGGGCTTTACACATGCCGCAGCCGCCGTGCTTGCAGCCGTAGCGGAGATTGAAGCCCTGACGGATGGCGGCCTGCAGGATCGTTTCGTTATCACCGCAGGTGAACTGCTTCTCGAATGGAAGGAGCGTGATGGTGTAGGGCATAGGGGAGGGGGAAATGGGTAAAGGGATAAACGGATAAATGGAAGGAGGATTTTTTGTTTTTTCCTCTTATCCATTTCCCCCTTTATCCATATTATCCTGTATTTACTGCCCCAACGGGTCCTTGATGGTGTATTTGAGCCGCCGAATATCGTCGATGGTCCACATGTTCTCCGGGTTGAGATGGGGTTGGGCGATCAGAGTCTTGCCGTCGGGCCGTAGGTAACCCAGTTTCGTCACGACATCAGCAAGGTCCCAGCCATCAAATTTTTCGTACCAGTTTTGATAGCCAAGGTAGCGCTTCGGTTCGAGATCAAAAGCCCATTCGCAGGGCTCGGAACAGAAGGCGCGTTTCTTTCCCGCTTTCTCTACTATCCGCAAGGTGTTGATGTCCGGACGTGGGAACACGCAAGGCAACTGGCACACCTGACACAGGGGCGGCAGATTGGGGAAGAGTTGCGCGGGGATTTGCCCGTGCTTGCGATCCGACATCAGTCGATACGCTTCCCAGAACTTGCCATAATGCGTGTACCACCCAGGGTAGTTTTCCTCGAACCACGCGCAATCTTTTTCGCTCATGACGTCGTAGCGCCAGAAGGAGACTGGCCACAACGCGAACGCTGACATGGCGATCGAATGATGCATCCAGGAGATGTTCTCCTGTGCTTGTGGGAGCCAGCGGGGCGGTTTGAGACCGAACTTTTCCAACCGGGCAATAAAGCTCCCGACCCAGTCTTCGATCACCCATTGTTGCCACATGTGCTTGTACGGCTGTATGCGATTGACGCTGAAATAGTCGGTCAGCGTACCGAGAAACGAATCAATGAACTTATGCGTGCGCCAGAAATGTTTGTCGAGCGCCTCTTGAATGAGCGGCAGGTTCCGATCATCCGACAACGCTGCCGCTAACGTCGCATAGCCATTGGCCATGTGGCGGGCTTCGTCTGATTGAATACTCAAGAAGACGGTCGGTGTGACATGGTCTCCATTCGCCGCCGCCGTGTTCGGAAACGCAACGAACAGTGGGTTGGTAAAAGCGGTCTCGCCAACCACCTGGAGGCTGATCGCGCATTCAATCGGGTCACCGGCAACAAACGTCTCGATAAATGCCCGACCCGCCGAACCGAGGAAATGTTCGCCGAATCCTTTCTGACTGACGTCGAACCCGGCGGGATCACCGTAGTGCTTCATGTAGTAGCGACCCAGGTACATTTCCTGTTGATTATGTCGTACTTCGTCGAGCATCTGCGCCAGGTAGCCGTTGCGGAGTTCTTCATTTTCCACGGTGCTAATCAACATCCCCTGGCACTTCCCCGCCGCATACTCGGCAAACGGAAGGATCGCCATCGCCGGTTTCATCCCCTCGGCGAAACGGGGCTCAACCTGGTTGGGGCTGCCGGTCCGCAGCGCGCCATCAAGAAATCCGTACTGCCGGTCATCCTTCTCGGCTTCCATCGCCATGTAGTCGCGAATCAGATGCCGAAATGGGTCTTTGGTTTTCTTCGGAATGTGAAATTTGGTCTCGTACTTTGCCTCCGGCGTGAAATACGTCGGGGTCCATTCCAGCCCTTTAATTTTGTCGTGTGCCTTGATCAGATTGCGTGCCATGAGTCCTCCTTCGTCGGACCAGTTATCAGTTATCAGTTGTCAGTTATCAGTAGGAAACAAGAGAGAGAAAACTGGCAACTTGAAACTGGCAACTGGCAACTATTTTTCTTCGAGTTGCAACATTTCCGCATAGACGCCAAAGATATTATTAGTGACTTGTACGCGTCCGTAGTAAGTGGTCATTACCACTAAGAACGCCGACATGTCGAGGTCGCGGCCCAGTCGTTCGCCAATCTCCTTGACGTTGACCTCGATCTTTCCCTCCCCTTCAATCATCCAGTAACAATTCGTTTTTGAGATGCGGAGGTGAGGTTGCTCCTCGCGCAACATTTCGACAGTCACGTCAGCCTCTTCACTTCCCATCAGGACGAGGCCAACGGTTTCACGTGCTTCAATTTTTTTTGCTTCTGCCATTGGTACTCTCAGATGTCCTTCGTTTTCAAGAAGGGCGGCAAGGATGTTGTGGGCAAGCCGATAGGGTCATTACGAAATATCCAACCCCAACTCTTTCAACAACGCGGCATACTGCCCCTCAACGCGTTCTCGTGCTTGCGCAAAAGTATGCGGTTTCACTGTCGGCTTGTCGAAGAGTGGGGCAAATCCCTGTATGGCTTCGCGAACATACGGCAGCCATTTCGCTAGCCATCCTTCGATGACTTTTTTATTCCCGGTTCCATGCTCAGGATCACGAAGGAGCACATTTACGTATTCTTTGGTCCACTTGAGGTTGCGTTGCCAGTCATTCTCGACGGTAGCCAGGACTGTTGGCGAAATCGCATCGCCATTGCGTGCGGCAAAACGGGAGAAAAAATGTACCCGCGCGAGCACCCCAAACAAGGGCTCCAAGGCAAGGTTAATCCCGATAATCAGCTCTCCCCAGTCCTTTGAAGCCATCAATCCTTCAACCGCCTTTCGCGCTCCTTGGTAGGCCGGATCTTCCAGCCATACCGTCTTTGCCTCCGCATCAGAGAAGCCAGGGATCGCTTCAGCCAGGTCCATCCCGTAGAGGGCAATATCTTGGGCGTGGCGAATCTTGTCGGCCGCGTTGAAAATACACACGTTGCCGACGGTGGCGGACAGGGCCTCGCGCTGCGCGTAGGCAAAACAGCGGAAGAGGCCATATTCGAGACAGGCATAAGCTGCGTAATACTTCGCAAGAATGGTTTTGCCCCAGGTTGCATCGAAATCCGCAAACATCTCTTCAGTCTTCGCCGCCTCAATCATGCGGTCAAGGCTCCGTTCTTGGTCAGCTTGGGCGGCAACATACGGACGTTGCCATTGCTTGCTTGGGTCCTGGAACTCCCACCAGTCCGTGCACTTGAGAGCGGTGGAATCATCGTTCCATGCGCCACGTCCATCGGTAAAACAGTTCATCCAGCCCTGAGAGGCAAAGTGGCGCGGGTCCGGCTGCGTGTGCATGGTCAGGTCTTCGTACTCACTGGGGTGCCGACCTTTGGGTTTGAAGTAGCTAAACTGGCGATTACCTGAATACGTTGGGGATCCTTCGGGTTTCATTATGTGCTCTCCAGTGCGACTTGCTATCACAGATCAACAATTGCTTACAAGGCAGCGGCTGCGATGGTATCGAAGGTCAATGGCAGCGTCTTGAGGCCTCGCAAAAAGAAGGAATCGATCCGGGTGATACCCTCTTCTTTCTTCTTGAGATTCTGAAACCGTCCCAGCATTTCTTGCAATGCAATCTTGGCCTCCAGCCGCGCCAGCGGCGCCCCCAAACAGAAGTGGATGCCGAAGCCAAAGGCAATATGCCCGTCGGTCTTGCGGGTAATATCAAACTGATCCGGGTTGGCAAATTTGTTCTCGTCGCGATCGGCTGACGCGAAGAGCGGAAACACCAGCGAGCCCGCGGGAATCGTGGTCCCCGCCAGCTCGATATCATGAGTGGCTTGGCGGAAGATTCCCTGTACGGGGCCATCGTAGCGTAAGGTTTCCTCGACGACCTGGGGAATCAAGGCCGGGTCTTTTTCGACCTGCGCCAATGTGTCCGGATGCTCAAGCAGGGCCAGGACCGCATTGCCGATGAGATTGGTGGTGGTCTCGTTGCCGGCGATCAGCAACAGCGTGGTGAGACTCAGCACCTCACCTGAAGTGAGCATCTGTTCTTCTTCTTCGGCCTTGACCAGCGCGCTGATCAAATCGTTCTGCGGCGCAGCGCGACGCGTCTCAATGACATCTTGGAAATATGTCCTGAATTCGGCGACACTCTGTTGGGCCTGTTCCCGTTCCTCACCACTGACCCCGTTCGCCGCATGGACAATATCGTCGGACCACCGTTTGAAGTCGATTCGATGGGCTGGCTCTACCCCCAACATCTCCGCAATGGCAATGACCGGGAGCGGCGTGGACAAGTCATGTACGAGATCAAACTCCCCGTGGGACTCGATGGTAGAGAGCAACTCTGTGGTGATCTGACGCAGCCGCGGTTCTAGTGCGGAAATCATGCGGGGGGTAAACGCACGGTTGGCCAATTTCCGCAACCGACTGTGCACCGGCGGGTCCGAAGCGATCAAGTTAGCGGCCTCGGGCACGGGGTTTAGATCCCCGAGCAGGGCCGCCAGTAATATCGTGGAAGAGAAAAGTTGGGGGTTTTTCAGGACGTAGAGGACATCGTCGTAACGGCTGACAGCCCAAAAGCCTGCATCTTTTACCTGAAAGACTGGCGCATGATGGCGGAGATGGGTGTAGTACGGATACGGATTGGCTTTCACTTCTGGCGCGAATGGATTGTATTCCACTGCGTTCTCCTTTTTGCCCTCTTGCGAAAGCACGGTTCACAGGAAGAAGCTGAACTAGATAAACAGTTTCTTTAGGAAAATATATACAACGGTCCTTATTCACTTGTCAAGCGAAAAAATTTCTCTTAGAAAGAATTGATTGTTCTGTGAAGACGGGAGAAAAGACTATGAGGGACCTATGACAACGGTGGCCCGTGAAGTGAGTGCGCGCACAGATGCGGCAGCGGAATTTTTAGAGTTCTTTTATCCCATTCACTACAAGTTAGGAATGACGCTCGAAGACGCGCTCCGCAGCGGAAAGCTCACCCGCAAGCAGGTGGCTATCCTGTGGCTGATCCGTTCCGAAGGGAAGGGGAAGTCCATGCGCCGCAAGGACATTGAGCAGCGCATCTCGACGTGGTTTGAGGTCAGCAGCTCGGCTATCACCAAAGCGTTGCGGGCGATGGCCCGACCACCCCTCGGGTTTGTCCAGGTGGTGGAAGACCCGCGGTCCGGACGAGAAAAACTCATCCTGCTCACCGCTAAGGGGGAACGCTTTCTCGCCACCATGGTGACGCAGGGAGAAAATTTCCTCCGCACCATACTCGCACAGCTCACCGCTGAAGAGATTCGCACGGGGAGTCATTTCTTAAGCCGAGTCACGGAAGTGCTCGACCAACTCCGTGTTGAGCGCGACACGATGAACAGTAAGTGATGCGGTGTTTGCCAACGACGGAGCGACCGAGGAAGTAAGTGTTCAGCTCTCAGCTTTCAGTAGTCAGCCAGAGAGGAAAACACAGCAGAGTTTGCCCCCTTCTGATACGAGTCAAAGCCCCCAGAGTACCCAGATCATTGTTTTTGCTGAAAGCTGAGGGCTGACGGCTGAACGCTTACACCGGGGAGAAAGAGAGTCCTCGCTTCCGCTGTCCCTGTCTCTCACTTCTCGCGCTGTCGTGTGGTGCGCCTGCACAAAGAAACTACGGTGTCCCTGGGGAAACGGTCCTCACCACCCGAAATCCTAGAGACGGATGGGCGAAATTGGGTCGAGCCCCATGGCGTGTGGCTGGGTGACAGTAGAGCGAACTTTCGCCCCGCAGCCAGCCGCAGCCGCGATAGACGCGAAAAACTCCTTGTGCGACTCCCTGCGGATTCACGACTGCCGTCGCGGGATAATCCCCATACCAATCCTGACACCATTCCCACACATTCCCCAGCATGTCGTAGAGACCCCACCCATTCGGACGCAGTTGACCAACGGCATGGGTTCGTTCCCCAGCATTCGTTTCGGCCCAGGCGTAGCGCTCCAACTGACCCTCATCGTCGCCAAACGGGTAGGTCGTCGTGACACAGGACCGGGACGCGTGTTCCCATTCCGCTTCGGTGGGAAGGCGGTAGCGGGCAGTGCCCTCACGCGCATTGAGCTGGCGGAGGAACGCCTGCACCTCGTTCCATGAGACATTTTCGACGGGAAGATGCGGGTCCCCGGTGAACCGACTGGGATTGTTCCCCATGACGGCGGTCCACTGCGCTTGCGTGACCTCGTATTTGCCAATGTAGAATGGTTGACTAATCGTGACTTTATGTGAGGGGCGCAGTGTCGGACTCTCGTCCGTGCCCATGCGGAGTTCCGCCGCTGGGACCGCGACGAATTCCATACCAAGACTGTTCACCACCGGAGAGGGGATACTTGGCGGAAGTGGTGTTGAGACACAGGTGGTGGTAGTTGGGGTCGTCAACGGAAAGAGAAATTCCCCTTTATTTAAGCGTGAGTCGTTAATTTTGCCAGATTGCGGGGTTTGCTGTCCTTCCGTATCGCCAATAACTTTCTCTTGGAGGAAGATGCCGAGTTCCGAACCGGCGACAAAGCCATCGTGATTGCGGTCGGCTTCTCCCTCTAGCGCCTGGATAAAATGTTTGCGAAAAGCGCTCACGTCCGGCACCTGTTGATCCGCGGAGCCAGAAGAGATGAATTGCCGGACATGGTTTGCGGTTTTGGCTGTCACTCCTTGTACGAGGTCCTCTGGGCTTGGCACAAAGATGCTGAAGCCGCGGGCTCCGGAAAAACAACTATCGAAAATAAATAACGCATGCCGCGATTGAATATCGCGCGCCATACTAGCAAAGCGATCGATCGGTAAGGTTTTCGCGCGAAATTCTGGAGTGGTCTCAGTGGTTGGTAATGGGGCATCCCGAGCAACGATCACTCCCGTCCACTGCGTTGGGTCATTCAGATCGTAGGTGTTCTTGAGGGTGTAGCCGTGGCCGGCGAAATAAAAGAGGAGGCGATTCTCCGGCGCTGACCCGTATTGCTGGATAAAGTCCCGGAACGTTTTCTCTAAATCGAGATAGTCCAGGTTTTCTTTGACGACCACATGGAAGCCATTTTTCTCGAGTGCCTGGGTGACCTCCCGCACATCTCTTTTGACGCCCAGCAGTCGCGGCCACCCGCCTTTATAGTCACTGATACCGACGACCAAGGCGTGACTCTCTTTATAGGAAAATGAACCGACCTGCTTGCCAGAGCGGTCTTTCAACGGGATGTCGTACTGTCCCTGAGCGGCCCAGCCCACGGTGACGGAAAGAATAACCCAGGACAGGAGCATGAGGGCGATTTTTACCTGGGAGCGCGGGCGTCTCGCCCGCGTGAACGGCGATTGGGAGAGTCCCATCCCCCTACTTCTCTGCGGTTTGTCCATAGCCAAGGTTGACGACCTGGACGCGACGATTTTTCTGTCGACCATCACCCGTGGTGTTGTCCGCAATCGGCTTCTGTTCCCCGTACCCGACCGCAATGGTCCGGTCTTTCAGTTGGTGACGTTCGGTCAGGTAGCGTGCCACACTCTGCGCGCGTCGATGAGAGAGCCGTTCATTATAGGCATCGCTGCCCACACTATCGGTGTGCCCCTCAATTTGGAAGCAACACGAAGCCAATTCGCTCGATTGTAATGCTTGGCCCAGCTTATCTAACGTCTGCGTGGCTTCCGGGGTGAGCTGAGCGGAATTGGAGGCAAAGGTCACTTTGAGAGCGACACTCGTTGCTTCTGATCCTAATTGTACGCCTCTGGTTTGTGCGCGTTTGCGATAGTAGTCACACTGTGATTTGGGAGTTTCGGTGGGAGTGGTTGGCCCAATCCCGCGCATTTGTCCTATCGCTGGGGGAGGCGCAGAGAGCTTCAATCCCTGGATTAATTCTTCGGTGGTTGGTTCATGGTCCGTCAGGTCGCGGGCAGTCTGGGCCTGCGCTGGAGTGAAGCAGAGCACCCAGAGTCCAAAGGCGGCAATACTGGTTTTGCAGGATAGGGTCATGTCGGTCCTCCTTGAGGTATTTCGGTATGTTTCTCAGTGTAGCGCGTGTTTCAAGCAATCTCAAAGGAAGACGCGACAGAAGACGCGACGGAAGGGGTGCGTTTATTGTTTCCGCTGACGGTCCGGTTCTAAGACCAGGCCTCGCCGCGGCCACTCGTGCGTGACCACACGTCCTAAGCCGGATTCGGTAATGTAGAGGGTCGAATAGTTGGGTCCGCCAAAGGCGACGTTAGTGACGGCTCGATCCTCTGAAGGAATGATCGTGTCCTGCTTTCCGTGAGGATCAAAGACGACCGTGCCACTTCCCCATACTCCAGCAACCAGCACATACCCCTCTTCATCCAAACACAGACTATCGGGGTAGTAGCCCGCTGGAAGCGTTCCGAAGAGCTGCGCGTCCCCGACTTCCCCTGGCGCGCGAATGGGAAATGACAGCAGGTTACCAGCAAACGTTTGGGCGACGATCAGCGCCTTGCCATCAGGGGTCAAGCCGATGCCGTTGGGATGTTGTAGATTCGTAGCCACGCGTCGGATGTGTTTACCATCGGGAGAGGCATAGTAAACAGTGCCTTGCCGTTTCGTCGGTGTGCCAGGCGTTTCGCGGAGCGCTGGATTGCGCTGAAGAGGATCGGTGAAATAGAAATTCCCTTCAGTATCGAACACCAGATCATTTGGTGCGCTGAGCTGGGTCCCCTCACAGGAAGTGTATATCCGTTGGACAGTGCCGTTCTTGTCGGTCCGTTCGATCCGTCCGGTTTCGTAATCAAGAGCCGGGCCGATTGGCATACCGTTATGCCAGTTGAATCCACCATTGTTGGTGACATAGAGTGCGCCATCGGGACCGAGTGCGGCACCGTTGGGTCCACCACCAGGCCGAGCAAACACAGACATCGTGCCATCGGGAGCAATTTTCCGTATCTGTCCACCACGAATTTCAGTGACATACAAGTTGCCGTCACGGTCCCACACCGGACCTTCGGGAAACTCTAAGCCAGTGGCGATGACAGTTGTAGGCATGGTGCATTCCCTCTCTTCTGTAGGGCGGCTGCAAAATAATTGTTGCGAGGATAGCCTGGATCATAAACTACAGAGCCACCTGGAGATTGAAACGAGTTGATCTTCATTCGTGAGATTGGCCGCATTTTCCAAACTCCCAGCGAGGTGTTGGAGATAGGGCTTCCCCATGCAGTTACCCATTCCGCCAGAGATACACAGACTTGCGGAGGGGGTCGCGTCCGTGCGCTCCCATTTGTTGGCTGCTATTTCCCTTGCCGTTCGGCAAAACAAAAATCTGCTCCGTTACGAACCCCAAGGCTTCAGCAATTTCCGAAAGGATAATATCCACAGAAATACTGGCTCCTGCGTAGCGCACATTGTCATTGACCATGATGAGCGGAGCCTTTGGCTTCAAGACTCGCGCACACTCGGCAATGACACACGCCATTTCATAAAAGTAGCCGCGAACCATACGGGCGATGCCGTTGTTGTTGAGCAGATCAAGCTGCTTTTGGGTGTCGAGGTAGGAAAGCACCGTTTGTAGAAGAGCCTGATGGTCCGCAGCGGCAATGGCTGATTTCCATTTCGGATTGAGTGCCAAAAGGTCTTTTGCCCTATTCTCGACCGTGCAACTCAGCATCTCCTGTCGGAGTCTGACGATTTCCGCCTCGTCCACTCCCAGCAAAGCGAGTTCCAGAGCGTAGGTACGAGTATAGTCGTAGCGATTGCAATAAGGCGGTGAGGTGACCAAACAATCGTAGGACTTTGCTTGCAGCTTCGGCAGAATGTCGAGACATGATCCCTGATGAAGCAGAACATCTGCCTTCGAACGCGGAGTAGCAAATAAATCAGTAGGAACCTCGGTCTCCCGCAGATCCGTGACAATCTCGTTAAGTTTGTCCGTCATCGCTTTGTCAAAAGAGAGAATCGCTCCCTTGTCGAACACTTTTCCCCCGGCTCGTCTACCGGAACGGTAGTCCCATCGCAGATACTGTCCATCTTTCCGCGTGTAGCTGATAGATTCCAAGATACAGAGGAGGGCAAACACAAGCA
>Ga0184640_10000428_pt1 | contig 11025 bp, 13 predicted proteins | sample PLM31_200_b2_FD_133161 | JGI IMG/M metagenome (GOLD analysis project Ga0184640, IMG submission 133161) | Groundwater sediment microbial communities from an aquifer in East River, Colorado, USA - PLM3-1_200_b2 | ecosystem: Environmental > Terrestrial > Soil > Riparian zone | place: USA: East...
GGTGAATATAGTGTTTGTTGTGCTATTCAAAACCTATGGTTAGCAGCAAGGGCTGAAGGAATAGGAGTTGGTTGGGTCAGCATACTGTCAATTGAAGAATTACGCAAGATATTAGGGATACCCGACCATGTTAAACCAATAGCCTATCTTTGTCTTGGGTATGTAAATAAATTTGAAGGTAGACCTGATTTAGAAAGAGTTGGTTGGCTCAGAAGAACGATACTTTCTAAAGTAATTCACTTCGAAGATTGGAATAATACAGAATTGGATAATTGGAATAATATAAATCGGATCATGAAGAATTTGATTGATAATTGAAATTACCAATATTAGGATATGTTTAAGTGAGTAAATAATTTGAGAATATTTCTTGTTTAACAAATATCTTTATGATTAACCAATCATTTCTAGACAACTTCAGAAATCCAGTATTCTTTAGAAAGTTATGAATCCATTTGTCTCAACTAATCATGAAAAATATTTGGAATCTGATGTTGTAGTACAAAAACCTAGTATGTATGGAATTACATATCTAAATAAGAGTAAAATGCAAATCACCAAAAGTCAAGCGTCAATAATTGTAAAAAGTAAGGTAAGATTATTGATACCAATCAAGATTATCTATCCAAAATAGCAACAACTGAAAATTTCATACACAGAATTGATACGAATTCCACCGGTCCTAATGTTTGCACGGTTCAAACCTTAGCATCATGTTATCAATAACCTCTTTTAGAGAGAAATTAATCTTTCATCTCATTGAGTAGCAGAATTAGCCTATCATACTATTGTGTATAGATGATTGTTTTTTAAAGGCTCTTATTTAGTTAGACTCTTTGCTACTGCATCTACTGTGTATGTAATGGTGAATGGTACGCCGCCTAAGGTATGGAATGCAACTTGACTAGCTGCAAAGCTCAAGGAACCAGCATTATAACTTGGACTGCCATTTTGGTCAAGTGGTTATAGAAAACGTATAGGAAAAAGAATAATCTCTAGAGAGAAAATAGAGGGACATACCATACAAATACGAACAAGGGTTAGAGCCTTAAGAAATGTATTGAATGTGGATACGAATAAGAGTCTACTGGATTTACTTGACCTGATTGATGATACGCTGGATAAAATGGTTGATTTCGGGAGTGACGTGGAAGAAGTATTCTACACTCAACATGACATTAACAAAACTAAACCTGAGAAGTTTGAGGATTTAATGAATCGTGGTGATGTTATCCGTGATGAGCTTACGATACACAAGAAAGCACTGCAAAAATTAAGGGGAACCTTACAATGACCTAACCACCAAGGATAGGGTTACTTACTTATCCTTGGAAGTGTGTCAGAAACTTTTGTCTGTACTTGCATTATAGTCATCGAACAAATTCGAAGTCCAACGTCTGGGACCAAAAATTGTGTCAAATTTGATTCACAAACGACCAGCTCCATGACAATCTTGTTCCTTTTTTTGACCATTCTGCAAGAAATTTAATGATTATTTAAATAGTCGATAAATAAGTTTATAGGATATTTTTCTAAGTTCATTTTATCTTTCTATAAAAAGAGATATCATATTGGAACAAAGATTGACTTTTAAGATAACCATTATTTGGGACTAATTTTAGAACTGTATAAGTCCACACCGGACACTAATTCATCTTTAGACTGCTTACAACTTCGTTTGATAATGAGTAGAACAGCTTTTTTTCAGACAATTTAGGTACGAAACCGAGTCCGAGAGTACTACAAGAATTAATGATGATTTAAAGAGTCATTAATTAACGTTAATTGCTTTTAATATGTGTACGAAGTACTTCTTTTATTGTTTTGGTAACAATAGGGAGAATTCTGGGATCATCAACTTTTGGAATTATGTAATCTTCTCTAAGATGAATCTCTTCAACTATACTAGCAATAGCATATGCTACAGATACAAGCATAAACTCACTTAGATTACTAGCCCTAAGATCCAGCAACGCTCTGAATATTGATGGAAACACTACTGCATTGTTAATCTGATTAGGAAAGTCTGATCTACCTGTTGCAACAATTCTTGCACCATATTGTAACGCATAATTAGGAATTATTTCAGGATCTGGATTACTTAAGGCAAATATTATTGCATTATGATTCATAGATTCTATCATTTGTTTATTCAAAATATCCGCTTTTCCAGATACACCAATAAATATATCTGATTTACTAATTACATCTTCTAAAGTTCCTCTTAACTTTCTAATATTGGTGTTAATGGATATTTCTTTCTTGTATGGATTCTGATCATCAATATCTGCTCTTCCATCATAGATTGCACCCTTAGTATCAGTAACAATAATATCTTTACATCCTGCTGTCTGCAAAATCTTGAATATTCCATACCCAGCTGATCCAGAACCTGATATAACAACACGTACTTTATCTAGTTCTTTTTTTACCAACTTAAGCGCATTAACCAGTGCTGCTAGAGCAATTATAGCAGTTCCATGTTGATCATCATGAAAAATGGGTATTGTTACTTCTTTACTTAATCTTTCAACTATTTCTAAAACTTTTGGTGATTCGATATCCTCTATATTTATTGCCCCAAAATTTGGTTCTATTATTTTAACAAATCTGATTATTTCTTCTTTATCCTGAGTGTTAATGCATAGTGGTATTGCATTTATATCTCCCAACGCTTTGAATAAGACAGATTTTCCCTCCATTATTGGCAGTGCACCTTCTGGGCCGATATTGCCCAATCCAAGAACTCTTGTACCATCACATACTATTGCCACATTATTCCATTTTGATGTATAATCATAAGCTAATTTTTTACGATTACTTATTTCTAAGGCTACATATGCCACACCTGGAGTATAAATTAGCCTTAATGTTCCTTTTTCGTCAAATGCATTATCTAAAGAAACCCTACTTCGAATTTCGATCTTTCCCTTTAACATTCGATGAAGGTTAATTGCATCATCTTTTAATGTCAAATGAATACAATTATGAATGCTGAATTATATTTTATTCTGTTTTTATGGCACATTCTACATTTCGTCTTTTTTCATGTTTATTGTATTTTTTAGGTAGATAAGTTGAAAATTCAGCCTCCCCCTCTCTGTCCAGTTATACATATTTTATAAATCATAATTGTGAACTGTCACAAATGTCTATTCATAAAGTATCAATGAGAAATAAACAAAAGAATAAAGCAGAATTAGAATCACAATATCTTGTTAGAATCGGAAATAAGCACGAGGCGGAGACAAAAATTAGCGACACTATTGAACATGAAATCGGATGTCCAAGGTGCTATAATATTATGACTCTATGCTCAGACTTTGATAGTCTCTATTATCTTTGTGAAGAATGTGATTTCTCCTTGTATACATTAAAGTAATTCTTGTACATGGTTATCTCGATAGACGTAACAAAATAAAAAATGTTCAGATGTAAATACCAATTAACCACAATTTAGTATGAATGATGAGCAAGAAGAAAAATCCTTATTTTAAATACAAACCATATTTCCAATCAGACGATTCCATTTCTTTTATGAATGAAAGCAAGACATCTTCTATCATTTGTAGAATTTCATAACCTTTCCTGATATTTGCTTTTTGAGGGGAACCAGTGGCTCCAGTAGAAGTTAATTCGTCAAATTTCCAAAATATTCTAATATTTTCAGGTAATTTTGGAATAACCTCATTTGGTGCAGATTCTATGTTTACTAAATCTGGACGAACTGCAAGAACCGCAGAAGTTTCTGCTTCACCACCATGACCCAGACCATTCCAAACTTCAAAGAGATCTTTTTTTAGCTCACCTACTAGAATCCACCAAGATTCCAGACAGGCTATCGTAACCTCAGGATGTTTATTTTTTATAGATCTGGCTGCAATTTCTATCGGGGCAATATTTCCATCATGACCATTTATTATTAGTACACGTCTTATCTTATTCTGAATAAGACTTGTTAGAAGATCAGAAATTATACTTACTAGGGTTTCAGCATTAATACTCATCGTCATCTGAAATTTGTCATGATGTAAACTAACACCATATGGAATAGCAGGAAGCACAATAACATTACTCACCTTTGTAGCAACTCTTTTCGCAACTTCTGTAGGAAAAATAAAATCTGATCCGAATGGCATATGATCACCATGGTTTTCACAAGCGCCAAAAACTAGAATTGCAATAGTTTTTTCATTTATCGTTTTCCTAACTTCTATGGCATTCATTTCTTCGACAAGGTGTTTGTCCTTTCCTTCGATACCGTTGTTTGTCATACTGCTTCATAGATAACAATACAATCTTTTATAAAATATCTTCAAGTCTCATAATCCGTTTAGTAAGGAAATGCGTGAGGGAAAGAATAGTTTAGCTCGTATCACTAGTGATATAGATTAGGGGTGGTGTATTTATTTAATCCCTAGAATATTATAGTATATCCATGGTTCATGCATATGTATTGATTTGTTGTGATCTTGTTTCAACAGAAAAAGTAGTTGAAGAATTGGAAAAACTTGACGGAGTTCAAGAAGTTTCCTCGGTATCTGGTGTCTATGATATAGTTGTCAAAATATCTACTTCAACTGAGGAAGAATTAAAATCTATTTACATGGATATTAGAAAGATGAAGAAAGTACTAACTACAATAACGTTAATTGTGTCCAAAACACTGTAAGGATACACGTTTATTAATCACTTTTTAGCAATATTTTTGTGCAAATTTATGAAAGTGATACTGAATCAAGGATTGCAACATTAACTGAAGGATTAAATAATGAATTAAGAAATAAATTACAAGATTTACTTAAACATGGTAAAGAAAATGCACTAAACATAATAGACTATCTACAATCACTTAAAAATGAAATTAATCCATCCTTAAGTTATCAAGTAATAGTAATTCGAGTTCTTGTAGGTATAAGTAAATTTCGTAATCATAAATTGTATAAAGAAATGACACAAGAAGATGTTCTTCTGTATTTGAATTCTCTAAGAAAAAGTGAAACAACAGATCCACTCCATAAATGGGTAGGAACCTACAACATATACAAAATATATCTGACAAGATTCTTCAAATGGTTCTACTATCCAAATCTCCTTCCTAATGAGAGACAAAAACCAGAATGTGTAAAAAATATTCTTAGTTTAAAAAGGAAGGAAAAATCTCAACGCCATCATTATTACTATGAATTAGTATGACGTATATAAGAAACCATAAGATTCCAAGAACGCAACATATGATCCTTACAAATTATTAATTTTACTATGGAATATAACGATTCTAATTACAGTATTATTTTTGTAATAGGAACATAGTAAATTTCTATGGTTTGGATGGATTCTCACATCACATTGATACATATTTTATAGATTTGGATTTCTAATCAAGAATTAAGAAAGCTAACCCCATATAACATGAATTGAAACTTTTTTATAAACTGATGAGATGAGATTACTTACAATCAAAACAAAACACTGGATAATACATATTATTAATGACTTATGCCTGATTACATAGGTATTTTATAAAGTTACTTCAAGCTTTTCCCTTGTAAAGATAAATCAATTTCATTATTGAGATGACGTAGGAAATACTAGTTAACTAATAAAATTGCTTAGATAATCTTTAAGAGATAATTAAAAATAGCAAAAAAAACAAATATTGATGTTTAGATATTATATAAATATTACAAAAGATTTATACATGTTAATTTCGAATTTGGTATAATGAATAAGACACAGCCAATAATAAAAGTATCTCTTCTATTAGTAACAATTATTGCCCTTGGAGCTTTTTTCCTTGTTGACAATAACATTCCAGTACAAGCCTTGCATAAGGAAGAACAAGTATTAGAAAATTATGATGATCTCCAAGAATTTGCAGATGCCGTAAAAGATGGTGATGAAGATATAGAAGAAATACCTCTAGAATCGATGAAAGCCTCCAATATTTACGACGATGCTGATGATAATATGCAAGATTGTATAGATCTAGCAGCAAAAGTAGGGGATAGTCTTGGTGATCGAGAAGTAGTACACTGTGTTGAAGATGTGAACTATTTCAAAAACAAGTATTCTACAAATGGTAGCGTTCCTACAACCCCGACATCTACTCCTTCTAATGATCCCACGACCACCTCCACTACCGATACCGGCACTGATGATACCCCTTCTGATGATACCACTACCACTTCTACCTCTGATACCGGCACATCTACAGAAACCGGAACCGATGGTACATCAACTTCCGATGATACATCAATTTCCGATGATGTTGAACAAAACAATTTGATTAATGAACTTGTTAAAACAGGAAAGTTCACAGAAGAAGAAGCCATAGAATTCGTAACAAAAGCGACGCAGAATGGAACCGATGGTACATCAACTTCCGATGGTACATCAACTTCCGATGGTACATCAACTTCCGATGCTCCCGCGGCTTCAAATACAGATACCAGTACTGATGACACTCCCTCCTCTAATAATGAAGATACTAATGATGATGAATCTTCAAGTGCTAACACCAACAATCCTGAAGAGTATGGTGATCTGAACGAACTAGTAGATGACATAAAGAATCACGATGTAGATAGTGATAATATATCTTTGAACGCTTTCAAAGATTCAGGTGCTTACCAAGGGGCAGATGAAGAAACGCAAGATTGTATAGACCTAGCTGGAAAAATAGGAGATAATCTTATTGATTATGAAATAGTGCGCTGTTCTGAAGATACAAACTATTTCCAAAACCAAATATCCAATAACGACAATAACAACAATGCCGATGACAATAACAACAATGACGCTGATGATACCGGTAACTAGTATCGTCAGTACTTTTTATTCAAATTAGGTATTAATTACAACAAATAATCCCATTGTACAGACCATCATAAAAATCCATACAATTTTATTCCAACTAAAAATTTTCTGTCCATCAAGGTTTCCAAACGGTAGTAAATTAAATAACGCAATCCAGGAATTAAATAATGCTCCTATATATAAGTAACCAATAAGTGGGTATTGATAAGATAATATGAAAAATATAAAACCCATAATTAAATTAGTAAGTGGTCCAATAAAGGCAACTCTTCCAAATTTACTTCTATCCGATAAATCTATTACAACAGCTCCTGGTGCTATGAATTTGAACGGAATAAATGGTATTGCCGAAAAAGCAGTTACTAGTAAACCATATGAATTCGTGCGAAACTCCGCCCAACTTCCATAAAACTGTGCTAGTAGTTTATGAGCTAATTCATGTACAAGAAAGGCGCTAACAAAAATAATAAGAAATTCCCAAGAAATATATCTATAATTATTAAGCGATAAGCCAACAGCAGTTACTAAAATTGTTGCAATTGACAAGTGAAGTATCTCTAATTTAGAAAATTTTATTTTAAATATGAGCATTTTCAAATTCGAATTGGTTGTGATATTATTCTTAATATCTTTTTTGTCAATGTAATCCTTCATAGAAACGCATGAATGGTTTATTGGAATTCTGTGCATATGACAGAACAATTTGTCACAATAATTGCATCTAAAAGGAATACTTTCACTAGCATCACAAAAATCACATTTCATTAGTTTAATACACCTATTAAGTCTTAATCCTAGTATTCATGTTCTGATGTCACATTTAAAAGTGCGTTTTCAATCTCTTGAAACTGCATATATTATACCATTCGGACAATTCTCAGAGAAAAGTTGCAATGGTAAGTTATATGAACTTTGGATTGCTGTATTAAGTATAGAATTAGTTTGCCTGATGATGATCATACACATGAAATAGATGATAAGCTGGTACAACGCTATGATACAATCCTGAAGGAAAGTGCTCTACTAAGTACCTTTTCTGGGATCCTCTTCGGATTTTTGTTTAGATATCGACTAAATTAGCTTGAAGTGTTTTATGGTAAAAGCTATCGAAGTGTGAATACTGATGAAATTTCGCTTATTCAATTTCATATCCATATTGATTATTATTCATGAGAACGTAATTCCTTGGGACGCCATATATTGACCAATCCACCTTTAGTTTGAACGGTTAATTCTTTCCATTTATTGATGTACAGATTTACACATGCAACAGTACATGCGGGCATAGTAACCATTTTTCCTGTTAATATGTCCAATAATTCTTCTGTATGTGGATTATGTCCAACTAGCATGACCATATCATATCGATCATGTTGGCCCTGCAATACATCAAGATATGCTGTGCATCCTGATCCGTATAAGGACGGGTCAACTCGAATCTCTCCCTCATAGCCACAGGCTTTGGCGACTTTCTCTGCAGTGGAGTAGGCTCTTGTCGCAGAAGAGCTTATTATTACTTGTGGGATAAGCCCTTCTCTTAACAACGTTCTACCAATTCGCAGTGCGTCCCGATTGCCGCGGTCATTTAGAGGTCTATCATGATCCGACAAACCTGTAGATTCCAAACTCGATTTGGCATGACGAAGTATCAATAAGGTCTTCATACTATTCTTCAAGAATCCTCACGAATTTATTCACACCTTTGTTTGTATTAGGACGTAGACTTGTTTGCTTAGTATCATGATGTAGACCAAAATTGCAACCAATAATAGAAAGCTAGATTCAATAACCATTGTGAAATATTATTTTCCAAAAAATGACCGTCTATGAACTTGTTTGAACAATTCTTCAGCTTCCCTACCATATGCGTTTATGATAACTTTTCTATCTTTGCATTCAGCTTCAATATAGTAATATTTTATTCTATTAATCATATATATTATTTTTTCCGGAATTATCCTAAATATGTATTGTTTAAATGTTAGATTACGAACTAAATCCTCAATATACTTGGTTCAGATCCTTTATAGACCACGCTGTAATTAATGATCAAGATTGATATTCCAATACTACATTATTTCTACACTAATTTTTTAATCAATATTCTAGCAAATCTAGAATTAATTTCAAAACTAATGTCTCTTTTTCAAGAACGTTTCTTTCAAACTTATCCTTTATGTTTATGAGCATTCGTTCACGAGCCAATATTTGTCCTAATATGGTATTTCTCATGTTTTTGTAAGAAGCTTGATTTAAATACCCAATAGAATAGGTCATTTGTCTTTCCTCACAATCACTGGTCTTCACCTTCATCCCAGCTAATTGTTCCAGTTCCATTGTATTCATTTTTTAATTAGTTCCTCAAATATGACCGACTTTAACGAACCAAATTCTATTTTTCTTGTCAATGAAATTCTGCAATAATTATGGGTATGAGTACAGTCCTCTATTCTATCGCATTTACAACATATCCAAGAAACATATTCTTGACAAACATTGCAGGTAGCAAAGGGTGTCAAACAAAACCCACATCCTCTGCAAGCTTCTTTATTAAACATAGTTTAGAAGACGTAGTTACTCTTATTAGAATTGGCGATGGTGATCCTGTAGATCCTAATAGACTATATGGAAGAAATCAACTCATAGCATTAATGATTCATCATATAGACTGTTTTAAGATTAATTTATATCGAATTTTTCTGTCATTTTGAATTTCTAATGAATCATTTCCAAATCTGTTCTATGATGCACTCAGGTTAGCACCTCATAAGTGGGATACTGATTAATTGCGAATATCTGTATAATTTCCATCTTGATATAATTTTTCGACTTTATAAGCTGCCTTCACATCAAAATTGGAGATAACATGTCCTAGACTCCATGTGTCATAATCTATTGTTAATGTATTCCACGTGGATGTCATATTTGGATGATGATTTAATTTTTGGGAAGAGTCAGCTACTTTGTACATAAATTCAAATAAAGTGGAAAAATCTACAAATGTGAATGTCTTATGAAGCTTGCCATCAAGTATGGTCCATCTAGGTAGATCCTTTAATGCATCATTTATTTGAATTTCTGAGAGTTTAAGATAGTGGGGACTTGTATTATTATGTACCAATGTGAGTGAATCCTTGATATTTGATGGATTAATGGTGATAATTGTTGCATTAATTTTAGATTTAGTTTCTTGAATCTGTGCCGATGTTGATATATTTATTGATGTTACTGTAATTAGTAAGAGGATGATTATTATTACAAAAGTGTGCTTATTCACGGTAATTATTAATATAACGCAATATTTATTATTTCAGGATACCATACTAGTCATATTCATTTTTTAGCTCAACTATGATTCTTGGATATCAATGATAGATAAAACATCATTATTCGAAAATATTATTGTTAAATATAGTAATAAACAGAGGGTATTCCTGTGCTTTTTCATACAATATATTGATAAATATTTATGGTAATGTTATAGTTGATCAACATAGTTGACAACTTATGATACCAAAGTTTTGATAATACTCGCAATTTCAATTCTTATTTCAACTATATGTGGTATTTTATTTCCTTCTACGGGAGAGCTTTTTTCTCCATACATCCTAGTAATTCTTGGATTCTTGTTATTTTTAAATCTAATCCAACTTGATTTCCAAGATCTGATCTCAACCTTTCAGAGACCCAAATTTCTATTGATATTATCTATTGTGAAAGTGATTATTCTGCCAGTAACAATGTATTTTGTTACTAATCAAATATTCCCAAAATATGCATTATCCGTGCTATTATTATCTGGAATTTCTACAGGACTTGGTGCTCCATTTGTTACCAATTATGTAGGAGGAAGACTTTCTACTATAGTAGGAATGGTAATAATCACATCCCTTATGGTTCCCTTTTTATTGCCAACGTTAGTCTATGTTCTTTATAATACTGAATTTTCGATTCCATTATTTGATATGATTTTACTACTAGTAATATCTTTACTGGTACCTTTAGTGGGAAGTGGAATCATAAAAAAATATTTACCCAAATTAGCAACCACTATAAACAATAGTTCATTACCATTATCTATAATTTTAATGGATTTAATAAACTTTATAATATTTTCAAAATTTTCAAGTTATTTCTATTTAGAATTACCTTTTGTTATTGACACAACTATTCTTGCTTTTGTATTATTTGCAATATTTGGAATTA
>Ga0184640_10000429_pt1 | contig 11015 bp, 7 predicted proteins | sample PLM31_200_b2_FD_133161 | JGI IMG/M metagenome (GOLD analysis project Ga0184640, IMG submission 133161) | Groundwater sediment microbial communities from an aquifer in East River, Colorado, USA - PLM3-1_200_b2 | ecosystem: Environmental > Terrestrial > Soil > Riparian zone | place: USA: East...
CCGGAAGGCGCCAATGTAGGCAAGGAAATCAACGATGCGATAGCGGATATCGAAAAGCACAATCCGCAGCTCGCCGGCGTGTTGCCGCGGACGTACCAGATTTTCAACAGCACTTTACTCAAGGAACTGCTTAAGAAGGTTTCGGAGATTCCGAACACGCTGGAATACGACGCGTTCGGTAGGATTTACGAATACTTTCTCGGAGAGTTCGCCCGCACGGAAGGGCAGAAAGGCGGCGAGTTCTTCACGCCGAGCAGCATCGTCCGTCTGATCGTGCAGATTCTTGAGCCGTATCATGGTCGCGTGCTCGATCCGGCGTGCGGTTCCGGCGGTATGTTCGTGCAAAGCGCTCGCTTCGTCCACGAGCACAAAGTTTCTCCACCCTCGCCCTCTGGGAGAGGGAAGGGTGAGGGTCTCGCGGCGTACTCAGGCGAGCCGAGCCGCGAGTTGTCCATCCACGGTCAAGAACGTGTCGGCGCCACGGTGGCCCTCGCTCGCATGAACCTTGCCGTCCACGGACTCGAAGGCGATATCCGCGAGGCAAACTCCTACTACGAACACGAGCACGACAGCACGGGAAACTTCGACTTCGTCCTCGCCAATCCACCGTTCAACGTCAACGCGGTGGATAAAGACCGGCTCAAAGACTCGGTAGGCAAGAACCGCCGCTATCCGTTCGGCCTGCCACGCACCGACAACGGCAACTATCTTTGGATCCAGCTCTTCTATTCCGCGCTCAACAAAAAAGGCCGCGCCGGTTTCGTCATGGCCAACTCCGCCTCCGATGCCCGCTCCTCCGAACAAGAGCTTCGGAAGCAAATTATCGAAGCGTACGCCGTCGACGCGATGGTCGCCGTCGGCCCGAATGTTTTCTACACCGTCACACTTCCTTGCACACTTTGGTTCATGGACAAGGCGAAAGCACAGCTTCCACCTAGTCCACCCTCATCCCGTCCTTCTCCCAGTGGGAGAAGGAGCCAGGTTGAGGGTGCGAAGCTTGAGGGTCGAGGAGGCTTCAAGTTTCAGGGTCTCGTGGAGCAGGCTCGTGAGCTGCGAAAAAAGCAAACGCCCGCCGAAGAAATTTTGTGGCAGTTGCTGCGCAATCGACAGTTCGCAGACCTAAAGTTTCGCAGGCAACACCAGATTGGAGACTACATTTGCGATTTTTATTGCGCTGAGCAGCGTTTGATCGTCGAGCTTGACGGACCGGTTCACCAACGAAGTAAACAGCAACTACACGACCATAAACGTGATGCCTACCTACGCAGCATCGGTAATAAAATATTACGGTTCTCAAACGACCAAGTCGGAGACGATCCCGAAGCAGTTCTGAACGCAATTCTTGAAGCGATATCCCCTCGCCCGTTGGGAGAGGGCCAGGGTGAGGGTCACGGTGCTCGCTATCGCGACACCGTGTTGTTTATAGATGCAAGACATATTTACCGGCAAATAGACCGCGCCCACCGCGACTGGACCGACGCCCAGATCGGTTTTCTAGCCAACATCGTCCGTTTATACCGCGACGAGAAACCCGACTTCACCCTCGGCGGCGAAGAAGCAAAAGCAAAATTGCTCGAAGTTTTCGACCCCAATCCAAAATCCAAAATCGAAAATCCAAAATATCGAGATGTTCCCGGTCTCTGCAAAGCCGCCACCATTAATGAGATCGAATCCCAAGGATGGTCTCTCAACCCCGGCCGCTACGTCGGTGTCGCTCTAGGCGAAGCAGTCAGCGACGAAGACTTCAAGGAACAGCTCGAAGAATTGAACGAAGAACTCGAAACCCTTAACGCGCAGGCGCGCGAGGTTGAGGAAACGATCGCGCGAAACGTCGCGGAGATTTTAGAAACGTGAAGACGAATTGCTGGCGCGAGTGCAAACTCGGTGACGTCATTGAAATTAAGCACGGTTACGCATTTCAAGGCGAGTACTTTAGTACCGCAGGTAGCCACATCGTACTCACACCTGGAAACTTTTATGACGAAGGCGGGTTCAAGCAGAAGAATGACAAGGAAAAGTGGTACACAGGGCCGATTCCCCCCGAGTACGTGTTGAAAGAGGGCGACTTGATCGTCGCGATGACCGAGCAAGCTGAGGGACTTCTTGGTAGCAGTGCCTTACTTCCGCGCAGTGATCTTTACCTCCACAACCAGCGACTTGGTCTCGTACAAGTTCGTGATGAGAACAAGGCCGACAGGCGATTCCTTTACTACCTCTTCAATTCAAAGTCCGTGCGCCAGCAGATTCGTGCCTCGGCTAGCGGCACAAAGGTTCGCCACACCGCGCCGGCGCGGATCGCTGATGTGAATGTCAGCATCCCGCCAATCCCCCTCCAACGACGGATTGCGGACATTCTATCCGCCTACGACGATCTGATCGAAAACAACCAGCGGCGCATCAAGATTTTGGAAGAGATGGCCCGCTCGCTCTACCGCGAGTGGTTCGTCAACTTCCGCTTCCCCGGACACGAAAAAGTCCCGCTCGTCGCCTCCCCTCTCGGCAACATTCCCCAAGGCTGGGAGGTGAAGACCGTCGCTGAGTCGTTCGAGATTTCCGGCGGAGGCACGCCGTCACGAAGAGAGCCGAGCTATTGGGGCGTCGGCACAATCCAGTGGTTCGCGCCGAGCGACCTCACTGCCGTGGGCACGATGTTCGTTGACGACTCTCCCGAGCACATCACCGAACTCGGCCTCGGTGAAAGTTCCGCCCGGCTGTTCCCGGCGTACAGCGTGATGATGACCAGCCGCGCGACGATCGGTGCAATCGCCATCAACACCCACGAAGCTTGCACCAACCAAGGCTTCATCACCAGCCTGCCGAACGAGCGCGTGCCGCTCTACTTCCTCTTCCACTGGCTCACGGAGAACGTCCCGCAGTTCGAGCGGCTCGCATCCGGCGCGACCTTCAAAGAAATCAGTCGTGGTGTCTTCAAGACAATTGAGTTCCTGCATCCGAGCGCGCCGCTCGTGCGTCGCTTCGAGTCGCAGGTTGAGCCGATGGCGAAACAGATGCTCGCCCTCCAACGCCAAATCCAAAACCTCCGCCGGACGCGCGGTCTGCTGCTGCCGCGTCTGCTGTCGGGGCAGGTCAATCTCACAACGAACTGAGCCATGAAGTTCATCAAACACCTCAACGGCAAGACTTGGAAAGCAGTCATCGACGTGAAGTGGTGGCCGAACCAGAAAAAAGCTGTCGAGGTGGCTGGGGATTACCTCGACGCGAAGAAGGACCAGCAGGCGATGATTCGCATGCCCACTGGTACAGGCAAGACGGTGGTAATCGCGACGCTCGCTCAATTGCTCGAAGACTATCAACGGGTCTTGGTCGTCGCGCCCTGGGAGAACCTTGTGGGGCAACTGGAACGCGAAATCTCAGCGAAGTTGTGGACGAAGCTGGGTGAATCCACGTCTTTGGCTACCCGCCCGACGATGGTTTTCACCCCGGTGGGTCTGAATGCTGCACTCAAGAAGGTTCAACAGGCCGGCGTGTTGGTCTGCACCAACCAGACGTTGCAGGCTTTGCGCAAGAACAACGCGGCGTCCAACGATTGCGGAAGTGGACGACGCTCGCATTGGTAGATGAAGGTCATCGAGAACCAGCGCCAAGGTGGGCCGAAGCGGTTCGCGACTTGGAATGCCCAACGGTTCTCTTTACCGCAACGCCATATCGGAACGACCTGCAGTTGTTCGATGTCAACCGAGACTACTTTTACTCCTACACCTTCGCGGAAGCGTTGGAGCACCGTATAGTCAGGGAAGTCGAGTTCATTGATGGTGCATGGTCACGCGATGGCGCAAACACGATAAATCAATTCGTCACGAAACTACTGGATGCGTGCAAATCCACCGAAAAAGTAGTCGGACTTCCATCGGGTCAGATGCGTGTCATCGTGCGGTGTAGCGAAGCGACGGACATCAAGGCCGTCGCCACGGAACTCCAAGCGCGCCGGGAATCGGTCATCGGCGTCCACGAACGCTTTAAGAATACGGATGGGGCGATTTTCCGGCGAGAAGTTCCTGACCCGGAGACAGAGGCAGCACGGTTCTGGGTTCACCAGAATAAGCTCATTGAAGGATTGGACGACCCAGACTTTCGACTCGTCGCGATTTTCGGCGCGTTTTCAAATGCACGCAACTTGGTGCAGCAAATCGGTCGAGTCATCCGAAACCCAACGCGAGCAGCCGGCCAAAAGGCATTCGTATTGGCACATCAGCAGGACCGCCAGAAGGACTTGTGGAATCGGTTTATCGACTATGAACAGAATGTACGCGAGCGAAAAGCGGCCGGGCACGCGGAGCTTGCTGTCTTTGACGAATTCATCGCTTCGCACGCCAATGCTCCGCGCTTTTACTTGCTGGGCGACTTTAGGCGCCACTTACGTGCGGACGAAATCAAGGACCCGCGGCAGGTGGTTCAGATGCGGAAATCTGTTTTGGTACGCATCCAGAAGCCAGATTTCAACTGGAAGAAACTCATTTTCGGCATACAGAGCGAACTGCTCACCGGGGACGCCATCGGATTTGGCGGGAGTTTCCAAGACATGAACACTTACCTCCAATTGTTCCAGATTTTCGAGCAGTCGGATGTTGTGAGTGAAGCCTACTTGGAAATCCGCCTCGGCTATGTCTTCACCAAGCGGCTCCGTAGTCACCTATTCTTCTTTGATTCCGAAGGACGCACTCCCGAATACTTGAAGAAGGCCACCGCTTCGATTTCGCCGGATGTTCTTCACCGTCTTTTGCCTGACGAAAAGACCACAATCAAGGAGGTTTCTCTGATTAACGGAGACTTCGGCAACCATGCGTTTCGTCGCCGAGTCGTTTCGATGGACTCGCTCCAAGTCGTGCCTCCCGCCCTCTCTGACTATGTGCAAGTTTGCTCGACTGCGACCGGCAGCGTGAAGACGCAAGTGTCGGGAAATGACGAAACCCGGAGGCGCTACCTCAGTTTTACTAGAGGCCGCCTTTCGGAACGCACTACACCAATCATCGATTACCCAAAGTTCGAGGCATGGCTGGAGGCGATCAGCAAAGACCTCAACGACGGCGCTGTGAGTGGCGATGATACACTGATGCGATTTGCGAAGCCTCACAAATATGAGGCCACTGAAAAGGCACGTCATATCTTGTTCGACATCGTTTCTGAGGCGCTCGATGCCACGGGCTTGGATAACACAACTCCCACGGTGGACGTCGAAAAGCTCTGGCTCGTCGAAAAGGGTAAGTTTCACGGTGAGATTGACGACAAACCGTTTGAGGCGCGAATCACATTCAATCCGGAAACCGAGAGATTCGAGGTTGAGTCCGACCAATTGGACAAGGTGTTTATCCGCGATACGTACAAAGTCTTCACCAAATACCTGAACGAATCGCAGAATTTTCGCATTCTCCTAGGAACATCGAACGTTTACACTCAGGGGAAGTTCTTCACTCCGAACCTGCTGCCGTGGAAGGGCGGCGGCAATCGGCTTAACATTCAGAAAATTGTCGTTGGCTGTGCTGGCTTGGAGGGAATCAAGTCGGAAAAGGGTGACACCACTGGCTGGTCGAAGGATTCCGTGTTCGGCGCGATTCGTGACCAATCCCAAGTGTTCGCATCAGCCAAGTGGACGCCTGAAATACTTGTTTGCAACGACGTGGGCAGCCCAGAAATCGCGGACTTCTTCGGCCTTTGCGAAACAACGAAGCGCATCGTGATGATTCATGGCAAGAATGCCAAGGAAGGCAGTTCAATGTCTGCGTCAGCGTTTCACGAAGTATGCAGTCAAGCCGTGCGCTACCTCGGCTTTTTCAATCCGACGGACAAAGATACAAAACTGACATCAAAGAAAATCGCGGATAACTGGTGTCCCAGCGCAGCCAAGCACCCTAAATTAAAGCGCGTTGTCTGGGCCAAGAGAAGTCCGACACCGTCGGAAATCTCGAAGAAATTCACGGCGGCGATTGAAGACCCCACGTTCAGCCGTGAAGTATGGTTGGTGATGGGTAATGGCCTTTCGCAAAAGCTCTTCGAGCAGGCGGTGGCTAAGGCGAAACCCAAGCCAAACGAACGGGAGATTTCGTATCTCTTTCAATCAACGTGGTGCGCAGTCGCATCAGTTGGTGCGTCACTCAGAGTCTTTTGCATGCGGTAAGAATACAGCAGCACGCCCATGCCCCACGCCTACACGGAAGACCAGCTTGTCGAGCAGCCCGCCATCGGGTTGTTCGCGGAGCTTGGCTGGACCACGGTGTCGGCGTTGGAGGAAACCTTCGGCGCGACCGGCACGTTGTTGCGCGAGACGAAATCGGATGTCGTTCTCGTCCCGAGACTCCGCCCGGCACTAGAGCGATTGAATCCGAACCTGCCTGTCGACGCGATCAATTCCACCGTCAATGAGCTTTCCCGCGACCGATCGGCGATGAGTCTCGCGGCGGCGAACCGGGAAGTTTGGGAGCTGCTGAGAGACGGCGTTAAAGTCGCGGTTGCGGATCGCGAGCGTGGCGGGTTGAAGTCGGAGAGGGTGCGTGTCGTCGATTGGGACAACCCTCCGGCAAATGACTTCTTGCTCATGAGCCAGATGACCATCAGGGGCGAGCTTTATACTTGCCGGCCTTCTCTCCATGCGAGCATATGCTCAGGCATACCAAGGTGAAAGAATTGTCCAACAGCTTGTTGGAGAATTGCCGCCAGGTCGTCACATCGTCTTGCTGATCGAACAGCGGTCGGCGAGTCGCTTGGCGGTTATGCAACGCGAGTCTTATGTCTGACTTCAGCGACTTCATCGTTTACGTCGACGAAAGCGGTGATCACAGTCTGACGTCGATTGATAAAGGTTATCCGATATTCGTCCTGTCGTTCTGCGTGTTTCGCAAGGCAGACTATGCCGGGCCGGTGACTTACGGGGTTCGCAGATTGAAATTCGAGACCTTCGGACACGATATGGTGATTCTTCATGAGCAAGACATCCGCAAAAAGACCGGTGCCTTTTCCCGGCTCGGTAAGGAAGCGCGCGAACAGTTCCTAAATGCGTTGACAGATATTATTTCCGCAACCGACTTTACATTGTTCGCGGTGGTAATCGATAAGAGACGGCTTAACGAGCGGTATATCGAGCCACAAAATCCGTATCATCTAGCGATGGGTTTTGGTTTGGAACGAATCTATCGTACGTTAAATCCGGGTGGTGCGGACGGGACCGTTACTCATGTTATTTGTGAATCACGGGGACGCCGGGAGGATGCTGAGCTGGAACTTGAGTTTCGCCGAATCGTTGATGGGGCGAACTTCTTTAACACGCGGCTGCCGTTCGAGCTTGTGATCGCCGACAAGAAAACAAACTCTGAAGGGATGCAATTAGCCGATTTGACAGCGCGACCGATCGGTCTCTCGGTCCTGCGACCCGGCCAACCGAATCGGGCCTTTGAGTTATTGAAAACGAAGCTGGCAAAAGACGGACGTGGCAAAATAGACGGCGTCGGGCTTAAAATATTCCCCTAGAAAGCAGAAGGGCCCCGAGGTAGTCCTCGGAGCCCAGCGCCGACCGGGTAGTCCCAATCCATTTGCTGATAGTATATGCAGGCGTCACCGGGATTTCAACTGCGTAGGAGCCGGCGGTATGAAATGCTAGTGCCGCCCGGAGGCGGCACCGTAACTTTTTCTACGCATGGTAGATGAGCTATGCGAATATGCATTATGCATACTTGAAACTCAACAGGGTAAATTTACCAACAGCTTGTTGAACAATATGCTAACAGTTGCTTCGAAGTCAGAGCTGCCAGCCATCGGTTGACGACCAAATAGCGTGATATTATTGAAATCAGCATGGTTAAAATCGCTCAAGGAAACCTGCTCGTAGCTCAGGTTGACGCTCTGGTAAACACCGTGAATACCAAGGGGATCATGGGGAAGGGCATCGCTCTGCAATTTAAGCAAGCATTCCCGGTAATGTTCCGGCACTACGAAAAGGCTTGCAAGGCCGGTGAAGTCCAGCTCGGGAAAATGCACGTCTTTGATCTCGGCGGCTTAGCCGGCGTACCGCGCTGGATCATCAACTTTCCAACCAAGGGTCATTGGCGTGAACGGAGCCGATTGACTGACATCGAAACGGGTTTGGAAGATCTGGTTGCTACGATTCTTCGCATCGGAATTCGGTCAATTGCGATACCACCGTTGGGTTGCGGCAACGGAGGTTTGAATTGGGCCGATGTGCGTCCGCGCATTGAGGCAGCCTTTACTTACTTACCTGACGTAAACGTACTTTTGTTCGAACCGGAAAGCGGAACACAGCGCTCAGCTCCCTTACCTGCGAGCGTGTAAACGAAAGGGTACATTCGTCGCTCTAGTCCATGAGCCCCAGCGACTACACAGAAGAGCTTCTTGTCGAACAGCCCGCAATTGAACTCTTCGCGGAGCTTGGTTGGGCGACGGAATCGGCCTTGGAAGAATCATTCGGCTTCGCCGAACCCTCACCCGAGCCCTCTCCCAGTGGGCGAGGGAGTCGGTTAGGACGCGAAACCAAGTCGGAAGTTGTTCTCGTCCCGAAACTCCGCTCGGCACTGGAGCGGTTGAATCCAGCCCTGCCTTCTGACGCTATCAATTCGGCAATCGATGAGCTTGCTCGTGACCATTCCGCGATGGGCCTTGCGGCGGCGAATCGAGATATTTGGGAGCTGGTGCGAGACGGTGTCAAGGTCTCGATTGCGGATCGGGAGCGGGGCGGGCTGAAGACGGAGCGGGTGCAGGTCGTCGATTGGGACAATCCGCAGGCGAATGACTTTTTGCTCGTGAGCCAGATGACGATCACGGGCGACCTTTATACTTGCCGGCCTGATCTGATCGGTTTCGTCAATGGCCTGCCGTTCGTCGTAATCGAAGTCAAAAAGCCTGGCGTGCCAGCGAAGCAGGCGTTTGACGATAATCTCACCAGCTACAAGCATCTCCAGAACGGAATCCCGGCGCTATTTTGGTACAACGCTTTCTTGATCACCTCGAACGGTGCTGAGAGTCGAGTCGGATCGCTGACGGCGGATTGGGATCGCTTTACCGAGTGGAAGCGGATTGAGCGCGAGGACGAGCCGCGGCGAGTTTCGCTGGAAGTGATGCTGCGCGGGCTGTGCGAGCCGACGAGGCTTTTGGACTTTGTCGAGAACTTCACGCTTTTTTCCTGGCACAAGAGCGGGCTGGTGAAAGCCATCGCCCAAAATCACCAGTATCTCGGCGTGAACAATGCGATCCGCGCGACTCTGGCAGCGCGGGCGGAGGGACACGGACGCGGTGGTGTTTTCTGGCAGACGCAAGGCTCGGGGAAAAGCTTCGCAATGGTTTTCTTCGCGCAGAAGATCCTGCGCAAGGTGCCGGGCAATTGAACCTTCGTGATCGTGACGGATCGTGTTGAGCTGGACGAGCAGATCGCCAAGACCTTCGCCGCGTGCGGCGCGGTGAGCGACGCGAACGTCTGTCACGCCGAGACGGGTGCAGAGTTGCGGGAACTGCTGGCGGGCAATAACCGCTACGTCTTTACACTCATCCACAAATTTCAGACGCCGGAGGTGCTCTGCGACCGGCGCGACGTGATCGTGCTGACGGACGAGGCGCACCGCACGCAGTACGACACGCTGGCACTCAACATGCGCTCGGCATTGCCTAACGCGATGTTTCTCGCGTTTACCGGCACACCATTAATCGCTGGAGAAGAGCGCACGCGCGAAGTATTCGGCGATTACGTGTCGATCTATGACTTCCAGCAATCGGTGGAAGACGGCGCGACGGTGCCGCTCTTCTACGAGAATCGGACGCCGGAGCTGCATCTCGACAATCCGAATCTGAACGACGACATCTACGAGCTGATCGAAAAAGCCGACTTGTCGGAAGAAGCGGAGAAGCGGTTGGAGCGCGAGCTGGGGCGGCAGTACCACCTGATCACCCGCGACGACCGGCTGGAGACCGTCGCGAAAGATATGGTGCGCCATTTTCTCGGGCGCGGCTTTCAAGGCAAGGCGATGGTGGTGTCCATCGATAAGCCGACCGCCTACCGCATGTACGACAAAGTCCAGAAGTTCTGGAAAGAAGAGCGCGAGCGGGTGGAGCTGGCGCTCATGCGTGAAAGGCCGTCAGATGAAGAACGGGCCGAGCTTGAGGAGCGGCTAAACGTTCTCAGAACCACCGACATGGCGGCGGTGGTGTCGCCGGAACAGAACGAGGTCGAGGAGCTGAAGGCGATCGGCATCGACGTCGTGCCGCACCGGAATCGCATGAACGCGGAAAAGCTCGACGGAAAGTTTAAAGATCCAGACGACCAGTTGCGCTTGGTATTCGTTTGCGCCATGTGGCTGACCGGTTTCGATGCGCCGAGCTGCTCGACGATCTATCTCGACAAGCCGATGCGTAACCACTCGCTGATGCAAACCATCGCCCGCGCCAACCGCGTCTATCCGGGCAAGCAGAGCGGCCTGATCGTCGACTACGCCAACGTGTTTGCGTCCCTAGAGAAAGCGCTGGCGATTTACGGCAAAGGGCGGGGCGGCGAAACGCCGCTGCGCGATAAGAAAGAGCTGGCGGAACAATTGAGACTAGCTGCTAAAGAAGCAACGGCATTCTGCCAGCTACATGGGATAGACCTGGCGAAGATCGAGGCGACCTCGACCGCTACTTTCGCTCGCGTGGGCGCAATCCAGGACGCGGCGGACAAGCTCATGGCGCCAGAAAACATGCGCCGCGACTTCTTGAGCAAAGCCGGTCTGATCGGTGCGCTGTATCGAGCGGTCAAGCCTGATCCGGCGGCGATTGAGCTAGCGCAGCGCTGTGGGTGTATTTTGGCAATCGCCGAGCGGATTCGCACGACCACCGACCCGCCGGATATTTCCTATGTCATGCAAGGCATTGAAGAGTTGCTCGACGAGTCCATCGCGGCGGTGCCATTTACGATCGGCGAGAAGAAAGGCGCTTATTTTGATCTTTCGAAAATCGATTTCGAGGCGCTGAGAAAAAAATTCGACAAGAACAAACCTACGAACACCGATCTGGAACGCTTGAAA
>Ga0184640_10000432_pt1 | contig 11001 bp, 8 predicted proteins | sample PLM31_200_b2_FD_133161 | JGI IMG/M metagenome (GOLD analysis project Ga0184640, IMG submission 133161) | Groundwater sediment microbial communities from an aquifer in East River, Colorado, USA - PLM3-1_200_b2 | ecosystem: Environmental > Terrestrial > Soil > Riparian zone | place: USA: East...
AACGGGGAAGAGCATCTCATCATGCGCGAAGAAGATATTCTTGGAATCATAGAGTAAGGAGGAGACTATGGCAGCGAAGGAAATAAAATTCAGCGAAGAGGCAAGGGCGAAAATTCTTCGGGGTGTCAACCTACTGGCTGACGCCGTGGTGGTGACCCTGGGGCCCAAGGGCCGCAACGTTATTCTGGAGAAATCCTGGGGCGCCCCGACCCTGACCAAGGACGGAGTGAGCGTGGCCAAAGAGATTCAGCTCGAGGACAAATTCGAGAATATGGGCGCCCAGATGGTTAAAGAGGTCGCCAGCAAAACTTCCGATACCGCAGGGGATGGCACGACCACGGCCACCGTGCTGGCAAGGGCGCTTTTTGGCGAGGGGCTGAAGATGGTCGCCGCCGGCCATGATCCCATGGCCATCAAGCGGGGCATCGATAAGGCTGTGGCGAAGGTGGTGGAGGAGCTCAAGAACTTGTCCAAACCCACCCGCGACCGGGGGGAGATCGCCCAGGTCGGGACGATTTCCGCGAACAACGACAAGACCATCGGGGATATCTTGGCAGAGGCAATGGACAAGGTGGGAAAAGAAGGGGTGATCACGGTGGAAGAGGCCAAAGGGTTGGAGACCACTTTGGAAGTCGTGGAAGGGATGCGCTTCGACCGTGGTTACCTGTCGCCCTACTTCGTGACCGATGCGGAGCGGATGGAGTGTGTCTACGAGGATGCCTACATTCTGATTAACGAGAAAAAAATCTCCAGCATGAAAGACCTCCTGCCGGTTTTGGAGAGCGCGGCGAAAACGGGCAAACCGTTGCTCATCCTGGCGGAGGATGTGGAGGGCGAGGCCCTGGCAACCCTCGTGGTCAATAAGCTCCGCGGGACGCTCAAGTGCGTGGCGATCAAGGCCCCTGGCTTTGGGGACCGGCGCAAGTCCATGCTCGAGGACATCGCCATTTTGACCGACGGACGTATGATCGCCGAGGAGCTGGGCATCAAGCTTGAAAACGTCACGCTGAAGGACCTGGGAAAAGTCAAGCGGGTCATTGTAGATAAAGACAATACGACGATCGTGGAAGGCGCGGGCAAGAAATCCGCGATTGAAGGGCGGATCAATCAGATCCGGGCCCAGATTGACGAAACGACCTCCGATTACGATCGGGAGAAGCTCCAGGAGCGACTGGCCAAGTTGGCCGGCGGAGTGGCGGTGATCAAGGTTGGAGCGGCGACCGAAGTGGAGATGAAGGAGAAGAAAGCCCGGGTCGAGGACGCCCTTCACGCCACCCGGGCGGCCGTGGAGGAGGGGATTGTGCCGGGCGGGGGAGTCGCTCTCATCCGCGCCAGCACGGTCCTGGCCAATATCAGGGCCACCGAGGACGAGAAGATTGGTGTGCGGATCGTCCAGAAGGCATTGGAAGAGCCCGCGCGTTGGATCGCGCAAAATGCCGGCGCGGACGGCTCCGTAGTTTTAGAGAAGATCAAGAGCGGCAAGGGGGCGTATGGTTTCAATGCCGCGGCAGAGGAATTTGAAGACCTCGTCAAGGGGGGAATCGTGGACCCGACCAAAGTGGTGCGGTGCGCACTTCAAAATGCGGCCTCCATTGCTGGGTTGATGATCACCACCGAGGCGATAATAGCGGATAAGCCCGAGAAGAGGAAAGAGGCCCAGCATATGCCGCACGGAGACGAGTTCTAATAGGCCAGCATAGAGTAACGAAAAAAGGGGGGGTCATAGTTAGACCCCCCCTTTTTTATTGTGGCATTCTACGCTCTTCTGAAAGTGGGGAGTTGCCGAGGCCGACGACACAGTCAGGCAGCTACATAGCAGCTTGTTACTTGAGCATGCGCATCACTCTATTCCGAGGTTTTTTATCAACGTCCCAAGGTATTTTTCGTGCAGGCCGAGAGATCTCGCTGCCGTAGCGCGGTTCCCGCCGCTCTGGGAAAGGGCCCGGAGAATCACTTCTCGTCTGCAAGCCTTTAAGGCCCCCCGGTAGGAGAGGTTTGCCGTGTGACCCGCGGGTCCGGTCCCGGCGACTCTAGAAGGAAGATCCCGGAGCTCGATCCTTGGCCCCTGCCCCAAAACGACCGCTCTCTCAATGACATTGGCGAGTTCCCGGACGTTGCCGGGCCACTCGTAGGCAACCAGCTTCTCTAAGGCCTCTTGGCTGATCTCGTTGAAGGTTTTCTTGGCTTCCTGCGAGAAGCGCCTCAGAAAATAGTGGGCCAGAGGTGAGATGTCTTCCTTCCTTTCTTTCAAAGGGGGGAGGGCAACGGGGATGACGTTGAGACGATGATACAGGTCCAAGCGGAAGCGGCCTTCTGAGACTGCTCGTTCGAGGTCGCGATTGGTTGCGGCGACGATCCTGACATCTACGCTTATCGGTTTGGCGCCTCCCACCCGCTCGAATTCCCGTTCTTGCAGGAATCTTAATAGTTTCGTCTGGAGCTCCGAAGAGATGTCGCCGACTTCGTCGAGAAAAACGGTCCCGCCGTGGGCCAGCTCCATCTTTCCCTTCTTTAGCTCGTGGGCGCCGGTGAACGCCCCCTTTTCATGGCCGAAGAGTTCGCTCTCAAGTAGCTCTTTCGACAATCCCACGCAGTTAATGGCGACAAAGGGGTTACCCTCTCTTTCACTCCAGTTGTGGATAGCTCGGGCCACGATCTCCTTGCCCGTTCCGCTTTCACCGAGAAGTAAAACAGTCGACTTGCTGGCCGCTGCTTTTTTGGCGGTCTCCACCGCCTCGTTCATCTTTGCGCTCTCACCCATCACAAAGTGATGGCGCTCACCGACTTCCTCTATAAGAATCTTGACTTCCCGAGTGAGCCGTTCCCGCTCCAGGGCTTTCCGCACTACGATCTCGAGATGCTTGGGATCGAAAGGTTTGAGGATAAAGTCGTAGGCGCCCTCCTTCATCGCTTCCACGGCGCTTTGGATGGAGCCGTGCGCGGTGATGACGATGACAGGGAGATCCATCCCGTCCCGCCGGAGTGTCCGCAGCACCTCCATGCCATCCATGCCCGGCATCTGGAGATCCAGAAGCACGAGGGCCGGCGTCTCTCGCCGGATGGCGGACAGCGCTTCCCGCCCATCGGCGGCCATCACCGCCTCGCATTTCAAGGCGCCGAGCCGCACCTCAAGCAGCTCCCGCGACGCGGCATCGTCATCGACGATCAGGACCCGTGCTCCTATGGCCTCCATGCCCGCCTCTCAGGCCTTCACTCTCGTTGCCAAGTGAGCGGCCACCTCTTGCAAGAACGTCGTCTTGTCGATCGGCTTTGTGATGTAACCCACGCAGCCCGCCGCAAGAGCCTGCTCCCGGTCCCCCTTCATGGCGTAGGAGGTCACGACTACCACCGGGATGTCTCGTGTAGCCGGATTCTCCTTCAATTTCTTCGTCGCCTCCAGGCCGTCCATTCCCGGAAGCTGAATGTCCATCACGATGAGGGCGGGCCGCTCCGTTTTGAGGATCTCGAAGGCCTCCTCGGCCGTAGCCGCCTCGCGGACCTGGTAGCCTTGCGACTCGAGCAGGAACTGCGTCAGATCGCGGTTCACCGCGTTGTCTTCAATCAGTAATATTTTTTCACCACCCATTGTGTTGCCCCATCCAAAATCCAAAATTAAGAGAGCGGTATCGTGAAGTAAAACCTGCTCCCTTTTCCAACCTCGCTCTCCACCCAGATCTTTCCGCCGTGCATCTCCACAAATTTCTTTGCCAGCGCCAGACCCAATCCGGTTCCTTCAGGCTTGCTCTTGGTGCTACCGATCCTGGCCTGCTCGAACTCCAGGAAGATTCGCTCATGGTCCTCCACGGGGATACCCGGCCCCGTGTCGCCCACCTCGACACGCACAACTTCATCTAAAGTATCTGCCCGTAGCCAAACCTGTCCTCCTTCGGCGGTGAATTTGACGGCGTTCCCAACCAGGTTCAGGACGACCTGCGTGATCCGGGCAGCATCCATGGGGATGCGGGGAATCCGGCCGTCGCTCTCGACCCGAAGGTCGATGGCCTTCTTGGCCGCCAGCGGCCTCAACGTGCTCCCTGCCGCTTCGAGGACGTCGCTGATGGCTGCGGGTTCAATCTCAAGCTCCAGCCGTCCGGCTTCGATCTTGGAGAGATCGAGGATCTCATTGATCAGGCCGAGCAGGTGCTTGCCGCTGTTCCAGATGTGCGTCAGGAACCGCGATCGCTTCTCCTCGTTGACCTCCAATGAAGGATCGAGCAGAACGTCAGAGAAACCGATGATCGCGTTGAGCGGCGTGCGGAACTCATGAGACATGCTGGCGAGGAATTGCGACTTGTGGCGGCTTGCGCCCTCGATTTCGCGGGTGCGAGCCTCCAACTCCGCAGTTTTGTCTCTGACTTCGTGAAAGAGGGTGATTCTCTCTACGGCAACCCCGATCTGGTCTGACATCGATTTGATCAGCCGGACTTCATCGGGGGCGAGCTTCCGCGACTCTTTGCCGCTGCAGTTAATCGTTCCCAGAAACCTACCCTTTGCCTTGATTGGAAAAAGCGCAAAAAAGCACAGGCCGGCTTGTTGGTTTGCCCTGGTATAGCTCAGCTCCTGATAGCGCGGATCGGTATTGATGTTTTCGAAGATGATCGGCTCCCCAGTTTCGGCCACCCTCCCCGTTAACCCCTGTCCGCGACGATAGATTTGAAGGGCGATAGGCTCCCGTTGCCTTGGGAACCAAACTTGCCGGGTTAGTTGTTCCGTCTTGGAGTCGAGTAGGTAAGTTGTCAGTCGCTCAAAATTGAAGATCTCCGTGATCTTCTTGACTACCTCTTCAAGCACCGGCTTGATTTCTAAAGATTGATTGGCGGAAACCGTCACATCATGGAGCGCGGAAAGCTCAAGGTTTCGGTTCTCGCGCTGCTCCAGAGCTTCGCCAAGTTTCCGCCGTAGGATTTCAACTTCCTGCTTTAGCTTGGAATAAGGCTCCTCCCGGGGTGGAGATCGCTTTTTTTCTTTTGGTTTGCGAGATCCCTTCTTGGAAGTGAGTTTTGATGGCATGGTGCTCAATGACTGCCTCTTTCTTATTGCTAACCACCAGTGCCGTCAAGTAGGAAGGGGTCGCAGGAGGGGTCAGACTCCTACGACTGATTCCGCTGAAAAACCCCCTATTCCGAAAAATTCGGGATGATGAAAATGATTAACCGTGCTGAGAAAGTCGGTTGTGGGGCATTTGTGAGCGAAAAATTTTGGCATCAGTTTTGGCAGAGGACTTTTTCAGCAGAATCTACGACTCAAGTACCCTCCTGCCCTACTTAGTCCCGACCCCGATGAGTACCTCGCCGGGGACTTCAAAGCCGCTAGGACTCTCGAATCTGAGGAATTGCTGCTCAATTTCGGCCCAAGCCAGTTCACGATCAGCGTCGTTCAGCCGGCTCATGAGATCCCTAACGGCAACGGCAGAGCTTCTCATGCTTTGAATAGCGTCAGCGGCGGACGGGAAACATCGCCGTATAGGAACAGCATGAACAGACACAGTCACGAAGCCAGTCCGGTTAAAGGTCTCCTCAAGAACCCCTGAGCCGCCAAGGTCGAACATCCACGGTTCTCCCGGTGCTGGGGGCGGTATATTTCCCAATCGGCGAACGATTGCGATAGGAATCTCATAGTACGGATTCTTCTCTAATGCCGAGAACACAAACGCCGCGACTTTTCCTCCAGGCTTCACCACGCGGCGCATCCCAGTCAGTGCTTTCGCTCGGTTGCGACAGAGCATCAGGCCCAACCGACATATGACCGCGTCAAATAAGTCTGGGTTGAGGTCCAGGCTCTCAGCGTCCATGACCCGCGTTTCAACATTGGTGAGACCCGCCCTACGTGCTGCCTCGGCGGCCAAGCTCAGCATGCTAGCGGAAAGGTCCGTGGCCAGCACGTATCCCGATGGGCCAGCGCGTCCGGCGGCCATAAGCGTCTGCTCACCTGTACCGGCTGCAACATCGAGAACCCGGCTGCCCACGTGAACATTAGCGAGGTCAAGCATCGTTTCAGTTGCAACCTCATAGGCTTGCTGTCGAAGCGCTTGCCCACGGCTCCACCTCTCGGCGACTTCACCAAGCTGATATTTCTCATGTGGAAGAGTCGTCATTGCTTCTCCTTGTTTTCCACGATTTGATTGAACGACGCTTCAGAAAATCAAAGCTGGACACCCCTGCGCCCGTTCTGGGCTTCTGCGGTATCCCAGATATGCCGAACCGCCCAAGCTCAGCCGTCGCTGTTAAGCGATCGGTCTAATTTTTCCTCTTCCAGACCTCGCTCACAAACTTCAAGATCGGCGCTGTATCTATCCGCTCATCCAGCAAGTGGTACTTCGCTCCCTCAACTCTCCGAGCATGCGAGACCACGTCGTTTTTGGGGATATCTATCCTCGACGAATCAGCAGAAGCGGAGACCTTCTGATAAACTATTTGCCCCTCACGGGAAAGCAGCCAGTTAATCAAGACGCGCGCGGCATTGGGGTGCGGCGCGCGGTTCAGCAAAACGACGTTGCCGCCTAGAGAAGACAGCGCCGCTCCCTCTTTAAAGTGACCTGCACCAAACCAATCTACCGGGAGTCCTTGCTTCTTAGCTACATCCAGCCCGGTTCGAGGTACGACCGTGAGTCCGGAAATGGCGAACTTCCCTGTCGCCAGCCAGTCGGCAATCTGACGGAGATCACGGCTTGCCGTCACGTCCATCTCGGTCAGAAGCCTGCGGATAAACTCAGGCCCAAGCTCGCGGTGGTAATAAAGGAACAGCAGCGAATTCCCAGTCCCAGGACCGGTTGGGTCCAACAGCAGGATCTTTCCCTTCCACTTGGGATGGAGAAGGTCCCAATAAGAGTTGATCTCACTGGGATTAACAAGCTTCGTGTTGTAGGCAAAAGAGAGGAGGGGGGCAAGATTGAAGGCGAAAATAGATCTCTCCTCCTCATCCAAGTAGAGGTGCTTGCCTTTCCACCATTTCGATTCGTCGAGCACCTCAGGTAGGATCAGCGTTGGTTTGATAGGATCCAGCGCCCTACCTTTATACAACACGTTATACATTGCGTTAGCGCTGCCTATAGTAACGTCCGCGAGGTATTTTCCTGCCCGGCGCTCGGTTATGATGAGGGTTGCCAGTTCTGCGCGCCCAGGTATGGTGACAAGTTTAATTTCAGGATACTTTTTCTGAAACTCAGCGAATACCGGCTGAAGAAGCGGAGTTACGGCCACAACCACGCGCCCTTCTTTTTTCGCCCCCTCAAGGACTTTGTCCCATTCCTGTTGCCATTGCGGCCTAACCTCAGTGGCTACGGCCAGACTTCCCGTAAGTGCGAGATCAAATCTGATCGCGGCCAGTAAAAAGAACATAAGAGCGATCCAGTACATATACCCTCCTTTTCCGTTCTCCTGTCGAGCCGATGTGCAGTTGATATCGAAACGCAGATCTTTGCAACGCAAGCGGCGTGCCAGACCCGGAAGATAGATGCTCACTTGGGTAACGCGCTGAATTAGCGCGAGAATTTTTTGGCAGGGGTTTCAATCGAACCTGCGAGAGCAAAGAAAAAGGAAGATTTATCTTCTTCTCAGGAATAAAAATCTTCCCCGCCGGACTTTTCGTTTGATCTTTGGGCGTGTAGGGGCCGGTCGGTGTCGATCTCAAAGAAGCGGCAGATGATCTGGTCTACCGCAGATACTGGTTTGGGCGAAGGATTCGCAACTTTCGAAGGCCTGCTGCCTGTAGAGCGTTACGTGGAATATCCAGCAGATCACGATCTCCCGTGATGAGAAGGGCAGCATCGGCTGCAAGGCAACACTCCAGAAACATGTTGTCTTCCGGGTCTCTACAGAGGAGGACTCGCCTTCTCGGATTGCAGACTGTTGCTTCGGATACAAACGCAGCAATGCCTGCTAGGAGACTTTTTGTTTGCTCTCGGGAGATTTTCCCGGAATGTTCAAGCTCGCCGGGAACCTGACGATACTCGTCCAGTAGATCTGGCGACACCCAAATCTCAGTATCAACTAGTAGACGGGAAATAGCGAGGTACGGCGTTCCGCCAAAGGCAAAAGCCGACACCAGGACATTGGTGTCAACGACGGCTCGGGGCTTTCTTTTGCCTTTCCGCGTAGGCTCTTTTCCTTACCTTCTCGACTGCTGCTCGGACATCGGCGGGTTTGAGGGTGGTATCCTTAAAGGCTTCGCGGGCCACCTTGAAGGCGGCCTCAAGCCTTTCTTGCGGCGAGAGAACGGCGAGAATGTAGTCTTCGGGCGATATCCTTCTTGCGGCTTTCATTGCTTCGGTCCTTCCGAGCTGTCTAGTAATTCTCAGGGTAAAGAACGGCGTCCTATCTGTCAAGCGAGATCACGGCGCACGAGAGGTTCAGACTCCTACGACTTAGCAATTTAGGAGCAGATAAAAGGGGGGTGTTTGAGCTTTGGGGTTTCATGTCCAGGCCGGCACTTGATGGGACATAAGGATCTCCCGTCTCTCCTTCGTCGACTGAAGGATGGCCAAGCAGACTTCCAGCGTCGCCTCGCCCCATCTGCCATCGTGAAATACCGGCCGGTCATTCACCACGGCTTCGTAAAGCTCGCGCATCTCGGCCTCACGGCCGCTGGCGCCCAGCGGGATGGCGATCTCTCTTCGACCCTCTGCGGTATACAAATAGAGACCGTCCGGTGATTGCCGGATGTCGCCTTTCTCGCAGGTCACGATCGTCAGTCCGAAGAAAGGTTGGCGCGGCTCCCCCGGCCTTGAGCCGGAACTGCCGCTGTGAAACCAGTCCCCGACGTGGGCGCCGCCGTAGCGCCATGATTCCAAAAGCTTCTCCATATTCTTGGCGCGGTCGGGGCCGGCGCCGAGCCCCTTGAAAAAGCGATGGGCCTCGACAAAGGACTCGGGGTCGACCGGTCGGCCCCCTTCTCCGATGTCCCACACAAGCTCGGCGGTATCCAGATAAGCATATCCGCTGAATACCAGGGCGGCGGGCACTCCATTCTCAAACTCGAGATAACAAACGTAATGACCCTCGGCCGGCCGGCCGGACTCCCCGCGGCTGGAGTCCGCCGCTCCCGCCACGGCTCGAACGCTCCGAACCACGCCCCCGCCGAGGAGGCGCGCGATGTCCACCTGATGGGGTCCCTGGTTCAAGACGACGCCGCGGCTCATGGCGACGTCATGGTCTGAGAACGGCCGATAAATAAAGTTCTTGTAGTAAGAGCTATTGATCATCAACGTGCGGCCAAGTTCGCCGCTTCGGACCACCTCGGCCATTTTTTGAACTGGAGGATCGAAGCTGTGTGTATGGCCGCACAAGAGCTTGACCCGGTTGGCCTCCGCCGCCTGGTTCATGGCTTCGCATTCTTCAATGGAAAGGGCCATCGGTTTTTCCACGATGACGTGCTTCTTGTTTTTCAACGCGATAATCGTGTGCTCGGCGTGAAATTCGTGTGGCGTGGCGACGTAGACGGCGTCGATATTGGGGCTCTGGCACATCTCCTCGACGCTCAGGTATGTCTCGCCGCCGAACTCCGCCTTGAATTGATCCAACGCGTGTTGGCGAACATCCGCCGCTGCGGTGAGTTTGATGAAGGAGAGGGCGGCCAGCTCCGGGATGACCCGGCCAGCGCCCATGCCCACTCCCACGATACCCAATCTCAGAATGTCTTGCATGCGGTTTCTCTTAAAGGCGTTAGGCGAAAGGCTTGAGGCGTGAGTAAGAAAATCAGACTGTTGCCTCCCGCCTGGTGCCTTCTCTACTCCAGAGGCGTGGATTGTCCCACGATCGCCTGAACCAAATCGGGTCTCCCTACCCAGCCCCGCCCGTCGGCAATCAGCATCCGGCAGTGATCTTTCCAATGAACCGTATGAGAAATGACGGCGGAAGTTGCGACGATGGTTGGAAAGCGGTTTAAGCCAGGCTCGCGTACGATCCCAGGGGGATCGCGCCCCTCCTGGATGTCACGAATGGCGCCGGCGAGGAGCTTCCGTCCGGTCACGATGGGGGCATCCGAAACCATGAGGTGCTCTTGGGTCCGGTCCGCTATCGAGCCCGCCCCCTCGGTAACGCACAGGTCCTGGGCGGCAAAGTAGGTTGTCCCGATGCCGCTGTAGCTCTTGGCTTTCATAAATTCGCGGTCCTGGAGATAGCGATTGGCCCGATTCATGATCGGTTTGTAATCTGGAGGAGGGGTGAAGCGGTCGCGGTTCCGGCGCAGCACTTCTTTATCGTAGGGCTTGTCCTTGTCGAAAGAGATCACATATTTCCAATGGTGCGTATCATCGATCGGCACGTGCCAGTTGAGCCCTCCGGCGGGAAAGGCGTAGAGATTGGGAAGGATCAATGTGCCTACTCTTATGTATTGTTGATTCGACCCCAGGTTGCGGATCTTGCAGACCCTGAGTCCAACTTCGACCAATTCAGCTTCGATCGTCTCCATGGTGGGAGCGGATCCCCTCGAGGACAGCGCCTCCGGCGAACCGTGAACTCCGGGGCGATTCACCGCGTTGTCCGCGCGTAGGTCCTGCTCGGTGTAGTGGAGGAACGAGACGTGCAGGAGGTCGATGTTTCCTTCATTGCCCTGCAGGTAATTGCACTCGCTGAAGATCTTGGTGGCGAATACGTGATCCTCGGGAGCGGTGAGACACTCGAAACCTGGAAATACCGGCGGCTCTCCGGGACCCATATAAGTGAAGATGACTCCCGCGCGCTCCCGGCAGGGATAGGCCGGATGATGAATAGCGCCCCGATTCTCGCCCCCTCCCGGCTCTCCAGGCTGATCCAGGCAGCGACCGCGGATGTCGTAAAGCCAACCATGATAGATGCAGCGGAGACCCCCGTTTTCCAAACGTCCATAGCTCAGATCGGCGCCGCGGTGGGAACAGTGCAGGCCCAACAACCCAGGACGGCCGTCATCGTCACGAAAAAGCACCAGATCTTCGCCTAATAATTTGACGGCGAGCGGTGCTCTTCCTGGAGGCAACTCCTCTGAAAGCGCCGCCGGTTGCCAATACCGCCGCAGCAATGCTCCGCA
>Ga0184640_10000433_pt1 | contig 10991 bp, 10 predicted proteins | sample PLM31_200_b2_FD_133161 | JGI IMG/M metagenome (GOLD analysis project Ga0184640, IMG submission 133161) | Groundwater sediment microbial communities from an aquifer in East River, Colorado, USA - PLM3-1_200_b2 | ecosystem: Environmental > Terrestrial > Soil > Riparian zone | place: USA: East...
AAAAATTCGAAGAATGAACTACCCCGCAGCAAGCTGCGGGGTATCAAAAGACATTCATGAGAATTTTTTCGAAAGTTGTCACCCCCGAATGTTTTGATCAGGGGTCCAGTCAGAATTTCGCCTGTGGTGAGCCCAGTCGAACCACCGCTAAAAACATGCGGGAATGACGTACGTTCTTACAAGATTAGTTCTGCACAGCAAGCTGTGGAGAATCAGACCCGCTGAGAATTGAAAGCCGATAATACGGCTGCGAGGTATTTACAAAACACCCGGTGCGTTCGTCCAAATAACTGCTCTGTCAATTGCCCACGGAAAGAGTTGATTTTTATTAATGGAAAGAACGCACTTTTGGCCATTACCTGACATCGAGTGTCCGTTTTGCAAACACCGTAAGTGCGCGGGGTGTCGCGAGGTGTCGTTTTCCATCGCGGCCTGTTGTCGGTGCAGGTCGAGAGCGATTGCGCGGTTAGAGTATCTTCAGAAGATCGCAATAGAAAAAGGGCGTCAGGATCAGAAAATTAAGTAAGGCTCAGTCGCTTTCAACCCGCCGGCGGGCGGAAAACGGCAAAGACCTTATCGGAATTGGTAATCCACGACTCGAGAAATTCCGCTTCGTCCGGCTTACGCTTGAGCTCCGCCATCGCCCCCGCGAGGCAAAACCAATTGAGCAGCTCGTGATGGCCGCGATCCTCGGCTTGAGCCAAATTCGTGTTGCGCCAGGTTTCCCACTCGCCCGCGCAGAGCGCTTCGTAGTAGTGTTTGTCCGATTCGACATCCGGATACATCCGGCCGTGCTTTGCGGTTAGGAAAGAATGCGACCAACTGGAGGAAGCGATCAATGCGACCTTCCAAGTACCCGTGGCGAACGCGCGAGCCGTCGCAGCGCCGATCTGAAAGCAGCGCCACGGCTGCGGTCCCGGCGGATCCTCTTCGAGCTCGATCAGCCTTTGCCCCGCCGACGGCGTCGGCGGCACTCCCTGTGAGCCCGTCAAGTGGCGTCCATAAGCGTTTACCGTGAACGGCACCAGCGGGTAGGGAAAACCTTTGCGGTCCCAGTCGAGATAAAGCAGCGAGTTGGTAAACGCGTGTCCCAAGCCGATATGCAACGGCTTGTACGAGTACGCGATGTCGAAGCCTTCGTTGAGCAGCGACGACGCGAGATGCTTGCCGGCGCGCCGATCGCCGCGGACCGTAAAGCTCTTGTCCTTGGGCTCGTTCCAGGAATTCACGCCGCGCTGGTTGTGCAGCCACGGCTGGATCTCCGCTGCTTCGTAGGCGAGAACGGAAAACGCCGGCACGCAGTCGTCGCGGTAATTCTCGAACTGATCGTCGCCCCAGATCACGCAGAAATCGGGCTGAAACTCATCCAGCTCGCGGCGCGCCCGGCGAAAACCTTCGATCATCGCCTGGCGATGCTGGTCGGAATGCGCTTGCCCGTCGTCCGTTCCCCACTGGCGGCGCATCGGCTCCGGCCAATTGTCCATCGAGCGAAACCTTTCCGGCAGCGCCGGATCGGCCAAACATATCTTGATCCGCCGGCAAAGATTTCCCTGAATCGACAGGCCGGGATAATGCGTGATGCCAAGCCCAAGTATTTGTCCCATGAATTCCTCCTCGACATTTTCAGGTCGAGCTGATGACGACTGCGTCGCTGCTCTATGATGTGACAGCTATCTTAATCCGAGCTCCTTGAGCGCTTGGCGCAAGTAACTCGCGTCGACGTATTTCTCCGGACTGGGAATCGCACCTTTCATACCGGTTTGTTCGGCGTAAATATCGACGACGGTCTTCAGTCCGTCCATTTCGATCTCCAGCTCCGGATGCCAGGCTTGGTTCGCCAAGTAGTAGTCAAGACCTTTCTCGGCCAGGCTCGGGCTGAGTTGAAATTCTTTCGCCAGGTATTCCACAGCGGACCTGCGATCCTGTTCGAACCATTTCTTTGCGCGGATCACCGCTTTGAGAAAACGGACCACGGCAGGACGGTTTTTCTCCGCCCAACTCCGTCTGACGGAATAAGCAGAAAGCAGATAAGTGGGAAACATGTCGGCGAGCCGCCCGATCACGTTGAAACCGGCATCCTGGGCCTGAAATGCGTTTGGCACCGCTTGCATCGCCGCGGCGATCTGGCCGGCGCTCATGGCGGCGAAAGCCGAGCTGGTGCCGCCGACGTTGAGTAATTTGTAATCGCGCGGATATTCGAAGCCTTTGATTTTGAGGGCGCGCCGCAGGACGAACGCCGTGCCAGAAGTCAGCGTCGACGAGCCGATGGTCGCGCCGCGCAGATCTTCCCAGGTTTTGTAATTCTTCGCGCCGATCAGCATGTGGGTGAGCTTGCTGCTGCCGGCGACCATGGCGATATCCATTCCTTGTTCCACCGCCGTGATGGGACCGTCATTGGCGATCAAACCGGCAGAAATCGATCCAGCAATCAGCGCCTGCACGGCTGGAGCTGTGCCGCGCATCAGCACGACTTCGACATCGAGCCCCTCGCGCTCGAAGTAGCCGCGCCGCCAGGCCGCCCAAAGATGGCCGTAACCGAGAACTTTCGATGAAACGCCGACGGGAAACTTGACACGCTCTTGCGCAAAGCCGGCTAGCGGAATCAACAGTAGTAAAAATAGCGACACGGCCTGTTTCACCACGATCTTTCTCCTTGTCCGCGCCACGGCGGTTTGGCGGTCGAGGCAATACGCAACTCGACTGGCAGCCTTGTAACACGCGGCGACGGACTTGAAAAGTAGAGTCGTTCCGGTCCGCTTTGCGTGATTGATCGGCTTGCCTACGCCGTTTACTTTGAAACGATAGCTTAAGGTGCAATCGTCCGGGCGCAATTTAGTCTCTCAAAGAAATCTCGTGTCGTCTTCACTGTCGAGTCCGGCAGGAATTCATGTCATAGTTTGATTTGCTTCTCTGCTTTACCACGAAAGCTCCATAGCAAAGGAATATTTGCCGTCATGGTGATTCGTATCACATCCATTGTACTGAGCCTCTCTGGATTGATTGCACTAATCCAGGGTTTGCTCTTCTGGGCTGGCGTAGCTTTGAATCTCATCTCAATGCACATGCTGCTCGGTCTCCTTGCCGTCGCCGCGCTCTGGGTTATTGGAATCGCCCAGGCATTCTCCAAAGCCGGCAACTGGATTATCGCGGCCTGCGCTCTCGTCGTCGGCGCAGTCACGATCGTCATCGGCCTGTACCAATCGTCGATGATGGTCGGCGAATTTCACTGGATCATCCAGGTCGTTCATCTCGTGCTTGGACTCCTGACGATCGGCTTGGGTCACATGGGCGCAGCGCGCTATCGAAAAGGTTCGGCGAGATAACGATGAATGTAAACGCAAGGCTGCAAAAATTACCGCGAGGCATCCTTGCACTGACCCTCACTCCGCGTTCAGGTTTGACAACTCGGTCCTAACCACCTACTGTGTTGCTAGCGTCGGGGCGACAAATTTTATTCAACGGCACGTCACTCTTTTCACTTCCGCCTGAGCGAATTTCGCGCAGACATTATCTCTCGACTCAGCAGTCGGACTCAAGCAACGACTGAGCGCATTGCTGGACAACTATAAATTTCCACGATCCGAAATCTTCTCCGCCAAACTGGGGCTGAATGAACTCCTATAACCGCTTTTATCCAAAACGGCGCAAAGCCGCCGCCCGGAACCTTCAAACCCACGCCCGTGGAAACGGACGGGACCCGGTTCAAGCGCGTGACCATGGGGATCAGCTCGGCGGGACATCTGCTGATCACGAGATTCGTAGCGATCCGGACGCCTATGGATCGGCGCCCTACAGCGACTCTATAAGCACTTATTTGAGAGATATCGGATCAGTGCGCGTCTTGAGCCGTGATCAGGAGCTTACTCTGGCTAAACGGATCGAGGCCGGAGAAGCGCGGATCGCGGCTGGAACATTATCTTCCTTGGTCGCGCTCCAACGGGTGTTACGGCTGGGCCAGCAGGTTGCCAATGGGACCGTTCACGCGCGCGAGATCGTTGACGCCGCCGATGAATTATCCGAACCGCCGCATAGCAATGAAAAGGCTCGGCTGAAAGCATTTCAAAATCGAATGACCAAGATCAAATCGATGGCGCGACAACATGAACACACCGCCACACAATGCGGCAAGCCGAGGACTGCACGGAAACGTGATCAACTCAATCGTTCACGCATCCGCCAACGACAGAAAATCACCCTATTGCTGCAACGTCTAAAGCTCAACCGCACTCAGCTCCAACTGATCATCGACAGCCACAAGCGGATCTACTCAACGCTCCAAGAAATCGAACGAAATGTCGGCGGCATTGCCAAAAGACGAACGATTGACGACATCGAGGCGAAAATGGGGATGGCCAGCTCAGAGATCAGGCACCTGGTAATGAGTACAAACGATATCCAGGCAGAGGTCGCCGACGCCAAGAATCATTTCATCGAGGCCAACCTCCGTTTAGTTGTAATTATCGCAAAGAAATATTGCGGCAAAGGTCTGCATTTTTTGGATTTGATCCAGGAAGGAAACATCGGCCTGGCCAAGGCCGTGGATAAATTTGACCATCGGCTGGGATTCAGATTTTCGACCTACGCGAGTTGGTGGATTCGCCAGGCAGTCACCCGAGCACTCGCCGATCAATCACGTACGATTCGCATACCGGTTCATATGGTCGAGCTGACAAATAAATATATTGCGGTGGAACGCGGCTTGGCGATCCGTCTCGGCCGTCAGCCGACGCCGCAAGAAATCGCCGCGGGATTGAATTTGCCCCTCAAGGCGGTGGAAGCCGTCCGTGAATTGGTCAAAGAACCGGTATCGCTTGAAACGCCCGCCGGCGAGGATGGAGACGCTTGCCTTGGGGATCTCATCCGCGACGATCACGCTCCTGACCCGGAGACGGTTGCAATATCTTCGGACTCTGAGCGCGATACGCAAAAACTGCTGACAATTCTCACACCGCGCGAGGAAAAGATTATTCGCATGCGTTTTGGAATCGGCGAAAAAGCCGAACACACCTTGGAAGAGACCGGTAAGGTATTCGGCATCACTCGAGAAAGAATCCGGCAAATCGAGGCCATCGCGCTCAAAAAGCTGCGCCGCGCCAAGCACCGCATGGCAGCTCGTTCCGATTAAATCATAACTGTCTGCCGTTCAAGTACGATCGGCATCCAAGCTCTAGGCCTTTGATTTCAGTGACTGTCGGAGTTGCTGTCCGGTCATTCGGTATCGTTGCTCACATGGACCGGTGCCGCCACTAAGCAAACTACTTCTTCTTCTCATTTGCGAATTTTCTTACGAATCGTTTGCGCTGATTTGAACAAGCCGTCGCTTTATCTAGGGCAGCCTCCTCCGTTTGGCATCCCATGCAGACCGGGCAAATCCATCCGCCGCAGGCGCAACGCCCGCCCGCTTTGCCCGTTAGACCTGGCTTAGAATGAAAAGTTTTATGACAACGGACACAGATGATCTCCGCCGCTGCGTCGAGAATTTCCAAATCCTCGCCGGGTGCGATAAAGCGCATCGACTCGCCGCTTACTACCACGCGATATTGAAAAGCCTCTTTGGTAATCGGCAGGTCCAATAATGACCCGCCTCTCGTGAAGCAGGCCTTAATTGCCGTCGTGCCTTCGATCTTGCCTTCATAACCCCGGTTCTTATGCCGCACCAAGGTACCGTCTCGCAAACTAATATCAATTTTATCCGGCATACCGATCTCCTTTTTGAAACAAAAAACCTCCGGCTCGTTTAAAGCTCGGAGGCTCCGTAAACACGTCGAATAAGCTCTAAATGAAAATTCATAGTAACACCCCGGCTGACATTTAGCGAGGTCTCTGCTCCAGCCCCGAAACACGGCTCACGACCACGTCGCAGCGGGAGTTCAAGAAGTGTAAATGTGGACCTCATTTTCCTCGATCCGCCGGCCGCGCGCGATCAATTTCACGATGCTGCACACGTTGCGGCTGACGTCGGTGATTTCGACTGCGGGAAAACCGTCTTTGATGTATCTGCCAATAAATTTTTCCTCTCCCAGGTTGATGATCTGAAGATAATCTTTATTGTTGCTCTCTTCGAAGTAATGCTTGGTCCCTGGAGCCGGACTATCCAACTCAAATTGCAGTGCCCTCGAAATCTTGATTCCAACGAACATTCGCTTAGCCGCGTCGATCATCACCACTTCTCCTTTGTGCTTTTCCATTGTACGCCAGCGCACGACCCACCATGGAGGTTGTGTCACTGCCAAACCCGATATAGGGCACCGGCCTGGGATTTAGGAAGAGGGATGGGAGCAAGATCGGGAAATCTTTCGGCGTAGTAACCACGCCGCAGTCCATGCCGCTGAGAAGTATATGCCCCGGTCTTCGACCTCTTGCGCACCAAAAGCGTCAAGGCATGATCTACCTAAATTCTATAGGAAGGCAGTGGGAGTAGCAAACGAAACGTTGGCCGCGCACTGACTGTCGGCGGCGGCCTGTACCGATCGACGACGATGGTCGGCCCATTTCACTTAGCTATCCGGGTCATCCATCTCACGCCCGGACGCCTCCCAATCGGCCTGAGTCGAGAATCGCGGATCGAAGATCGCGATTCTCTATCCTCCATCTTCAATCGTCGATTGGATTATTCAGCGGCCCACTACACCGGCCAACTCTCTAACCGATAGGCTTGCTCCCAGAACATAAATTCGTATCGGCTGCTCAGGAGGAAATGCGCGTTCATGAGCTTCTTCTCGCTGCTGCTCGCCGCCGCGCCTAGTTTATCCATCAGTTGAATTTGCTCCCGCACCGGCTGCCAAAACGCTTCGGAAGCATAGGTCTCGATCCACTGACGATAAATCTTCGGCTTGCTCGGACGGTTTCGATACAGGCGCTTTCCCACCTCTCCATAGATCCAGTAACAAGGAAGAACCGCCGCGACGATCTCGCCCAGTGTCCCGCTGCGCGCCACCGACTGCAGATGACCGATATACGCCTGAGTGATCGGACCCTTCGGCACCGCGTCTAATTGTTTGCGCGACAAGCCGAGTGTTTTACCGAAACTCGCGTGAAAACTGCGCTCCACTTCGACCGCGCCGAGCGCGTGACGGCAAAACAGGTCCAGCGTTTCGAGATCAGGCGACTTGGCCCCGCCCTGACAGAGGACTTGAGCAAAGTCGAGCAAGTAAACATAATCTTGCAGGATGAAATAAGTGAAGCGATTCATCGGTAAGGTCCCGGCGTGGAGCTCACGCAGGAACGCGTGATTTTCAATCGCTCGCCAAATTCGCGCACTGCGACTTCTTAATTGAGCACTAATTTTTTCCGCCATCGGCTAGGCTTAACCAAAAATCGGGATTAAGAAAAGAGGTAAGTGTGGTGAGTTCTTCGGAACCCCTTTTACCGCAGAGACACGGAGTACGCCGAGGTTCTCATTGTTACGAAGCACGATCGGCAGATTATCCGAAATCGGATTTAAACTTTGAGTCGTATGTTCAACTAATCTTCCCACGGAAATACAGGAATAGACAGCAATAGACGATGAACATACTGGCGTAGTTGACCGCCATGAACCACGGCGTGGACCACGGAATCCCGTTCACGAACGGCGTCGGAAACGGCCATAGGAAAGGCGTTGGGAAGTAGCTCGCCGAGTGCGTCGGAATGTCGCAGAGAATATGCAACAGCCACGCACTGAAAAGCCATGGTGGTTTTTTCGTCAGCTGCCAAAACAAAAAGAAGGCGACGGCCCAGACGAAAAGACTATGCGTCACGTTGTAAGCGTGAAACACGTACGGCGGAAGCAGCGTCAGCGCCGGCGGGCCGGAAATTTTCCCTGCCAAACGTAGAGTGATCCATCCACGATGCGTGACGTGAAAAACGCCGAACGATAAGAGATCCGGGGCCATGCCGAGCAGAACCCCAGCTAAAAACTTCTTGCGGCCTTGCGCATAGAAAACTGCACCGCCCCACAATCCATGAGCTACGACGTCCATACGAACCCAACCGCTAACAGTGTTAGGCTCGACAGTCCAGGATCGATACGTATACGCGTCGACGCCGCCGTAAACGTCGATCCGCCTTGTAGTCTCGATCCGATCCTTGATACAACGACAGACGTGCGATCCACCAGCAGCGTTGAACAAGCAACCAACGAGTCAAAGTTTTTTTACGGTTGGACGATCGTCGCCGTCGGCTTTCTCGCCCACATCGCCTCGGCCTTTTCGATATCAAGCACGCTGAGCGTCTTTCTCAAACCACTCTCGACCGATCTCGGGGTCTCCCGAGGCGTCTTCTCGCTTATCCGCTCGGGAGAGGTCCTCATTGGCGCGTTCGCAGCGCCGCTGGTCGGCACGCTCATCGACCGGTATGGCGGAAAGTGGCTTATGGCCGCTGGCGGTGTGGTTTCGGGGATCGGATTTCTCCTCCTCGGACAGGCGAAAGATTTTTGGCAGTTCCTTTTTATTCGCTGGCTCCTGATCAGTCCGGGCGACTCACTCATGGGCCAGATGGTGGTGAATGTCTCCATCTCACGTTGGTTCGTCCGCATGCGCGGCCGCGCCCTCGCTCTGGCCGGCATGGGCCATGGTCTGGCCAAAGTCGCCATGCCTCTCTTGGCAGCCTCGCTGATTTTGCACATGGGATGGCGCGGCACTTGGGCCGTCTTCGGTCTACTGACATTGGCGTTGGTCGTCGGCCCTGCCTTGCTGTTTATGCGCCGGCGCCCGGAAGACATGGGGCTGCTGCCGGACGGCAGGTCGGAAGAAGAAAGCACCGCGTCCACGCACGAAGTTGGCTCCGCGAAATCGCATCGAAGCGCAGGCAACGATGTCGCCTGGAGCCGAAGCGAAGCGCTGCGCACTTCGGCGTTCTGGCTCATCGTCATTACCTTCGGCGTCGCCCACGTCGGCGTGAGCGGGCTCAACCTGCACGTCTTTTCCTTCGTCAGCGATCAGGGCCATACGGCGATGGTAGCAGCGCTCGTCATGAGCACCATAGCTTGCACGCAGTTCAGTACCCCCATCGTTTGGGGACTCCTCGCCGAGCGCTCGGATATCGCCAGGCTCATCATGGCCAAGTTTTTGATCCAAGCCGCGGGAATTTTGTTGGCCTTATCTTCTCCTGGACTGCTTTCCCTTTACGCCGGCTTTTTTCTCTACGGCATCGGCATGGGCGGAACCTCCATCCTGGCGGAAATGATTTGGGCCAACTACTTCGGACGCGTCTCGCTAGGAAAAATCCGCGGCATGGGGTCATTACTCACGCACGCCTTCAGCGCCGGCGGACCGCCCTTTTTCGGCTTCCTCTTCGACGCAACCCAAAGCTATATCCTTTCTTTCAGCATCTTCATCGGCCTGCTATTCGCCTCGGCCATCCTAAGCCTTTTCCTCCGCCCGCCGAAAAAATGACGCGATTCTTGCGACGGTCCTCACGGTGATCTTGTCGTTGGATTTATCTTGCCAAGGCACGGCCTTCGCAATAAAGTGCCCACGCAAGAAGAAATTTGGAGGTGAATTGTGAAGCAACAGAGATTTGCTGTGTCATGGATCGTGGCTCTGTTAATCCTCGTGATCTCCTGTCCGCCGGCACAGGCCGCGCCCATCGACGATCTCATTGCCGGGGCAAAAAAAGAAGGCGTCATCGAGCTCTATGCTCCGTCCACGCTGACTCCCGAAGGAGCGCAGCGCTTGGGCGAAGCCTTCAATAAAAAACACGGCCTTAACCTCAAGGTGAATTTCACCCCCTCGGGCTCGATGACCAGAGACGTGGGCAAAATCGTCAGCATCGCCGCCAGCGGCCAGCCGCAAGAGTGGGACGTCATGCTGATTCATGACGCGGGCCACGCGACGCTGTGGCTAAAGAAATTGCACAAGATATACGACTACGCGAAAGTCGGCGTCGCACGACAGGCGATTCAATACGATAGCGGCACGGTGATTTTAGCCAATCAATTCGCTCTGCCGGCATACAACAAACAGCTTGTGCCCGCCAAGGACGTACCGAAGAGTTGGCAGGATCTTTTGGACCCCAAGTGGAAGGGTGGCAAACTGGGTATGACGACCGCTACCCACCACATAGCCCGGCTGGCGACGCTCTGGGGTGAAGAAAAGACAACTGAATATGTGAAATCTCTAGCGGCACAACAACCCGTATTGGGACCGCTCGGGACAATTTACAGCCGCCTCCAATTAGGTGAAGTTCTAGTCGCTATCACGCTGACCGACAGCTTCATTCATGACGCCAAAGTGAGTGGCGCGCCGATTGTCCATGCCACAGAAGTCACGCCGGTAATTTCTCCGGCTTACAACGCCGGTGTGCTCAAAGGTTCTCCACATCCCAACGCAGGGCACCTCTTCTCTGCGTTTCTTCCGACTGCTCCGGCTCAGGAAATTTTGGAAAAGTTCGGCGGCCATACTTCGGCTTTCGTTGCCGGTACGCCTGCCTACAAGTTCGTCCAGGGCAAGCAAACGATCTACATGAAGCAGGAGCAGGCCGAGATGGTCGACCGGCTCACCGCCGTGTACGGTAAGATCTTCGGCCTTCAGTAGGAATCAGGGTCAGATACCGCCTTTCCAAAAGATATAAGAAGCCGGTCGAAACGAGGCTGTGTTAAAAAAATCGGACGTAGAGCATTCTTTCAGTCATGCCATCAACAAAATAGTTCTCTGACTCCAATTTGCTGTGTTACGCGACCAATCCCGGTTGAGTCCTCTTTGTAATTTGAAGGAGTATTTATGAAGAAGCCAGCTGGCGCAATCGGTATTTCTCTCTTCCTCACTCTAGTCTGGAGCCTGTCGTCTGTCCCTCTCGTGCGAGCGCAGGAAGAAACTTTTTACAAAGGAAAAACGCTCAAAGTCCTCATCGGCACCACGGCCGGCTCACTCTACGATTTATGGGCGCGCACGATTGCCGCGCACATCGGCAAGCACATCCCGGGAAACCCTGACACCCTCGCTCAAAACATGCCCGGCGCAAGCCACAAGATCGCCACCAATTATTTGTACAATGTAGCCAAGCCCGATGGT
>Ga0184640_10000434_pt1 | contig 10971 bp, 13 predicted proteins | sample PLM31_200_b2_FD_133161 | JGI IMG/M metagenome (GOLD analysis project Ga0184640, IMG submission 133161) | Groundwater sediment microbial communities from an aquifer in East River, Colorado, USA - PLM3-1_200_b2 | ecosystem: Environmental > Terrestrial > Soil > Riparian zone | place: USA: East...
ACCGCGACACGAATAATCCCGGGTACGGGCGCGATTCATCGCGCCCCTTTGCTTTAGCGATACACCGACTCGATAAAATCTGCCGCCTGCAACTGGCGCACGAAGCGGTCATCGAAAAATTTGCTAGGGTCGAGATCTTTGGCTTTGGGATTTCTCTCCTCGAGCTCTTCCAAGACTGCCCGCAGTGCGTCCGCCGTCGGCAGTGGCACTTTCATCATGTATTTAGCGATCGGTATATCGTAAGACTCGGCCAGCAGATTCGTATCATCGAGGCGCAGATACTTGGAAAGCACCTTCATGGTGAAAGCCCGGTCTTTCTTCATCAGCGCGATCGCCTCGATCTGAGCCGAAAGATAGCGGCGCACCAGATCCGGGTCATTACGGATAATGTCTCCGCGCGTCGTAACGCCGGTGGATGCGTAGGGGATATTAAGACTCGGCAGATGCAACAGGACTCTGTTACCAAATTTAACCGCTCGGCTGGTTGCCGGGTAACCGAATACACCGCCTTGCACGCGGCCTCCCTGGAGCGCGCTGACGATCCAATCGCCGGCGCCGATTTCGACAATGTGCACATCCTTACCCGGCTCCATACCGAAGTGTTTGGCGGCCAAACGCGCTCCCGTGTGTAACGAAGTGCCGTAGCGGCTGATGCCGATGTTTTTGCCGCGCAACTGTTCGGCCTTTTCGATCTCCGGTCGAACAACGAGATTGAGCACCAGAGTGCCGACCGTAGTGGCGATAATCTTTACGTCGGCACCGCCGACCGCGGCGCCTGTCGTTGTGCCTCCGGAGATCTGCACGAACGCGATCTCGCCGGCGATAAGCGCGTTCATGCCCTGCACGCCGCTCGGTGTGGCGATGACTTCAACTTGCAAGCCGTGCTTCTTGAAAATACCCGCCTCGTGAGCGGCCCAGGGTGGAGCCATGGAGCCGGAAATAGAAGTGATGGCGACGCGAATTTTCCGCAGAGACGACAGCTCGGCTGCGCCGGCGGCCAAAGTCGCGCAAAAAGACGCGACAGCACATAAGAGGAATAACAGGCGAATTCTTAGCATCGTTTATCTCCTGGACGGATTGCCTGAGCGTTTCGCTAGAGATAACTGATGGCGGCGCAGCGAGTCAAATTCAATCTTGCTTTAGATGGGGCAGGTTAAAGCATTGACCATTTCAATAGCGCTATGGTAATCGGAAGCCAACTGAAAGTAACAAGAGGAGGAGTCATGCAAGACGCCAAAATCATCGATGCCGATGGTCACGTTCAGGATCGCGACACGGAAATTCGCAAGTTCATGGAGGAACCTTTTTGTCGCAGACAAGGTCCGCTTGTCGCCAAGGACAAATGGGATAGCAGCATGTACGGTACGCTCGGCAAGGACGTCCACGACGTGCCGACGCGGCTGCGCGACATGGATCAAGAGGGGATCGATATCTCGGTACTCTTTCCCACCAGCGCGTTCGGCATCACGCAAAGTCCGGAGAAGGATTACGCCGCCGCTTTTTGCCGCGGTTACAACAATTGGATCGCCAATCTTTGTAAAGAAAGCCCACGCTTAAAAGGCATCGGCCTGGTTCCTTTCCAGGACGTGCCGGCCGCGGTCGCCGAGATAAATCGCGCCGTGACCAAACTCGGACTTGCCGGAATCGCGATCGCGTCATACGGCATGAAGGACCATCTCGGCACGCCGACGCTTTGGCCGATTTACGAAGAGCTTGAGCGGCTCAACACGCCGCTTCTGGTGCACAATTCCCGTCAAGGTCCGGCAGGGGAGATCCGCTTCGATACTTTCTTGTTTGCCCACACCATCGCCCGCCCGTTCGAGACGCTGATCGACTGTGCCGCGCTCATCTATGGCGGCGTGCCGGAAAGATTTCCCAAGTTGCGCATCGCCTTCCTCGAGTGCGGCTGCGGTTGGGTGCCTTATTGGATGGATCGGATGGACGAAGAATGGGAAAAACGCCAATGCGAAGCGCCTTTGCTCAAGGCGAAACCGAGCGAATATATTACCCAGGGCAATTGGTTTTTCGCCGCCGAGCCGGAGGAGAGTACGCTGGCCTATGTGATGGAGCGCATCGGCGATAACAAGATAATCTTCGCCTCCGATTATCCCCACTGGGACGGCATGTTCCCATACGTGGTTTCGACCATTCGCGAGCGCAGGGATGTCACGGAAGAATCGAAACGAAAGTTTCTCGGCGAAAACGCCCGGCGGCTTTACGGCTGGGATTAAGCAATCGTTCCGCGCTGTGAATCGAGTGTGTGTTCAACTCGGATGGTAAAGAAGCTCGGTATTACTAAACGATACCGTTGCTGGACGGGAGACAACTCCATGCAGCCGTTACAGTCCAAGTTCTTGCGATTGATCTCGATTCTGCTCGGCTTTGTCTATATCGCCGCCGGCTCGACAGAGGCCCAGCCGCTGCCGCGCTCGCTGGCCATTGGCTCCAATCCACCGGGCACGGTGTTCTACGCGCTGGCCAGCGGGCTGGCCAAGTTTGCCAGCGAGGGCGCTCCATTTCAGATCACAGTTCAGCCCTACACCGGCACCAGCACTTTTCTGCCGTTGCTCAACACGGGCGAGATCGATTTCGGCATCAACAACGCAGTGGATATGGCGCTCGCCTATCAGGGGCCCGATCGGCTAAAGATCGGCGGCCGCAATCCTTTTCAGCACACGCCCAACACCCGCTTGGTGATGCGTGGTTCGGTATTGTTAACCGCGCCACTGGTGCGCAAGGATTCGCCGATAAAGACGCTCCAGGATATCCGAGGGTAGCGAGTCACCGGCGAGTATCCGGCGCAACTGGCAAACTGGTATAACCTCTACGCCTATCTAGCCGGAGCCGGCATGAAATGGGAAGACGTCAAGATCATTCCCGTGCCCGGCGTCAACGAAGGTATCGATGCCCTGATACAAGGGCGCGCCGACGTGAGCCTGTGTGCACTAGATGCCGCCAAGGTCAAAGAAGCCGACGCGGCCGTTGGTGTCCGCCATCTATCTATAAGACTGCTCCGCCGAGGGTGAAAAAAGGCTGCGGCGTTCCGTGCCCGGTTATTATCCGCATTGGCTCAAGCGCGGACAAGCCACCGCTATTGTCGAAGACACCTGTGTGAACGCCTACGACATTTATTTAACGAGCCATAAGGGAGCACCCGATCGAGTGATCAGCACAGTTCTCAAAGGAATCTGGGACAACGTCGATAAGCTCCCGCCGCTTCACCCGAGCTTCAAGGACTGGACGCGACAACGCGCCGTGGACCCGGACGTGACGATGCCCTACCATCCGGGAGCAGTCCAATATTTCAAGGAGCGCGGCATTTGGCCGGCGAGCATGGAGGAAGCTCAGCGTAAACTGCTCAGTCTTAACCCGTAAAGCCGGCCGCTGCGCGAGCTAACTTTCTTTAGCCTTGCATTCGTTTCTCGCACCGACGTGTCCGATTGATATTCACTGAAGCGTGGACGATTTTAATCAAGCATACGAACCGCATGTACGGATGCCGCGGCGCGTTCGCGCCATCATCGCCTCCTTAAACAACGATGCTGGTTTTCACCGAACCGAGCGAAAGCAACCAATATCTCGCGGCGCATGTGGCGCGCCTGTTGTCTAGTCTACGCCGCTGGACGTTATTTGGACTAATCACCACGTAATCGGGGAATCGACCCGAATGTTGGATGCGCTGAGAGGATCGAAAGTTGAGCCGCTCGACAATTCGGTATTTACCGTCGGTAATTTTCGCTAGATTAAAAAACATGCCTGGCGCGCGACCTAGGCTTGATCGAAAGCGCGCTTATTTCCAAGAACGAGACTCTGAGCCGCGCGTACGTTCCATGTACATGTGCATGGCAGAGTCCTCCAGGGCGCCCGTATGGAGATCTTCGACATGTTTTCGACCGTCGTGGGTTTGATACTCCAGTTTTATCGAGCTGGACGGAGCAGAGGATTCGGAATTGCAAATCCGCAGTAACTGGCCATCCTTGTCGTCCACGCGACGCCCGAGAGCGCGAAGAATTTCCGGTAGTCCTTGGAAATTTACAGACTTGACGGAACCGCCTCGATGCGCGCGCGCGTCGAGGTCTAGATCGTTGAGATCGCCGAGAGAATAGCGCAATTCGACGAGAGACAAATAAGGCGGCGTCGGATCACCGCACTGGAGATAAAAATCATTCTGATTACAGCGCAAATCAAAAAGATCAATACCACGTTTCTCCAAAGCTTGTCCGAGCGTGCGTAAAACGCGAGCGTAACCGTGCCGTTTTGCCATGAATTTTTCTCTAGCGCCAAAATTCGCCGAAGGCAAATTGAACAGCCCGAAGTCGACGCCCAACCATAAGGGAACCTGATAGCCGGAGATGCCGCTGTAGCCGGCGCGCACGCGTTCTTGGGCCGTCGCGGGCGTCACCCATGAGATCGCAAGTAGTGTGATAACAACCAAATGAGCCGCAATCGTGAAGATTGTTTTGGCCCTGAGCTTGATGAAATTCCTTTCTGCGCTAATCCCACGATCTTTTTCTATTGAGCGTAACGCGCCGGCAATTCCGTAAGAAATCGTGGCCGGCGTAAATTATCCGCACAGCTTACGTCCAGTTCTCCGGACGACCCCGACGTTAAGAATGCTGCGCTCAACCTTATGGCGCAGGAACTTTGATAACTGTGCGGGGTATTTCGGAGCATGACCTGGCGGTGGTTTGATAAAGACGCCGCTGCGGCTCGGCCATATTTAGCGGGCGTGGCTGGATCAAGTTCGCCGGACAACATCAATATCGGCACATCGGATGCGACTGGACGATAATATTCTACAGCAATTTCGCCGCGCGGCCACTCACGGCAGGCCAGTTGGTGTCTTCTGGTGCGCTGGTCGCCCAAGAAGGTCCGTGAAGATTCGTTGACCACTTCCTCCTCGGTGATAGTGGGTATGGATTCGGAACAGCTAACTGTCAGATACGTTCCTAGGGCGACAGCATAGGCTGGAGAAAATCTCGACCGGCCGGCGACCTTACCGAACGGCGCCCAATCTCCCTGGGCCGCTCGTTGAATGACAAAGGGCACGAGACTGGCAGTAGAGTGATCGTAGAGCATCAGCCATAGCCGTTCGACGAAAGCCCCACGTGAGAGACTGACCTGTTGGGAAAGCTTGCTCACCGGATGCACGATCTCAAAGGTGACCGGACCTTTATCGACAGCTTCGAGCACCGTCGCAAAATCCCCTTCGAGGTTTGGAAAAGCCGCACGGCAACTTTCATCGCCAGCGCAATCCTTGATCAGCCGTTCCATTGCGTCGTGAGCCGCCTTGGCGAAGTGAAGCGGGAGTTTGGTTGCCGGAGTGCTGACTCCGGCCAGCACCGCGGCGCGCACTTGCTCACCGTAGCGCCGAACATATTGCAATGCGGCCAGCGTCCCATAAGAAACGCCGTAGAGGTTGATCTTGTGATAGCCAAGCGCGGCGCGAACCTCGTCAAGGTCCTCCATCGCGACGGGTGTGGTGTAATATCGAAGGTCGGCGATCTTCTCCAGCTCCGCCCGGCAGGCGCGAATCGTTTCGGTTTCGAAAATATCCGGGAAATAGCTCTGCGCCGAGCCACGATCGACAGTATTATTGCATTGGAGGCGATTGGAGTCGCCGGTGCCGCGTAAGTCAATAAAGACCAGGTCGCGTTCGCGCCGAAGCTCGCGCATCAAGGGATCTTCACGAAAGCTTGCAATTCGCGCCGCGCCTTGCCCCGGCCCGCCACTGAGAAAGAAAACCGGGTCAGGTTTAGGCTCGGCAGCGCGGCTCGGAACGACGATGATATTGAGCGCGATCTTTCGGCCCGATTGAGCCGCGCGATTTTCATAGACTGAATACTTGGCGCAGAGAAGGTCGTTATCGTGGTTTGGAAAACGGCAGGGCTTGAGCTCTATTTTAGTTTGGCGTTTTGCTTCAGTCGTTCGGGAAGTGACGGTTGTACACGAAAGATTGGTAAAAATAATCAAGCTCAAGAGCCACAGCGAAGCTAGTGCAAGACGACGCATCTTCTCAGTGTAAAAATCTTTACTGACGCCTCGGTTAACTGGGCAGCGGCCAATTCAACCAGTTGGCCAGCGCTTTCCCCATGATCCACTCTTTGTCCGAAGCGGAAAGGAAATCCAACTCTTCGGTAAACAGCGTCACTGCTTTTCGGTAAGGGCAAGGAAGCTGCGAAAGATCAGTGCCCCAGAAAACCCGCTCGAGACCAAATGCGTCGACGACGCGCTGAATCTGCGGATGGAGCGTCGGAAATGGATACGGCTCATCGACGTAGCAAGGGAGACAAGAAGCTTTCACGGCAACATTCGGCAAGCGCGCGAATTTGAGCAGCACATCCACGCCCGGAGCCAGGTCTTTGCCCTTCCATTGCACGTTAAGCCCCATGTGATCGACAATGACGCGCAGACCGGGATGACGCTTGGCGATCAAGCCGATCTTCTCGACCGCGAAGGGCGCGAAGATCATCACGGGGATGTCATATGTCTGCGCGGCGGCCCAAAACCAATCCGCCGTACCGTCATCGAGCCAGGAATACGTCCCGGCATGGCGAAAGCTAATGCGGAATCCCAACATTCCCGGCTGATCCAACCAGGCCGACATCTTTACTTCGTTCGCCGGATCGTTGAGCGGGACTTTGCCCATCACGGCAAAGCGATCGGGATATTTCTGCGCCGCTTCGAGCGCGTAGTCGTTGCGATAACCTTCCCATGACGGCGGAGCTAAAATCACGCGATCAACGCCTGCTCCTGCCATTTCGCCCAGCAGATCTTGGTATCCGAGCGGCGTGGGTCGATGCGGTCTCGATGCGTCTTCTTTTACGTAGGGGCGCTCCGGTGTCTCCGGCGCCCAGATGTGGACTTGCGCGTCGATGATGGTCATTGAAATGCTTCGTTCGCGCACGAATTAGGTTAGTGAATTACTTGCCGCTGTTCACCTGACGGACGAAGCGGTCGTCGAAGAATTGCGCCGGCTTGGCGCTTTTTGCTTCAGGGATCGTCTCCGATAAGAAATCGAGCATGCCTTGTAGGCCCGGCTCCGAGGTGACCATTTCGCGGCGAAATCCTGCCTTCTTGTAAAACTCGTAGGTACGGTCGAGAACTTCCTGGTCACTCTCTTTGGTGTATTTGCCGATCACTTTCATAGTGAACGGTTTGTCGGCATAGAAACGCTCGATGCCGGCGCGAATGGAGCGCAGCAACGGAACTAGACGCGGCCCCAGCTCATCCATGCGGCTGCGCCGCATAACAATACCGACGTTTTGATAGGGCACGTCCAATAAACTAACCACTGAGCGAAAACCGGCGCGCTCCATTTGAAAGCTCGCGGGCGGCGAGCCGACGCCGCCGGCGATTTGCCCGGCGTAGAAAGCCGCGACGATTTGCGGGCTACTGCCCAAAGGAAAGAGCTGAACGTCTTTTGGCGTTAACCCCAATTTTTTCAGGGCGACCATCGTGCCATATCTTACCGGGGTGGCCGGTCGGTCGGTGCCGACGATTTTGCCTTTCAGCTGCTCGATGCTTTTGATTTCCGGCCGCACATAAAAATCCCAAATCATGGTGTTGAGCAGACCGGCGACGAAGACGACATCGAGGCCGCGCAAAGAGGCCGTGATCACCGGCGCGGCGGATACCTGCACGGCGTCGAGCTCGTTGGCGATCAGCGCGGGGATGGCGTTGCTCGACGACATGGAGATCACCTCGACATCCAAGCCTTCCTTGGCAAATCCGCCGATTTCCTTGGCCATCCAAAGCGACGCCATGGTCGCTGAGGTACTCAAGTAAGCGACGCGCAGCGGCCGGGCCGAGCGAGTCAAAGTTTGCGCGTGGCTCGGCCATGGCGCCAAGGTTAGAGCCACGACAAGAAGCAACCCGGTGCGAATTAAAATCGAACGATCGGAAGGAAAAGCTGAACCATAGGACATTCAATCACCTCGAAGCGAAGCCAAAGGTAAATGTCGTTGGCAAGGATTGACGGTAAGATAGGGCAGGTGCTTCGGTAGCGTCAAGGCAAAAACCGGAGCGTGATGGGAGCCGTTGGAGCGCGCTATTTAGGCCGATGGCGCACAATTGTGTGCGCCTTGTGAGCCCGTCTCGGTCGATTTGAGGGCGAAAAGCGCTGATTTTCCCGCCGGTAACGGAAGGCATGCCGCTTGCTATTGGTATCTCCCGTGGGCTTGTAAACAATTTCGCCGCTAGTACGTCTACCCGTTATGTCTGCCGCGGCAGTTATTAACTAGGAGGCGGCTTATGAAGGATCTACCGGTTACGCTATTAGCACTCGTCTTCGCGTTCTTCTCCTTGATCTCATTGCTCATGGTTCCTAAGGATTCGGATAGCCGATTAGCTTTCGCTTCGGACAGCTCGGCGAAAGTTTCCGAGCTCGGTCTACGCATCAATTTCCAGCGATAATTCACGCGCCATCGAGCGAAGCCCAGATTCCCTGCTTCCGGGCCAGCTCGGTGGCTTTAGGTCTATCCTTAAATCTCTTCCGGTCCCCAATCCTTGTTACGGTGTCGCGCGCACGATCGGTCGATCGAGCAGACGCAGCATCCATGCTTTCACATGCGGTAGATCGTTGCCGATCGTCGTCTGATAGCGCTGCAAGCGACAAAAGAATGGGATGTAAGTGATGTCCGCCAGCGAGTATTCACCGGCGATATATTCTTTGTCGCGCATCTCGCGATCTAAAGTTTCGAGATAGCTTTGGACTTTTTCCTTCGATTTCTCGACCTCGTGATCGTGGGCGATATTTCCCGCGGCGGCCTGAAGACGAGTGTTGCAGTAGTCGATCCAGATGCGTGCTCGCGAGCGCTGCAGCGGGTCGCTGGGCATGAGCCGAACCTGCGGATATTTTTCTTCCAGATATTCGTCGATGATCGCCGACTCGTAGATCACGCCCTCGCCATCGACCAGCACCGGAACTTTAGCGTATGGATTGAGCTCCAATAGATCCTTCGGTTTATTGGCAAGATCGCATTCGATGAGCTCGTGAGGGAGCTTCTTTTCGGCCAGGACAATCCTTGTCCTGTGGGCGTAGGGTCAAGGTTGGTAAGAATAGAGTTTCATAGCAATTCTCCTTTCGACTGATTCAAGAGCCGCCGCCAAAACGTTTGGTGTTGATCACTGCCCGGCGGTGCAGCCCTTCGCCAATTTTCGTGCCTCCATCGTTCGTCGCCGACACGGCGTAGCGGAGCTTATTATCCTTCACTTCCAAAAGCTCGGCTGTCACGGTTACGCTTTGACCGATCTTCGTGGGCGCCAGATGGCGCACATCGACGTGAATGCCGACCGTCTGCTCGTTGTCATCGAGATAAGGTTCCGTCAGATCGACACAAGTTCTTTCCATCAATCCGATCATGGCCGGCGTCGAGAAAACATCCGCTTTCAACTGCCGCGCACGCATCTCCAAGGTGGTCAGATAGCTTCGGGTTCGAGCAATTCCCGGTGCCATTTCGTTATTCATACGGTAAATATACGAGAGAGCGCAAGCTGTACACAAGAGCGGTTGTGATCGTCCATGCGTTTCATGTTATGAAATGAGAAATTTCAAAGGAGCTCGAAACTATGCTTTTACCATTTCGCGAGCACCTCGATTTCGGCCCCACGCCCTATGACCAGTTGCAGGCTAAAGAGGGGATTCCGATTATCAAAGGCAACGTCGTCGCCGACGTGACCACGCTGGAGCTGGGCAAGTGGGAGCGAATGGGCGCGTTGGGGTGCTATCTCAACCTTTCCCATCAGCAGCAAACCGATGCCTACGTGTGCGAGATCGCGCCCGGCGGCCAAACGCTGCCGCAACGTCATCTCTTCGAGGAAATCGTCTATGTCGCCAAGGGACGAGGCGCGACTTCGGTTTGGCAGGACGGCGCCGGCAAGGTGACCTTTGAATGGGGGCCGCGAGCGATTTTCGCGATCCCGCTGAACTCCTCGTACACCCATTTCAATGGCTCCCGTGACGAACCGGTTCGTCTATTCGCCGGCACGACTTGCCCGCGTATGATCAATATCTTTCACAATGAAGATTTCATCTTTCGTAACCCGTTCAATTTTCGCGACCGCTTTCACGAAGGCGAGGAGTTTCTGCGCTACAACAAACACATGACCGATCGCTATTGGGAAACCAATTTGGTCCCGGACGCCAATCAATTTCCCCTCGACGATTTTCCGATGAAAGGAAAAGGCGTGAAACACATGCGCTTCACACTGGCGGACACGACTTACGGGTGTCATGTGTCGGAGTTTCCGCCAGGTTGCCGCAGCACGTTTCATCGGCATGGACCCGGAGCCGTGATCATTATTACGCAGGGTGAAGGTTACGTCGTCCTTTGGAAAGACGGCGAAGAGCGCCAGCGCCACGCGTTCAAAGTCGGCACCGTTTATTCTCCCGACGATCTGATGTGGCACGGACATTTCAACACCGGCAAAGGAACCATGCGCCACTTCGCCATTCGCGGCGACAGTCCGAAGTACAGCCACGACCGTTTTCGCAATCCGCTATGGACCATGATTCCGATGGAGGATGAGGCCCCGGAGATTCATCGTGAGTATGTACAGATTCTAGGGGAAAAGGGCGTGAGAGCGTTGGTTTCGGTAGTCGAAGACTAGATAAAAAGTAAAATGTCTTTATCGGTGCGGCGATCCGCCACTCTTATCGGCTCGACATGCGGTTTCATTATTCTCATGGGCTTGTTTTCAAGGACAATAGTCGAACCAATGTTTTGTCATTTCCGTCTTGGTCTTTATTCGGAAGGCGTCAAACTTCACTGAATATTCAAGGAGGTCGTTATGGTGAACTGTCCGGTAATCGATGCTGATGGGCATGTGTTGGAGAAAGAGCGTTAGATCCGCAAATATCTCGAAGCGCCGTGGGACAAGCGCTCGACGGCGCTGCGCACTCGCGATCAGCCATGGGACGCGAATCTCTTCGATAGTTTTGAAATGGCGGTGCGCTGGGAAGACCTGAGT
>Ga0184640_10000436_pt1 | contig 10919 bp, 8 predicted proteins | sample PLM31_200_b2_FD_133161 | JGI IMG/M metagenome (GOLD analysis project Ga0184640, IMG submission 133161) | Groundwater sediment microbial communities from an aquifer in East River, Colorado, USA - PLM3-1_200_b2 | ecosystem: Environmental > Terrestrial > Soil > Riparian zone | place: USA: East...
ATCTTTCCGAAGGAAACGTCCACCCATCCGGTTCCGTCGGCGAGGGGGCTTGCGGCAGCCCGCCCGCGCACGATATTGGTCATTCCCACGAAATCGGCGACGAAACGATTGCCCGGTTCCCCATAGACCTCCCGCGGAGAGCCCATCGAGAGGATCTTTCCGCCTTCCATCACGGCGATGGTGTCCGAAATCGCCAGGGCTTCGGTCTGGTCGTGGGTGACGTAGACCGTGGTGATTCTCAGCCGCTGCTGCAGTTCGCGGATCTCGTGGCGCATGCGCTCGCGCAGCTTTGCGTCCAGGTTGCTGAGCGGCTCGTCGAACAGGAGCAGGCTCGGCCGTCCCACCACGGCGCGGGCGAGGGCCACGCGCTGCTGCTGGCCGCCGCTCAGCTTGGGGGCGGGCCGGTCGGCCATGGCCTCCAGGCCCACCAAAGTCAGGGCCTCCTTCACCCGCTCGCGTACTTCGCCGCGCGCAATCTTCTTTACCTCCAGCGCGTACGCGACGTTCTGGTACACGCTCATGTGGGGCCAGATGGCATAGGACTGGAACACCATGCCCACGCCGCGCTTGTGCGGGGGCACGAACACGTTTTCCGCGGCGTTAACGTGCATCTGCCCATTGACGGCGATCGAACCATTCTCCGGCTTTTCCAGACCGGCGATGCAGCGCAGGGTCGTGCTTTTCCCGCATCCGCTGGGTCCGAGCAGCGTAAACAGGGATCCCTTGGGGACGGAAAAGGAAATTCCATCGACGGCAGGCAGGCCCTGCTCCTCGCCCGTGTAGCGCTTCACGAGGGAATCGACGCGAAGGTAGGGCTCGGCGCCGCGAGAACCAGGTGGGGAGGTTTCCTTTGCACTCATCGCTGGGACCGCGTGCATCCTAACGGATGCACGGAGCCCGCGCCAGCCGCTCGAGCGCGACGCGCGCCCGAACCGGCGAAGAGCGGATTCGGCTCCGCCGTTTCTTCCCGGCCTTCGGCGAATTACGCCGCGGCGCGGCTCTTCTGCTTCTGCTGCGCGGCCTTGGCGTGCATCGAGGCGTAGGCCTCGTGCGCCGCGGCCTCCGCGTCGCCGACGTGCACCGACATTCCCATGTCGGAGAGCACCGAGCCCAGCGCCGAGAGGCACAGCATCACATTGTCCGGGCGGCACGAGTAGCCCATGATGCCGATTCGCCAGATCTTGCCGGCGAGGGGGCCCAGCCCCGCGCCGATCTCGATGCTGAACTCGTTGAGAAGCGTCTTCCTGACGTCCGCTTCGTTCACGCCCCCGGGGCAACCCACCGCATTCATCTGCGGGAGTTGGTATTTTTCGTTCACCAGAAACTCGAGTCCCATCGCTTCGAGCCCCGCTTTCAGCGCGTTGTGATGGCGCTGGTGTCGCGCCCAGCAGTTCTCCAGACCCTCCTCGCGGATGAGGAGCAAAGCCTCGTGCAGGCCGAAAAGGGAATTCGTCGGCGCGGTATGGTGATAGGTGCGCGTGGTCGCGCCCCAGTAGCCCAGAAGCAGGTTCATGTCCATGAACCAGGAGTGGATCTTGTCCTTGCGCGCTTTGACGTAATCGACCACGCGCTCGGAGAAGGACACCGGCGACAGTCCCGGCGTGCACGAAAGGCATTTCTGGCTCGCCGAGTAGATCGCGTCGATTTCCCATTCGTCCACGCGCACGGGCGAGCCGCCGAGCGTGGTCACCGCGTCCACGATGGCAAGCGCATCGTATTTGTGCGCGATCCTGACGAGCGTCTCCGCGTCCGACTGAACGCCGGTCGAGGTCTCGCCGTGCACGAACGCGATCAGGCGCGCGTCGCGGTTTTTCTTGAGCGCGTCTTCGAGCTTCTGCGGATCGACCGGCGCGCCCCACTCATCTTCGACGACGATCGCCTTGCCGCCCATGCGCTCGACGTTCTCGATCATGCGTCCGCCGAACACGCCGTTCCTGCAGACGATCACCTTGTCGCCCGGCCGCACGAGGTTGACAAAGCAGTACTCCATCCCGACCGAGCCCGGGCCCGAGAGCGGGAAGGTGAGCGGGTTCTTGGTCTGATAGACGTAGCGCAGCAGCGCCTTCAATTCCTCCATCATCTCGACGAAGACCGGATCGAGATAACCGATCGCGGGCTGGCTCATGGTCGTCAGCACCCTGGGATGGATTTCCGTCGGTCCAGGACCCATAAGCGTCCTCTGCGGCGGATGGAACGAGCTGATGCGTTTGGCGGGCGCGAAATCGTTCATGGCTTCCTTTCCCGGAAGAGGCGACCCGAAGAGATGGCCCTCGGGACGCGATTTGACCTTCACCGGCTTCTTGGCGGAAGCCTCGTTCAGCACGTCAACGGCGTGAATCCCGCCGTCGGTGACGCGCTCGACCTCGGTCGCCCAGCGCGCCGGCACATAGCCTGACTTGACCCAGTTGTTGACCACCGCGCGGTCGAGCCGGAATGCGCGGGCGACTTCCGCTTGGCTGCCGAAGATTTCTACGAGACGAGCGGCGCAGTTCATATCCGACATGGCGAAAAGCTTAGCACGTCAAAATAACCTTGACAATCTATGCATTACAATCCTGCTGTCTAAACTCAAAATGCCGTCCGAAAGTACTGCATAACACTCAAGGTATTGCGCAAGTGAAAAGTCAAGAGTAAAGTCAATATCTATAGCTTTCAGAAGGAGAGCAATGATGAACGTGTCGCCATTTCCGCGCGCTGTTCGTCCCGCGTCTACACCGCTCGGACTCTTTTTCCGGGCTGGACGAAACGATCACCCAGCATTGAGTCAGCTCCTCTCTACGGGCCAACGATCATTCTTTGGAATCGTGTTCGAGGCGGGTCGCGTTGAGCGCCATAAGGAACTACTTGAACTGGCCGAAAAATCTAGGCTCGAATGTATCCTCGATCCTTGCACGCAAGCATCTGCGACTGTAGGTGGCTATAGCAAAGACCATTGGAAGGCTTCCCTGGGGAGCGGATCGCCCGCATTTACTCAGCGATTTCGAAGGTGCAAATCAAAGACGTGTCGTTTCGAGCCTAGCTAATTTCGTAATCAAGCACAGGTTTTCACAAGTTCTTGCTCCTACCCATTTAATTCGTGACGCAAATGACGTTTGGTTTCCCGTAGATTTGGAAACCTTCTACGGCTTGCGTGAGCAACTCGATAAGAACGGCGGCCGAAAAATCAGCATCGTATATTCGCTATGCTTACCATACGCGACCTTCAGGGATGAATCTGCCCGCGAAAAGATCATTGCACAACTTGAAGGATTACCGGCCCAGTCGGTCTGGTTAAAAGTCGATGGTTGTGGTGCGAGCAGTTCGCCTGCCGCTGTCCGAAACTACATTGAAGCAACCTCTGATTTTCACCACTTAGAGCTGCCAGTGGTCAGTGACCAAGTGGGAGGCCTGGTTGGTTTGTCACTTTTGGCCTTATCCGCGGTCGGCGGCATCACACACGGACTTACCCTCGGAGAGCGATTCAACGCACAGCATTGGCGTCACCGACCGCATGGAACGCCACACATGCAACACCCGCGTGTTTATTTTCCAACGTTGGACCTGCATCTAAAACCAAAAGACGCGAAAATGCTTTTCGACGGTTCCAGTCGTCTTCGAGCGCATTTTGGATGCTCAGACCCGGATTGCTGTCCGCGAGGTGTAGTCGACATGGTCGAGAACCCTTCGCGACACTTTCTTATTCAACGTATGAAGCAGGTCTCGGAGCTTGGCCAGATTCCAGAGCAACTACGGGCGCGTGAATTTCTCGAGCGCTTCGTCCGCCCAACCACGGATCAGGTGCTTCGCTTCGCATCCTTTGGACAGGTTAATGACACGCTGAAGAAACGAATGATGAGTCACCGAAAACGCATGGACGCACTACGGGTTCTTCTTGGCAAACTCGTGGATTCGAGATTAGTTAGAACGCACTCTGCAATTCCTGACACACGAGCTGTGCGCGAAGCCCGGTTGTAAGCGCAATATCGCAATTTTTCTGGAGGAACCGACCATGTTGAGTCCAATTGCGCGGAAGCTAGAAATAATTACGTCAAAAGGAGGAATGCGTTTAGTCGATATTGCCAATGTGTTGAATACTCGGCCGGAAACTGTGTCGAGGTGGAACCAAGGAAAAGCATTTCCTCATCCAAGTACTGAAAAGCAACTCATCGAACTCGAATGGATTGTGGAGCAGCTAGCAGACTTCTATGCACCGCGAGAAGCGCGATCTTGGCTCTTTTCTCGGCAAAAACTGTTGGATGGCAAGATTCCTGCTGACCTGGTTGCTGAAAATAGATCGGAAGAGGTTTTAGTAATCATCAAACAGTTGCGGGAAGGAGTGTTCGTATAAGGTAGCTCATTCCGTGATACGCGATACGGAACTTCTCGACTACTTATCGGATCTGCCCAAAGAGGGTTTTTCGGGAACGGTCTACCGCGCAACGCGGCAAGGTCTAAATCCGACGACCCCCTCAACCTCAGGGGGGCGGTGGATGCTTCGAAACAGTATGGCGGTGCTTTACACGAGCACTGATCGTGAGGGCGCAAAGGCGGAATTGAGTTTTCATCTCGGAATGCTCGCGCCGTTGCCCACGAAACCTATGGTTCTACACGCTCTTCAGATCGAAACCGTGAAGACCATTTGTATAGGTCGTAAAGACTTTTCCGCCCTGGGTATAGACGAAACCAAGTTTAACGATATCGGGTATGACCGGACACCATTGGTCGGTGACGCTGCAGCGTTTCTAGGATGCGACGGACTAATTGCCCCATCTGCACGATGGAACTGCGACAACTTGGTCGTTTTTTGTGACAACCATGACATAAACCTTCCTGTGAACGTTCTGTCGTCGGACGAATTTGATTGGCAAGTCTGGGCTCGTCAGCAGGGACTTATCAGCGAAGAGTAGCGTATTCCCGAATCGAAGGACGTTTCCGAAGTACTTCTTACCAACCATTAGGCAGCTTAAGCAAATCTCCGCGTCGGACCTCCAGTACGTTCTGGATCCCGTACCTGCGCCGCGAATGTCTGAAACGAGCAAGGACTTTACAAAGGCATTTTTGGCCTATACTCACGAAGCTTTAACGAATCTCATCGAATGAACTCCCTGTTCCTTGCTTGGCAAGCCCCCACGCGGGCGTGGTTTCCTGTCGGTCGCTTGAACGCTGATCGTGCACGGAGCCGTTACGTGTTCCAGTACACGAACGGCGCGCTGCGCGCCAAGAGGTTGGTTGGTTTTCAAGCCCTTCCGGCGTTTCCGAAACTTCGCGCACGGTACGAAGCGTCGGAGCTGTTCCCCCTTTTCAAGAACCGCGTGCTTGATCCGAGCCGACGTGACTTTGCCGATTACCTGCGGTCTCTGGATCTTGACCCACAGAACCCCGATCCCATCGAGATCCTGGCGATCAGCGGCGGCGCGCGACAAACGGATAGCCTTGAGGTTTTCCCGAAGATCGAGAGAAGCCAGGACAACACGTTCGCGTGTCGCTTCTTTCTGCACGGTTTAAGGCATGTATCGGAAGCTGGGCAGCGCCGCGGGCTCCAGCTTCAAGCTTCCGAGTCGCTGCAGGTTTCGTTGGAATTGAACAACCCGGCAACAGGACCGGCGATTCAGCTAACGACCTCGAATTACGAATTCCTAGGCTGGGCTCCGCGGTATCTAGTGCCCGACATTTTGAAGGCCATTGCCACCTCACGCGAGGTCGCGGCACGTGTTGTTCGGGTCAATGAGGTTGGCGTCCCTCTCAACCGGCGAGTTCTGATCGAGCTATCGGGGAGGCTGCCCAAGGGCTTCAAGCCAATGTCTGGGCCCGATTTCCAGGTCATTCATTAGCGGTATGTCTTTGTTGTCTGTACGACTCCCCAATCGTGCAGACAGCAATATTTCAGTCCAACCGCATCCCAGCCAGTTTTCCTGGAAGACCTCGTTATTTAGGTCCAGCAGCACGCGGTTTTTGTTTCGATCTTCCGCCATGCTCTAACTTCCGAAGAATTGCGTCCGGATCGCTGTCTTTCGGCGGGTTGCGCTGCGCCCATTGCAGAGCGCGTTGCAGATCCTCGTTGACCTTGGGTTCGTGCAGCCAGGCTTCGTTTTCCGGGACGACCCGGGCCGTGCGGACCAGCCAGACTCCCGGCTCGCGTTCCTCCACAAGCACGTGCCGGCCGGCATATTCCTTGCCAAGCGAAATCTGACCATTCGAGCCTACGACCTTGACACTGGTCTTCGTTTCGAGAGTATCCATAGCTTTCACCTTCCACGAATTCAGTCCGGCTCAGTAAGCTTGAAGTGCTTGCTGAGCGCAATGCCTTGACCTTGATACGACGAGCTTGCGCTGCTGCCGTAGAGCCGGTTCGGCTGCGCGGTAAGACGCTCATAAGTCAGCCGGCCGACGACCTGGCCGTGTTCGATCACGAACGGAAGTTCATAGGAACGGACTTCCAGGACCGCTCTGGCTCCCTCGCCGCCGGCAGCCGGGTGTCCGAAACCGGGGTCGAAGAATCCCGCGTAGTGAACCCGGAATTCCCCGACCAGGGCGTCGTACGCGATCATTTCGGCGGCGTGCGTGGGCGGAACCTTCACGGGTTTTTCGGATGCCAGGATGTAGAAATCATCGGGGTCGAGCACCAATCCGCCGCGCCGGGGCGCGTAGACAGGCTCCCAGTACTCATGCGCGTCGTAGTGCCGCACTCGGTCGACGTCGATCAGCCCGGCGTGGTTCTTCGCTCTGTATCCGATAAGTCCTGAACTGCCTCCCCTCACGTCGACTGAGATCGGGACGCCGTTGCGGATTTCGTCCCGATCGACGGATCCCACGAGCTCGACTTCCTGCTGCAGGCGCCTCATGGCCTCGTCGGTGCTGGGAGGATTGCCGCGACGTATCCGGATCTGGCTCAACTTGGAGCCCTTGCGAACGAGAATGCTGAAGGTCCGCGGCGACACCTCGGCATACAGCGGGCCCTTGTACTGCTCGCGCACCCGGTCGAATTCCGTGCCGTGGTCGGTGATGAGCCGGGTGAACACGTCCAGGCGCCCGGTGGAACTCTTGGGATTGCCCAGCGCCGACATCCGGCTCCTGAGCGACAGGGCCTCGAGCAGAGGGACGATGTAGACGCAACCGCGCTCGAGCACCCCGCCGCTGCTGATGTCCATCTCGTGCATCGCGAGGTCTTCGAGTCTCTGCTTGACAGTCGCGTTTTTTCCCGGCAGGAAGCTCGCGCGGACCCGATACGCGACCGGCCCCAACCGAAGATCCAGGCTCGCTGGCTGATATTGGTCGTCCTGGATCGGCTCAACCGCAACGATCTCCCGGGTGGCTTTGACGAGATACTCGAGCTCCTGAGACGGCAATATCCCCGTCGAATGAGCCAGCGTATCCGAATCAGCCCCCGAGCCGTCAAGGAGGCTTCGTTCAGTCGCAGGACTATCGGTGTTTCCGAATATCGAGCTCGTGGTATTCGCCATAGGTGCCGTGATCATGCGCGGGCGGCCTCGAGCGAGTCAAGCGCAAGCGAGGTCAATTCTCAGTCCAGGCGCATCCCGATCCGCCTGATCAAGCTTCCCATCCGCTCGTAATCCTCGCGCAGGATTTTCTCGTATTCCTGCGACGCGATGCCCACGGGCTCCATGCCGATCGCGGCCATGCGCTCGACCACGTCGGGCGCGCGCACCGCTGCGTTCACCGCTCCGCTCAACTTCGCGACGATCTCGCGCGGAGTGCGCGCGGCGACGAACACCCCGAGCGGCGCGGACATATCGAATCCCGGCGCGACGGTCTCGGACACCGTCGGGATGTCGGGCGTGAGCGTGGAACGCTTCGACAAGCTGAACGCGAGCACTTTCAGCCTCCCCGACTTCATCGCGCCCGCCGCCGCCGGGTATCCAACAAAACCGATCAGCACATCGCCTGCGATCATCGCCGGGACCGATTGGCCCGCGCCTTTGAACGGCACGTGCGTGAAGTCGGTGCCGGTCTCGGCCTTGAATCTCTCCATGGTGATGTGGTGGATCGAGCCGTTACCCGAGGAGGCGTAGGGCATGGGGTCTTTCCGCGACTTGGCGAGCGCCACCAGCTCCGCGATCGAATTGACGGGCACCGAGGGATTCGCTACCAGCCACATCGGCACCACGACCGCGAGCGTCACCGGTACAAGATCGCGGAACGGATCGTAAGGCAGGGACTTGTACAGGTGCGGGGCCATGGTGACGACGCTGCTGTCGCCGATCAGGAAGGTGTACCCGTCCGGCGCCGACTTGGCGACGAGGTCCGCGGCGAGGGTGCTGCCCGCGCCGGGACGGTTCTCGACGACAAACTGCTGGCCGAGCGCGCCGCTCAGTTTTGCCGAGAGCATGCGAGCGAGCGTGTCCGGATTGCCTCCGGGTGCGAGGCCGACGAGGACGCGTACCGGTTTTTGCGGCCAGGCGGTCTGTGCGAGCGCCAGGCCGTGCCAGCCCGCAGCGAATATTGCGAAGAGCAGCGCGAGTCGTTTCATGATGTCCTCCCGTACAGTTCAGACCTCGGCATGGATGCGCAGCAGATTCGGGATCGTCTCGGGCGGGCGGCGCCCGAAGCCGCACTCGGCGGCGATGCCGAAGTCGCTCGCGTATTTTGCCGCGACCGCGATGCGCTTGCGCGTGCCCTCGACTCCGTCGCCATCGTGCACCAATCCAAGAAACAGCTTCGTCCCGGGAGCGAGCTTCAGTTCCGAAAGCGGCTTGAAATAGGCGTCGTCCGCGCGATCCACAGGGACGGGCACGTGGATATAGTCGATCGGCCGCTCGATCTTCTCGGCGAGCCGGTTGTGGACTTCCACCATCTTGGCGGTACTCTCCGGCTCCTTCCAGTGGCGTCCGCCGTAGCTGCCGTAGCAAAGGTGCACGCCGAGCTGCACGCCGCGCGGAATGCGGTTGCAGTGAGCAGCGAGTCGCTCGATGACGCCCGCCTTCACATCGGGGAAGTACGCGTGGCGCACGCCTTCCCATTGGCCCATCTCGGTCGAGACGTCCCACTGGATTGCGAGATCTTCGTGCGGGACGGCGGCGAGAATCTCGCTTAGCTCCGCGAAGAGGCGCTCGCGATAGACCGGCTCGACGATCGCGTGGTGCTCGTAGACGAGGTGCGCATTCAGGAAAGCCGCGGCGGTCGGCAGCGAAACCTGGAAGCGCAGATGCTTCGGGACGACACCTTGCTTGCGCAGGCGGCAAAGAACCCTGTAGGAATCGATCGCCGCTTCCGGATAGCCCAGTTTTCCGATGCTGATGTCCCCCGGACGGACACCGGCCTTCAGGCGCATGCGGGGCGGCGGAGGCGCGCCTCGGGGCACAATTGCGCTGCCTTTCCAGGTGCGCATGCCCTCGGTCGGATGCGTGATGCGGCCGCCCGCGGCGAGCTCTCTCGGGTCGTCTTCGAACGCGGGATTCCCTTCGAGCACGAAGCGCAGGCGCGAAACCCAGGATGTCCTCGGCCCTGTTTCACCGTCAGGAATGCGAGTCAGGCGGGCCCCGAGCAAAGACCCCACCGTGCGGAAGACTTCCTCGCTGTCCTTCAGGCCCACGCTGCCGACGAGCAGCACTTCGCGGGTTGGTGAATCCTGCGTCATGCTCGGCATTGTAATTGCGCAGACGGCGCAGGGTTGCCGGGCAATAGCAACCGGCGCTTCGGCGCACCGAAGGGAACCTGCTAGAGGGAGTACTCCTCTGTGACGGGTACGTCCGCTTCCGACGCAAAGGCGCGCGACGGGCCGACACGCCCCACGAGCGGGAGCTTGAGCGAGGGATCGAAGGGATTGATCCCGAAGGTGAGCCCGAGGAGGTTCACCTCCAGGCCCTCGACGATGCTCGCCGTGAGGCCGACAAGACCGAAGAGCGAGAACTGGAAACCGCGCCCGCTCGGGGCGGATCCTACGAGCTTCTTGCCCGTATAGTCCTTGCCGATCGCGGTAGGCGGGAGGTCGGCCTCGAGCTCGGGCACCGCGCGCAGGACCCACGCGGTAAAAGTGTTGGAGTTCGGTCCGGGCCACATGGTGTATTCGCCTGCCCAGGGATAGGCGTGCGCCGCCTTGTCGATGCGCGCGATGAGATCGTCCACACCCGCGCCCCGCTTCTCGGCGACCAGCTCCGGCGCCGAACCGAACCAGCGCGCATCGGGCGCGCGGTGCCGCACGACGAGCGCCGAATCCTGCCAGCGCAGGCGCCAGCCGATGAGCTCGTAGACCGTGTATTCCGCAGCAGCGGCCGGCTTCACGGCGATCCAGGTGTGAACCCCGAACACTCCCCGCCAGCCGATGACGCGAGCGGCGTAGACCTGGACCAGCGCCTCGGGGGTGGTCGCCGGGTCGGGCGCGAGCCCCACCGGCTCCTGACTGGCGGTGCGCCAGTCCTGGGCGGTCACCCGGCCGACCATGGCGAGCACCAGCGCGACCGATATCACAATGGCTGAGTAACCCAGAACTCCCAAGCTGCGCCTCATTTTTTGAATGCCTTCAGCAGAACACACGAAATAGAACGCGATGTCCGCGTTTGGTTCAACGCGACCGCCCGGCACAGGGTTGGCGAGGGAGAAGAGAGCTGCGCCGCCGATTACCACAGCGCCGGGTGTCGCCTTGTCACGACACTTCAGGCTTCCCGGTCGAAGGCCCTATCGCCATCCCCGGCCACCTTTCCGGTCGCGCGCACGGCGGCGAAGTCGAAGAGCTTCCGGTCCATGAGGTGCGAGGGCACGAGATCCGAGAGCGCGCGAAACATGGACTCGACGCGGCCGGGATGGCGCTTTTCCCATTCGGCGAGCATGGTCTTCACCTGCTTTCGCTGCAGCGTCGGCTGCGAGCCGCACAGGTCGCAGGGGATGATGGGAAAGCCCCGGATCTTCGCGTAGGCCTCGAGGTCGGCCTCCGCCACGTAGGCGAGCGGGCGGATGACGACGTGCCGGCCGTCGTCGGACTGGAG